>Ga0255775_1002960_pt1 | contig 14327 bp, 7 predicted proteins | sample 011ome_26_FD_179973 | JGI IMG/M metagenome (GOLD analysis project Ga0255775, IMG submission 179973) | Coastal salt marsh microbial communities from the Groves Creek Marsh, Skidaway Island, Georgia - 011511BT metaG (version 2) | ecosystem: Environmental > Aquatic > Marine > Intertidal zone > Salt...
CAACAGGTCGTCGATCTCTTCGCTCGCGTTCTCAATCTCGTGCGCGGCGCACTTCGTTTCCTCCGCGCTACTTCCAATCTTCTCGAATATCCGTTCGGCCTCGTCTCTTCCTTTGCTCAAGTGGTCGATCAACGCTCGAGACGCTTCGCGGAGTTTGTGTACCACGGACGTCACGAGCGCCGTCGCTGGAACGCCGAATCGATTTTGACGAAGACGCTCTTTTTTTCGCACATAGGAGTCGTTTCGAAGCGTTCGAAGACGACGCCTTCCCGTCGTCGTCGTCGTCGTCGCTTCTTCGTCTTTGCCGTTCTTTCCGTTCTCAACCGTCGTCGTCTCTCCTTTGGTCGTCGTCGTCGTCGCGAGAGCAGCAGCATCGGCGGCAATGGCGGCGTCGTTGTTGTTCTTCACCATCTTTCTCTCGTTAGTGTTCAACTCTTCGTCTTTCTCTTCTTCGTCTTCGTCTTCTTTTCCGTCGTCGTCGTCTGAATCATCGTCGTCGTTCTCGCTCTCTTCGCCTCTCGAGATGATTCTTTCGTGCTTCTTCTCAACGCGCGCAGTATTCGTCTTCTCCCTCCTCTCCTGCTTCTCCTCCTCCTCGCGCATTACTCTCTCTCTCACTCTCTCTCTGATTTCCTCTAAAAAGCGTCGTAAAAATCGACTCAATTTGCTTTTGGCAGAGGTGTTTACGACTTTGCGCGAACGACACGAATGCGGAGAGCGAACGAGAATCTGCGTTTCCCCCAGAGAGAGAAAGAAGAGAGAAGAGGGGCACGCATGACGGTCGAGGACGAATGCATCTCCGGGTCGGCGTACCCGGCGTTCATGGGTTTAGGCGACAGATTTGGACCGACGACGAATTCGTCGAGGAGGAAAAGCGCTGGCGGGGGTAACGAAAACGCGACGAGTCACAACGCGACGACGATGCGTAGTACGCGCGCGAATAAAACTTTGCGCGGGGAGGGAGAGAAATTCAAAATTGGAAACGAAACGAACGAAGACAAAGAAGACGACACGGATGAAGAAGAAGAAGAAGAAGAAGAAGACCAAGACATCAAACGACTCACCGAGCGACACGGAGGACGCGGCATGCAAAACGCGTGCTCGATAGGGAACATCGCTCGAGCGATATTCAGAGACATAAGAGAGAAAAAGAAAGGCTTGAGCGAAACGGATTTGGTCGCTTTGGAGTGCATCTTTGGCGAGACGAATTTGGGGAGAGCGCTGGACGTCGCCTCGAGTCGAGGAGGGGTGACGAGGTTTATCGGGAAAAAATCGAGACGAACGGTGTACGCGGTGAAGGCGACGACGACGACGACGACGACGAATGGTGGTGGTGGTGGTGGTATGAATGGTGGCGGCGCGACGATGAACGACGACTACCGCGGCGGCGGCGGCGGACAACAACAACAACAACAACAACAACAACATCTGACGTACCCGGACCATTTTTGCGCGTGTAAAGGTTTTACGTGGGACGTGGTTTCCAGGGACGAGAAGTTGATGTGTAAACACATGTTGGCGGCGGCGTTGGCGGAGAGCGTTGGTGGGTGCGACGAGGTGGAGATGGACGACGCGGTGTTGGCGAACGTGTTGGCGCGAGAGATGTTAGAATAAGATGTAGAATAAGAAAACGAGGATACACGCATAATAGATAGATAGATAGATAGATACAGAGAAGAGAAACACAGGCAAGCCGCCGCGTAGGAAGGTGATGATGTAGATAGAGATAGAGAACTAGTAACTGGTGTTCCTAGTAATGGAATATAATAATTTTACATTTAATAACAACATATATAATAAAATTTTTAAAAGGTGATGAAGTTGCATCTTGTAACGCGAAAAAAGTTAGTTTTGCAACCAATGCTTGAATCTACCGAAGAAGGATGCCTTCTCTTCGACGTCGGTGTCATCGTCGGCTTCGTCTTCAGCCGCCTTCTTCTTGGCCATTTCCTTTAATTCGGATTCGCTCTTCCCGGCGCTCGCGGCTGCGCCGACGCACGAGGAGATTGGTCCGTGGTCGACGTGGTCGCACACAAACTTCGATTGGAAGTTATACGCTTCAAAGAACATGTCGACTTGTCTCGCGTGCGGTTTGACGCTCCAGCTGGTAATATCTTGACCGAAACCTTTGTCGAAGGTACCCGCGAACATTCTCGTGAAATCATTCACTTGAGAGACGTCCCAGCGAGAAATGTCTTGGTCAAACGCAAACGCGTTTTGGAACATGACGTTCATTTTGCGCACCTTGCCAGTATTCCAGCCAGAAATCATCGCGTTGAATCTATCCGCGTGTTTAAACATACCAGACATGTTTTCGACATTCTTGACGTCCCACTTGTTGATGTTCTTCCCTTCAAACGCCAAGGCGCGGCTAAACATCAACTTCATGTCCGTGACGTGCGAGACGTCCCAGTTGCCGAGATCACCGTTGAAAGAAGAATATCGGTCGTTTTTGTTCTTCAACGGCGGGTGGTCGAAGAGTTGCGACATGTCCGTGACTCTGGAAACGTCCCAGGAGGAAATCTTGCCAAACTTTTGTTTCGGGCAGTCGCCTTTAATCGGGTCGTCGCCTAAACATTTCGCGACTTCCATTTGGATGTTGTCATTCGTCAAGTAATGCAACGAGTCACCAGACAAAGAAGCCGTTTTCGTGATTGGGTTAATCACCGATTTGGCTAAAGTCGCGGAAGAGCCCGGGCATCCCGGCGCCAAGACTTCTGTCGGTAACTTGCACGTTTGTTGGTCTCTGTTGTTAAAGCACGAACCGAAGACGTACGTGTGGCCCGGGTTGGACGCGTCGTGGATTCTCGGGTAGAATTCCGCATCTTCCGTGACGTGCTTCGTCGTGCACGAGGCCATATACTTAATAACTCTGGTCGGATGGGATTGACCGTAGCCCATTTCCGGCAACGAGGTTTGAACGGAGTTCTTGATGTCAAAAATCTTGGACAACAAGCGTCTTCTCGTCGGCAACACTTCCACCGTCGTTCCCAAATCTCTTTGCGCTTTTTGGATCATATCTCTGTTTTGCTCGCGCGTCTTTTCTTGCGGCGTCATGGTCGCTTGGAAAAACTTCTTCTCCTCGGTCGTTCTCACGGCAACATCCGCCGGGTTTTTGAAATCCGCGGAGACTTTGCACCCCGGCTTGCCGGCGTCGCAGTCGTGCTTGGTGTATTCCGTACACGCGGCACCGGCGCACGATTTCAACGTGCACGTTTTCTTCAAACCATCGCAAGCAATCGTGTCGGACTTGATTCTCGCGTTGCCGTTAAAGTTAGAATACGTTCTCGTTTCGACCAAGCCGAGGTTGGAAACGACTTCGTCGCCGCTCGCCGCCGCGCTTCTTTGCGTCACCGTCTCCGTCTTGGTGTGAAACGTCTTCTCCGCGATTCTCTTCGCCGCGGCATCCGCATCTTGCGCGTCTTTCTTCGCCGCTTTACGCATGTCCTCGATGTCGATCGTCTTCGCGTTCTTCGTCGCCGCGTTCTTATCGTTCAACCACCCCGCCGCTCGAATAGACGACTCCGTCACCGGACCGCCCTTCACTTGCGCGCCGATGTCTGACATGTGATTGCTCGGGTTCCCTTTCTCGTATAAATAGAAACCAAACTTGCTGTTCTCGCTCATTTGATACGGGAGTTGGTACACCCCGCATTGCGACGTCGAAACCATCTCTTTCGCTTGCGAGAAATCAAACGTTTTCGACATCGCGGAGGAGACGAATTTCACTCCAACCTCAGCCTTTGTCCAGCTTTTCGGTTCAAACGGCAACAAAGATAACAAATCGGTCGGTGAACACCCCAAGGTTAGCGTGACCACGTCCGCAGATGCCGCAGAACCGAGACCGTTAAACGCTTGGTGCGCTCTCGACGCGGAAAGCGTCCCGGCGGAGACCAAGGCGAGACCGGCCGCGCCGGCAACCATTTTGCTCGCGCGGGAAAATCCATTCGCGACGAGAGACGTCGACGCGGAGGAAGAAGAGTCCAACGCGCCTCTGGCTTTCGCCAAAAGCGGTTTCTCCTCCGCGGTATTCGTAACAGTGGTGTTCATTATGTGTGCGATGATAAGAAAAAGAAACAGAAACTGCAACTCTTTAGCGCGCAAGTTTAAGTCGAGGGAGGAAAAGTGCAGACGGATTGCATTTTGGCCGCGGCTTCAATCTCGCTTCAGTTTAGGGATCGCTTCGTACTTGGGAGACGAGACGAAGAGAACGGTCTCGACGACGACGATATGTACGCGTGTAAATAATAACAGTAATAATGTGGATTAAAACAATCGTCGTTAATGTCTAAGAATGATGATGATGATAATAATGTCGTGATGTGGTTTTAAGTGTACAGTGTGTATAAAAGAGGAGAGACTTTCAGTCCTTCCTCTCTCGTCCCTCGTCTCTCGTCGCCGCGACGAGGCATTAGTGCTTGTGTAGCGCTTTCTTCGTCTTCTTCTTCGGAGAAGAAGAAGAAGATAAAGTTCCGAACAAGTCCACGTGACCGGTTTGGCGGATGATTCTAGGCTTCACAGGGTCGGAGGCGTATTTGTTCAGCGGTTCTCCCCACTCGTCGAGGTTTTCTTCTTCCTCTTCCTCGTTCTCGTCCGAGCCGAGTTGACCTTCCTCTTCTTTCGTTTCTTCTTCTTCGCGCGCGACGACGCCGTCGAGGACGTTTTGATCTCCTCCTCCGGCTTCCTCGGAGGTGGCATCAAAACCCTCGGATTCTTGCGAAGTCGCGCCGTATAAATCTTCGGAGTTGTAATCCGCGTACGTCAACTCGTCGTCTTTTTCTTCAGATTTTTTACCGCCGGTACTTCCGAAGAACGAGCCGAACTTGTTGAACAAAGATTTCCCCCCTCGAGCGACTTCAGTCGCTTCCATCACCATATCCTCCGCCTCGGAATCCGCGGTGGAATGGACTTGCGGAACGAACTCGACGTCGTTACCTTTCTTCGACTTTGATGACGCTTTCTTACTGCTATGACTACTACTGGTGGTGCCGCGTTTAGACGAAGAAGAGTGCTTTTTTGAGAACTTTCTCCCGTCCTCTTCGTCCGTACCCATCGCCGCGGCGATCATTTCTGAGACCGATTTTGCTTTGCACGAACTCGGTGGCCCACTATCGGCGTTCGCGCACGTAAATTTCGCCGCGTACGCATCGTTGTGGAAAAAGATATTGTTCATGTTGGCGTCGTTTCTGGTGTTCCACGTAGAGATGTCTTGCGCGAAACCGCTTTCGAAAACGCCGGAAAACATCCGCGCGAAATCTTTGCAGGAGGAAACGTCCCAATCCTTCAGCGGTTGGTTGAAGCTCAAAGCGTTTTGGAACATGGTGGCCATAGTTTTGACGTTTCCGACGTTCCACCCGGAAATTCTCGCGACAAAACTTTCCGCATGTTCAAACATACCGTGCATGTTCGTCGCCGACGAGACGTCCCAGTTGTACAAGTTCGTGCCTTTAAACGCGTTAGCGTTTTTAAACATCTTCTCGAACGAAGTGACGGAACTCACGTCCCAATCGCCGAGCATACCGTCGAACGATTTCATCTTATCGCCGCCAACGCGTGGCGGGTCGTAGAATAATTGGTCCATGTTCGTCACGCGAGAGACATCCCAATCGGACATGACGCCATATTGACTCTGCGGACATTCACCGGCGAGCGGTTCGTAACCCAGGCATTCAGTCACGGCTTCGTGGATGTTCGCGTTGGTGATTGGCGTGTATTGCGAAGCGATAGAGGTCGTCGTCGCCGCCGCCGCCGACGCATCTCCGGTTTCATCCGTATTCGTTAACGTTTCGTCTTCAATATCGGTAGCGGTTGACACCGTCGATTGCTCAGCCGCGTTGCCTTTTCGCGTGTTTCCAGTCGTCGTCGCCGTGTTCGTGTTCGTTTGCGAACCTGCCGTGGCGTCTTTACACCCCGCCGGATGCGTATCCGACGGCACCGCGCACGTGTTCTGATCGCGCGAGTTGAAGCACGCACCAAAGATGTACACCCTACCCGCGTTTGACACATCGTTTATTCTCGGGTAATACTCCACGTTTGCGTTGCCGTTGTTCGTCACGTGCAAATGCTTCGTATTACAATCAGCCATGTAGTTGATCAAACTCGACGGGTACAGTCGACCTAAACCAAGCTGCGGCGTTGATTGCGTCGTGTGCGCTGGAGTGTACGAAAACATCCCGTTCTTGATCGACGGAAACGATTGCAACGCTCTTCGAACGGATCGACTTCCAGCCGCGGATTTGTCCCAGTGGAAAGCTCTCGCCGCGACGTTAGAAGTTGGCACGATGACGTCTTCTGCGATGTCTTCAACAATCGTTTCGACGATGTCTTCTGACGGTTGCTCGTATTCATCGACGACAACTTTTGTTTTTGAGTGACTGCGTGACTTCTTTGTGGCCTTTGTCGACGAAGAAGGCGCGGATTTTAAAATGACGCGCTCCCCGACTTGCTCGATGCCGTGCTTTTTCAAAGTCTTCAAAGTCGACGAAGAAGCGGAAGGAACAGTCTCTGAAGAACTCTTCTTCTTCTTCTTCAACTCTCTCACCTCTTTTGGCGCCCACTCCCTCTTTTCTCTTCTCGCTGGCATCGATTTCGGGTTCTTGTACCTCTTCACGGTGCCTAACCTTCCCAATTTCGCCTCGCTCATGAAATCTTTCGGGTGCGTGCAACCGGTGATGCCTTCTTGACACGGCTTAGTGTAATCCGTGCACTGCCACTTCGAGCAGTGCTGTAACGTGCACGTGTTTGCGCTCGGATCGCATTCGATTTGGTTTTCAGCGTGTTCGACCCCGTGAACGATGTATTTCAACCACGCGCCCCAATCGTAATATTCGGTTTGCCCGTATCCCGCCGGCATCTGCGGCGCCATCTTGATGTTCTCCGGATCGGCTTCTGTCACCAAGTGTCCGTTTTTGTCAACGTGTCCGCTTTCCACGGCCGCTCTGTACGCGGCCAAATCGGAATACTGCACGTCTTCCTCCGCATCAGTAATCTCGCCTTGCTCTAAAGTCCCGCTCGAATCTAAATGGTTCTCCAAACTCGCCTGATTTTGGTTCGCCCACGCGTGCGCGGCAATCTCCGATTGCTTAATCGGCCCGTTTTCAACTTGCGCGCCAATATCGGACATATATTTCGTCGTCGAATTTCCAACTTGGTACAAGAAAAACCCAAACGTCGCGTTCGGTGCCATGGCGTATTCCGCGCTGTACACGCCGCACGCGACTTCCGTCATATCTAAAGCTTTTTCGTAGAGAAACTCGCTGGACATTCCCGAGGTGATTAATTTCGCCCCGACTTTCCCGGTCCACGTGCTTGGGTCGAAATCTAAGCTGTAGATTAAATCTCTCGGGGAGCATCCGGTGACGAGCGTGATCGTTTCCTTCGCCGATTGCGACTGTGACGAACCGAGCAAAGACACACCAGACGAACCTTTGTTTCCCCGAAGGGAAGAAACGGCGAACGCGCACGCCGATAAAAAGGCGACGAAAGCGAACGCGGTGGTAAAAGTGGTGGTCTTCATCTTCGCGTCGTCATTCTTTGCCTCTTCCTCGTCGCTTTTAATGTTGTTGTTCGCGTCGTGGATTAAGGGCACTCGCTCCCCCGAGTGCGAGAACGTGGACACGAAAGGTGAAACCATTTGTACCGCCCGCGGCTTAAATAATCTCTCCAATCAGGTAAGAGATGACGGGAAAAAAACCACGCGCGAAGGAGGGAAGCGACTTTGAGATGACTTTACCGAGACGAAGGAGTCGATGAATAACAGCGTCGCGAGACGTTCTTTTGTTTTCTTCGAGGTGTATCGATCGGATCGCGGTTTTTGACGAAAGGACAGTCGCACCTTTAATGAGAGGCTTTAAGATGGTACCACTACCCTAAATCAAATGGATGTTCGAAAGGTCAACGAATCCAAGGCGAGTATATGTGATAATATATTCTTAAGTACAGATTCTCTTTAAAATGCTAATGTATGTGTTATGTGTGTGTGTAATAGTAACTCTCTTCTCTCTTTAATAATGGTGATGAAAAAAACTCTCTTTTTCTTTCGCTCGTTTCGCCGCGTGTTTTTGATGATGAGATCTCTTTCGCGAAAAGCAGCTCCGCTCGTCGCGTTGTTAACCAAAGATTTTGGAAAACACGTTGTTGTTCGATTTGTCCTTCGTCTTTTCGCTCTTATCTTTGCACGAGACGATTGGACCATCGTGCCTGGACGCGCATTCGAACTTGTCGTTGAACGCGCTCGCGCCTTTGAAGATGTCCTCTTGCTCGGCGACTTTGGCCACCGACCACTTTCGTAAATCTTGGTCGAAGCTTTCGGCGTTGCGAAACATCGAGCGCATTTTCAAAGCTTTGCCGACTTGCCATTTGCCAATGTCTTGGTTGAACAGTTGCGCGTCTTCAAACATGTGGTGCATGTCTTCGCATCGAGAGGTGTCCCAGGAGCTAATGTCGCCGTCGAAAGAGTTCGCGCCGGAAAACATTTGCGACATGTCTTGCACGTGAGAGGTGTCCCACTTGCTCAAGTCGCCGCCTTGAAACGCCTTGGCGTTGCTAAACATTCTTCGCATGTTGGTGACGTGCGAAGTGTCCCACTTGGATAAGTCGCCGTTGAATGAAGAGGATTCATCACCCTCGACTAACATCGGAGGGTTCTGGAACGTTTCGTACATGTTCGTGACTTTCGACGTGTCCCAAGAAATCATCGGCCCGAACTCGTTGTCCATGCAATCGCCCTTTTTCGGCTCTTCTGCTAAACACAAAGCGACTTGCCGTCTGAAGTTCTCATCGGTTAAATCCTTCTCCGTGAAGGTTTTGGAGGAAAACGACGACGAGGAAGAAGAGGAGGAGGAGGAGGAGGAGGAGGAGGAGCTCGTCGTTCGGTCGTCGTCATCGGAAGATGCTAAGGAACTCGCGTCATCTTTGGCGAGTTCTTCTGGTGCTGTTGGTGTCGGTCGCTCGTTGCTACTTTCGTAATCGCCATCATTGGAAACAGTTGTAGTTGCTGCTGCCGTTGGTAACTCGTGTTCTTCTTTTGGTGCGGCTGAGGAAGAACTACCGCCCCCAAAAAGCTTCTGCAACAAACCACCGGACTCTTCCTTTTCGTTCGCTTCCTCGACTTGCTCGTTGAAAGCTTGCTCTCTTTCCGCGGCGTACTTTTCCGCGTTTTCGTCATCAAAAGCCGTCGCCGAAGAAAGCGGTTCAGAATCTTCTTGCACCGCGTTCTCTTCTTCCGGGTTGTATTCCGGGTTCGAGACGAAGTGCGAGCGTTGCAATCTGTCTTCGACTTCTTTTTGCTTTTTCAACGTTTCGGACGATTGGCACGAGCTGAAATCGATAATCCCAGTCGCTTTGAAGCCACACTCCCACTTGGCGTTGTACTTGTCGGCGCCGTCAAAGATTCCAGTGGCGGAACCTAAGTGTTCAAAGTTCCACTTTCGAATATCACCGTTGAACGCTTTGTTGTTCGCAAACATTTGGTTCATGTTACGAACTTGAGAAGTGTCCCAGCTCCCGAGGTAGCCGTTGAAATCGGTATCCGCGAAGGCTTTTTGCATGTTGTGGACTTGCGTCACGTCCCATCTCGGCAAGATCCCGAACTTGGACTCTTTGCCGTACTGAACGCACTTACCATCGATCGGCGCTTCTTCCAAGCACGCGTTGACTGCTTCTTGAAAGTTTTTGTCGTTCAAATGGACAATCACGCATTGCTTCGGGTTCACATCGACCGGGATGTTACACGTCTCGTGGTCGCGGTCGTTGTAGCATCCACCAAAGATGTAAACGTGGTTGGCGTTCGCCGGACCGTGAACTCTCGGGTAAAACTCCATGTTCTCAGCGACGTGTTGCGTCGTGCAGCTGGACATTCTGGAGGCGATGTGCGCCGGGTGACGCGTGTCGAACTCGTTCGCACCAGTATCCGCAATATCGTCTCCTTTGTGCTTCTTGGAGGAGGAGGAGGAGGAAGATTTCTTGGAAGACTTCTTAGATGAAGACTTCTTGCTCTTCGACGAAACCTTTTCTTCTTCTTCTTCTTCAACTTCTTCTTTCGCCTCCTCGATTTCTTCGTCGAGTTCTTCAACTTCTTCGGTTTCTGCCGCCTTAGCCGCGTCGGAACCGAAACCAGCAAAGTGTTTGTTCTTGTGCACCTTCGCGTGCGTCGGTTCGACTTCCTCGACGTCAGCCACCTTAGCGTGGTGAGAGAGCAAGTGTCTGTGATGAGACTTCGTCGACGACGACGACGAGGTCTTAATCTCAAACTCGGAAACTTCCGAACTTGCTTCGGTGGCTTTGTTCAATGCCTTTGACGCTTGTTTCTTGGTGATGCCAGACTTGCCCATCGACGCCGTTTGCTCCTTCACGAAGTCGCCGAGATCATCGCACACTTCCGTCGTCTCGCATTCCTTCTTATATTCCGTGCACTTCGTCTTCTCGCACACTTGCATTGTGCACGTGGTGTTCTCACACGTGATATCGGTGGTTTGGTATTGCGATCCTTGCGACAACGCAGACATCCACCATCCCCAGTCAAAGTACTCGCCGACGACTTCGATGCCGGAAGACTCGAGTTCCTCCTTAGCGACCGCGACGGGATCAGATTTCTTCGAACCTTTCACCGTCTTATCAGCAGCAGCAGAAGAAGAAGAAGAGTGCTTCTTCGAGCTCTTCTTTTCAACCGCACCGTCCTCGGATACCTCTTCCTCGATTTCTTCTTCGACGTGCTTTTTCACCGATTTCTTCGAGGACGCGTGCTTCTTCTTCCCGACGCTCGCCGACAACAACGCGGAGATTTCCTTCGCTCTTTCGTTCGCGTTTTGCTCCGCCGCCACGGCTTGCGCGGCGTAATCGGTGGTAGTAGAGGACGACGATTCCGTGTTGGTCGTCGCGGACGGTTTTAAAACCGAAGAAGACGGACTCATCTTCTTCATCTTCTTCTTCGAAGAAGACGCGGCGGTTTCGCCAATCGCCGCTTCCTCCTCTTCTTCCTCCTCGAGCAATACCAACTTCCCGCCAATATCGCTCACGTAGTTCTCCGGGTTCGCTTTCTCGTACAGGTAAAAACCAAACTTCGCGCCGTTCCCTAACTTGTACGGCGTTTGAAACTTCCCGCATCCGATTTCTTTCATCTCGATCGCGTCTTCGTACGAAAACGTTTTCGATTTGCTCTCCGTGATGAGTTTCGCCCCGACTTTGGAATCCCAACCTTCCGGGTCGAACGGCAAACGTTTCAAGACGTCTCTGTGCGAACACCCCACGGTTAAGGTGACTTTATCGTTCGAACCTACAGTTGTCGTCGTCGTGGCATCTTCGCCTAAATTCGCCACCGCTCGTTTAAACAGGTCCACACCTCCTTCTCTTTGAGAAAGATCGCCCAATCGCGACGACGACGATCCCCGCGTCCCCGAAACGGAGTACGACGCGGTGGCAAAAAGGGACGTCGAAACGGCGACGATCGCCGTCGCCGCTTTTAACGGTGACGTGAAAGAAGAAGAAGACTTACTTGTTCTCTTCTGTTCGTCTCCGTTCAAAAGCGCTTGCGTTTCCGACGACGACATGATGATGATGTCAGATGATATACTGAACGCGCGCGTATAAATTTCTGCCGCGTCTGTCCAAGAGTCGAGAGAAAAAAAAGTCGAAAGCAGTAGATTTTAGGGTGTCACAATACACCCTAAATGGAAAAAATGTACTTGGACGACGAAAGCGGAAAATTCGATTTGGCGGCTTTATTATTATTATCAAAGCGAGAGAGAGAGAGAGAGAGAGAGAGAGAAGAAGACAAAGAGAGACGAAGAGGAGATATACTACAGCTCTCTCTCTGTGGTGGTTATTATCAGTAGTAGGAGTACGAGTGTTAAAATTCTTTTTCTTCGATACACTAATACTACTCATGGGTTCCTCTCGCCGAAGGAAGAAAAAACACAAATCCTCCTCCTCGTCGGTAAAAGTTGGAAAAGTGTCGCAGACGAGACAGTTCGTGGCGGTGAAATCCGTGAAACTTCCATCATCCGGAGCAGACGAGCACGCGAAGACGAGTGAGGAGAACGAAACGAGTTGGAATAAAGAGACGTCGTGCGTGAATAACTATTCCAGGAACGGCCTGGTCTCGAACGCGAACAGGTTTTATTACGTGGGCGGGAGGAACGCGCTGGCAGATAACGTGAAGAATATGGACGACGACGAGAATGCGAATGCGAGAAAGAGGAAAGCAGCGGACAAAACGTTGACCGAGAACGCAGATCGGGACGAGTTGAGGAAAGCCGTCGGCGAGAAAAGTTCCTCAGGCATCGCGAAACCGAAACGATTGACGCCGAGACAGAAGAGAATCTGCGAAATGTTGATGTCAAAACACGGCAAAGACGTGGAAAAGATGTTTCGAGATATTAAAGCGAACGCGATGCAGAAAACCAGAGGGGAATTGAAACGCATGCTCGAGAGTTACGAGCATTACGAGGACGAAAACGGAGGAGACCGAATACGCGTAGATTTTCGCGCACCGAAGAAACGACTGTCGATTAAGCGAGCCTTTTAACTTGTACTATTACTAAACTCATTCACTAACGCTAACGCTAAATAATACGCTTTTCTACCAAAACCTACGACGAATACATACTATCATACGAGAGCGTCTTTTTAACAACCGTCGTCGGATGACTTCTTCTTCTTCTTCTTCTTCTTCTCCTCCTCCATCTCTCTCTCCAACCGCTCCATCCTCTCCGCGAGTTTCCCGTATCGCCCCTCGTTTTCTTTCCTCGCCTTTTCAATCACGTTCGTTTCAAATTTCTTCTGTTCCGTCATCGCCTCTTCCGCTTTCAACCGCGTTTCCTTCATTTCGTTTTCCTTTCTTAGGAGTAAATTCGGGTGCGGATGTCGTCGCACGTGCGACACCACCGACGCGCTCAACCCGACGGGCACGGCCAACGCTAAAAACAAATGCCACGCGTGATACTCCCACCGTCTCGTGTAATCTTCTCTCGTCTGTTTCTTCTTTTTGTCTTCTTCTTCTTCCTCTTCGAACAACCGTTCGGCGACGTGGAGAAAATCGAATTTCCCGTCTCGCCGAGCGATGGAATCGATCGATTCTTCTTCTTCTTTGTTGTCTTCTTCTTTTTTCGACGACGACGACGAGGACGAGGAGGAAAAAAAGTTACCGACGCCGCTGAAAAGCGTTCGCTCTCGCTGCTCGCAAAAAAGCCGAGGTTGTTCTCGTCGTCGTTGTTGTCGTGCGTGTTGCGTCAACCATCGAAGAATTGGAAGAGTTTTGCGAGAAGACATTTTTGTGCAGAGGAAACTGTCTGTACGCAATAGAGAAACACCACCAAAAGAGATGAGGTTCCACACCCGTTAAGAGAGAGTTTGAATTCCGAGACCTCCTCTGCTGTTTTTAGGAACTTCTTATGTATTTTTCTTCCGTTTGGCGATCCCATGTATCTCCATCCACTCTTGGTTGGACACCAAAATACTCGATGATATACTATGCGTTGTTCGAAAATAGATCAGCCACATGTCAGATGTGGAATGAAAAAAAAATACGACACATCAAATCAAATCCGTCGCAGACGAATACGAACTCGATACGAGTTATAATTTGCGAAGATGACGACAACAAAAAGGGTGGAAGACGAAGCGATGCTATTCTTTACGACCGACGACGACGGCGACACGAACGACGCGTCCTTGGCGTTGCCGACGGATTTTTTCCACGTCTTTGACGACGAGAGCAAAAACAGAAGAAGAGCAGCAGCAAAAAGAGAAGGCGGGTGCAGAAGGGTGGAGGACAACGGGGACGTCGACGCCATCATCTCCGAGAACGCGTCGTGGAACAACGACGACGACGACGTTCAGGAAGATTTTCTTCTCGCACCGCCCCCTCCTCGCGAGGACGACGACGACGACCGAGAAGAAGATGAAGGTATTTTTTTTTCCTCAATAATGTGTTGCTAAAAATACTCACTTCTTTCTTTGCAATAGGATTGAAAACATTCGCCGCGATACAAAACGACGACGAAGACATCATCGACGACGAGTGGAACAAGTTGTTAGAGCGACACGGCATCGACGTCGAGAAGAGGAGACGCCGCGACGAAGTTTTTATCGGTACTACGAATACTACGAGTAATGCTGAAAAGAAGAAGAAGAAGAAGAAGAAGAAAGAGAAGCGCGATGATCGACTGGCGCCGGCCGAAGCGAAAGCGGCTTCGAGAAAAGCGACGACGACGGAAAAACGAACGCGAGAGGAGTTTGTTTTAGCGGTGAGAACGCACGAGAAGTTTCGCGAATACGTGGAGATAATGATGACATGTAGGAAGTTAACCGCGCAAACGAAGAGAGAAAGA
>Ga0255775_1002966_pt1 | contig 14313 bp, 7 predicted proteins | sample 011ome_26_FD_179973 | JGI IMG/M metagenome (GOLD analysis project Ga0255775, IMG submission 179973) | Coastal salt marsh microbial communities from the Groves Creek Marsh, Skidaway Island, Georgia - 011511BT metaG (version 2) | ecosystem: Environmental > Aquatic > Marine > Intertidal zone > Salt...
TTCTTCTTTCCTAACCGAGCTTCTCGTTCAATAAACGCATTGCTTTTTCTTCTATGTTTTCTTCTTCCTCGTCGTCTGAGTTTGTTCTTCTGCCCATGCCGGCGTGTGCGGCATCTGAACGCTTAACAGACTTAAACGCGCGCGCATCGAACGGTTTCTCGTCCTCCTCATCGTCATCACTCCGACCACCGAAACCATCTTCATCGTCGTCGTCGTCGTCATCTGAACCAGACGAGCCGCCGACATCCAAGAAAGCTCTCGTCTCTTCTTTGCCGACATCCTTCACTTTACGCTTGGCCCGCATCTCTCGCAATCGCGCTTTTTCGCGTCCACGATCGGCGTAATCGGCGGTCTTTCGCTCTTCCGCTACCTTTTTCATGCGCATCTTGACCGCCTCGCGCAAAGCATCGTCGTTCGCCGCCGTGCTCTTGGCAAAGAATTTAGCGTCTTCGCCCAACGCTTCGAGCGGTTTCGAGGCGGTGCCGTCCTCTTTGAACACGATGCGTTTTTCTGAGCCAGCTACGGAAGCTATGGAACCTGATTTACCAATACGGAGTTTCCCTTTCAATGCTTTTTGGCGAATCTTTTCACTCTCTGCGTTTGCCGCGATCGCTAATTCTTTCTCCTCTTCCTCGGCGTCGTCGGCCAACGCGTGGTCTTTGCGTCGGACTTGTAAAAAGTCATCTTCGATGTTGGCGTCGTCGTCGTCGTCGTCCGAGTCGCCCCCAGCCTTTAATTTGAATCGACCCCCGCCGGTACGCTTGAGAACGCCCGCTGAGGTTTTCATGCGCTCGTCCGAGTCTGAATCTGATGAATTGTCTTCTTCCTCTGATTCAGACGACGAAGAGGAGGAAGCGTCATCTTCTTCACCTCCCGAAGAATCCATCTCCTCCTCCTCCTCCTCCTCCTCATCGTCCGAGCGCTCAGAAGAAATTTCCGAGTCGTCGTCGTTGTCGTCGTCGTCTGAAAGTTCTCTACTTTTCTTAGCTTCTTTGTTACCATTTTTGTCATCGTTCGCTTTATTCTTCTCCTTCTTGGTGCTCGCCGCGTTCAAAAACTTTACCTTTGGCGCGTTCGGTAACCCGAAACTCTGCGACAGCGCCTCTACGTCAATCTCGGAAACGTCAAACACGTCTTTATTCTTCTGTAAAAACACCGAGCGCAGGTAACACACCAACGCTCTTTGCGATAAATACTTCAAATCGTTATCTTTTGACAACAACCCTTGGACGCTCGAACTTATACCTTTCACTCTCGATTTTGGGTTCATCTTGATAGATTTAATTGGGATTTTTGCTTGCTCCAACAATTCTGGAAACGTTGTCGCTTCTTTGCCTTCGTTCAACAAGATCAAAGCCTTACCACTCGCGGTGTACCTAGCCGTCCTTCCAACTCTGTGAATGTACGTCTGCACGTCTTCCGGGCAATCGCATTGGATGACCCAATCCACCGCCGGGAAATCCAACCCTCTCGACGCCACGTCTGTGGCAAATAAAACCGTCTCTCTCGCGTTACAAAACTGATAAAACACGTGCTCGCGTCTCGTTTGTTTCATTCTTCCGTGAATGCACGCCAACGGGATCCCTGGTCGCATTCGTCGAAAAATTTCGTGGATAAACTTCACCTGTTTACACGAGGAGAAAAACACCAAAATTTTCTGCGTAGGGTGCGACTTCACAAACGCCCACAACGTTTCAATCTTCTTCTCCACTTTACAAGTCGTATACATCTGTTGCAACTTTGGCGGCGTCGCATTCACCGATTCTGCGTGCACGCTCAAAAATTCTGGATCTTTCAACGATAACCGCGCTAAATCGCTCACTTTTTTCGTCTGCGTCGCGCTAAACAACAACGTCTGCCTCGTTTTCGGCAAATTCGCCAACACCGCGTCTAAAGTCTCCTTAAAACCTAAGTCCAATATCCTATCCGCCTCGTCTAAAACCAACACTTGCAATCCTGTGCAATCAAACATCGGCGTCTCGTCCATGTGTTGCAACAATCTCCCGGGAGTACAACACAACAAATTCATCGCGTTGACCGCGTTCCTTTCCTTCTCCAAATCCTTTCCGCCGATGAGTAAAGCTACGCTAAACGTATGATTCCCCCCAACCTTCACAATCTCCTGGAATATCTGCATCGCCAACTCTCTCGTCGGACTGATAAATATCGCTCCAACGCCATCGTCCTTCCCCCATTTCATCCTATACAATCTCTCTAAACTCGGCACGACGTACGAAAGCGTCTTCCCGCTCCCCGTCTTCGCCGCGCCCAACACGTCTCGCCCGCTCATCGCGTGTGGGATCGTCGCCCTCTGTATCGCCGTCATCTCTTTATACTTGCATTCTCTCAACGCTTTTTGCGTTTCCGGGGAGAGTGGGAGATGTGTAAATTTCCGTACCCCGGTTAAGGAATGCGAGGTGTTTTTGTCCGAGGATTTTCGTGGTGGAATTGCCAAGGGGTTGGAACCGGATTCTGGTTTCGTTTCCTATCGTTTTTATTAATGAGAGTGAGAGAGAGAGAGAACGAAAGTGAGCACACAAAGAAAGAGCGTTTCGTGCGGTGCTTTTATTCTCGTTCACGTCGTCGTCGTTGTCACAAACGCGAGCGCAGTAACGCGCGAATACCGAAAGAGAGATTTCCCCGTTTTTGGCGGCTCAAAAATGCGCCACAAAACGACAACAACATTAGTAAAGTTTTCTCACCTCAATGCACCTCTCCAACGCCCGTATCGTTTGGTCTTGCATCGCTAACTTTCCCAGAGGACGCTTTACTCTGCCTTCGCTCTGAGTACGCGTCGTCTTCTTCTTTTTTCGGTCGTTGTTTTGCGTCATGACGATGATGATTTTGCAAAGGAAAAAATGAGGAAAAAGAGCAAAAGGAGGAGAGAAAAGGATGACACTTTTGATGAATACAACAACGCTGGAATCTGATTACACGTCTCCTTCTTCCTCTTTGTCTTCTCCTTCTCCTTCTTCTTCCGAAATTGCTGTTTCTGTTGATATTCTTTCTACTTCTTCTGTCGTTTGAAACGAATCGGCAATTCTGTGCCCGTCGTACGGCAAATGAATGCCGACGTCTTGCGGAACGCACGTTTCGTGCAACGCTCTGCGGTAGCGGTACCGAATTTTTAAGTGCTTCTTTTCCAGCGGGTCGACGTCGCAGAAACCCAAAAGAGAGGAGTACGAGACGCCGTCGTGGAGTTCGAGTTGCGAGCGTTCGACCATGTGGCGTAAGGCTACGGTGACGTCGATCCAAGAGTCGTCGTCTCGGAGGATGTCGCTGTGTTGTCGTCCTCGTTCGCTAGATTTTGGTTTCGTTTTCTTCTTCCTTTCGTCGTCGTCGTTTTTTCGATCATCTTTTTCTTTTTCTTCGTCCGGAAAGGTCATCGATCTTTTCGTCACGTCGCACTCGACGTTTTCAAACGAGCCGTACACGGCTTTTTCAATGTCCAATCCGCCTATTTCTCGCTCGAACACTCTCTTCTCTTCCGCCGATTTTGCGACGAGCTCGCGTTGCGCCAACGCGTCTTTGCGGTTTTCCTCGATTTCAGACGCGTATCGCAAACGCATTTGTTTCTTTTCGAACCGTTTTTTGCGTCTCAATAAAGGGAGAATGAACACGTTTCTTAAGACGCCAATGACGGCGTTCGGGATGGTTAGGCACAAAATCGCCGTTCGTCTCGTTAAATACGGCAAACCCGGGGCGAGTAAAATAGGAAACTCAAACTGTTGATTCCTTTGGCGATATTTGATTTTCAAGACGCACCCTTCGACGCCGACGCAGACGCCCCACCCGATGCTCGTTTCGCCGTCGTCGCTCAACGTGGCGTTCGTTCCGTTTTCAATTTCAATACCCATCGTTCCAAACTTGAACGAATATTTCTTAATTTTGTTCGTTTGTGTATGTTCCGCCAACGCGCTGTTCGGGTAATGCCGCCTCGCGTTCGCCGAAGACCCGTCGACGACTTTTCTCTGATACGACCCAGTCAAGCCGAAATTCTGCACACCCGCGCTTAAATCCAACTTCCACGCGCCATTTTCACCGGCTTTACCTCTGCACCCGGTCGTGATACCCGGTATCGGTCCTACGTTCCAATCGATGTTACCAACCGCGTGGTGCGTCAACTGTCTTTTCAAACCGACGGACAAACCTACGCCAGTGCCAACGTCCTCTGTTTCCTCCCCCGCGGACGACCCTCCGACGCCGACAAAGTCGTATTTGCACGTCATCGTCCCAGTCGTCCTATTCGTCAATTTCTGCTCCAAAGTCATCTCCATCCCACCGTTCCTTTGCGAGGGCATTTGCATGTGCCAATCCGCGCTCGTCCACAACCCCAACTGTTTCCTCGCGCCCACTAACAACACTCCGGCGCCTCTCCCATCCGCGTTCGCCATCGCTTGCGCTTGACAATACACGTCCAAACTCTCCGACACAGTCGCACTCATCGACGTGCTCACGCTCCCTTGCAAAAAATCCAACCCCAAATCTTCCACGTGGAAATCCCCCAGCGCTTTCTCCACCGCTCTCAGCGCTTGTCTCTGTTTCTCCTCGCCTTCTTTCCCTTCCACCGCGCCGACGCCGCCGTCCCCCAACACCCGTTTCAATCGTTCCCTCACGGACTTCCCGCCTCGCGCTAACCTTCTCGACGCTCTCAGTCTTTCATCTAGCGCGTGTGCAAAACTGAATTTAAACTCGTACCCGCTCGATTGTTGGTGTTTCCTTTCCGCGCGCTCTCTCGCTTTTTGTCGTTCGAAATACTCGAATTCCTTTCGCATTTCCTCCGTCGTTTTCCGTTTCGAGTAAGTCATGATTTCCTTGCTCTGCGTCGAGTCATCAACTCCTACGTGGCCGTAAATGTCGTACACTTTCCGTTTCTCCTCGTCGTGTAAGATTTGGTACGCTTCGTGTAGTAACGCGAAGGATTTCTTTGCCGCGTGGTTGGTATTCGATACAGCTTTATCCGGGTGGACTTTTTGCGCGAGAAGTTTGTATTTCCGTTTGACGTCTTCCGTGGTGCAATCTCTCGGGAGGTTGAGGACGGCGTAGTAGTCTTTTTTTTGTGAACTTCTCGCATCGTTTTCGTCCATGATTGTTCGGTGCTTTGTCTGTGGTGGTTTTGCTCTCTTCTTCTTCTTCGTACTCTCTGACGCTCGCTCGTGAGAGCGGATGTGTATGTTTACGAATTAAATCTTTGCGTGTAAAGTTATGCCGTTTTTTCCCTTTGAAATGTCTCACAAAAAGCGACGCGAGAGCACAAAGACCCCCGGCGAAGAGATAACGGGTTTTCTTTTCTTCGAAACCACCCGGAAGAACTCCGCTTTTTTACGATACATACATATATATTGCGTGTATTTAGTACAGCAAAAGCCCGCATTTATTCCTCGTTGCCAACGTGAACGTCGTCATCATTTGTATCGTCGTCGTCGTCGTCATCGAACGTACGGAAAAAAGATACACACATCGAGAGAATGAATCGAGTGAAACGTTTCGACGAGTGGATCGCCTCGCGGCCGATTTTAATCGCCTCGGTGACTTTTACGATAGGGATAACGCTCACAGCGATCGCTTTTTTAGTGACCGGGATACGCGTGAGCACGGAAGGTACGTTGAGTATACGTGCGAGAAGCGCGTTTGTTTCTTTGAGTAGACTCCCCTATTTTTATTTATGCTGACCTTTTTTACTCTTTTTCTCCTCTTTTTTCACAGGATGGAACGTGCGAGGGACTTTAATCTCGAACAGATACATACAGTTTGAAACGTTCGTGGAATCGGGGAGTTGCGACGACGGCGCGTGTTACGTGAACCCGTACAGACTCAACGCGAACGCTCTGTCTGCTCCAAAAACCAACTCCTCTCGTCGGCTTCTTCGCAGGACCGTTTTAGAGTTTCCGACGCATCCTCTGTGCGAGGATTTATCGTATCACGGAGATGTTATGTACCCGAATTTAGATGTAGTGTTCATGGCGAACGACGAAGGGGTGGATTTATTTACCGCGCAGGCATTTCGGAAGATGTGCGAAGTAGAGGAGAACATCATGGGACAAACGAATTGGAACAACTATTGCAGAGGAGGAGCAGCGCCGAACCAAGTGGAAAACTGTTATTTGAGCGATTCGTCGTTGGAAAATCAAGCGCCTTTGTATTACACGAAAACGATGGTAGACGACAGCGGGACGCAAATGTACGCGAGGGGATGTTATAACGCGAATTCGTACCCTCAAATGGTAAAACACGTTTTGTCGTTGAGTTCGTGCGAAGAGATTGAAACGAATACCGTATCGGGGACAGTCATCGCGAATTTAAAAACGGCGGTTTTGGCGTGCGTGGACGTTTTAGCGACGGATAGTAACGGTGTTTGCGCGACATTGACGTCGACAGATTTGGGAATACCTGGTGCGGAAGATGCTGTGGACGCGGTGACGTTTGAGCCGCGCGAGTATTACATCAGCGCGTTTCTAAACGGGAAGTTTTCCAGCGATTTCCCAAATTTAGTCACCACGAGGAGCTATTTACCCATGGATTGGTCGAAAAGTTCGATGGAAAACGCGATGAAATACTTGGTCAATTTAGGCGATAAGAAGAACGTTTTGGAAGTCTCCAACGATTTGTTCTACACAATTTACGGGTCGCAAAACGATTTATACGACTACGTCACAGACATTGAGTTGTATAGAGATATGCTGTTAGCTTCGGGAGCAGTTATTATCATCTTGGTAATGATTATTTGCCACACCGGCTCGTTATTTCTAACGTTAGCCGCGGTGTCGCAAATCGTGTTGAGCTTCCCGGTGGCGACGTTCTTCCTAAACACAGTTTTGAGGATCAAATTCTTCCCGTTTCTGAATTTCATCGGTTTGTTTGTCATCTGCGGCATCGGTGCGGACGATTGTTTCGTCTTTCTCTCGAAATGGGATCAAGCGAAGGCGCGACTACCGCCAAAATCGCCGGCGAAGGATGTCAGCAAAATGTGTTACTGGGACGCCACGTATTCCATGTTTCTCACTTCGACGACCACTGCCTGTGCATTTTTCAGTACCGCTGGGTCGTTGATTCCTCCGGTGCGCGTGTTTGCAATTTTTATGGGATGCATGGTGGTTTTCGATTATATTTTTGACGTGACCATATTCGCCGCTGCGGTGGCATGGCAACACGACAAGAAGATTGAGTTGAAAAAAAGGCGATACGAGGAGGGCAGTAAATGGGCCGGGTGGATGCTTTCGATATTTTTTGAAATGCCTAAAATAATAAGACGACCGCAGTGCGTGAAACCAGATTTAGACGACGATACGAAAGATGATGATGAGGAACGACAAGAACAAAAATCACCAAACGAGAATGGTGGTATCAGAGGTAACAAGAGCAGATTAATTAGTGAGAACGTCTCTAGAGAGCTCGTATTCCCGGTCGTGTACAAACTCAGATACGTGCTCGTCATTGCCGCCATCGCGTTAGGATGCGCCTCGTCCTACGGCGGGTCCAAATTATCGTTACCGACGGACTCTTCGGTCGAGTTACTCCCAGATGAACACGTTTTGACGAAATACTCGCGAGTTATGCGTTCTTCATTCAAATCCGCCACCGAATCGCAAATAGAAGTGGACGTCGTTTTCGGTTTGCAAGCGAAAGACGACGGCGACTACAACGATCCATCCTCGGTGCCGAATTTTGCCATCGATACGACTTTTGACATGTCCGCGCCAGAGGCGCAAACATGGTTGTACAACTTTTGTCAAAAAGGCAAGGCGATTGCGTACGGGAACGAGTCGAGGTGTTGGATGGATACGTTTGTGTCGTGGTTAGAAGATATGGACGCGGCTTGGGCGTCCGAAAACGACGATTCCCGATATCGCAACACGGGAGGTGGAACTGATCAATGTATCAATGATTCATCGTGCGATTTTAATTCCCAATATGCATCTGGCGTGTGGGCCTGGAAAGACAATTGCGCGCAAAGAAAAACACTGCCGATACCGCAGGAAAATTTCATAGGATGCATTTATGGATGGACCATGGACTGGAGTTCGAGCTACAACGGGGGCACGTATTATTTGAAAAACAACAAGAAAATGATCGATTCGTTGTACAACGAGAGATACGACAGTTCCGGCACAACACTTCTGGAATCCTACGATTCTGTGAAAATGCTTCTCACAGTCGTTTCGTTTTCGCTCGATATTGGATGGAACGAAGAAACGTCGTTATTAAAAAAACGATGGCAAACGTGGGAATCCTTCATTTACGAGGAACTCAAAACGGCCCCGGCTGGAGTTAAAAACGGATGGCAAACCGACCGAGGCGCCTGGCGATGGTTCGATACCGTCGAGAATATGAATGACAACTTTCGCGAAGCGACGTTGATGTGTCTAGGTATCGCCCTCGGCATCGCGTTGATCTCCACCGCGAACATTGTTGTCACTATACTCACCATCTTCTCCATCGGCACCATCCTCGCCTCGACCATTTCCGTCGTCGTTTCCTTAGGCTGGACGCTCGGATTCCTCGAAGGGATTTGCCTCTGCATCCTCATCGGTTTATCCGTCGATTTTGTCATCCACATGGGCCACGCCTATTGCGCCGCCGCCGAACGAGGCGTCCACACCCGAGTCGACCGCACGCGAGAAGCTTTCGCTCGCATGGCTTTCCCCATCGCCTCCGCCGCGTTCACCACCTTCGCCTCCGCCTGCGTCCTCTTCTTCTGCACCATCACATTCTTCCAAAAATTCGGTACCATCGTCATGATTTCCATGGTTTGCGCGTTGTGCGTCTCGTTGGCGTTTTACGTCGCCTTATTGTCGGTGTTAGGCCCGGAAGGGAGCTTCGGGAACATCCGAGACTTTAAGAATATGTGTTCGTGCAAACCGACAAAGTCGTCTGGGCCAAACTCCTCCTCGCGACCAGGAAACCAAGAAGAACAAGAACAAGAACAACTAGAGAGATAATGATTGTATTTATTAGAACCCACCCGCTGCTAAACGATATGCGACCGCATCCGCTCCGCCCTTCGCCCCGCTCTAAAAATTACCTACTTTGATGAAAGAACTCCAAACTCCACACAAACTTCGTTTGAAAGTAGAAGCGGAGAGACTCATGTCGAGCGATAAAACTGCTTCGAAGAACACGTCGTCCTTTACCGGAGGAGGAAAAGGAAAAGGAGGAGGAGGAAAGCCTTCGAGTGATACTAAAAGTATGCCTCCAATCATCCACAAAAACATCATCGTTCTAGACAACGGCGGCGATACGATTAAAATCGGATTCGCGGGCCAACGTTCCCCGACGGCGTTGGTCCCGAACTGCGCGTGCCGCCCGCAAGGCACGAAAGCGACGATTATAGGTGTCGACTCGAAAGACATTCCAGATATTAACGGTCTCATCGTTCGACGACCGATCGATAGAGGGTATTTGACCAATTCGCAGTTGCAGAAAGATATTTGGGCGCATTGCATACACGAGGTGTTGAAAGTTTCGGAGACGGAGGTGAAAAAATGTTGGCTCGTCATGACGGAACCACCGATGAATTTTAGCACGTCGAGACAGGAAATGGATAGGATCGTGTTGGAGGAGTTTGGGTTTGAAGGCGTGGTGTTCGTATCCGGAGCGTTGTGCGCGATGAAGGCGCATTTGTGGCAGACGAAAGACGAGGATTTGGAGAACGGGGATGACGATGATGAGGAAAAGAACGAGAACGCGATGATGGAGATAGACGATGTCACAGATAAAGAGTATATGGGCTTTAACAAAGCGCCTCCGAGAGTACGCGCTTCGAAGAAGCAAAGAATCAAATGGGCTCGAGAAGCTATGACTGGATGCGTCCTCGACGTCGGGTTCTCCTTCGCGCACGCGTCGCCGGTTTTCGACGGGCGAGTCGCCGACCATCACGTAAAACGATTGAATTTAGGCGGACGCGCGTTGACGAATTATCTCAAAGAGTTAATCTCGTATCGACAATGGAACGTAATGGATGAATTCGCGTTAATCGAGGACGTCAAATTGAAATCGGTGTATTGTCAAGAAAACGGCGACATTTACGAAGCGTTGAAAGAGGCGAAAAAGAAGATTCGCGAAAACAAAATCGCTATTAAGTACGTCCTCCCAGACGGCGTGAACACGCTCAGAGGTTTCCTCGCCGATTCTGTCTTGGCGAACGACGGCGACGACGCCTCGTCTTCCGAATCCGAAATCAACGAAGACGACGATTTACAAACCCGAAGAAGAAAATTAAAGAAACAAAAAGAGAAAGCGGCGAAAGGTGCGGGAAGTATGGAACTCGCCCCGGACGCCCAATCGTTAGTATTAGTCAACGAACGGTTCATGGTTCCAGAAATCCTCTTCCACCCGTCTGATATCGGCTTAAATCAGTGCGGCATCGCCGAACTCGTCGCTCAAAGCGTCCACCACGACGAAGCGAACGACTCTTTACGCGACCAAACCGTGGAAGCGCTGATGTGGCTCAACGTCATCGTCACCGGCGGCTGCGCAAAAATCCCAGGCTTAGTCGAACGTCTCGCCAGAGAAATCCGCCAATTCGCGCCCGCCATCTACCCGGTCTCCGTCCGCGCGCTCGACGACCCGATTTCCGACGTCTTCCTCGGTCTCTCTTTACTCTCCTCCACGGACGACGACCACAGGCCGCTCCGGGACCCTATTCAAACCTTCTGCCTCAAACACGGCACGAAAAGGGACGAATATTGCGTTAAAAAGAATAACAATAGTAATACGTATAGAAACGAACGAATCGAGCAGTACGACCGGTTCGAGAGTACCCCGTTAGGGAGGGTTAAGGATATGCATCACGCTTCGTCCGAAAAGACGTGACGTGATATGTACACGCATAACCGCAAAAGTAGACAAAAAAAACGAGTTGTACGTGTAGCTCTCCGGGACACCCCCGTGGGGAAAAGAACTGCATCGGGCACTCGCTGTATCAATTGTCTCGTTTAAAGAACGTTTCGTGACAAAATGATCTTCCTACACTTATTCGCGCGTCTTCGATGTGGCGTTTTTTTTACCTCGAGGTCTTTTCAAATTCAAAACATCTGTTCTTCTTTTCCCTCATAATATCTCTCGCATTCTCTGCACTACGAACGCTTAAATACGACGTAAACATGGAGGAAAAAGAAGAAAAAGAAAAAGAAGAGGAAAAAGGAGAGGAAAAGGATGAGAGCGACACTAATAATCGCATCTCTTCTCCGCACGTGGTCGTCGCGCGACATCCGGATGATTTTAACGATGATGATTGTGATGATGATGCAGTCGGGGAAGAATTTGAAAAGATGCGGACGATCTCTTCTCCCTCTTCTCCGCGAAAGACAAAGACGAAGAAGAACAACCCCGACGATGTGAGCGATACGTGCGACGATGAGATTCGTGTTCTCGCGATTTTGGCGGAAAAAAAACGGTACAAGTGGGCGAAAGTGAAAGGCTCGCCGTTTTGGCCGTGCCAAGAAGTGGACGTCCTTCGGTGTAAAGGAAACGTGCCGGAATTCGTGCGAGAGAAAGTGGATGGATTTTTAGAAGCGAAGGGCGTGAAATTGATTCAGTTTTTCGGGACGAACGAGTACATGTGGTATTTAGAGAAGTCGGACGAGAACGCTTCTTCTGGTCCTCCTCCTCGCAGTGGGAGCATGTTTCGAAGAGTGGATGTGGAGTCCTTTCGAGACGGGTGCGAGAAAGGGTACGATAAGAAAATGAAACCGGTCGGGTTGAAGAAAGCGGTGAAGGAGATGTGGGAGTGTTTGAGAAGCGGGGAGGATCCGTCGGATGTGAAAAGAGGGGGGTTACAATGGCACACGAAGAAGATCGCGGTGGTGGAAGAACCGGAGGAGGAGGAGGAGGAAGAAAAAAAGGCGAAGAAGACGGAAAAGAAGAAAGCGTCTTCGACGGGGAAGAGGAAGAAAGCGGAGGCGAAGAAGACTTCCGCCGCTGAAGAGAAAGAGATGAAAAAAGCAAAGAAGATTTCCGAAGAAGTGAAGAGGAGGGAGGAAAAGACAGCGGCGGCGGCGGCGGCGAAGATGGAACTCGACGCGCGAAAAGAACAGGAAAGGAAAAGGAACGAACCGGCTACTTTAGAAACGCTGTTCGACGACGAAGGCATCGAAGAGAAACCGTTTCAGTTATCGTTCGACGTGATGAGCGCGAGAGATCCGCCGCCGTTTGAACGGTTACGAAGGAACCGGTGGATGTGTCGTCAAGCGCCGAAACAGGTGCATTCGAGCGAGGCGGTGGCGTGTTACTGTCAACCGATACCGCATTCGATAAAAGAAGAAATGATGGCGAACGTCACGACTGAGCGGGCGATGAAGATGGCGTCGACAGCATCAGCTGCCGAAGTAGAACAACAATTTATTGAAGAGAACGGCCCGGCCACGCCGCCAGAAACTCTCGAAGATCCTCTAAATAATAATAATAATAATAACAACAACAACAACAACGAAGAGAAAGGGAAAAAATCGCTGACATCGAAGCTATTGCCAAAACTCCGTCTCGGATGTGGTCACGACTGCGTCAACCGCGAAACGCGATACACGTGCGACACCAGAGTGTGTCCGTGTGGCGATGACTGCTCCAACCGACCGTTTCAACACCTCCCTCAACCAAAAGTGAAAGTTCAACTGACGGAAAATCGCGGCTATGGATTGTTCTTACAACAAGATGTCTTTGAGGGTGACTTTATCGTCGAATACATGGGCGAAATCGTCGACGAAGAGGAATGTACCCGACGTTTGTTGGCGTGCAAAGGCAAAAACGAACCGAACTTTTACCTCATGGAAATCACCCCGTCACAAATCATCGACGCTCGATTTTGTGGCAACAACGCTCGATTTATCAATTCGAGCTGCCATCCAAATTGCGAGACGCAGCGGTGGGTAGACGCGTCCACGAACGAAACCAGAGTTGGTATTTTCGCCACCGAGGACATCAAATCCGGCACGGAGCTGACTTACGACTACAACTTTGCGCACTTTGGCGGCGAAGGCACGACATCGTTTACCTGCTTCTGCGGGCACCCGATGTGTAAAGGCACTTTAGATGCCAACCCAGAACGCATGCGAAGGTTCATGGACAGAGTCACGGTTACGATGAAAAATGGCGACGTGAAAACTGGAACGGTTTTAGAATACACGGTGAACAAAAAATACAAACTGTTGCTCGACGACGAGCAGGACGTGAAAGTGTGGTCAAAGTCGAAGAAATCCGAGGAAGAAAAAGCCGAGTCGGCGTTGAAAAAGACGAAGAATCGAAAGTACATCACGGTGAACTTGGACAACGGCGATTTCGCGAGCAAGAAAGGCGGCAAGAAGGACGCGAAACTCGCGTGCGTCTGGTTGACCAACAGAACGAACTTCACCGAGAGCAAAGTAAAAAAGAAGAAGGTGGACGAGAAAAAGAAGAGCGCGACGACGACAAAGAAAAAAGCGGGGAAGAGGAAGCGACCCCGGGCGGCGACGAAGAAGCTCAAAGAACAAGAACAAGAACAAGAACTAGACAAAAAAACGCCGACGACGCCTCTCAAAGAAATCGTCCTCAGTCCGGTGAAACGACTCGTCGAAAACGCCATCGCCAACGTCGTCAAATATATTTACTAATTTATTCAATACGTTGGATCGATGCTGAGTATCGTGCTCTTCTCCGCGCGTTCGCATTGACGTCCACAGTATGCAGAATTTTTCAGTCCTTTCCCTCAGAAAGCAACGCACACAAAAAACGTTTCAACATAAACAACAACAACACACATCATGTCTTCTCCTCCCTCTCTCCCTTCTGCGACGTTCAAAATCGGCAATTCCGTCTCCGGCGTCTCCTCCTGCGGCGACCCGTTCGGTGGCGTCGTCTACGCGGTCGACGATGCGCTCGGTTTGGCGGTGTTGCGCGCGCCCGGGGATATTCAAAACAGTCACCACGTGCAGATAATTAATTGCGATGCGAATACTAAGACGGATGTGAAGGTGCTCAACTCCGTCTCTCCGCCGCCGAACGGACGCGGAGAGGAAGAAGGGCGAGCAGCTTTACCAGTCATCGATAAAGGAAGGCAAGAGAGACGGTTTGAAACCGCGGTGAAAGCGGCGCAGTTTGTCGCGGGTACGAATGCAATTCGCTCGTCTTTGGATTTCGACGTCTCGTTCGATCGTCGTCGTCTCGCGTTCTTTTGCGTTCCTCCTCGCGCGATCGTGGACGAGTGCACATCCTGCACCGTCGCAGAATGGAATGCGTTGTTTGATGGTGTCGTTTCTTTGCTCATTTGGAACGTCCAGCCTTTCGGTGATGTGCCATTCTCGCGAGCGGGTCTTTTTGTCTCCACTGACCTCTCTCTCTCTC
>Ga0255775_1002981_pt1 | contig 14268 bp, 7 predicted proteins | sample 011ome_26_FD_179973 | JGI IMG/M metagenome (GOLD analysis project Ga0255775, IMG submission 179973) | Coastal salt marsh microbial communities from the Groves Creek Marsh, Skidaway Island, Georgia - 011511BT metaG (version 2) | ecosystem: Environmental > Aquatic > Marine > Intertidal zone > Salt...
ATCCACTTCTTCTTCTTTGTCTTCTTCTTCTTTTTTATCGTCGTCGTTCCTCCTCAAAGGGCGGACGAGCGGAAGTTTGTTCTGCAACAGAATGATTCGAATGCCGCAACACACAAAACACATTCGTTTGGGAAACAAAAATCACAAAATCTCGACATCGACAACAGCCGCGTTAGGAGGGGGATCCTCCTCGTCCGCGGGGAAGACGAAACAACGATATTTGTGCCAAGATTGCGGCGAAGATTACTCGCAGTGGTACGGCCAGTGCCCCGGGTGTAAAGCGTGGGACTCCATGAAAGTCTTTCGAGAACCGATTTCAAACGCGAACGGGGGGTCGAATAAAGGAAAATCTGGAGGCGGAGCTGGCGCGGCGGCGGCGCAACGCGCGCAATCGAACAACACCGACAGGGAACTGAAATCGTCCTCGTCTTTGATTTTCAAAAGAAATAGTAACAGGAAAAGCACGGTTAATGGTGGGTGGGTTTCGGACTCGAACGCGCCGCGCGCGTTGAAGGAAGTATTGAAACCGGAATCGAAAAACTCGAAGAATATGCGTCGAGTACCTTTGCCGGGGACGTTGGGTTCGGAAATTGAACGCGTTTTAGGTGGCGGCGTCGTGCCAGGTGGTTTAGTATTAGTCGGCGGTGACCCAGGCGTCGGGAAGAGTACAATTTTATTGCAGTTGGCGGGACTTCTCGGAAAAGAAGCGACCGAGACGGCGAAAAAAGTAAAGAAAGCGACGAAGACGAGCGAGGAATCCGAAGCGGGAGAGGAATCCATGGAGGAAGTGGAAGCTCTGTTCTCTGGAGGTGGCGTTTTGTACGCGAGCGGCGAAGAATCCGTTGAACAAGTCGCGTCGAGAGCTGAACGCATGGAGATTAATCAGGACGGCGTGTATTTATATTCCGCGACGCGTTTAGAAAATATCTTAGATGCCGTGAACCGATTAGAACCGTCGGCGTTAGTCGTCGATTCAATTCAGACTGTATTTTTAGAAGATGCTACCGGGTCTCCTGGATCGGTGAGCCAAGTTAGGGAGTGCGCGACGGCGTTGCTACACGCCGCGAAAACGTCTGGCATGCCCGTGTTCATAGTTGGTCACGTGACCAAATCCGGAGATATCGCCGGTCCTAGAGTTCTCGAACACATCGTAGATGTAGTTCTGTACTTAGAAGGTGACGCCGACAGAGCCGTGCGTATTTTGCGCGGGCATAAGAATAGGTACGGTAGCACAGACGAAGTTGGCGTCTTCCAAATGGCCGATCAAGGTTTGGTCCCGGTGCCGTCGCCATCCGCTCTCTTCTTGGGTGAACGTATTATTTCTGACGACGTTAGCGCGGCCCCGACTGTTACTTTACAAGGATCTCGACCATTCATGCTGGAAGTTCAAGCGTTATGTAACGATAGATCGTCGACTTACGACGATGAAGAGGGCAATAACTCGGGTGGTGGCATGGTTGCGCCGGCCGTGCGTACGGCAGTCGGCTTGAAGTTTGAGCGCATGCAGCTACTTCTCGCTGTGCTAGCAAAATTTGTTTTAGGAAGGAGAGTTCAACGCAACGATATTTTCGTGAACGTCGTGGGCGGTTTGAAACTAGACGATCCCTCGACCGATGTTGCGGTAGCCATGGCGATCGCTTCTTCCTTTCTAGAAAGGCCGTTGCCGTCTGATATGTGTTTTTTTGGCGAAGTTGGTTTGGGAGGAGAATTGCGGCCCGTTATGCAAGCAGAAAGACGCATCGCAGAAGCCGCGACGATGGGTTTCAAACGAGTGCTCATGCCCTTTACTGGAGCTAACGAAGAAGCTGGAAGAAAACAAGGCATGGAGATCATCAAGTGTAACACTCTCGCAGAGGCAGTAAAAGTTGCGTTAGGCGCAGATCCCGTCGGTAGAAAGAAACAGATTCCATGGAAGAAAAGATGATAATTGAAAGGAATCGGTTGTACAATGTAGAATAGATTTAAAATGTTGATTTGTGTGTTATATTTTTGCGCGCGAAATTACTTTCGCGTGCGGGAAGATTTTCTAGTCGCTTTCACGGGAGTCGCCGCGCTCTTCTTCTTTGCCGTGGCCGCTTTTGGCTTTTTCGCTACTTTTGTTGTTACTGCTGTTTTTGTTGTTTTCGTTGCTGTCGCCTTCTTCGCCGCTACCGCCGCTTTTGGCTTTTTCGTTGTCGTCGTTTTCTTGACCGGGACCGTTTTCTCCACTGCTTTCGCTTTGGGTTTGCGACCACGCTTCTTCGGCTCTGGGGCATCTTCTTCTTTTGTTCTGGGGTCGATAACTTTCTTTGGCGACGGTTGCGCTGTCGCCAGAGCTACTGCCTTTGCGGCCGCTACGTTCGAGTCGTCGTTTCCCCAGACCCGCGATTTGCGTCTTTGTGTCGTGGCCGTAGAAGGAGGAGGCGTTTTCTTTAAAGCAGAAGTTGGAATAGGAAGTTCCATGGATGCGCGACGCTTGAGCGAAGGAACATCTTTCTCTTTCTCAACTTCGGAGAGAGGAGCACTGTTGGTATCTTCTAATCTTTTCATCGCTCGACTCAGCGGCGACTTGTTCTCTTCAAACGGTTTCTTTGCCACTTTTGCCGCGGTGGACTTTTTTACTACACTTTTTTCCTTCGAAGCCGACTTCGGAGCGGCGGCTTCCGGCGGTGAAAACTCTTCGTGCGAGCCTCCAATCAACGGTTTCAAACAAGAGTGAGCGTATTGCCCGACACCAAGCACACCAGCACTCGTGGCTTTCTTTACGCTTTGCAAAAAGCCCGCTCCCATGGTAGCGGAGGCGTTGTTTTCCACCTTGGCTTTCTTGGCGTCCACGGCATCGACATGGCTCCTATTTTTCGGTGTCTTCTTCATCGACGTCGTTGGACTAATCGCCGGCGTTGTTGATTCTTTCTTGGCGGTTGGCGGTGTTGCTTTCCTCGAAGGCGATAAAAGCGATGAGAAAAATGTTGGCGAAACCGGTCCGGAACTCTTTCGTAGTTTTGCTTTTTCCTTTTCGAGCTCTTTCTCCTTCTCAGTCAACGCGCGCTTTTCGAGCTCGACGGCTTCACACGCTTCTCTATGTTGCGCCGCTAATTTTTCTGCCGTTTTCTTCTCCTTCTCTTCCAACTTTTTCTTCGCGTCTTCCTCCTTTTCGCGAAGTTTACGTTCCTTCTGTTCAGCAGCTTTCTCTTTGGCAGCTATTTTTTCAGCGGCTTCCTTCTCTCTCGCCTGCAACTTTCTTTGGACTTCCTTTTCTTTTTCTGCAATTTCTCGCTCTTTCTCCGCGGCAGCTTGTGAACTCGCTTTGTCTTGAGCGGCCAACTTACGCATGTGCTCTTTCTCTTTCGCCGCAATCTCTCGCGAGAGCTCTTTCTCCCTCGCGTTAAGCTCAGACTCCTTCTCCGCTGCTTCCTGCAAACGTTGATCTGCTTCATATTCCAAGCGTTGTTCTAACTCCGCCTGTTTCTTTGCAAACTCTTTTTCTTTTCGCGCCAGCTCTTTCGCATCGATCTTCTCTTTCGCTAAATATTTTGACTCGAGCTCTTTCTCTTTCGCTAAATACTTTGACTCGAGCTCTTTTTCTCGAACGGCTAAACTCTTCGTCATTTCCTCTCTTTCTTTCTCTAAAGTTTTCGCCGTGTTCGAAGTCTCTTTCTCTTTCTTTCCGATTTTCTCGTGCAGCGATTTCTCCAACTCGGCGTTCTTCTTCAAAAGCTCCTTTTCCAAGTTTTTCTCCTTCGTCACGAGCTCTTTCTCTCTCGCCGTGAGCTTTTCGCTCTCGCTCTCCAGTGTCTTTGCTTTTTGCGCGTATTCTTTCTCATTTTTGGCAATGTCTTCCTTGACCAATTTCTCCAACTCTGCTTTCTTCTTCTCGAGCTCTTTCGCCATCGTCTTTTCCTTGGCTTCGAGCTCCTTTTCTCGCGCCGATATCTTCTTCGTCGCCTCCCCAACATCTTTTTCTCGTTCTTTCGCGGTTTGCGAGCTTTGTTTTTCTTTCTTTGCGAATTCCTCTTTCAGCGCCTTCTCTTTCGCGATAAAATCTCGTTCTTTCGCGGCGAAATCGCTGAGTGCTTTCTTGTGCTTTTCCTCCACTTCGTCCACGCGCGCTTGGAGTTTCTCCGCTAACTTCTCTTTTTTCCCCACCTCTGCCTCGCGAAGATTCAACTCTTTCTCGAACTCTGTCCCAGCTTGCTTCAACTTGTGAAGTTTATCCGCCTCGAGCTTTTGGATTTGCACATCCTGTTTATGAATTTCGTCTTGTTTCGCGAGGATGTCTTTTTGTACGCCGTTCAACAGGTTCGTTTGCTCCTTGCGCAAAAACGCCTCTTGCTTCAACTCTTTGCTCTTATCTTCCAGCTGCGTTTCCAATTTCACGATTTGTTCTTCTTTGTACCCGAGTTCTTTCGCAAAGTCGTTCATCTTACGTTTTGCAGTTTCCAAAGCCGGTCGTTGCTCGTCGTTCAATTTTTTCAGCTTTTTCTTCTCCGCCTCGAGCGCCTCCGCTTCCGCCGTTTTCTCCTCCAAAGCTTCTTCCAAATCCGAGAGTTCGTTCTCCAACTTCTTCATCTCTTTCTTTGCTTTGGTATTTGCGCTCTCCAACGCTTCCACTTGATGCGAAATCTCTTCGAGATTCTTCTCCAACTGCGCGTTTCTTCGCGACATTTTCGTGACTTCGTAGTCGTTTGACTCCAACGAACGCATCTCGTCTTCCAGCTCTTTCCTCCGCGTTCTCTCGTGCTCGTGACTCTTCTTCATTCTCTCCAGTTCCTCTCTCGTTTTCAGCCACTCTTTTCTCTTCTCTTTGAACTCCTCGTCCGCTTTCGCGCACTCTCGATCGAGCGTCTCTTCCATTTCTTCCCAATCTTTCTTCTCTTCCAACAACTCCTCCACGTCCAAACGAAGTTCCTCGCATTCCATCTCCAACGCTAAACACCGTCTGTTTAATTGCTCGGCTTCGCCTCTCGAGAGATGGTTCAAGTCCATGGAAGGCGTGTTTCGAAACGCTTGCATCATTTGCAAAGCCGTGTTGTTTTTATTGTTGTTGTTGTTGTTGTTGTTGTTTGGCGTCGTGCTCGTCATTTTGTTGGGAGAAGAGAGAGAGAGAGAGAATGGGGGGACAGAAAGACGTTTGAAATTCAGACGCTCCTCCAATTCGCTCTCGCTTTCTTTTCTCTGTTGTTGTTTACTTTTCACCGACGAAAGAAACGTGTCGTTGTTGTTGAGAGTCTTTTTGTTGAAGCACTTTTCCGTTCTCTGTTTGTGTGTGCGCGTGACTTCACTTCGTCCCCAGGCGTGTGTGATGCTACTCTAAAGAGAGAGATTAATTTCAAGCAGAAGAAGAATGTGATATGGAGAGAGTTGAGGTCCACTCGAGAGAAAGAAGAGCAAAAAAAGGAGAGTTTTTTAGAAGGGTGACACTTTAGAAGAAGACAAATCTAACGAACTAACTAATAAAAACTATACGACTAAATAGACTAAGTACGACTTTCACTTCTCTACTTTTTTGAGGGTACCAAAAATTCGGTCCGGCCATTGGAACGGGAACGCGTAGTTGACGTTGAAATGTTTATGATGCAAGTCATGAAACCTCGCTTCGTAGGAGAAGAGAAACCAAGGAAAGCGAAAATCCACCCCCGAATGGTCGAGAACGCCGAATACACCTACTATCGCCATGTACAACAAGAACGACTCTTTCGGTAAGTTTTTCACCACAAACGCCGGCGAATATAAAATACAATAATACCCGATAGCCTCCAAAGGGTGAATGAACAAGTCGCAGTATACCACCGGGCTTTTGTATTCGTGATGGTATTTGTGCATCCGCGTATAAAAATATTTGTAGTGCATCAATCGGTGCCAAGGATATTCCAACGTCGACTGTAACAGCAGCGCATAGAACAAGCCGATACCTATTTCACACGCGCTCGTATCGGTACTCATAATCGTGGATTCTTTCAAGCTCGATTTTCCCCGCACGGTGAGCTCTGTAACCACCAAAGCGAAGAGACTTGAAACGACTAAATTCAGAGTTGCAAACGTCTTGTGTTTCGAGTGCCTCTGCGTTGTTGATGCTGTTGTCGTTGCTCCTGCGCTCGAGAAGAAGAAATCCAGCAAAGGAATAGAAAGTACAAAGAAGCTGTTGTTTTTATGACTTTGTTTAATCCCAGGCCATTTGTTCCGTCCGTTAGGTTGTATCTTCCACGAGCGTTCCTGTTGGCTTTGCTTTCTGTAGAACCACACTTCAATTAAACCGCTCAGAATGAAATACCCAAAGAACTGCGCGAAGAACGCGCAGTAACTCAAAGCGTTCAGAGTGTGGTGTTCTTCTCCTTTCAACATTTTCTTCTTCCGAGTTTCATCGAACGAGATAGAGTTTTATGCGTGCGGCAGTCAGGAAAGGCTGTGAGAAAATTGTTCGAAGAGTGCGAACAGAAGAAAAAAACATCACAAAAAACTCAACTGACTTTTGAAGAAAAGAAGAAAAGATGTTGTTTGAGGTGAAGGTTTCCGAGCCAGTGGCAAAGTCGGTGAACAACAAAATCGTACAGTTCTATCCCGTGAAGACTGAAATCGTCTCTTTGGATGAGAACAACGAAGATGGTGATGATGAAGTACAATATCGCGCGATGGAAAAAGAGTATAAAAGTCAAAGAGCATCTTCACCGTTCGCGTGTTTTCGAAGATTCTCTCAGTTTCGAGAGTTGCACGCCTTCTCTTCGACGAAAGGTGCACGATTACCTCCGTTTCCTCCGAAAGTATTAATCGTCTCTCCGCAACACTTAGAAGAGAGAAGAGCAGCTTTCGAACAGATTTTGAACACAATCATGAACGACAGGACGTTGAATGCTTTGCCAGAAGTCTCGTCCTTCATTGGTGCCTTGCAGATATTGGAAAACGCGGGAGATACGAACTGGACGATACCGAAGGGTGATAAGAACGGGAAGAATGGTAGCACTGGTAATAAAAGCAACGGTAAAGCGAGCGGGAACTACGATACCACGCCTCAGGGAAGAAAGAGCAACGGCTTTGATGGCTACGATTCGTGGGAGGAAGAAACGCCGATAGTAACGAGTAGCTCGCGTTCGCAACAAAAATCGTTGGAAGAGTTTCACCTTTCGAGCGCGGCGCTTCACAAGACCATAGCCGCGTCGCCGAGTCCACTAAAGTTTACTCCAACAAGTGAAGATAAAAATGGGAGTAGTCCAATGGGAATGACATCAATGTTGACATCACCAACAACGACAACAACAACATCGAGCGAGAATCCGGTTACTTTGGAATCACAACAACAACAACAACAACAACAACAACAACAACAACAACAACAGCGCACTTTTGATGGCCTCGAGGCACGCGAAGCGATCAAACTTGGCGATGTTGCATCTTTAGAAACTATTATGGGTAGCGGACAAGTCGATCCGAATTATCGTGACGGGCACGGATTCACCCTTTTAATGTTGGCGGCAATGTTCAATAAGAAAGAGTGCTGCTTAGCATTACTCGCCTCGGGCGCTAGAAAAGAGTTAGTCAATAGGGATAACGAAACTGCAATAGATTTAGCTCCAGTTTCGCTCGGGAACATCATTAGGCAATATAAATAGCAAAACGAAATAGAATCTCTAGTTTACTACGTACAACGCGCAAATCTAATAATACATAAAATCTTCCTTCTTCTCCTTCTCCTTCTTCTTTAAGCGAGTCCTAATAACTTTAAAGTCGCCGCTGAATTTTTTTCCATGCCGGAACCGCTGGCGATAGCATTCACATATTCTGTTTCGAAAGCTTCTTTAACGATATTAACGAGTTCGTCGCCGTCGGAAAGGACGAGCGCGAGTCTGTGATTGTTCACCGGATGCATCTTCGTCTTTATTCTTTTCTTTCTTTTTGTAGCCGCATCCTCTGCTTGTTTTTCTGAAGCATAAACTACAATCGAAGCTTGATCGACGTCGTGTGTCCAACTTCCGGTGTGAATAGTGATATCTGCTTCGCTCTTCAGCGCTCCTTGAAGTAAGAGCGTCTTATATTGTCGCATCCAATTTGCACTCCTCGATGGTCGAATACTCGCGGCGAATAAATCTACTTGCGGGCAAAACGCTAAAACTCTCGTCGCGTGCTCGGCGAACGCTAAAGATGCAGTCGCGCCCATCGAGTCGCCGAGATATAAAACTTTCGAATATTTCGAGCATATATCTTCTAATCGTTTGCTCCGTTTACTCACTTCGTCTTCAACGTTTCCAGTCATTTTGTTCCCCGCGTACCAACTTCTTTCCACGTCGCAGACGTACAAGACGTCGTAGCTCTTTCCTTCGCTTTCCCCAACTCTTTTCCGCAATTTCTTCAACAAACCGCCCCAGTTAGGCACTCCTGGCGCGCTACCAAATGATACGATCAAGACAGGGGCTCTTTTGGAATCATCTAAAGCTGATCTATTACCATCCCATTTCACGAGTTTAAAATACCCCGCGTTATCGCTTCGATTCGGAACTTCCGCGACGGTAATTGCGCTCATATTTTCGAAACCACCGCCTATTTTTCGAGCTTGCTCTGTATCTATTCCTAAAGTCTTCAGCATTCTCGCATCTTTCATGTTTTGAATAAACGCTTCGAGTTCACTTTTATCTAAATTTTCGTTGTTTTCAATCCACAACTGTCGCAAAGATTGGGATTTTTGAAGTTCTTTCGGTAGGGAACGCAAATCGTTCGAGTACAACCACACGGACGTGAGAACTGGTAAATTCCTCAACTCTTCCGGCACTTGTTGAATTCTGTTCTCCGCAAGGTTCAAGCTTCGTAATCGCTTCAAATTACCCAACGACCCAGGAATGCTTTTCAACCTGTTTCCTTGTAAACTGAAAGTCTCCAACGCTTTCAAAAACTGAAAATCGTTCCCGTTGGCGGATAGATCTTCGATGCAATTGCCGTGCAAATCGATATCGGAAAGATTAAACATCTTTCCTAGGTTTGGTAATTCAAGCAGTTGATTTCCAGGTACGCTCAGTTCTTCCAAAGCGACGAGTTGGGAAAGATTTTCCGGTAACTTTCGTATCCGGTTCCCGGCGACGGAGAGGTTTCGCAAAGATTGGCAACTGCATATGGACTCCGGTAAGCTCTTCAATAAGTTTCCATGCGCCCATAATCCTTGCAATCTCTTCAATTTTCCTACGGATTCCGGTAGCTTCGTCAATCTATTCCCAGCTAATCCTAATCGTTCGAGCAGTTGCAAATCCCCTATTTCATCCGGTATGTGGTATATCCTGTTGTTTGATATTTGCAAGTCCGTCAAAGGCGCGTCGTCGTTCGTAACGTCGAATATTTCCATCGGAAATTCCGTCAAGTCCAATCCCGTCAAGTCTAACCGCCCAGTCGAACGAGATTTCTTGATTCGTCTGGAAACCAGTTCGTCCAACTGTTCGTTTTCCTCTGTGTCCGCATCGTCTAAAATGCTCACTCGTTGCACAAAGGAATTGGACTTTTCTCGTCGTCCTCCTTTTCGTCGTTCGTTGGCGACGCGAGGATGATGCCGTTTGTTCTCCGTCATCGTACGCGTCGTCGTCTTCATCGACGACATCGTTGTTGTTCGCATTCTCTGGCTACTATTACTACTGCCTCTCATCATCATCGCGTATATATAGAGAGAGTGGTTTGTGATGGATATAAAACCTGAAATTCTCTCTTTCGAGCACCACGCAGTTTTCCCACAAAAAGAAAGGAAAGAGAGGCATCAAAGGAAAAATTCGAAAACTCTTCAAAAACAGACACAGAAAGCTTCGAAAATAAATTAATGTCATCTTCAAAGGCTGCTCTTCGAAAAGACTCTGGTCGAACGGCGACGACGACGACGACGACGACCGCAGGAGGACAAGGAGGACAAAAGACAAAGTCATCATCTTCGGGGGCTCCCTCGTCGCAGGAGGTGTCCACGCCTTTGGAGTTGAACAAGTTTCTCTCCTCTTCTTCTTCTTCGTATTATTTGCCCGAGTCGATTCAAGCCGTGGAGAGATGTTTGAAAGAAAACCGAGAGAATTTGAGAGAGTTTTTCTCGACGTGTTATCAGACGCTTCTGTGGCAGATATTCAACTTTGACGAGAGCGGGAGTGGATGGTTACAAAGCGTGTACAACATGCGATTGCAAGCGTTGAATTATTCCGCGACGAGCAGTGCGTCCGGGACAACACCGGGAGGAACTGCGGGAACGAATAACGCATCTCATACGTCTTCTTCCTCGACTTTGTTGAAGAAAAAGAGAGAAAACGAAGCAACGGTGCATCTTTTGTTGAAGTTTTTGAGTCCCGACGGACCTTTGATGAAGGCGATATTCTCGGCAGATTCGAATAATTTGGTCCAATTCGCGTTTCCGTTGGAGCGCTTGCCGTCCAAGACGCAGAGAATGTTGCAAACGCAACAAGGGGCGATGGAATTAAATCGCAACCCGTTGTATAGGGGGAAAATAAAACAGGATCAAAACGGACGGTTTCAAGTGCATTTGGGACTGTATCATTACTTTCTCTTTTGGAACGCGTATTTTGTCCAAAGAGTTGGAAACATAACGAGTAGGTCGGGAGGTTCGTCGTCCTTACACCGCTCGTCGTCGCTTTCACACCAACAACAATACATGCAGCAACACCAACACTCGCACAGACCGACACTCGCGCAAACGCACGACGTACTTACTCCTGCATCCTCTTTGAGAGGATGGCCAAACTCAACGTTATCATCGATAAAGAATTCTGCGCTGCATCACACGATAAGGTCTGGTGGTGGAAACGGTGCAAACGGGAGCGGCGGCAGTGGTGGTGGTCCAGCTGGTTTGAACGGTAGTGGAGGAGCATCGATGAAAAAGAACCACCATCCGTATCAAGACTTGCTCATTTCGCACCTCGAATATTTCTTCAAGCCTCGACAAACGGACGATGCAAACGAGAAACTAGGAAGTAATGTTGTCACGGAAGGTGAAATGATTGTAAACGTTCTCATTGAGTTTTGGTTGAGTGAAAGCGACATCTCTAGCGGGTCGAGGTATTTGTACAATCCTCCGGACGACAACTTAGTCAACGCCGTCACGCTTTTGGTTTCTTATTTGGGAGAAAAAGAATACAGTTCTCCTGCATTTTTGCGCACACGAGAGGGTTTGAAGCGTCCGTTGTATAGATTTTTACGCGAAGCTTTCATGTTGTGGCCGATTGAATCGACGAAATCGCTCGAACCGATCACGAATTTATGGGCCACTTACATCATGCCTTGGTGCAAAGAAAACGTTCCTTTCTCGCACAAGCCGCAGGATTCAAAGTACATGTCTCATCTTCTAGGGAACGTTCCGTTTTACCATTACTTGATGAAACACTTTCTAGAACTGTGTTGCAAGCTCGTACCGAGCGATCCCGAAGGCACGGCGCTCATTTTAACGCGAGTATTTGAAAATCTCGTGCAGTCTCCAGACTTGGTTCTCGTTCTCAAAGCTCTCGAGGAAGGCTTTAATAAATACATCGAGGATCCTTTGAAAGCGACTGCCAATCGCATCAACAATCAAGAAACGTTGACTCCGTACGATCACATGTTTCCAATCATTCAAAATCAGCTCGAATATTGGGATCCCCCGGCGTTAAAGCCGGAAAACGAGCTCGGCGGTTCTAGAACCCCCGCGGGAGCGCAACAACACACTCCTCTTAGAAATAGAAGTAGCCGATTAGGGGGTAACGCTGGATTATTCAATTCCCCGCTATCGAGGAAGAAGCTTGGCATGATGGGCACACCAGGAGGCAGAACGCCCATGAGAGGCCAACAAAATCAACACGACGAGTACCAACTGCAAAAATTGATCATGTTTGATTTAGGTCCCGAAGGTTTACCTCAAGTAACGATTGCTCTTTTGGTACGTCTCAGTCGCGACGTCCAGGAATCCTCCTCGGGTAGCATTCTCAGGAAGCTCGTGCCACAATTTCGCAAATCAGCATTTGACTTGCTTCCCTTGGAAAAGTTGGACGACGTCTCGCTCCTCAAAAACTCCGCCTCGCAAGTTTCGGCATCGGCGAAGAACGTCGCGAAAAATGGCGGTGCTTCGTCGTTCGAATGGAATAAAAAATCGAATATCAAAAGCGCACGCGATTTATACGTTGGCGATTGGATGCAACGACCTATTGGTGAGACAGAGTTTGGTCCTTTGGTGAGGATACTCGTGTATCTTTCTCAATTTCTGAACACCATTTTACACTTTGACGGTACGCGAAATGAAACCGTGGACCAGGAAGATATTTTCGCGCTCGTCACCAAAACGTGGAACGAGTGCCCGAACAAGAAAGACTATTGGTGCGTAATTAAAACGGTCTGTTCAATTGCAAAAATCGGAGTTCTCGGTGTTATCGATCTCGCTCTCGGTCTTTTACGCCGAAGAGGTTTTCGAGTCAACTTGAGATTCATGGCAGAGTACTCCATGATGGTTCTGTTGTTCATCGGGTATTACATTCTCAAGTTCTTGTTTCGAGTGTTATTCTTTTAAAACTGCCGTCGTACCACGGTACCAGTAATTCAATTGATAATATACATTCCTATTGCGCGCATACATTTCTAAATAATCTAATAATATTACTACAATTACGCTACAGTGTGCGGTATGTTTCTATCACGTGCTTTTCTTCACATCGTCCTTTTTCCAAAACTGCACTTTCTTCTTCAGTTTCTTCGCCCACTCCGGCAACTTTCGAGGTGGCGGAGGTGGAGGTGGGATCCAGCGATTTGCTACCTCGCGATGGAACACGTATATTAATTGTCGAAATCCAAGAGTAAAGAAGAAACTCAACACGACGGCAATCATAAGTAAAAGAATAGTTGCCGACCGCTCGGTGACAGTTCCAACGTCCCAGACGCGCTCGAACGCGGTTCCAGTGACCAAACCCTGCGCGGCACCTCCAAGCGATGCGGGATCAGCACCAACTGGAGGAAGCAAGACAGTTGCTAAGCTTGGCACGAGAAGGGCGAATAATCCAATAATTAATCCGACGACGCTCGATGCAATTGCAGATAAGTAAAAGAACGTCTTGAGAAGCAAAATTTTCCGACCGAGCATGAGTTCGGTGCTCCGTTTCAAATTCTCTCCGCCTTGTTTACCTTCAAATATTCGAACGGGAACGCAAAGAGCCAAGTCTAAACACCTCATTAACCCCAAATACGGAATAGGAATGGTAATCATACCGTTCCACGCGATCGAAAGCGTTCGGCGCAAGTCTATTATGAGAATCGATTTGTACAGCTCCAAACCTTGCTTCAAAACGCCGTACGCGTACTTTGGTTTAACTTTCGCGTATGTATTGTCGTCGCTGTTATCATCTTCTTTTTCTATCGTTCCATCTTCTTCCTTATCACCAACGTACGCGTTTTTAAACGTTGCAATACGAACGAGAAACTGACACAGAAACTTCCACGCCTGCGTGGCGACGACGAACGTCGCCGCGATAACTTCCACCTCGTGCACCTGTATCAAAGCTAAGAGGAACGTCCCTCCGAGATTCAACGCTTGCGCGAAAAAACCAGCGACGAAGACGAGCGTCACGGTCGGTAAAAAATCTCTCGAAGACATTCTCAAAACTTCCCCGATGATTGCTTTCGCCGTCAACTCTTTCATACTATTTATTTGTTCTCCTCCTGCTGTTTTTAGGGGAATTCGTGGTTCCGCTAACGGATACACCTTTATTACCTCTGAAGAAGATATCTCTCCTCCCGTTTTAGAAACTTCCGCACCATTTTCGTCACCACCCGCAGTTGTTGTTGCTGCTGCTGCTGCTCTTGCCGCCCGAGCGATGATGATCACGCTGTTGGGGACATTCTTCGTCCTCCCAATCATCAAAGAAAAAAGCTTCTTCTTCCCCTCTCTTCTTCTGGAAAAAGATGATGATGATGATGACTTTTGATGATGATGATGAGAGCGACGATGAGGAGGAGGAGGACATTTTTCCATCATCGAAAAGGAGGAAAAAGAGGACGAGGAGGAAGAGATCATCCTGTTGTTGTTGTTAGTCATCGTCATCATCATCTTCGTCGTGGCAGTGGTGGTGGTAGTAGTGGTGGGGGGTGGTTACGATGAGACTCTTTTTAGAATAACTGCCCCCAGCTGGTGGTGTAAAAAAAGTTCAAAAAGACGAAAAAAGGAGGAAAGAGTGACGCATCACAAACACAAATCTCGATTTTAAGACCCCTCATCGTTACTTTTTTCTTCTCATCGTCGCGATAAGTCCTTCTCCAGAGAGAGAGAGAGAGAGAGAGAGAGAGAGAGAAACACGCACAGATCCGCGGATA
>Ga0255775_1002986_pt1 | contig 14256 bp, 17 predicted proteins | sample 011ome_26_FD_179973 | JGI IMG/M metagenome (GOLD analysis project Ga0255775, IMG submission 179973) | Coastal salt marsh microbial communities from the Groves Creek Marsh, Skidaway Island, Georgia - 011511BT metaG (version 2) | ecosystem: Environmental > Aquatic > Marine > Intertidal zone > Salt...
GCATCATCATCTGTTGTTCTGGTGGTATTGATGCCATAACTTCCTGTTGTGCAGTCATTTCAGACATCATTGCTATATGCTCGGATATATGACCTTGCAACGTCATAAGTATTGAAGCATTTGATTGTGCCACAGGAGTAGAAAGCATTGCTAAATGAGCAGATATATGTGCTTGATGATTTTGTTCTGGGAATGCAGTTAACACACCTAATCTCAATGCTTCTTGATTTTCTTTTGCTGGGTTCATGGGCATCGGTTGTGGAGGAGGCTGCAACACTTGGTCTATATTTGTAACACCTAACGCTTCGTACATCTTGCGATAGGCTTGATACATACCATTTTGCCCATGAATTTCTGGATTGCTTTGTGCTAATTGCAATTGTGTTTGAGCCAAAGCGATACGTTGTGACATTGAAAATATATTAGGGTCTGAAACAGGTAATATATCTATTCGATCATCAAAATCAGCTTGTTTTATTTCTGGTGGCGCTCCTGGTACTTGATATGGATACATTGGAACACCCATAGAAAACACACGAGCTAACAATTTAAATTCTATCTTTTGTGAGTAATGAAGACGTTTATGAATAGCTGACATAACCTTCGTGCCACGCTCCATAATAGCCATAGTTGTGCCAACAGGAGCGTTGCCTTGCATCTCACCAACTTTCATGTCAGCCATAGATGCAAAACGTCTGCCAGAATCTATTAATGTTCCCATAAGAGAATATAATGTTTGTGATGGTTCTTTGAATGGCAATGGCATAATAGCTTGCCTTAAATCCATACCTACCATATCTACATCTCTAAACTCACCAGGATTAAGAGGTGTCTCGTCATCCCTTATTCTAGCTCCTCTAGCTTTAAAACCTGCTGGAAGGTTAGATAGTGTGCCAGCATCTATTAGCTGCCTTAGAATGGACGTAGAAGCTCTGGAAAGACCGCCTATAGTATGTGTGAGACCAAAACCATAAAACCCAAGACCAGGTAGAAACTTATAATGCACAAAATAAGGCACTTTCCTACGGAGCGGATCACTTTCATTGAAATTCCGTTTGATTGATAAGACATCCCCAGTGTCCTCCATAATTGTTACGATATAGGGCATCTTCAATCCTGTCGGTTCACCATCAGCTCCAATATCTTCAAATCCTTCAATATCTAAATCTGTGTGAACTTCATAAACCATCATCTCTTCATTCTGTGAAGAGCTACTTGTAATACCCTCTATCTCGTTAATTGTATCCTTCACTTCGTTCATAGTGTCTGAGTCAGCGCCAGAACTAGGAAGGTCTATATTTTTATAAAATCCTGATAATTGTAGTTTTTTAATTTCGTTTTTATCCATGCGAATGCAGTGAGTTATTCTCGTTGCTGTTGCCAAGTCTGTTGCACTGTAAGGAACAATTAAGTCCTCAGAATGCACAAACTTACTGACAGCTCTTTGCATTGAAGGATCAAAGTAAACTTTTTTAAATGCTGAACCTACAATCGGAAGATAAAACAACATTTGATCTAATTCAGGATCATATTCTTCCATCTCGTAAGTTATTTGGTAATTCATATAATTTTTAACACGCTCTGCTTGAGCTGTTACTTCTGGAGTTTCTGCTCCAATAATTGATGTCTTGACAGGTCCTCCAGCAGGTAGCATTTCACGATACGCCTGTGCTTGAAACTGCGTAACAGATTCAGCTAATAACGGATGTACTATACCAGACGCTCCCTCGAAAGGCTCTGATCTGTCTTCGTAACTCATACCAAGAAGTTCTAATCCACTTTTGTACTGTTCTTCCCAATCACTTCTTGAATTGATATCTTCTTCTATATTTCTTATAATTTCATTAGATATTTCTGATAATACATCTTCATCAATGTGTTCTGCTAGGTTTGCATCAAACGGAATAGCTATGGGAGCTTCTGTTTCCATCTCCATATCACCAACAATCGCTGATCCATCCTCTAATTCTGTCACACCTTCTACCAAAGCCTCTGGAGGCAGTTTGACTAAATTAGCTTCCAGTTCTGGAGCGACAGCATCTGCTATGCCATTTATATTTTCAATCGCCATTTCAAATCCTATCTAATAGAGAATCCGCCACCTTTAATTGCAGCACCCATACCACGGCATCCCATTTTACCACCTTTTGCAACACCACCATATTTCATCTTTTGAACTTTACCACCATATTCCATCATTTTAAAATCTGCGCCAGATATTGTACCATCTTTGTTTTTATCTAATTTTTTTTGTTTACCTGTAAGTTTTTTATTTTTTTGATTTGTTTTAGCAACATTTTTACTAAAATCTTCATTCAAAATTTCTGTTTTATCTGCTTTTAAACTCTTAGGTCTTGGTTTAGGCATTGGAACATCTCCACCTTCTTTCATGCCTTTTGCTTGAACTTTTTTTATCGCTTCCATTAAACCGCCCTTTCTCATTTTTCTTATTGCTCCACCGTATTTTTTACCAAACATTTTGGCAAAATCAGATTCAAATTTATCAGCTATTTTTTTGGTTTGTGACGGGGATAACGATTCACCTTTACCAAAAACATTACCCTGCTCTTCTATTGCTCTTATAGCTGCTTCTAATTCAGCTTGACTTAATTTTTCGCCACCACTTTGCATTTTTTGTACTACTTTACCACCGAATCTAGCTTTCATAATATCATTCCTTTGTATTCCAAATGCACCAGGCTTCTGAATTGAGTTACTTTTAGCGCTTAGTTTAACAGGTTTAGTTCTTATCTTACGAGGCTTTTTAGATCTCTTCATCAATTGAGCTAAATCTTTTTCAGATTGAGAATCTAAAGCCATAGCCATATTGACTCCAGCTAAAGAATCTCTTTTCTTTTTATTAGACATTATCTAATCCCTTTAAACATTCCGCCTCTGCCTTTGGCAACACCGCCCATGTTCATCTTCTTAACTTTACCACCGTCCATCATACCAACGGGCATGGACTTGGTTGTGTTTACTACGCCACCATCTGCTTTTTTTGCTATTTTGCCTAAAACAATTTCTTTTATTCCTGCGGGAAGGTTTTTCATTGGATTAGCTCCTCGATTTGCTTTAACCAAAGTACCTTCAGATTTTAAAATATTTTCTGCAAGTTTTTGCATTTTTGAACTCATTTTATTTTTACCAGCCATTAGTAATACTCCATTTTTCTTCTATATCCTGGTTCAAACTCTTCATCGTCAGGTGTGGATATAAAACCACCTTGTCTAAATCTTAGTATAGCCTGTGTCATTGAATCTGCCAAGTCATCATGATCTCCATGTGGAAAACTCGCACATTCCTCAACAACTTCCTCTGCAAAATTAGCATCTGGTCTCCATACCATACCACTTTCAAACACAGGTGCGCAAGCATTCATCCTTGCAAACTTATCAGCACCTTTGCTCGGTGTAAAGGGTGTAACAGGAATACCCATACGTCTTAATTCTTGTGTTAAAGGTGTACCACTTGCTTTTTGCTCTATCAATATCATGTCTGGATCATAAGCATCGCTTAATTCATAAGCCTTTTGCTTCAGTTCTGGGAAATCCCATCTGCCCTTCTCTGCATCAAGTAAAATAATTGCATCACCCTCACCTTCTACTGGTGTAAATATCCCCCAAGTAGTAATAGCACTAAAGTCAGCACGATCATTTTTACTGAAAGCGGTATCGTATGATTGTATGATATATGAGCAGGGAGGTGGTTCAGCATGATCCCAAACATTCCACCATTCCCTTTTTATTATAGCTCCTTCTTCTGCCGTTGGGTTTTGCATATACTGTGCATTCCACTTGGCTACTGGAATTGACGCTTTTACTCCGTCTAATTCCTCTCGACTCCAATATTCGGGCCATAGTACATTGTTTGTATCTGGAAATATTGCAGGAAACTCCACGACTTCCCATCTATCTGCTCCTCCTTCAGCTTGCTTAGATATAACCCTAGCTGTTAAATCTTTAATACCCCATCTAGTCATAACAATAATAATTGAACCACCTGGCTGCAATCTTTGTCGAGGACCTGACGTATACCACTCATAAATACCATCAAGTGCAGTAGGGCTTAGTGCATCTTGTTCTGATACTGGATCATCAATGATACATAAATCTGCACCACGACCAGCTAACGCACCACCCACACCAACAGCGTAATATTCACCACCACCATTTGTTGACCATCTACCAGATGCCTTCGCATCACTTGCTAATTTTATATCAGGAAATATATCCCTGAAGTCATCGCTATCAATTAAGTTCTTGACTTTACGTCCAAAACCTACTGCAAGTTCTGCCGTGTGTGTCGCTTGTATTATCTTCAGATCAGGTCGTCTGCCCATAAGCCACGCTGGAAACAAGTAACTAGCAAACTCTGATTTAGTATGTCTTGGCGGCATATTGACAATCAAACGCTTAATTTTGCCGTCAGCTACTTTTTGCAACTTGTCCGCATATATTTTGTGATGTTTACCCTCAATGAAAGTGGGCCAAATCTTCTTTACAAACTTTAAATAATTTTCTTGACTTGTTTTCTGCTCTTCTAAAACTTTAAGACGATCAAGAAGAGGAGCCATCTTAGAGATTTCATCATCACTAAGATATTCTGCAAAATCTGAGGCTTGTAAAACCTGATCCATTATGCTGTCGCTAAGAGATTATCCAATGCTTGCATAACCTTACCACCTTCTGCATAACCAGCAACCCCGCCTTTTTTCATAGACTTAGGGGCAGCAACACCTGTTAACATCTCGATTAACTTATTTATATCGCCTGTGTTAAAAGTAGATGGAACGAAATCACTAACATTACTGGTAAAAGGTGAATCAACAACTGTTGGAACTGTCTCTGGAACAGGTAAAGGATCACCACCACCTATTACGTTTGGTGGCTTATCCTCTTCCTCTTTTTCTTCTTCTGGCTTTGGCTTTATTACAAATGGATTTTCATTATTATCATCACTACCCATAGGAGCATTCGGATCCATACCTTCCATTAAATTACCAAATTTATCCTTAGAACCTACGATAACATCTCCATCATAAACTGGAGTATAACCTTTTTGAGCTATTGAATCCAAAACCCTACCTCTTGAATAATTACTAAATTTATTTGCAAGAGATGTTAATGTTGGAATAGCCCCTATACCCGCATTTTTAAAAGGCTCTATAAATTCCTTTGGTGCTTCTATACCTGGCGCAACTATCGGGGGTGGCTCAAATGGCTTTATACCTCTACCCATAGCTGAAGAAGTTAAATTTTGTAAATTAGGTGCAGTGCCAACGCCCATAGCCTGTTCAGCAGCTAACCTATCTGCCTCATTTCTATCTGCTAGTGTTAAGGCAGTATCAAAATCATCGCCAACCCTGCTTTCTTCACGAGTTGTTGTATCAATATCAAATACTGTATCAACGGGTCCTATTCGACCTGCCATAGTTTCTAATGCAGTGTCAGGAACAATCCCACGATTAGGCTCTGGATCATATGGTGTAAAAGTTGTACCCATATCAGCATCTCTAATATCATTCAATATTTGTTGTTGAGCCTCATCAGATAATGATCTAAATGTATTTTCATCCATGCCAGCTATTTGACCTGTACCTGTCTTTACTGCACTTTCGGTCATAACATTCGGATCAACTCTTGAAGGATCTCCAAAAGAATCCACTTGAGGCATAGATTGTATTACATCACCCCTTGATCCAGCTCCTTGCGTACCAACTGGAGCTATACCTTTTTGAGCTTGATTGCCTCTCTGACTTAAAAAATTTGAAATCTGAAATGCGTCTGGCACATAATCAAAAATAGTATTCTTTAACGCACCATCTGGCTGACTCTCCACAAAACTTTTATTTTGTCCAAATGCTGTATTTAAATCAAGACCGTCCAAAACATCGTTGCTAAATGTAGAATTTAACGAACTAGGTCTAAAAGACGCTTGAACAATATCTGCTGGATTCACGTTTTTAGCAGAAGCTGTCAATGTGTCTTTATTGTCAAATATGCTAGCTAATTGTGTGCCAGTATCAGCAGGTCTTTCATCTTGAAGAACATCCAAGTTAGCCATAATAGAACTGTCATATTCCTTCTGACCAGCATCTGTTAAACTACCATCTTTGTTTATAAATCCCAAAGCATCAGCTTCTGTGCCACCAAAAACCTCATTTTCAGCTCTTGCAATCGCCTCTTGTAAAATCTCTGGTCTTGGTGTTGGAAAAGCAATGTCTTGATTGCTGTCGTCTCCACCAGTGTAAACACCAGAATCATCTGTGCTGTAATCAGAAACATCGTTGTCTTCGCTAAATCCATCATCACTTGTCGCATCTACACTGCCATAATCACTGAACCCACCAAAGTCGCTGTCATCAACCTCACCACCATCAAAAAATGCCCTTGGTGAACCACCCATCAACTGTGTGCTACCTGGCGTAAAGCCCTCATTGAATATTCGCTGGTCTATCATATTAAACATGTTAGGCCCGCCTCGCAAACCCATTGGCTCTCTTAATATGCCATTTTTGTCTTTTAACGGATCAACGGGTCTTGCCATCGTATCTTGTATTTGTGGAGGATTAAATGGACGAAATCCATTAATTCCAGAATCAAAAATAGATAAAAGCGGCTCTCCCGCCGTTTCCAAAGGTCTTGATAAATCTCCAGGTCTTGATAAATCTTCAGGGGGTTGTTGAGGTACACGCTGAAACATAGAAGGGCTAATTAATGGCTCCGCAATCTCCATTAAAGGTTGAGATGGGTCAAAAGTTTTTAAAGGTCCAAAAACACTTTGACCACCACTACCACCACCACCATTTAAATTAAAACGCTGACTAGCCATCTGCTGAACTTCTTGAATAAATGGCTCAACTTGCGTGTTATCTATCTGCTGAGATAAATAATCACCATAACTATCCAAAGGATTGCTCGCCACACCACCTAACCGCATGTTTACAGGCTGATTAAATATGTCAATATTCGCCATCGGATCTGGAGCTGGCATCATAGGAGCTGAACCCATCGAAATTGGGGGAGTCATAGCCGTTGCGTTTGATATAGATTTTAGAAAATTGTTAAAATTACCCCTACTTTGGGCTGTTGTCTCAAAATTTACCTGTGGCGGTTGTGGTGGTACTGGTGGTGTACCCATATTCCCGCCTAAAGGTCCATTCGCCATGAAATATCTCCACAAAAAACTATTTTATGCGAAGATACTATACGATTAATTTATTTTTGACAATAGAAAGCCCATTTCTTTATGGCTTTGAGCTAAAATTTTAGAAACCATGTCAGAATTTGCAGAAATATCGTCCTTCATTTTCTTCATAAGAGCCTCAATCCTGTCAACATCCCATTTCGTCAATGGCTCTTCATACTTTTTAACCTCATCATGCAATTTATCCATCTTATCCATGTTTTTACACAAATATTTCGCTGATAAAACTACAGATATCGGAACTGGTTTCGTTCCATGCTCATAATGGTTCCACATCCTATGGCTCAAACCTAATTTCTTCGCCATGTTTACCTGACTTATTCCTAATTGATTGCGATAATTCAACATTTCATTGTTTTTTACTTTCGCATAGCTGTTTTCGTTACGTTTCATTGGCTTGTCTCCTTCAATATTTTATATTTTAATAAATCTTCCGTAAATTCAGCAACAGTTCCAAACCTTACAGGCTTGTAAACCTTGTCACAAACGTTGGAAGCACATGTCGATAGCAGATCATCTACGTTATCTTTGTCATATCCCATTATTTTACGAAAAACATCAATAACATCATTCGGATCGTCAGACTCAAAATCTCTGAAACCTGCGTATTCTAGTACATATCTAGGCATATTGCCCTCCTTTGACACAAGATGTAGCAATGAATGCTAAAAAGCGCAAGATTTTTTTTATAAAATTTTTTTTGGAGGTCGTATTTGAAATTGATGGGGGTCGTTTGAGGGGAACACGGTTTAGAAGATTTTTGCCAAAATTTATATAAATTTGGTGGTATGGTGGGGCTATACCGCCCCGTTTTATTCAGTAAAATCAATAACTTAGAACAATTGTTAGATATTGTATATTAACTAACAATTGTTCGATGTCATAATAAATTTTAGACAAAAAAATAGACCGTATAAAATTAATTATACGGTCTAGATTTAAACCTTAATTTCTAAAAGGTTTTAAGTTTGATTTATATTGGTTGTCTAATCCAAGTAATAAATTTGTACCGCCATTGTTAGCGAATACAGCACCGCCAGAGCCACTATTTACTTGTAATGGTACTTCATAGCCGTTTAGATCATAACGTCCTTGAGAAGAGCTGTAAGCGTGATTATAGTGTTGTTGATTATGAGTGATTAAAATATCACGTCCAAACTGATTAATTAAGTTTGGTCTTATTTGCTCACTTATCATAGACCTAACACGCTGAGCGGTTTGAATACCGCTAGCATCCATGATCTCTTGGACTGTAGCACCGCCAACACGTCTCATTAATGAGTATGCTATTGATTGTCTAGTACGACTAGAGCGCCCAATATAAGACGGTGTATCAATAACGGCTTGCACTTGGTTATGTCTATTAACAATTGAGTGTCTTTGCATGTTAGATAAAAACATCATCCAAGACCATATTTTATCAATTTCTAAAGTACCGCCATGCGATCTAAATTCTACAGTTTCATAATCATCCCAATGATTAAGATTAATAGCTGAGAATTTACCGCCAACTGAGATAACACGTTTTAATTTGTGCCAAGTACACTCAGTATTTTTTATAGTACTTGGCGCTAATGGTTTTTTGCAAAAATAACCGTTTTTTTGTCTTGCTCTTCTCATAGGCTCAACTGCATAACCACCATCATCAATTCTTGACGGCGCAAGCAAAGAATTAAACTGTATAATATTTTTGCTTACTCTGTATCCCATATCTTTAACAATCTCTAAAGGTATAGCATCACCAAAATAATCAGTACCATTGCGACTAGGTAAAGCTCGTCCATGAATAGCAGTATATTCAACTGATTTATCATGAAAATCATTTGGATCAATTGTTATTGGTCGTCTAGATAAATGAACATGAATGGATGCAGTCCAATTGACGGTTGCGCCATGATCGTTCAATTGTTCGAGTACTGATTTTAAATAATTATATGATTTTTGAGAATTACTTAAAATTGGTAATCTTGCCTCGCCGTCAACTCTTGAACCATCATATACATACTCTAGACCTTTTATTTTATTTGAGCCTAGTGAATTGTTATAACGGTTCATTTCAGTATAAGACCTTGTATTAAATTCAGGTTCTACACCAAAAACAAAATTTTGGTTATCGAATATGTTTTTATTTGTGTTAATTGTATCAAACATTTTGTTTATCCTTTTTTAGTTATTGTTTGGTTTTTAGGCGCATTTTGCCGCCTAAGTTTTAATTAGGTATATAAGGTAATGATTACAAGTATACCACCAAAATTAATTTGCTAAGTCATTGTTTTTATTGAGAAACTTTTTTTGCTTTACCTCTTGACAATATTATTTAACAAGTTAATTAAATTTTCATTAGGAGGATATAGGGGGGAGGATCTAGAAAATGATTTGGGCAGGGGGCGAAATCCCCGATCCCCGATCAGTGTCCTGCCCGATCCGAACAATTGTCCGATTGCCTTCCAGAAAAAACCCAGATCCTGCTGGGCTTTTTCAGGGGCTGGTTATCGAACAATTTACCTCCATGACCTGCCTCCACGCCTTGTTTGAATAACCCTACCTGCTTCCTTCTCGTAATCGAAGGCTTCAACAACTGCGTCAAGAAGTTGTTCGGTATCTAGCTGGAAGTCTTCATACCCCTGCTTGATTGCGTCAAAGTATCTTTTGTTCGGAACAGCCTGACCTGCGTAGTTCATTATATAAATCATACCTTGAGTCATGCCCATGTACGACAGATCAACATATTCCTTTCTGTAAAGATTTGGGTAACCCTCAAAGATGTCTAAGTTTCTCTCATCTTGTTCAGATATTTTCCACAACCCCACAGGAACGCTATGCTTCTCTGACGGAACGATACTCGCCACGTTGTTGAATATCAGTTTGTACCCCAGTAGATTTGTCTTACCTACTGGAACTGCATCAGGCGATCTAGTCGCCATATTCTTTTTGTTAAGGTTTGCACCATAAGCTATGTATATTGCCATTTGTCTCTCCTTTGGCTGATTAATATATATAATATATAGTAATGATTGCATGTTGTCAAGTAGTAAAAGTATAAAAACCTACAGCAACATTATTATAACCAGTTGTTATCTAATTTCATGCTTTGCTGCCAATGCGTACTGTTCCTGGCTGCGCACAGGAAGGAAACCGAACAATTGTTCACCTGCAGCCAGGAGGAAGGGGGGGGGTGGACAATTGTTCGAGCTGGACGCAAAAAAAACAGGAGCCGAAGCTCCCGTTTCCCGATCCGATCCCGAACAATTTATGCTGCAGTAATCTTCCTTCTGTCGATCATATCCCATTTAGCAACGATTTCTTCGCCTAAGATATAAACATACATATTAACAACCTTTTCAGGGTCTGAAATGTCTGTTGTTAGTTTACCAAAGTTAAATTCTTCATAGTCTTTGATAATGCCAATAACATTAAATGCCTCTTCTCCCAGCCATTTCTTAGCTTTGTATGTGCCAATTATGTAATAGTCTGTATTAAAAGCGTTGTGGTGTACGTCTGTCCAGTCGTCATTGTCTGGTGTGTTTTCTTTTAACCAGTCTTGAAAGTATTCTTCTACTTCCTGATATTTGAATGTGTTCTTGTCTATGTCTGTAAATTGCATTTGTTTCTCCTTTGGTTTTGTTTAATTAATATTAATATAGTGTAATGATTGCAACATGTCAACCCTTAAATAAAACTTTTTCAATGATTACGTCATCATATCCTTTAGCTATCCATTCATCTGCGTGTTGCTTTGCTCGTGAATAGTCTTTGTAGTAATCATCTGTACCACCAACCCAAACTATCCATCTCCAGCTCTGTTTGTATTCCTCTGTCATTTTGACCTCCTGCTGTTAATCCCGAACAATTGTTCACCTGTGCGTGACCTGCTGGGGGGGGCTGCTTCTCGAACAATTGTTCGCCCTGCTGCCAGAAAAAACAGGATCAGGTTTCCCCGATCCCGTTCCGAACAATTAGGCTGTTACTAAATTGTTCGTTGATTTGCCAGTTTCGTGAAGTCTGTGCTGCCATTCAATAACTTCGTCATTGACCAATGTTACAGCTCTTTCGCTGTGTCCACCAACATTCCACATCATTATCTGACTAACTCTCTTACCCTCTGCTCCTAAGTAATTAAGTCCGTTCTTATAATTATATATGGTTGCTATTGTGCCATCTTCAAACTTGATAGCCCATTGAGCATCTACTTTGTTATCAGACTCCTCAGACCATTCAAATCTTGTTGGCTCTCCGAAAACTTCTACCAGCTCCTGATAAGTTGCCCCAACATTACCCTGAAGATGTGTTCCATAAGTTGTATTTGTTTTTTTAAATTTCATTGGCTTAGTTCCTTGTGTTTGTTTAACTTGATATATATATAGCAATGATTGCCACATGTGTCAACAGATAAAATAATTTTTTTTTATTTTTATTTACTTGACAGGATTAGCAACAGTTACTATATATAATACATCAAGCATTTAAATATCCTTTGTTTAATTGTAAAAGTAAAAAGAGCAGGTTTTGGTTTTCCTGCTCTTTTTTTTTGCGCAGCCTCCAGGGAACCTGCCCGAACAATTGTTCATGCGCAGCAGGAACGCCTGGAGCTGCAGGTGAAGGTTTCCGAACAATTGTTCCAGCAAGCAGGTCAGGCAGCCAGGCGAAACTCCGATCCTTCCAGGCTGCAGGGCTTCTTTTTCCGAACAATTGTTCACGCAGGAGGCTGTCCAGCCAGGTAGATCCCGATAACGCTGCTGGATCCAGGGATAACCTGCTGCCGTTCCGAACAATTGTACGATCCCCGCTGCTGGAGAAGCCCGATCCCGATCCGATTCAGGGGGGTGACCTGCCTGAAGCCGAACAATTCTCCCGATTACGCCCAAATCCAGCCCCGATCACCCCGATCCCGATGCGAGTCCGAACAATTCTTCGGTCTCCGTGCCTACACCCTGTCTAAGTAAATATGCTAGTTTTTGGGTTTTACGCTACTTTGTTCTATCAAGTCTGGGTCTTTATGGGATTTGTTCGCTATTTTCATGCGTTTCTGCGCAATGTCTTGAAATTCCTGTAGTTTTGACAATATTTCCTCCCTTGTCATGCTATCTGTTCGTTCATGTAGCACATGAGCCTTGTTTACAAGCAGTCCAGTAGCTTTTAAACGCAGTTCCTCAGCTCTGATAGCCTCACCAAACTTCCCGCTCTCCCACGCCTCGTTACGAATCTTCAACAAATCCCGCACCGACTTATCAATTGTGACCCCGAAGCGACTACGGGCTTCCTCACGCATTTCCTGATATCTTTCCTGCACGACTGGGTTACGCAACAACCTCACAGCATCGACTCCAGGGTTTGCGTATCCCGCTGCTCTAGCAGCCGATGTCTGCGTCATATCCTTGTGCATAAAGTTATTCAGAAAATCTTGCTGTTTGTCAGTCAATCTTTTCCATCCAGCTAATCGCTGTTCCTTCGTTAAATTCTCAGCTACTTTTGGCATTACTTTTTCTCCTGTCTAATTTCATCCAAATCTTTGTTAATTTAATAGGGTTGGTGGGCGGGTTACTTACCGCCCCCTAAACCCCCCTTTAGGGGGGAAGTTCGGTAAGTTGGTAAGTAGCCATAAAAATCAATGACTTAGAGCAAAAAACTAACTTACCATGATAAGAAGTAACCTCCGTAAGTTGCTTCAAAAAACCGAACAATTTCAATGACTTACTACTTACCGTCATTTTTACTTACCGAGTAAGTTGGTAAGTGGTAAGTAAATCACTCATAAAGCACCACAATTTTGGGGTCATCTGTCTGTTTATAGAACGTACCATTTAAGGTACAAGAGTAGCCCAAATACTCCATCATTTCGGCATAGTTCCGATAACATTCAGGGCATGAAGTTAATTCATAAGAGCAATTCATATGATGCAAAACCGATGCGTTTAATTTTTGGGATATACCTTTTTCTGTAGCGCAGCCTAGACAAATTGTTCGGTTATTCATCACCAGCTCCATTCCGATAATAATTTTTTCTTTACACTGCGAACAATTCTTCTGTTTTTTATTAGCCATCATACGCCTCCTATGCAACTAGCCATAATTTTGTGATCTATTGGCTCTTCGCCAAAATTATCAAATATAGCGCCTTCAATGAGCAATTCGCTTTTAACTATATCGGCACGACATTGATTCATAGTCGCATATTGCACTTGGCTTTGGTGAATGATACACTTCTGTTCACCGTCATCATGGTGACTAACATCTGCCCATACGACACATATTAATACGAACATTTTAACCATCGCTCTTATCTTCTTCTTTACAACGATCACATTGATCTTTTGGATAAGGTGGTTCTTCTGCCCAAAATATTTCGTTACAATCTATACATTCATACTCGCCCATTTATTCCTCCTTAATTTCCCGAACAATTCTTCGTTTTGTTCGCTGGCGCTCTTTAGCCTTAGCAGATTTTTTGAGAGATTTTTCCCATGATCTGCTAGTGCTATGAATTTTTGCTCGCTTTACCATTTTTTTATTTTGTACAAAGCCCGAACAATTTTATCTATAAAGGTAATTTTGTACGGAGTGGCTTGTTGAATATGTATTTTTATAAATTTTTCATTAAGCAATTTGTCGCTCCTCATCTCTTGTTGTTGGGTTCCACTTGTGTTGAATTTCATCGATTTCAGATTGACTAACACCGTATGAACGTAGCGCTTTAGCCATGACCCGATCCGCAGTATCTGTCCATACAATCGCATGTAACATTGCCCAAATCCATGCACCAATTTCTTTCTCCTTTGTTGTGTTATTACGAGATTGATTACCGCCAAGTATATGCCCGATTTCATGTAAGGCAGACACATAATACCCCGTATTCTTAGTCGGTCTAATGGTTATATGTCGCCTAGATGGAATAGCAGAATACCTAGGATTAGTTTCTGTTAGCGATTGATAACTTACAGTTATGTTCTCTAATGCGGCTAACTCTTGGATATGTAATGCCATATCTATTCTTTTAACTAATATCATGGTTGTAACCTCTGAAAATTAAGTTCTTGTTGAAATTCATTC
>Ga0255775_1002991_pt1 | contig 14245 bp, 11 predicted proteins | sample 011ome_26_FD_179973 | JGI IMG/M metagenome (GOLD analysis project Ga0255775, IMG submission 179973) | Coastal salt marsh microbial communities from the Groves Creek Marsh, Skidaway Island, Georgia - 011511BT metaG (version 2) | ecosystem: Environmental > Aquatic > Marine > Intertidal zone > Salt...
TCATCGATCGATTTTTTTTAAACGACGAGTTAATTTTTTTTGGTCCGGTCTAAAAAAAAAGCGAGACCGAAAATCACGATGTTTTTTTCGCTTGACTCATAAAAAGAGTTTGTGTGTTTGTTTGTTTGCCCAAGAAAACAAGAAGCAGAGGAAAAAAATTTCAAAAGCAATTGAAAAAAAAGAGGAAAAAAACAACTGTTTGTCGTCTTTTCACACACGGAGGACTGCTGCGCGACAGATTACCACGACCACGTATCACTACCACCGCGAGACAGAGAGAGAGAGACGGAGAGACAGAGAGATTTTGTTGTTGTCGTCGCGAAGAAGAAGAAGAAGACGACAACAGGATTTGAGAGAGAGAGAAGCGATGCGCGAGAGACGAAAAGAACAGTGAGTGTTTGGGGAAACTCTATATAATGAACAGCGGAGATATAAAAACGAGGCTGAGAAAAGAATACGAAACGCCGTCGACGTGTACCACGCACTTGGCGTTGACTTTGGTGCAACTCATATTCGCGCTCATGCACACTTTGGCGAATCCTTCTTTGAAACATATTCCGTCGTTTGCGTTTTGTACGCTGAGATTGGCGATAGCGTTGCCGTTCTTGTACTTCTTTGGACGGATGGAAAAACCGACGCAAACGAAAGATATTTCCTGGAAGCAACGCTTTTGGTTCGTACCGATGGGGACTTTTTTAGGGATCGCGTACTTACTCGTGTTCGTGTGTAACGAGCGGTCTGGAGCGATCGCGGTCGCGAGCGTGCAGCCGCTGATGCCGGTGTGCACGGCTATGCTTTCGTTCGCGTTTGGTTTAGAGCGGATGTGTTTTTTGAAAGCGTTCGGGTGTTTGCTCGGTTTCGCGGGGACGGTGTTGGCGGTGAGAGCGCACAGGATTTTCGACGAGGTTGGTCCGTCTGTCGAGGACGTGTTGCTGTTACTGTTGCAAACGTGTTCGTATTCGTTTTACGTCGTGATGGTGGTGAAAGCGACGAAGAGCGGGATGAAGAATTACGGAATGACGTTTCTGTTTCGAGCGACTCTTTTCGCCTGGACGTGGATATTCTTCGCCGGAGGATTGAAGCAGATTTTCATAGACATAGATTGGGAAAACGAGGTCCCCGCGTACGCGTGGGGTGGCGTGCTCTTTTCCGGGTTCGGGAGCGCCGTCATCGCGCACGGCATTAACAGTTGGGCGATTACCCGAGTCAACGGCGTCTTACCGACGGTGTACTCGGGCGTCCAAGTCGCGTTCACGGTGCTCTTTGGGTTGACGTTTCTGGACGAATCGCTGGAAGCGATTCAATTTGCCGGCATCGCAATCACCGTGGTCGGCGTGTACTGCGTCGCGAGAAGTCGCGCGGAGGAACGCGAAGAAATTATTTCTTCAGCGACGACGACCGAAACGACGGAAACGGAAACGACGACCCCAACCGCCGACGCCCAACGACAAAAAGACGACGACGACGTCGAAGAACTCGTCGAACTCGTCGTCGCCGTTCCAGACGCGGTCCCGCACCGACCCTCGCTCGATCTGTAGAATTAGAACATAATAATAGTAACAGTAATAGTAACAGTACTCCTTTGAGGTGAGTGACACCACTCCTAAAACCTACACCCTAAAACAGTAAGTTCGTTAAAAAAGAGGATAAGGAGCAGAAGGGCTTTCGGTCACTTTTTCTCCGTAAAGAGGTACTCCTTATTACACACACAAAATGCTTCGTCGCGCGTCGTCGCGAACGCTCCGAGCTTCATCTTCCCTGTTCTTTCGGGCAGGTGGTACTGGTGGTTCTTTTCCAACCGTTCCCATCGTCAACACCGCGACGACGACGACGAATAAAACCGCCGTGATGATGGTCCGGTGCATGGCCTCGGGACCCCCGAGAAACGCGACGGAAATCTCGGACGAGTTGTTGGCAAAACTCGGGACTTTATCCACGCAAGCTTTAATCGATGGGTTATGGGTGATGGGATGGCCAACGTCGCACATCATGGGCGCGAGGCCGCTGACGGAAGGCCAGCCGAAAACGATCGGCCGGGCGATTACCATTCAGTTCGTCCCGCAAAGGCCGGATATTATGAAGGATAAACCCGCCGGGATGGACAGTCCGGAATACGAAGCGTTCGAGCTCGCCGGGCCGAAAGAGGTGATCGTGATGAACTCGGTCGGGCCGTGGGAATCCGTCGGTGGGGACATTAAGTTTTTACGTTTGATGCAGAAGAAAGTCGCGGGTTTAGTCACGGACGGGTCGGTGAGAGATACCGCGGTGTTGCGAGGATACGGGTTCCCGGTGTTTTGCCACTCGACGACGCCGAGGCAAGGACCGCACGTGCACCAACCGTGGGCGTGTAACTTGGTGATTAATTGCGGTGGGGTCACGGTGAGACCAGGGGATGCGATCATTGGGGATCAAGACGGGGCGGTGGTCATACCCGCGGCGGTTGCGCAGGAGGTGTACGATATCGCGCACTCGAGAGAGATTATCGAGGACGTGGTGAAGACGGAGTTGGAGCAAAACCCAGGGCCACCGGGAAGATATTATCCGTTTCACTCGAAGATGATCAAAGAAGATTCGCCGTTGGGGAAATTATTGACGAGCAAAGGGATTACGCCGACTGGAGGTTTCATGAAAGGGATGCACTCCGCGGCGAGAGGCGGCCAAGAAAAGTATTTCGGTAATAATTATTATAGAGGAGGAACGAATGTCAGAAGCAGCAGAAACAATACGAGAAACAGTAACAACGCCATGTTTAAGCGCAACATGTCGTCGTACGCGAGATCGCAATCGGATTACGACGAAGTTTTGAAGACTATTCTTCAGCACAAAGCGTGCGCGGTTTTGCGCACGCTGCACGAAGGCAAAGTCGAGTTAGCCATGGACGCCGCCGTGAGAGGTGGGTTTAAACTCGTCGAGTTTACAATGACGACACCGGGATGGGCGGACGCGGTTGCAAACTTCGCCAAGCGCACGGACGTTATGATGGGCGTCGGGACGGTGCTGAGCGTCGACGACGCGAAGAAAGCCATGGACGCGGGCTCGAGATTTATCGTTTCACCGATTCTCATCCCGTCGGTTGTGGAGTGGTGCAAAGAAAACACCATCGTGTGCATGCCAGGTTGCCAAACGCCGACTGAGTTACACTACGCGTACACGTTGGGTGCGCCGATTCAAAAGTTGTTTCCAGGCGTCGCCGGCGGACCGGCGTGGGTGAAAGCTGTCTCTTCGGCGTTGCCGCATTTGAGAATTAACCCGACGAGCGGAACCGATTTGGACACGTGCCAAGACTATTTAAGAAACGGTGCGTCGTCGGTAGGTTTTGTAGCGCCGGCGTTTGACCAAGAGAAGATCAAAAACAGCGATTGGGACGGCATCGCGGCGACCGCAAAGGCGTTGACCGACGCGGTCAAAGCGGCGTAAGAGAGAATTTTGATTAAAACTGTAAAACTCGCGCTCGAGAATTCAAAAGAAAGATCCATTGTTAATAATAATAATAATACTATGAGAACGATATAATATCCATTTACAGTGCGTCCACATGCGAACAATTAGATAGGCGCGCGTATCTTCTTCTTTTTTTAGTGCAAGCTGCTGCTCCGTCGATGTTACAATTCTTGTTTGCTACGTATGCGCATTGATTAATAGTCGTCAACCGTCCTCCGACTTTCTTCGACTGGAAATACCGTCGGCCTATACTCAGGCACGTATTGAGCTCTTTTGACATACTTGTACAACTTTGTGTCGTGTTCATCATCCGATTCTATGATTGCCACTACGCTTCTTTTTGCTTGTCCTTCCTCGGCGGCTTGTTTTATGACCCTCACGGCGACTCTCGCCGAGATGTTACGAATCTCTTTAATCAGCGGAAAAATACAACCTCTTCGAATTTGGTCTTCGGTGAGCATATCCGAGATTGCTTTTGCTGAAGATACCAGCATCTCCTCGGAAATCGTCTTTGCACCGCTCAACAGCGCGCCTAATCCGAGCCCGGGGAAAATGTACAAATTGTTCCCTTGGTTCGCGCGCATCAGTCGTCCGGAGACGGCGCCTTTCGCGTCTTCAAAAGGCGATCCGCTCGAAAAAACCGCCCTCCCGTCGGTCGCTTTCGCCGCCTCTTCCGATGTACACTCCGCGTTCGAGGTTGGATTGGACAGAGGGAAAATAATCGGCCGTTCGTTTTGCTCGCCCATTTGCCGTAAAACGTCCTCGGTAAACAACCCGTTCACCGTCGATGCGCCGAGTAAAGCGGTGCACTTTGATTTCGTCACTACGTCCAACAAGGAAGCGCCGTCTGGTAACTCTTTTGTCGCTTTCCTCGCTTTTGCGAACGGTTCCACCGCGGCTTCCCTCGGAAACTCCAATTTACGCTCGTTCGTAATTAACCCGTTATTATCCATGATGTAAAAATTATCGTAAGCTTCTTCTTCGCTCAAACCGCCGCTCTTCACGACCGCTTTGTGTAACATGGCGACGATACCCATGCCCGCTGAACCGGCACCGCACATGACAAACTTCTGCTTTCGAATTTCCGATCGGTCCTTTCCTCCCAACACCTTCAACGCTCCGTATACGCCGGCTAATACTACCGCCGCCGTGCCTTGAATGTCGTCGTTAAAACACAAATAATCGTTCCTGTAATTCGTTAAAATCTCCAGAGCGTGTTTGGTTTGAAAATCTTCAAACTGAATGAGCGCGTTTGGCCATCGGTGTCGAATTGCGCGCATAAACTCGTCAATCACGCGGTAATAATCGCCCCCTTCCAACCTCTGAGAATTCAATCCAAAATACCACTTATCGTTCAATAAGCTCTTGTTATTCGTCCCGACGTCTAAGCACACGGGTAAAACTTCCTGCGGATCAAACCCACCCCCGGCGACGTACAAATCCAACTTCCCAACCGAAATCCCCATCCCGTGCGCGCCTAAATCGCCCAACCCTAACACTCTCGACCCGTCCGTCACGACGACAATCTTCACGTCTCCTCGCCAGTTATACGTCATCGAGTGCATGTGCCCGACGTCGTCTTTGGTAAAGAACATCCCCCTCGCGCGTCGAAAGAAACGCGAATAGTTCAAACACGCCTCCCCAACCGTCGGAGTATAAATCACCGGCGCTAACTCCTCCACGTGCTCTTGTAACAATCGGTAAAACAACGTCTCGTTCCTATCTTTCAGCGCCTGCAAATGACGCCATCGCGCAATCTTCGGCGCGTTCGATTCTCGCATCACCACCTGTTGCTGCCAAATCTTCTCCGCTTGCTGCTCGATGGAGAAAAATCTCGGCGGCACTAACCCTCTCACGCCTAAGCGTTCCCGCTCCGAGTGGTTAAACCCGGTCCCTTTGTTATACACCGCGTTGTGCAATATCTCGCTTCCTCGGTGAATGTTCCCAGTCAAAACGACAATCTCGTCCACGCTCCGTTTCCGGCTTTGCCTCCCTAACCAGTCTCGTAAACTCTCGTGTTTGTTGTATTCCATCTGTTGCTCTCGCGTTCGAGGTGGAGACGTCGCGTCGTTGATGAAATCGTCCTTCGATGGGTCTTGCGCGTTCGATGGGAGTTCTTGCGGAAACACCGAGAAACCGTCGATGGCTTCGCTGGGCGGTTGCGCTTTAGAGGACGATGAAGTGGCGTCGAAGCCGTCGGCGGCGCTTGAATACCATCGTTTGTCTCCGAGGCGACGTAAAGGAATCGCCGAAAAGCGTCGGAGTGCCAAGCGCGTCGTCATTTTATGTATCCGAGAAGAAGAAGAAGGGAGCGAGAGCGTTTTCTTTTGTGGATAACGGTCTCGTCCTGTCGAGTGAGACTACTTGAGATTTTGGACTAAATATGATCTTCAATTCATCATCATCTTATTACGTTACACATTTACTACCTACGTACTAACTAGACTTTGACGTCTACTCTCCTCCGGTTGCTAAGTCTTTCGCGGTGATTTGTCTCCGAAACACGTCCTCGCGGATGCTCCACAAACACTCTTTGTTTCGCCTGGTCGGCTCCGGCGGGACGGGAGGTTTTAGAAACGTGAGCGTCAACAACGCGCGGCGACCGCTCGTGTTTTCACCGCCTTGGTGGAACGCACGCGCGTTGTATAGGACCGCGTCGCCTTTTTTCAAAAGCGCTTCGACTGCTCGTTTCGTTCGCAAGACGTCGAACTCTTTCTCGGTCCATTTGGTTTTCGGGAGTTGGTCGTGGGTCTGTTTGTCGTGAGAGTTTAAAACGAACAGAGTCGGACCCATGTCTTGCGTGACGTCTTGCAACGCGATGAAAACGGAATACAGGGTTTCGTGCGGGGCGTCGTAGGCGACGTCTGGGTGCAATACCTGTCGGTCGGCGCCTTTCTCCGTGGCGAGGACGGAGAGCTCAACTAACACCGCGTCCTCCGTGGCGTCCTCGACGAAGGAGAGGATGTTCCGTATGTTCCCTCCTTCTTCTTTGCACGCGAATTCTAACGCTTTTTTAACCCCATTGATTTTACCATCGCCACTGTCATCGCCGTTGTCGTCGCCCACTCCGAGCAACACGTCCGTCCTTCGCAACGCGTCGCCGTACGTCTCTTTACACTCGTCGCATATCGCGTTCAAGTCTGCTAAAATCTCGTCGCACGTCTCCTCCGGGACGACGGATTTCAAAAACACCAAACCGTGCGTCCGCAAGATATCCGCCGCTCTTTCCGCTTCCCGGAGTTTCATACTCTTCGTTATTGTTTCGTTTCCATTTTTCTCATCTCCGCGACGTTCTTCCACATCGACGACGCTCGTCGCGCTCAACGTTTTTTCCCTCGCCTCTTCGCTCACGAACGTTTCCACGCACTCTCGTTGCTTCCCAGATTCCAATCTCAAATACATCTCCAACGCCGCCGCGTCTGAAACGACGCCTCCTAACCCCTCGGTTTCCTCTTCGTCTTCCTCCTCGTCTTCTTCTTCTCTGAACGAGGCGTCCACCACCGCGGTCACGTGCTCGTTAATCTCTCGCCAAACTCTGAGCGTTTTCGTTCGTCTCCTTCCTCCCTCGCCGCCGAGGGGAATCCATTTTTTACTTCTCCTCAAACAAAGCTTTGACGTCGCAGAAGAAGAACTTCTCGACAAACAAACCGACGACGACGACGACGACGATGCAAAAATCGTCGTCATGTTGTCAGAGAGAGCGAGAGAAATCGCACGCGTTTCGCGCGAACATGTCTCCTTTCTTCGGTGGTTGTTTGTGGATAAAATGGAGTTTTTTCTGTCGAGTAAAAAATTCAAATCACTCGACATTCTTGACGCTTACTTTACACGCATACGAATAAACGCGAATCGAGAAGAAGCCGAAGTCGTCGATCTGCTTCGACTCCTTCTCTCTCTCTCTCTGTGTGTGTGTGTCTACTCGTGGTCTCAAAAGCTCTGAACGGTTCACCTGCAGAGCAAAGAGAGAAAGAAAGATGAATTTCGTGAATACATTCGTTTCGAATTTAGAACACCTGGACCAAACGGCGCAAACGATATCGAAAGAAACGGACGGAGATTTGAAAGAAACCATCGCGAAAAACTTACCACTCGTGACGAACAAAGTCATGCAGGAAATAACCGCGAGAGGTTTTATCAGCGGCGGCGGGAGAAACGACGACGAGGACGAGAGGAAGAGGAGAGAAAATCTCGAGGATGATGCGAAACGGTTGGAGAGTGCAGAGGAGATTTTGAGAGCGCTTAATAATGCCATCGATGAGGACGACGACGCGCCTCGTTTACCTCATCTTTCTCCTCTCGAAGACGGAGAGGACGGAGACGCAATACATCGACGGGAAAGTTTGCGTCGTCAAACGGAGCTTCTTTTGCCGGCGCTGCGCGCGCTCGAGGCGGAGGTGGAAACGCTTCAATCCCGAGCGAACGAGAGGAAGTTTCGAGAGGAAGAGGAGGCGAAGAAACGCATGGAAGCGAGGCAACACGAGATGCAGGAATCGATGCGATTAGAGCGGTTGTTGGAACGAGAGAGAAATGCGCGAATGGAGTTGGAGAGGTTCGAGGAGGAGCGGGTGATGGCCATGAAGAACGACCAAGGCGAGTGCGAGAAGACGACGAGGGAGTGTCGATTGGCCAAAGAGGAGAGAAGGAAGGAGAGCGAAAAGGCGGAGAGGGAGAAAAAAATGGCGGAGAAGGAAGTGGAGGAGATTGAAAGGAGAATAGCGGAAGCAGAGGAACGGTTGAGAATTGAGAGAAGTCGCCTGGCGTCCGTGTCTGCGTCGACGAGGACAGTCGCCGCCGAGGCTACCGAAGAAGAAGAAAACGCGGAGGAGAGAGAGCGCAGGCGCCAACTCAACCGTCTCGTCGAGGAGGCGAAACGCGAGTTGAAACTTTTAGACGAACAAATATACGAACAAAACCAAAACAAGGCGCGGTATCGCGAAAACTCGGTCGATTATCGAGCGGAAATGCAACGTCGACTACGTTCGTTGGACGAACAGTTACAATTTCGAAGGATGAAGTTAGCAGGGCTGGAGTCGCAAAAATCCGACGCGGAGAGAGAGTTGGCGAGGTGTAAAAATGAGAACAACAGCAACGCCGCCTCGCATCGCGCGAGCGTTTTAGACGAATTCAACGTCCATCCAACAGGAGGAGGAGAGAGAGGTGAAAAAGGAACGCAACGACGACGCACCGCCGCGGCGGCAGCCCCGCGCCGAAACGAAGGAACTCTCATCGACGACAACGACGACGACGATAGAAAAGCGCTCAAGAAAGGCAATACCACCCGTCGTCAGAAACTCGACGCGTCAATCTCCCTCGCTCTCCGCCTCCTCCGAGATTCGCCTTCTATCCGCGGTCTCTTCGTCCTCGTCTTTGCGTTCGTCCACGTCTACGTGTTCGTTTCCTCGGCGAAGCACGCTTTGCACAACGACCCGAACCATCGCGAAGGGAAGGAGCACCATTAACACTGGAAAAGACTATCGTCTACTTTTTCAGAGATTGGAATATGAACTGCGGGATGAGACGATGAAGTAGAGCCGGGATTGATGTGCTGCGATGATGACTTTCGCTCGCGAAGGAAATTTTTTCTTCACATCTTCACGAAACACTCAACTCACGAAAGAAGAGCTTTTTCTGCACAAATTTCAGAGCGTGATGCGGAGGCGAAAAAAAGGCGTCGACGACGACGCGAAAACGACGACGACGACGACGAAGAAGGTTTCATCGAAGTCCTCGTCGTCGAACAAAAGCTCAACCTCGGGGTCGAAAGCGAGGAAACGAAAAGACCTCGTCGCGATTGGAAACATTCTTAAATGTCTGTTTCTTTTCGCCGGCATTTTACTCGGCCTCTCGATGGTTGGGGTGAAGAGGCAACGAGAAGAACGACAACAACAAAGAGTAACGACATCTTCTTTTCCCCCGGAAGAACAGATGAAGGAGCTGGAAAAAGCGAGAGAGATGTTGAGAGCGAACTACGTCCAAGCGTACGATGCAATCGAGAACGAATTCAACGTTTTTTCCAACCAGAAAATGTTGGATGTGTACGCGGATATGTTTTCGGAGTCTCTCGGGGAAGAAGCGCGAGCGGCGATTTGGGAGCGAGCGACGGAGAAGTTTTACTCGAGAGCTGAATATAGCAGCGCGGACGGCGAACGAGCGAGGAGGCAAAGAGAGGCGCACGGGACGTTCGCGCCGGAGGTGAGCGCGAAGAAAGAGTTCGCCGCGGACGATCCGAAGCGGTTCAAGCGCTTGGTGGAGTTAGTGAGAGATAAGATGGAGAACGGGGCACCACCGAAAGAAGGAGAACAGAAGGGAGAGAAAGATGTGGAAGTTACGATGAGAGCAGAAACGAAGAAAGCGGCGAGAAGCGCGGCGCTGACGGCGTTTGTGTTTGAAGTTTTACAGACGCTTCAAGAGGAAGGATCGAGTTATTTCGCCGAAAAAGCGCCTGATTTTGATCACGTTTAGGATACTCAATATAGTTACTAGCTCATTAATGCACACCGTAGTACTAGCAAATTTAGCTTATTTTAGCCTTGATAGAATCTGTGCTTCCATACCAGTGCTCAAACGCGCCGAGCGCGACGGTAATTGCCTTCAGTCGTCCCGCAACGTCCAAGGAAAACGCTTCCGATTTGGTCATCGAAGGCGTTTTGCCTACGGTTCCGGTCGCGTCGTTCGCTTTTTTCTTCCGAAACGCGACGCCAATGGATTGCCTCGGCGGTAAAGCGCTGGACGCTTGGCAAGACGTTCCCCAGTGCACGACGTCGCCGGACCATCCCAGAACCCGGCCACCTTCTACCGGTGCTAAAGCGACGGCTTTTTCAATCGGGAAGTCCGGTTTCGATTTATGGCTGCCGTTCTTGGAAGCGTTTCGCTCGTGATCGTGCTCTTTTGGAAGTACGTAGATACATCCGTTATCCACGTCTACATCGTTGAGTGGAAGCCAAAGCGAAAGCGCGTCGTCATCGCGCGCGTAGTCGCGGTGCGGCTGTCCAAAATTCTGCCCGACGTATTTCTTATTTCCGTTTTCGCTCTTCTTTTTTTCCAGGATCGACGCTGGTTTTTCCAACGCGTACGCCGCAAATGACGGTTCCAAAACAACTTCTTCGTAATCGTACACTTCTTCCGCAATCGTCCATAGTTTCAAGACAATCTCCCAGGCGACATCGGTAACGAACGCCAGCGTCGCCGGGTATCCTTTCCGTTTCAAAGTTTCCACCACGCGGCTAAATTTTATCAACAACTCTTTCTCCTCTTCTTTGGACGCCGTGACATTTGCCGAATTCTTCGGCGAAGCGTATCCCAACAAGCGCACGTCTTTTTGAAAGAGACTCCAATCGTGGGTAGATTTGATTCTATCTTGTACCGCGGCGATGCGTTCGCGAGTGAAATACGACGCGCACTGCGCCGGTGACTCCGAAAGGCGTTCCCATCGGGCGGCTACATCTTCGTCCACCGCCACTTCTTGCTTCTCCGTTGTATTGTCGTTGTCATCATCATCTCCAAAGAGACTAAACGCCGCATTGGAAGTGTCCAGATTCTTTCTCGCGTGCGATGCGTTGTTTTGATGCGCATTTTTATCTTCGAAACCATCGTCTTCGTTCTCCGCGAATGCAACGGTGAAGCTCTCCATCTTTTCCACCTCGGCGCTAGTATTACCACCTACGTTCCAAGCGCCTGGAACCCGGTCAATGCTATCTATAACGAAGGGTAAATTCTCTAATTTCGTCTCTTTCGAAGCGCGCATAAGCAGTTCGGATCCGCAATTGAAAAGTAACAAGTCCGTGCTTTTAACGCTATATCGCTTGAAAAAGGCGTCGACCTTTTTGGTATTCTCTTCTTCCTCTAAACCGCTCTGTTTACGTCTTTTGGCCGCACGAGATGCGTCTTCTTCTACTGCTACTTCTACTTCTACTTCTACATCCTCCTCTACGTTCACTTCAATCGAGGGATCGACGCACCGCACAATGTTTGGTCCTAACCATGTCGGTTCGAGAATGTTTGCGTGCGGCAGCGTCTTCGCGTTCGCGACGGCCACAACCGGTATCGTCAAGCCTTCCAAGTTTACGTACTTTTCGACCGGGTACTGCGCTCCGTCGCTCACGAGAACGACGTCGCACTTGAAGTCTCGAGTTTCCGCGTCCGACGAATATTCATTCATTGGAAGAAGCATTTTAACTTCTACGCCAGGCTGTTTCGAGGAAAACTTGAAATGCTTCTCCGCAAACTCCACCACGCGATTATCGTTTTCTACAACCACGCACTCTAACTCGTTCGGAGGATATCGTCGAGCGAGAAAGGTCGGCAACGACCCGTCGCGCAAACCAAAAATCAAAACAGTCGTCGGCGAAGACGACGACGACAGCGAGACGGATGAATTAAGAGATTTTTTGTGTTTTCTTTCCCTGGCCATGTGCACGGCGGACGCGAACATCGCGTCCTTCCACGCATCCAAAGCGCACCCCAAAACCTCCTCTGGATTCACTTCGCCTTCCACCTTTCCATTCGACCCTCTCCAACTGCCCCGAATTAACGCCCTCGCGACGTCGCGACCATCCGCTCCTCCTCCTTCTTCCTCCAACGCCACGTCCACCACGGCTAAATCCTCCTCTCCTTTCTCCTCCTCTCCTAACGTAAAGTCCACCACCTTCACCTGCCACAAAACCTCTCCCCTCTTCTCGTCCACGCCACTCGGCGCCAACAAACTCACGCACTCGCACAAAACATCCAACGGCCAATCCCCTTCCCCATCGTCGGTATCGTCCATCATCGCACTAACTCTCGGCAACTCGTTCGTGCGCATCCCGGACTCCGCGTGCACGTACGCGCACGTACCCGTCTCCTCGTCGCGAATCACTTCGAATCCAACACTTTCGAGCACACTCTGACCAACGTTCGCGAGTTCTGCCAGGAGTAACAACGCTCCATCCGCTAAACGCAACGCGTCCGCATTATCCCCGCCTTCATCTTCTTCTTCGATCGGTTCCAACGTCAGCGCGTTTCTTCGCACAGACTGAACGATTCCAAGCAAAGGCAACACGCAGTTCGCTCGAACGATATCGATGGCCCATGGAATGCTATTAGTATTGTCTAAATCGTCGTCGTCATCAGAATCGTCGTTTTGTGTTGCAGTCGTCGTGAAACCGTCTTCTCCTCGACCACCGTTCCCTTTTCCGCTTCTTCTTCTTGAGAGTTCGAGCATCGATTCGACGGCGTCGATTTTCCCGGCGAGCGAAGTTGACGACGACGAGCACGTCAGACGACGGAGCAAAGCGCGGATTTGTGAAATCGAGGAAGATGAGGAGAGAAGTGTGTTCTCAGCGCGATCATTACGAGGAGGTTGAGAAGGAGGAGGCATTATTCTGCGCAAAAAGCGATTTCTTGTGTGGCCAATTGGAGTGACAACGCTTCTGCTCTCGCTTTCTCGAACTTCTCTTTTCCTCGAACCACCTCTGAAGCTCCGCAAAGATGATGACGGCGGCGGCGGGAGCTAGTTGTCTTCTTCTTTCTCTTCATCATCATCAATTCTTTCATTCTTCTCTCTCACTCTTTCACTCTTCGTATTATCTTTCGTCGCGAAATATTAAACACCGCTCTTCCTCTCTCTCTCTCTCTTTCTTCCTCTCTCTCTCTCTCTCTTTCTTCCTCTCTCTCTTTCTTCCTCTCTTTACTTTCTCCGTTCCAGAAGGAGAGAGAAGAATTTGTGGTGGTTTTTTGTTTTTCATAGTGATCTCCATAATTCAAAAAACGAAGGGAGAAGGAAAGCGACGGTGCGCGCGTTTTTTCTCCGGCTCGTTTGCCGTCATTACTGCACGGTTTGCCGCGAAACTTTGCACGCCTTACTTTAATCGCGAGACCTATCGAGTCGCGAAGAAAAAGAAAGGAACGATTCGTCGTGCGAAGCAAAATTCATTTTCGCGATTAAAATCGCTCACAGTCATCGCTTCTCGCGAATCACACGGAACCTCTTCGTGGGTTCATTGCACGTTTATGAGATGTTCGAGCGATGCATTCTTCAAATCCAATCGCTCATTTCACGTGCATGGCGAGAATCGCGCAATGTGTGCGGAAAGGCACACGTGCGTACTTTTATTTATGTCGCGAATGTCGTTTGAATTTTTGCTTTTGTTTTGTTTCCATGAAGAAGTGGGGGGTTCTTTTGTTTCAAAGACGAAACAGAGTGATGCAACCAGCCGAACGAAAGAACGAAAGAAATACCATGCGTACGATTGTTTGTATGTTTAAATTGTTCACGTAGTATTTCACTACTCCTCTTAAAGTTCTCTCTCTCTCTCTCTCTCTCTCTCTCTCTCTCTCTCTCGTAAAGTTCCGTCTCACCAACTCCTCGCTGCGAATAATTATTAGATTAATTTCTGAAATTCGTCAGCGAGTTTATCCAGATTTTTCTCAATGTCTTCTCCGTTTTTCCCTGCAAATTTTCGCATGAGCTTTTCTCTTTCCTTTTCTTCCTTTCGATCGATCATGTCGTTTCGAAGGATGCGAAAGCAAGACTCGTGCACGTCGCGTTCCAAAGTTTTCGGGGCGGTTACGACCTTTTTCATGTACTTCTCCTTTATTTTGTGTCTTCTCATGTTGTCTTTCATTTGTTCTGGCGACAACTTACACACGTATAAACGCCGACAACAAATGCCACAGCCCCTCTCGTCTTTAAACACGCCGAATTCCGCGCAACCACTGCAAAAAAACTTACCTTTCGTTAAAGGACTCGGTCTACGAATTCCACTCGCAAATCCTTTGCGTCCACAGTTATCGCACTCTCTCTCTAAACACCTGCCGCTCATGATCG
>Ga0255775_1002998_pt1 | contig 14234 bp, 9 predicted proteins | sample 011ome_26_FD_179973 | JGI IMG/M metagenome (GOLD analysis project Ga0255775, IMG submission 179973) | Coastal salt marsh microbial communities from the Groves Creek Marsh, Skidaway Island, Georgia - 011511BT metaG (version 2) | ecosystem: Environmental > Aquatic > Marine > Intertidal zone > Salt...
GCAAGTGTGGGTTGCAGTCGATTCTGGCGAGCAGATAAAGCACGTGCGCGAACCACCGGTGGCACTGGACTGGGGCTTGCCATCGCACTAGAAGACACTCGACTGCATGCGGGATGGTTGGAGGCTTGGGGTGAACCCGGCATTGGTGCTTGTTTCCGCTTAACGCTGCCCCGTCAGGCGGGTGCAACAATCTATTCGCCCGCATTGGCGCTCGGGGATGAACGCGATGATCGCGATGATCGCGATGATCGCGATCATCAATCGCGTCGTGATGACACGTCCTCTCTGCGGATGCATACCGTGAATGATTTCAATCACCTGGGGGAGCCGCCATGGATGAGGAGTGAGATGTGATGATTTTGTCCCGTTCCGTGGCGCAGCGACTCATCATGCTCGGATTCTTGTTGGCCCTTCTCTCGTCATGCTCGAATGTTCCTACCTCGTTGGTCGCGCAAGTTCCCACCGCGGGTCCTGTTGAGCAAGGTCAACTAGTTGCCAACAACAGTGCCGACCAATTTATTAGGGTCATCGCCCGTCCACCCCGGGAAGGAATGAACCCAACGGAAATTGTGCAGGGATTCCTTGAAGCATCTGCATCATTTGACAGCGATCATGCGGTTGCGCGGAGCTACTTAACATCTGAAGCGGCCACAACGTGGGACCCGTCCGCAGGTGTTGCTGTCTACGAAGGTGCGCCGACCCTGGTGGAAGCAGGTTCAGCGGTATTGATGAGTTCAACATTGACCGGACGTATCTCGGATATCGGCAGGTTTGCTGTTGAGCCTGTGGGTACAGAGTTGCGAACAAGTTTCTTTCTGACTCAACGTGGCGGGGAATGGCGCATCAATCGTGCACCTGAAGGCTTGCTGCTTTCTTCCTTTGATGTGAACCGTGCATACCGCAGTTATTCGGTGTATTTTTTCAATCCCAGTTTCGAAACCTTGGTTCCTGATCCCCGACTCATCCCAGTGATTGGCCCGGCTCTTGCGACCACATTGGTGCAACGTTTGCTCGAAGGTCCCAACGCGTGGCTGCGACCCGCGGTGCGAACTGGATTCCCTGAAGGGGTTCAACTTGAAGTAGAAGCTGTGCCGATTGAAAACGGCATTGCTCGCGTGAGCCTGCCGCAGGCGACCGAATTCTCTTCAGACGCAGCCAGGATTGCCATGTCACAACAAATTGTGTGGACTTTGCGCCAGCTCCCGGAGATTCAGGCGGTGGACGTGCTCGCGGGCGGCGCACCGCTGGTGGTCCCTGGCGTGCAAAGTCCACAGTCCCGTGATGCGTGGCCTTCGGTTGATCCAAGTGGACTTCCCCGAAACGCAAATGGATATGTCTCGACCAGCACTGGTGTTATCCGACTGACGCCTGAAGGAAACTTTGGGGTAGCGGGCGCCTTTGGAATACAAGACTTGGGTCTTGTCATGATGACGGTCTCACGTGACGGAAGTCGAATGGCGGGCCTGAATGGCGACGGGGAAATGCTCACGTCACGGCTACTTGTTGGCTCGACCGCTCAAGCGCAGCCTGAAGCAGACAACTCTCGTTCCGTCGCATTCGATGGCGCGGTCAATACTTGGTTTGTCGATGCACTAGGTGTGCTCTATTCGATTGGCCCATCCGGGCAAAGGTTTCCCATTGAAGTGCAGGGGCTAGCGGATGAAGACACGCTTCTTGGAGTATTTCCATCTCGAGACAGTTCGCGTGCAGCGTTAATTGTTGATCGAGGTGCGGGTTCCGTTGTTCTACTTGCACGAGTGACGCGCCCGTCAAGCGTGAATATCACCAAGATCGTTCTTGAAGAGCCAATTCGGGTTGAATCGCGGCTCACGGATGTTGTAAGCCTTGCGTGGTCAAGTTCGAACACGATCGCACTTATTGGTAGCGAGAGTGCTGGTGCGTTGCAGGTTTTTGAAGTTGACCTCGCCAGAGGTGAGGTGTCAGCACAAGGTGCACCTGAGGATCCGGTGTCGATTGCTGCAGCCCCAGGCCTGCCCACGTTAGTTGCGGCTGCTGATGGTTTGGTTTATGAGAACTCATCGGGGACTTGGCTACAACGGGTCCGGGGAGTCACCGCGAGCTACCCTGGCTAAGGCCTGCCCCTAGCGTTTACGGGCACCCGCGATCGCGGCCACTCCGACAATCTGCACACCTGCCTGCATGAGAGTCATGGCGGCCTCCTTCAATGTGGACCCGGTTGTTGTTACATCGTCAAAAATAATGATGGGGTTCGCCTTCTTGATTAGTCGCTGCGTAGTTGGTGTAATGGCAAATGCATCCTGGACTTCACGTGATCGAGAACGTGAATCTAATGCCTTCGAGTGTCCCGCGGTCCGATTGTCGGTCAGCATGTGCTCAACAACATGACCTCGCTTGATCAAGTTCCTCGAAATAAGCTCCATCGCGTCAAAACCTCTACGTCGAATCGCTGCGCTGCGGGTTGGGATGGGGGTAAGAGTTGCTTTCGGCACGCCGGACGTGGAAAGTTCATCAAGGGCACTTTCGAGGTATCTGGACAGGACGGGCGCCAAAGCAGGAACATGTGCGTCCTTGTAACTGTAAATGAGTGTGCTCATGGGCGGCGCGTACACGCAGGCGACCGCGAGTGGGATTCTTAGACCCTCTTGGATCTCATCAAAACGAAAATCTCGAGCGATGTGCGAGTGTCCTTTGATGTGCGCATCGCACTCAGGGCAGAGAATTGTTCCGCCCTCATTGCAGCCGACGCATCGTCGACCTAAAACCAAGTCGGCGATATCGCTCAGGATTCCAGGTTTCATTCCAGGGTTGATTTCAAGCTTAATTCTCTGCATGAACCCGTTCTACAGGCTAAGGGATCGGGTCAAAAGGGGCTCGTTGGACACTGTGGAAATCCGGTCGCCGGCCGAAAATGGTGGGCAACTACGATGGCGGTGCTGTCTTTATCTAATCGTTATTTGTGGAAGGTTCAATTGTGGGAGTTCTTGACAAGATCCTTCGGGCGGGAGAAGGCAAAGTCCTTCGAAAGTTAGAGGGAATCTCGCGGGCCGTTAATGCCATAGAAGCCGACTTTGTTGACCTCACAGATGACGAACTCAAGGCGCTAACCGCAGAGTTCAGGGAACGATATGCCGCGGGAGAGTCTCTTGATGACCTGATGCCCGAGGCCTTTGCCACGGTCCGTGAGGCTTCCAAGCGAACATTGGGTCAGCGCCACTACGACGTCCAGATCATGGGCGGTGCGGCACTGCACCTCGGGAACATCGCAGAAATGCGAACGGGTGAAGGCAAGACCCTAGTTGCTACCTTGCCCGCATACCTCAATGCGATTTCAGGCAAAGGCGTACACGTTGTCACGGTGAATGATTACTTGGCTGAACGTGACTCCGAATGGATGGGTCGAGTTCACAGGTTCCTCGGGTTAAGTGTCGGAACGATTCTGAACAACATGTCCTCGGCACAGCGTCGCGAAGCCTACGCCGCGGACATAACCTACGGCACAAACAACGAATTTGGCTTCGATTATTTGCGTGACAACATGGCGTGGAGCGCCGAAGAAATGGTCCAGCGCGGCCACAATTTTGCAATCGTTGATGAGGTCGACTCCATTCTGATCGATGAGGCCCGAACACCCCTGATCATCAGTGGCCCTGCAGACCAAGCGACAGACTGGTACGCGGAGTTTGCACGCATTGCGCGCAAACTCAACAGGGATGAGCACTACGAAGTTGATGAAAAGAAGAAGACCGTTGGTGTTCTTGAGTCAGCCATCGATGTCGTCGAAGATGAACTCGGAATTGACAATCTTTACGACACAGTGAACACCCCACTGGTTGGATACCTGAATAATTCAATTCGCGCTAAAGAGCTATTCCGCAAAGATCGTGACTACGTTGTCATGGACGGCGAAGTAATCATCGTTGACGAGCACACTGGGCGAATTCTTAAAGGTCGCCGGTACAACGAAGGCCTCCATCAGTCGATTGAGGCCAAAGAGGGCGTTGAAATTAAGGCTGAAAACCAAACACTTGCAACAGTGACATTGCAAAATTTCTTCCGCTTGTACGACAAACTCGGTGGCATGACGGGTACCGCCATGACCGAGGCCTCCGAGTTCAACCAGATTTACGATTTGGGCGTTGTCCCTATTCCAACCAATCGTGACATGGTTCGTATCGACAATCCTGACCTCATCTTCCGCACGGCCCAAGCGAAGCATGATGCAGTTCTAGCCGACATCATTGAACGTCATGCAACAGGCCAACCCATTTTGATTGGCACCACGAGCGTTGATAAATCTGAAGAACTTTCAGCAATGTTGAAAAAGAATGGCATCCCGCACGAGGTACTCAACGCCAAGCAGCATGAGCGTGAAGCCGCCATTGTCGCGATGGCGGGGCGCAAGGGCGCCGTGACGGTGGCGACCAATATGGCCGGTCGTGGAACCGACATCATGCTGGGTGGAAACTCTGAATCACTTGCGGCCATGGATCTGACCCGCAAGGGGATAGATCCTGTTGAGGATCCAGAAGGCTATGAAATGGCCTGGAAGCCTGCGTTGGCTGCCGCTGAGGCCGCGGTGCGCAAAGAACATGAAGAAGTGGTGGACCTTGGTGGTCTCTACGTTTTGAGCACTGAGCGCCACGAGTCCCGTCGCATTGACAACCAATTCCGTGGGCGTTCAGGGCGCCAAGGTGACCCAGGAGAATCGCAGTTCTATCTGTCACTCGAAGACGACCTGATGCGTTTGTTTAAAGCCGATATGGTCGATGCATTCCTACGCCGGTTCAATGTGCCTGACGACGTTCCCATTGAAGCAAAAATGGTTTCTAATGCAATTCGTTCTGCTCAGAGCCAAGTTGAATCCCAAAACTTTGAAATTCGTAAGGATGTTCTCAAGTACGACGATGTGCTTAATCGCCAGCGTCTCGTTATTTACGATGAACGACGTCGTGTGCTCCAAGGTGAGAATATTGAGGAGCAGGTTCGCACTTTCATCGCGGATACGATTAAGGGATATGTGACCGCTGCTACGGCTGAGGGTTACCCGGAGTCATGGGATCTTGATCGCATGTGGGAGGCGCTACGCCAGCTTTACCCTGTTCATGCCTCCTTAGATGACATCATTGAAGAGTCCGGCGGCTCAGTCAGTGGCTTGAGCTCTGACCTTCTGACAGCCGAGCTCGTGTCCGATGCTGAGCAGGCTTATGACAAGCGAGAAGAGGAATTAGGGGAGGAGGTAACTCGCGAACTAGAACGCCGCGTCATTCTCTCTGTGCTTGATCGCAAGTGGCGTGAGCATCTCTATGAAATGGATTATTTGCGGGATGGAATTGGGTTGCGCGCGATGGCTCAGCGTGATCCGCTGATCGAATACCAGCGTGAAGGATTTGATTTATTCACGGCCATGATGGATTCCATCAAAGAGGAAACGGTCGGATACCTGTTCCATGTTGAGGTGCAGGTGAAGCCAGAGGTATCCGAGGAAACCGCTGAAGCTATCGACTCACTGGTTGATGCGTCCGCGGTGTCGGGTGTGGCTCCGCAAATCGCCGCTAAAGGTTTGGCGCCTGAGCGACCACAACATTTGGAATACTCAGCTCCCGATGAAGACGGCGGTGTTGTCCACGGTGACATCGACACCCGTGAAGGTGCATTCATTGAGGTAAATGAGAATGCGTCTCGTGCCGAACGTCGTCGTGCTGAGAGGGCAAATCGCAAACTGAGGGGCTAGCGCATTTCAATTGCGGTAAGCAACCATTGGGAGCCACGGGCCTCCATACGCATTGCAATAGCGTGCGAGCGTGCAGTTCCCACGAGGACAGCGCTGGTTTCAAATATGCCAGGGGCAACCTGCATTGCTCGCACGGCGCGTACTTTGCGCAGACGCGAGAGTCCTTTTTGGGACCGTGTTGCTGGGTGTCGGGCGTAGCTTTGCCCCCGCAGCCCAAGGGTTGCCAGTCGACCTCGACTTACCCATTTGTTGAGTTGGGCGGCCGGGCGTTCGCCGCAGCCGACCTCAAAAACCATGCGAGCCATGGTGCTGGCAAAAACCATGGGGTGAGGAAGCGAGACGATCTCTCCCTGGTCATTGATCACTTCAATGTGGCTTGGCATTCCGGAAGAACCCTGTTGCGACTCGTGCCCCACGGATTGAGTGGGACGCATGGCAGGCACGCCAGGTGCGATCTGCCACTGGAGGGCCAGGGGGATTTGCTGGGATTCTTGATGGGATTCCGTGGCGTCTCCCCGAACTATCGTGAGATGGCGCTCAGTGGTGCTTTCCAATGAGTTGATCACATGGTGCGCACGGCCAGCACCATGAGCGAGGTCAGTAATGGCTCGAAAATTTTTCGCGCTCTCGTGCTGGTTGCAGGTGAATTACGGAGATTCCAAAACAATGACAGTGTCGCCAACGTCAGCCCACTTATAAAGCTTTTTCGCATCAGGGGCCGCCATGCGTACGCAGCCGCCAGTGGCAATGGGTAGACCCAGTTGATCTTCGGCGTGCATCATGGAGCCGTCGTAGTACTTGGGAATACTGTGGAATCCGATGGCCGTCTTGCCATCCATGCCAAATGCGAAGCGGGTCATGTGATCGAAGGTCACTTTGGAATTCGGATTGCCACTGCGAGGTGATTGGGAAAATACTTTGTACTCCCCAGCAACCGGTCGATCCCAGCGTCCAACAACGGGGAAGCGGTAGACGACTTCATTGTTTTCATCCATGGCCCAAACGGTCATGAGCGCTTTGTCGTAAACGATTCGCCGACCGGTGTTTTCATCCAGCGGCATTGCAGGAATGTTCTTCGCCTTGCGCTCACGTGTGGCTGGCTTGGGTGCTTTGGGCTTCTGGCGGGTAGATGCCACCTGAATGACTGCTGGGCTTGAGTCCGCTGGGCTTGCGGCGCTGTCTGAGGGACTTGGCTCCGGGGTTGAGTCCGGGGTTGAGTCCGGGGTTAAATCTAGTGTTGAGTTTGGAGTGGCCTCAGGGGAAGGCTCAATGGCTGCAGCACTCGAGGTAGAGGTGTCCCGTGCTAACCCAATTGCGCCTCCAATGAGCAGGCTCACCGAAAGCAGCGCCACGATGGCAATGGGTGTCTTGCGCGACAGCCTCGATAAGTGCGATAACACTGAGCCGCGCGAGAAACTAGAAGGGAAGTCCATTCTCCAATCATGACATAGAGGCGGACAATTTCGCGGGAGGGGACAAATCCCAGTGGCGGCGTGCAAGAATGCCCGTGTGTGTGCTCAACTCCCATCTGGTGCGAAAGCCAAAGAGCTCAATCAAGGAAGTGGTCGTGGAACGACTGAGTAGCCTCGATGCCTCTTTTCTCTACATTGAGACGGAAGAAGCGCCCCTCAACGTGGGAACGGTGTCGATTTTTGAGCCGGCTGAGGGAGGGCTCGACCACGAAAAACTGGTGAATTTGATTCGTCGGAGGCTGGCATTCGTGCCTCGGTACAGGCAACGGGTCAAGGATGTTCCTTTCGGTTTTTTTCGGCCCATGTGGGTGGACGACACCTCATTTGACGTGTCCTTCCATGTTCGACGCTCGGCTTTGCCAAAACCAGGATCACCCGCTCAACTCGATGAACTCGTGGCCCGACTAATGAGTCGACCGCTGGATCGCAGTAGGCCATTGTGGGAGATGTATCTGATCGAAGGCCTTGAGCAGGGCAGGCTTGCCATCGTGACCAAGAGCCATGAAGCCTTGGTCGATGGTCTGGCAGCACTCGATATTTCGCAGGTGATTCTCGATTCCCAAGAGCATGCACCTGCAGGACCGCCAGACTCATGGCGTCCGCACCCTGAGCCCAGTTCCATTGAACTCGTCAGCGCGAGCGTCACTGAAGTGCTGACCCACCCTGCGGCGGCTGCGGAGATGGCCGTTGATACCGCGCGCGATGCGGTGTCGGGAGTTCACTCGATCATGACAAATGCGGTCACTTCGTCAGTTGAGGCAGCAAGTGGGCTCGTGTCGCTTGCTCGATTTGGTGCAAAGTCACCACTGAAAGCCAAGCTCGGGGCGCAACGCAGATTCAGTTCCGTTGACCTTGAACTTGAATCGCTGAGAGCATTAAAGCGAGAAGCTGCAGAGATCAATATTGAGGCCAGCTTGAACGACGTCATTTTGACGGTAGTGACTGGAGCGCTGAGAACGTGGCTGATGCGACATGATGCAGCCAGCGCCCTGCATGAACGTTTCAGGGCACTCGTGCCGGTGTCAATGGATGACGCACTGACTAGCTCGCGCCTCAGTGAATACGTCGACCTCGACTCTCAGGGAAGAAACATCAACGCGTACTTGGTTGATCTCCCGGTGGGTGAATTTGATCCAGTGGACAGGCTGGTATCGGTTACCGAGCAAATGGCGGTACTTGATCCCAGCAACGAATTCATGGGCGCTGGCGCGCTGGTTGAGATTGCCGGATTCGGCCCGGCGACCTTGCACGCATTAGGGGCTCGAGTGGCATCGACACTGTCTCGCAGGGCCTACGACATCACCGTGACCAATGTTCCAGGTCCTCAACATGCGCTTTATGCCGCAGGGTCGCGCATGATTGCCACCTATCCGTGTGTCCCACTTGTACCGGGTCAAGTATTGAGTTTGGGGCTGACAAGTTATGACGGCGCACTCCATATCGGTCTCATGTCTGACCGGGATGCGGTCCGTGACCTTGATCGAATCTCTCGCGGCTTTGAAGAATCCCTCGTTGGACTCACCGCGGCTCTCAAACAGCGACGATTCCGACAGGGACCTCAATTGCGCGTGGTGAATTCATAATTGGAGCAACACAAAGTTAAGCGCGCCATTGTTGTTGGTGGCGGCGGCGTTTTAGGTGGAACGTGGGCAGTTGGTGCCCTTAAGGCACTTGAAGAGACGTTCGGGTTTCGGGCTGCTGAGGCCGACCTACTGGTAGGGACTTCTGCAGGGTCCGTATTGACCGCATTGGTGGCATGTGGTGTGAGTACCGAAGAACTGGTCACCCACTACAACAGCGAAAAAGTCATGAGTGGTCCGCTGATGGGATACAGCTGGGATCCAGTTCGAGCCACAGGCGGGGATCGGCCCGGTTCACCCCTGCGATGGCTGCCCGGTTCACCGGGACTACTTCGAGCTGGTTTATTCGGGTCGGGAGGCAGAATGCCTGTAACCGCCGTGCTCTCGGGGCTGTTGCCGGAAGGTGGCAAGAGTTTGGAGCGAGTGGGTCATTTGGTGGATGCGGTGGCGCCACTCGGTGGCTGGGTTGAAACAGAAGGTGGCAAAGAATTGTGGATCGTTGCTATGGATTATCAGTCGGGTAAACGGATTGTCTTCGGCCGATCAGGCTCGCCGGTGGTGTCGTTGGCGGATGCCGTCATGGCATCGTGCGCGATACCCGGGTGGTTCACCCCAATTCACATTGATGGGCGCACCTATGTCGACGGCGGTGCAATTTCTGCGACGAGTGTTGACGTGGTGGTGGAATCTGGATGCGACGAAATCTACGTTTTGGCACCGATGGCAGCAACTGCATCAGATAATCCATCTGGAATTGGGGCAAAATTAGAACGGCGTTGGCGAGGTCAAGTGACCAAGACCGCGGTTGATGAAATTGCTTTGGTCAAGAGCCATGGTGCCCGTGTATTTTTTGCTAGCCCCACGCCTGAGGACCTCAATGCGATTGGAGCAAATTTGATGGACGCCTCACGTCGCCGCAATGTGTTAGCCACTTCTTTGCGCACGAGTCTCGCGACATGGGAAAGCAGCTGATTTAGCCCAATTGCTCACGAGCAACTTTCTCCTCGGCGTTGAGGTACCGCGAAGTTTGTTCGGCCGCCACTTTTTCAATTTTGCCGTGAACTTTCCTGTTGTCGTGATGCTCGATTCATTGTCGCCGGCACGGTCAAGTTGCAGGCGCCCCTCGAACTTCATGGGACCAGAGAATTCAACGCTCACGGTGGCCGTTCGATGACCAGTTGAATCCGCTTCGGACCAATTTTGGGTCTCTGTGACAGTGATGGTTTCACCGACCAGTGATTTGGCAGGTGCTGGGAGATCTGCTGGTAGCACTCTGATGCTGATCAATGTGATGGGTCCGGGGAGCATGCCATCGATTCGAGCCTCGGCAGAAAGCGAACCTGTTGCCTCACATTTGGAAATGATGAATTCCTCGGTGGCCAAAAGGCTCATGAGGGCCTCGGGGGGCGCTGGAAAGTGCTGGGTATGGGTGAAGTCTGTTGCCATGGTGGTTCCACTCCTGATTACTGGGCGGGATTTGGTGAGGGGAGAAAAATTCGCCTGATTGGGTACTACCGTAGGGGAGTGAGCACGGATGTTGAACAATCCCCGGATCAATCGACTCTGGCGATAGTCCTCCGAAGACTGTATCGCGGTGTGGAATTCGCACTTTCCGACCCAGAAGTAACTGCTGATCTTATTGACTGGGCCACCGTACGCATGGTCGGCGAAGTCAAGGTCAGGGCTTGGACTCCTGAATCAGCCCATTATTCGGTCGTTGAAATAGTCACCGATGACATGCCGTTCCTGGTGGATTCGGTGACCGCGGAGCTCTCTCGCCAAGGGCGAGATATTCAACTCGTTGCGCATCCTCAACTTGCCGTATCGAGGGTGGGTGGAGTGCTGACGCAGGTTCATGATCTGGACGTTGACGAAATTCGTTCCGGGATGATCGCCGAATCGTGGATGCATATCCACGTGGATAGAGACTTCGTCACAGATGACCTATCCACGCTAGTTAACGGTGTTAAGAATGTGCTTTCCGATGTAAAGAAAGCAGTCGAAGACTGGGCGGCCATGCGCACAAAAGCGGTGGAGATATCCGGAGACCTGCGTCGTCATGCACCACAAGGGATCAACACTGCCGAATTGGATGAGGCCGTGTCACTTTTGGACTGGTTAACACAAGACAGCTTCACTTTCATCGGGTACCGCGAGTATCGCTTGATCATGGTTGAGGGTGAAGATGCTCTGGAACCGATTCCGCAAACGGGACTTGGCATATTGCGTGATTCAGCAGAAAACAAGGTTCCATCGAAAAGTTTTGGTATTTTGACTCCCGCTGTACGGGCCAAAGCGCGGGACAAAGAATTGCTTGTGCTGAGCAAAGCGAATTCCCGTTCAACTGTCCACCGACCTGCCTATCTTGACTACGTCGGGGTAAAGACATTTGATGCAAGCGGCGATGTCATCGGAGAGAGAAGATTCTTAGGGCTATATGCCGCCAGGGCGTATACCGATAGCGTGGCCGATATTCCAGTCTTGCGCGAAAAGTACCGAACAATAGAGCGTGATCTTGACTATGTTCAAGGTTCGCATAGTGCAAAGGACCTAGAGCAGTTCATTGACACGTACCCCAGAGACGAATTATTTCAAGCAACTATCCCCGAGTTGGAAGATGTTGCGCGCTCTGTGCTTGCATTGCAGGAGCGCAGGCAAACCAGGCTGTACCTGAGATACGACCCATATGGTCGTTTTATATCAGCCCTGGTCTATTTCCCGAGGGATCGATACACGACCACGGTGCGATTGCGCCTTGAGGCAATCTTGCGTGACACATTTGGGGGAGTCAGCGTTGATTACTCAGCACGTGTCACCGAATCGGTTCTCGCCCGACTGCACTATGTGGTGCACGTAGAGGCCGGTGAGGACATTCCTCAAATAGACGTCAAAGAGCTTGAAAGCAGGCTGGCTGAAGCAACCCGAAGTTGGCAGGATGAATACCAAGCCCTGCTTGTCGAATCAGGAGATACGAATCTCATTCCTGCCTATTTGGATGCTTTTCCCGAGTCGTACAAAGAAGATTTTGATCCCACTATTGGCGTGGCTGACACGTTAACGCTCGAGGTGCTGCAGCCGGATTCCTTGGCGCTGAGTCTGTATGCCCCGTTTGTCACGGATTCCCGTGAACTGAGGTTCAAGGTTATTCGCGCGGGAGCTGCCATGTCGTTGACGCGGATCTTGCCCATTCTGGAGCGCTTAGGCGTTGATGTGCTTGACGAACATCCCTATGAAATTGCACGTAAAGATCAATCGACCGCTTGGATTTTAGACTTTGGCATTGTTTTGCCTCAAGGTGAAATCTATAGCCCCGATACTCTCTTTGAGCGTTTTCAAGATGCATTTCGCGCATCGTGGCATGAGGACATGGAAACGGACTTTTTCAACTCGTTAATTATCACCGCTGGTTTGACATGGCGAGATTGCACGATTATCAGGGCATACGCACGGTACATGCGACAGATTGGTTCGACCTTTGGGCAGGGCTACATCGAATCAGTCCTTCTGGGGAATAGTGTGGTGGCTCGACTGCTCATTGAATATTTCCGCGTGCGTTTTGATCCTGATTTCCGTGGTGACAGGGATGCGGAGTGCGTGAGTGCCAGTGAGCAATTTGAAGATTGTTTGACGCGGGTGCCGTCCCTGGATCATGATCGAATTCTGCGTTTGTTCTGGGAAATGATTTCAGCTACGACCAGAACGAATTTCTATCAAAACGGAACAACAATTGCGTTCAAACTTGAACCTGCGTTGATTGCCGAGACTCCGTTGCCGCGCCCCGCCCATGAAGTTTGGGTGTACTCACCACATGTCGAAGGTGTGCACCTGCGTTTTGGTGCTGTGGCCCGTGGAGGGCTTCGCTGGAGCGATCGGCGGGAAGACTTCCGCACTGAAATCCTTGGGTTGGTAAAAGCACAAGAAGTAAAGAACGCGGTCATCGTTCCCGTGGGCGCGAAAGGCGGCTTCTTCGCCAAAAAACTACCTGACCCTGCTGTTGATCGTGACGCGTGGCTCCATACAGGTATTGCTGCCTACCAAGACTTCATCAGGGCGCTGTTGTCAGTCACCGATAATTTGGTTGATGGAGTCGTTGTTCCACCCGCGCGGGTAGTTCGTCATGACTCTGATGACACCTACTTGGTGGTGGCGGCCGATAAAGGCACGGCAACGTTCTCTGACATCGCTAATGCAATTGCGATTGATGAGGGTTTCTGGCTGGGGGACGCCTTCGCATCCGGTGGATCTGCAGGATATGACCACAAAGGCATGGGGATCACGGCCAAAGGAGCATGGGAGTCGGTAAAGCGTCATTTCCTTGAAATGGACATAGACGTACAGTCAGAAAACTTCACCGTTATCGGCATCGGAGACATGAGTGGTGATGTGTTTGGCAATGGCATGCTTCTGAGCCGTCATATTCGTTTGCTCGCTGCCTTTGATCACAGAAATATTTTCATTGATCCCAATCCCGACGCAATAACAAGTTTCGAGGAACGCTCGCGACTGTTCGGATTGCAAGGGTCGTCGTGGATCGATTACAACCCAGAGTTGATCTCGGCCGGAGGCGGAGTTTTCGCCCGAAATGCCAAGTCGATTAGCTTGACCCAAGAAATTCGCGATGCTCTCGATATCGAAGATGCTCAGCAATCATGCACTCCGGACCAACTCATAACGGCAATCTTGAAGGCCCCCGCGCAGTTGTTGTGGAATGGCGGGATCGGCACCTACGTCAAGGCAAGCACTGAAACGAATGTTGACGTGGGTGACAAAAATAATGACGCTATTCGCATCAATGGGACAGATTTGCGAGCCCAGGTTGTGGGTGAAGGTGGAAACCTTGGTTTCACCCAACTTGGCAGAGTTGAAGCTGCTCGCAGGGGAGTGCGCATCAACACGGATGCTATTGATAATTCTGCAGGTGTCGACACCTCTGACCATGAGGTCAATGTGAAAATCCTTTTCGCGCCCCTCATTGCTTCTGGTGAAATGTCCATTGAGCAGCGCAACTCATTGCTCCATGAAATGACTGATTCCGTTGCCTCCCATGTATTACGCGACAATTTTGATCAAAATGTTGTCCTTTCCAATGCGCGAGCAGGAGCCATTCGTTTGCTCAACGTGCACCAGCGAATGATTAAAGAGTTGGAACGAATGGGGTTGCTAAATCGCGCACTCGAGTTTTTGCCTGATGACGAAGAGTTTGCCACTCGAAAAGCTGCGGGGGTTGGTTTGACTTCTCCTGAGCTAGCGGTGCTTTTGGCATATGCGAAAATCCAAGTCTTGCAAGAGTTGAATGCAACAGATCTTGGCCTCAACCCTTGGTGTGAACACATTGTGGTGAACTATTTCCCTGAAAGGCTCTCACCTGAGTTTGATGCACAAATTTTCAGCCACCCATTGCGAGGCCCTATCGCGAACACAGTTATTGCCAACGACCTCATCAACATCGGTGGGATCTCATTTGTATTT
>Ga0255775_1003006_pt1 | contig 14211 bp, 10 predicted proteins | sample 011ome_26_FD_179973 | JGI IMG/M metagenome (GOLD analysis project Ga0255775, IMG submission 179973) | Coastal salt marsh microbial communities from the Groves Creek Marsh, Skidaway Island, Georgia - 011511BT metaG (version 2) | ecosystem: Environmental > Aquatic > Marine > Intertidal zone > Salt...
TGTGAGTGGTATAGTCTCGCGCGTATCGTCGCAACTGTTGCTGACGCGCGCAAACTCTGCTCTTTCTGTTTTCCTTCACGAACAACGACGACGCACTTTCTGCCCTGCGCGTTTTAGGTTTCGAGCGAGAGAGTCATCAAACAGTCTTTAAAACGCAGAGGAGCGTGTGTGGTGGCGGCCAACAGAAAGAACGAAAGAGAAGGATTATGAAAAATACCAACAACGCGTCGCGTTCGGCGTCGTTCGAGATGGAGGACATCGAAGGCGGCAAAATCGAAGACGCGTACAGGAAATCATTTTTACCGATGGACGACGAGAGCAACGGCTCTGAGGATAAGGGATTAAGGAACGACGGAGGAGACATTGAGTTTAGCCCGTATTTCGGCGACGAAGGTTTGGCGATGAAGAACGACGAGCAAGATAACGAGATGATGGGGTTCTTTAAGAGAAGCGTGGCGAGTCGCGCGCGGTCGGCGTCTGGGAGGTCCAGTCCCCCGAGCAGTGGTGGAAGGAAATCTCTCAACAACAACAGCAACAGCAAGGCGGCGAGCTCGAAGAAACAACAGTCGAACCAAAACAACAACAACAACAACAACAACACCGCGAGGCAAAATCTCACCGGTAAAAAACGAAAAGCAGCTACAGGACATCATCGTCATCATCCACACGCGAGAGACGATCCGAGATTATCACTGTACGATTACGCGCACGATTTAGTCGACGATCCGAGTAAAGGAAGTTCCGAGGATAACGGAGGAAATACAAACAGCGGAGATAACGCGAGTAACGAGAATACCAACGGAGGCACGTCTTCCAGACGACGAACGAATCGAAGCAGCTCGTCGAACTCATCGAGAGAGGAGCTCTTTCAACTCGGCGCTGGGATGGGAACAACAGCGACAACTTCGACGAAGAGGGGTCAATCTACGTCGTCAGCGCCTTTGAGTAAGAGGAAAGCGTCGACGACGAGTACGAAGAAATCGACATCGTTAACCAAACCGAAAGCAAAGAAAGAAACAAAGAAACCGACAAAGACGACGACCGCGACAAAGTCAGGTAAACCGAAGAAGAAATTAGGACGACCTCGGAAAGAGGATAACTCACTGGGGACGTTGTTTGCTCCGGCGACGAAGATCGCTCGCGGTAAACGAACGACCGTTTCGCGCAAAGCGAAAGCCAACGTGTCTGCTTCGGTCCTGCTTAAAGGCATCGGGTCTAACGAATCGATATCCATCGAAGGAGAGATTCCAGCGATTGAGATAGGGATCGAAACAACCAAAAATGTTGACAGTATAGATCAGTCGCCGAAGCATATGCAAGCAAAACAGCCCAGAGTCTCACAAAACGACGAAACTATCAACCCCGGAGGCGCCGCGTCCGAGTTTCTCTTTCGAAATCAGAATACTACCGCCAACGCCACCGCGGCCTCCAAAAATATCGACAAAAACCAAACCATGTCGAATTTACTGTATATTCAAAGTCAGGAACAACAAATGTTGATGCAGCAGCAACTCGAGGAGCGACAACGGTTGACATCCTCCATTAACGATGCGGCGGCGGCAGAGAATAAGAACGGCGCTACCGCCGCGGCTACGAAGAAGAACATCAAACAAAGGAAAAAACGAGAGGCACAGAAAGAAGAGCAAAATGCCATGGTATTCGATCGATCTCACGCCCCAGGCGGCGACGAGCGACCCGCGGTGTTAGCTCGATACCTCGAAAAGAGAAAATCGAGGAAGTTTGCCAAGAAAATTCACTACGAGAGTCGAAAGGTGAGAGCTGACAACCGCGTGCGCGTAAAAGGCCGATTCGCGAGCGGGAGCGTAAACATCGTCGAGAAACATCCTCACGACGAGGAAAAGACTTCTGGGCAAGCGCAACTCACGCACGCGCAAAAACAGACTCAGGAAATAATGCGAGCCGTCGGTTCTGCCGGCGCCAGTTTAGCCGCCGAGAAGGAGATGATGCGTGGTAAAGAAACGAATGCGGAAAAAGCAGTCCTTCAGCGCGCGCCTCCACCTCCATCGCCGACGTCGCTGGCGCTTACGACGAACACATAATAATAACCATCTGTATATATACATTGATCAAAAAATTGTTGTAATTACATACTATTCTGTACCATTTACCTACTATAAACCGCTACCTCAGTCCCTTCTATTTGCTAAACAAACGCGTCTCTAAAACTCTCTCTTCACCCGAATCATCACCTCCACAACACATTCCTTTTCACTTTGCTTCTTTCGGAACTTCCCACGTCTCCTTATCCGGGTCCGCGCTTTTCAGCTTCGTCTCAAAATTCCCTCTCTCGTTCATTTTCCCTTGCAAAACGTTCGTCGTTAAGAACATTTCCGCCTCCTTCCCTTCTTTGATTCGTTTTCTAATTTCCTCCTCGTTTGCGATATCTTTGTGTTGGTCAAAGTGCGAACGAATTTCAATCGCGGACGCCTGTAAGGCTTTCTCGTCGCCGTGAAAGAGCGCGAGTCGAGCGCGGAGGAGTCTGCGGAGGAGTCTTCTTGCCTCGTGTCCTAAAAGCGACGACGATGATGATGAGAGAGACATATAACTACGTGTGATTTGACGTGGTGGTGGTTCTTTTTGTGTTGTTTTTCCCAAGAGGGAAATTTGTATCTAAAACGCCAATTCGTTTTGCGCATGTCAAAAAAAAAATACGCGCGCGCTTTTGTTAACAAGAACGAGCACGCACATACATTACACATTCAACAACAAAAATGTCCTCCTCCTCCCAAAACGATGGCATCGTTAACGTTTTAATAGCGCTCGGTCCGTTGTCGCAAGACGACGTGAACTGTTCAATAATCGAGTATTTCTCACGCCATTTGGCATCCCCCAAAGTCAAGGCGTTTGTATTTTCGTACTGTCCTCAAAGCCCGCACACGGCGAACGAGAAAGAAGAACTCTCTCTCGATGCGGAGACGAAACGTAAAGGATGCAGGAAAGCGCCCGTGAGCGTTTTGGACGACGCGCGTTTGAAGAAAAAAGTCGTGGACGTTCCCGGCGCGTCGCTGGAGAAGACGTTCGTTCCAGAGTTTATGCCCTTGGGTGGGAAGCTGAGAGCGAGTTTGTTCGCGCTGGAGTCGGGGGCGAACGTGAACGCGATTGAAGTCTTCGAGGTGGATCCGGAAAGCGGATTTCCGCACGCCGCGGCGGCGATTCAGGGCATATGCGACGGCGCGTTTGCAAAGAAAGCGAGCGCTTTGCCTGGAGAGCGAAAGGAGGAACCAGAGCCGGCGTTTTTCGTACCGAGACCGGATTACGTGTTGATGGGAACGCACGGGAAGAGTTTACTGGAACGTTTCGTGGTCGGGAGCGTCGCAACCAACGTGTTGCACAACGTCGACGTGCCGAGCATCTTTTACCGTCAGAACGTGGAGTTTAAGGAGAAACCGGTTGCTGGCGTAAAAACAGAAGGGGAGGCGTATCAAAAGTACGCGGTCGAGACGCCTCCTAAGGGAGAAGGCGACGAAGGCGAGAAACGCGAGGCCGATCAACAACAACAACAACAACAACAACAACAACAAAGAAACGTTGTATTGTTGGGGATCTGTGGTACGCAATCGTCGATCGATGTGGTTAAATTCTACGTCAAAAAGCTCGCGCGCGAAAACGACGACGTCATCTTAGCGCACGTTCCGATGAAAGAACAAACCATGCGCTCGAAACACGTCACGCAATCAGACGTCACTCTTAACCTCGAGACGTGTAAGAAACTCGTCGAAGTGTTCGTGAAAGACAACAAGTGCGAAGAAACGTTTCGTTTACGCGACGTCATCAACCTCGGCACCAAAACGAACAAAACTTCCCCTCGCGTCCTCGATCCGAGAGAACAGCTCGTCGAAGCCGCGAAAGGTTTCGGCGCGACCATGTTACTCGTCGGTCGATCCGCGTTCGGGGACCAAAACTTATTCGGGAAGATGTTCTACGTCGGCACGTTGCCTTTGTTTTGCACGCAATACAGCCCGTGCCCGGTGTGCGTGTATAATCCTCCCAGGGAGGAACGCAAGGCGAAAAGTTACCAGTCATTTTAGAGAGACTTTTTCCTCCATTTTTCGCCAATTAGAGAGAGACATTCGAATTCTTCACTAAGTTTATATGCGCGCTGTTGTTCACACTTCGAGGAGCATCCTTTCTTTTTCCACGACTTCGAGAATACGCGTGAACACAAAAATGACCTCCTCCTTATTATCGTTTCGAACGATGTGCGTTTCGCCGAAAACGGTATTCTTAAGAAACAACGCAAAATCGAATAAGAGGAAAAAATTGTGCGCAAAACCGACCGCCGCCAACGCGGTTTCGCCCCCCGATTCTTCTTCTTCGTCGTCGTCGTCTTCGAGTTCTTCTTCCGGGAAGAAAGTCTCAAAAAACGCGCTAAAGAAGCAAGGGAAGTGGCAAAAAGGAGGAGAGAATAATCGAGGGGGTAATGGTGGTGGTAATAACACCAACAAGAAGAACAACGGCCCCGGGGGTGGATCCAAAGCTGGGTTTGAGATTCAAGGGAAGTTGACCCAGTGTTATTCCTTGGACGAAGTGTTCCAAGTGGTGAGGAACGAAGTCGATCAGTTTGATTCCATAAACGCGTCGACGGCGTTACATCGCATCGCGAGTAAAGGGACGCGAGAGTTTGATGTTTCTTCTTCATCTTCTTCTGTGAACGGGAGAGGAGCGTCGACGAGCGTGGCGAGAGCCGGGAGGAGGACGACGGGAAGTCGCGACGGCGGCGACGGACATCCGTACGAACGGATAATAAAGAACTCGGATTTTGAAAACTTGATGGGTGTGGTGGAGAGTAACTTAGCAAACATGGACCAGTTTGGTCTCGCAAACGTCGCGTGGTCGTTGGCTCGGTTGAGAGTGTTTGAAGACGATAACGGGGAGAATAAAGAAATGAACGAGAAAGGCGCGGAAATGTTGGATACGATTGCGAGAAATTTCGCCAACTGCGTCAAAAGACAAGGCGGGTCGAGCGTTAGACCGCAAGCGTTTAGTAATTTGCTTTGGGCGTTCGGGAGTTTTAAATATAAAATTAGCGACCAGGATGGAGTTTTGAGTAAAATCTACGACCAGTGCGAAACGTCGTGGGTGGAAAACGCGGACGCTTGGAAGCCGCAAGAAATGGCGAATTTATTAGTCGGCGTGGCGCACGGAGACAACGCGACCGACCGATGGTCGTTTTACGAAAAGATGCAAAATTGTGCGCTTCACAATTTGAAAGCGTACCCGATGGATGATCGAAACGCAGACCCGAGGTTTGTGTTTACCTCCAGGGATATATCAAATTTTTTGTGGGGGTTGAGCAAGTCGCTGAAATCTCAAAAGTTCAACGCGCAATCGATCGATCCCGAATTGATTTCGATGATGTTGCAACGATTGGTGGCAGATAATTTCGGTGGTAAACAAAGCGTCTTGAACGTCTCCATGACTGTATGGGCGCTCGCGAATTGTAAGTGTCAAGTTCCGGCTCCGTTTATGAATGCGTTGAATCAAGAGATTCCGCGAATGACGAAAAGACTCTCCGCATCTCAGCTCGATGCCATTGCGTGGTCTATCGGCGAGGCGAGATTTACGTTGAAATATGATGACGATGCAATCGATGCCGTCGCGGAAGCCATCGCAGATAACAGAGAAAGCGTGTTTAACGAATCTGATCCGGAACTCGTGGCAAAAATCTTTTGGGCGCTGTCTCGTCGAGGACGCATTCCTGCGGATGGTTCGATAATCGATAAACTCGTTCGAAAAGTCGAAATGTGCGTGGATGACTTAGAACGCTCGGATAAGCTGTTAATCTTACACGCCTGGGGCGTGTTACGAATCTCGCCTGGCGAGAACGTCGTCAACAAGCTCGTCCGAGCGTTTTTGGATGAAGACGAATACGAAGAGTTGGAACCGGACGAGTGCGCGAAGCTGCTCTGCGCATACGGCCGCATCAACCATCGACCTTCGTCGTCTTCAGAAGCTGGAAGTAAGTTTGAAGCACACCTCACGCATCTCGCGCAAACGCTCGCGGACTCCGCCCAAGCCTCCAGACTCAACCCCGGCACCCTCGCGCTCGGCTTGTGGGGCTGCGCGCTCTTAAAACTCGACTTGGACGAAGACGTCTTAGACGTCTTAGCGAGAGACGCCATCCGCCAAACCGATTCGTTGCGTCCAAACGCGTTCGCCAAGTGCATCTGGGCGTTATCTACGTTAAGGTACGACCCAACCCAAGACGATTTGGCCAAACTCACCAAGAAAGCGCAAGCGACGATTTTATCCCCCAGCGAGACCAACGACGCCAGTCAAAGCACCAGAGAGGAGGTGGAAATTGCCCTGAAGAAGTTAGGCGGCGATTCTTTACATTAATTAATCTGTGTATATATATATATCGCGTTGTCGTCGCTCGTGTTGTAATCATACATATATAAAAGTCTTCCGTGTGCGCCGCCCCGGCTTTTGTGGCTTTTTGTTGTCCTTCTCGAGCTTCTGTTCAAAACATAAAAATATCTTCCTGCTGCTTTGGAAAAAAGCGTCATTAAAGGAGGTTATACGATGTTCACGCAGACGACATCATCCTCGCTCGTTCACAGAGCACCAGCGACGAGATCATTCGTGCGACAGGAATTCCAACGCAGAATTTATGGCGTTAAAACACCCATCGCAGATCATCGAGGGAAAGCGGCCAAATCGGCGAACGAGGAAGCGCGAGGATCTTCTTCCGATGAATCCTCGTCGTCAGCAACGAACTCTTCGTTAATCCAAACGGAACGTTTGGACGTCACGGAATCCCCGTATTACCGCGAACTTTCCAAAGACGTCGACGCGATCGATGCGACGAGGTTTTTGAAAGCACCGTCGGACTTTTTTGAGCTTTTAGATTTAGATTTGGACGACGCGGACGTTTGGGCGTCGCGAGACGAAGCGATGGTACAATCGATCGTACAAACCGCGTTCAAGAAAAAGTTGAAGATTTCGCATCCGGATGTTTTAACGTCGAAGTACGCAGACATTTCCGAAGAGGAAACGAACGGATTCGCGGTCATTTTAAACGCGGCGTATAAGACGTTATCCGATCGACAAACGCGAGAACCGTACCTTCTCGCTGTGATTGATTTTCGGAAACATTTCTTCTTGAGCGAAGAGACGAAGTTTGACGGCACGCCGGTATCCAAATGGAGCGGCGAGGAAGGCGAGACGAGAGCGGTTTTTGTGGACGAAAGCGAGTGCATCGGGTGCGGAAATTGTGCACAATATGCAGCAAAGACATTCAGCATGGACGTAGATAAAGATTACGGCAGAGCGAGAGTAATTAACCAATGGGCGGACGATAGCGAGACGATCGAGATCGCCATCGATATGTGTCCAGTAGATTGCATTTGGTTCGTAAAAAGGAATCAACTCGCGGCGTTAGAACATTGCATGAAATTCTGTCCGCGCGAAGATCCTGGGATTATGGGCAGAAGAAGAGGAGGTAATTTCGGTTCGCAAAGAGCAAAGCACAATCCATTCAGCGCCGCAGAAAGCTTCTTAAAACGCTTCGACGAAAACGGTGAACTGTTTGGTGGTAAAAATCCGGCTGGACTATCGTTCTCGTGGCACGATGAACGGCTAGCGTCGACCATTGCCAAAGCGTGGTTGTCGTTGCCAGCGGAAGTGAGACGACAAGGTTGGTCAGAGTTCAAACATAAATTCAACACCTCCGGTGTCGGCGGCGACTACTCCGTCGAAGATCGCACGTTCTTGAAGACTCGGTAAAAAATTGATTGTATAAATGTTTTACAACGTGTTTCTCTCTGTCTCTCTCTCTTTCTGCGCGAGTGAGCGTGCGTGTAGTATATTTTAGCGTGTACGTGTATTAATAACTAAAGCACTTCATCTTCATCACTGCTGCTGTCGAACAAAACTCTCGAGTTCACCGCGTTCGTTTCGATTTTCCCTCCTCGATAGACTCGCCTCTTCTTCTCCTTGTTCTTTTCGTGCGCGAACTGTTTCCCTTGCTTTTGAACAAACTTCTGCTCCGCTTTGTACCCGAGATTCTTCCTATAGTTTCCAACCCCGTGCGCGTTTCGGAACTTATTGTCGCCTTTCTTGTTCTTCTCGTTGAGCCATTCCTCGTCGTTTACTCGATTAAACGGTCGCGCTGATCTGCTCTTGTTGCTCTTCTTTACTCCTTGAGACATGTCATTTCCCTTTTGTTCCTTAGAATTAAAAAAGTTGAATCCAAGCTCGATGGTGTTCTTCCGCGCCGAGGACGGTGGTGGTGGTTTCTGGCCTGCCGTCGCGAGAGATGGGTAGCACGACGTCGTCGCTTTGTTTTCTCGAGCGTCGTCGTCGGTGATCATGGTTGGTTCGAGCGCTGAGACGAGAGCCAAGGGAGAAATTATTGGGGAAAATTCAAAAATACGCGAGAAAGAACAACACACTGTTTCCGATACAAAAAGGACATGACAAAGAACGTTGTCGTCGCCTCCAATAACGGGTGGCGATTAGTCGCGTTTAGTTTGATCGCGTACTGGATATCTCTCGTGTTGATTTTGAAAACGAGGCGAGATGCAGTCGTCTCGTTTTCGTCTTCTTCTTTATCTTCTTCTTCTTCTGTTGAAGCTCGGGGAAGAGAGATAAGGCTCGCGGTGGTGACTCCGACGTATCACCGGGAGAAAAACAGAAACATCCAGACTATTCAGTTACTCGCGCTCCAAAATTCGCTCTGTTCGACGTGTTTGGGAATGATATGGATCCTCGTCGAAAGTGAGAGCGATTGGAGAAAGAGTTCGCTGGTTGAGAGATACGAACGAGAAGAGAGGCCTGCGTACTGTGAACGCGTGCTCGTGAAGGCGTTGAGAGTGAAGGTAGAACGATCGAAGCACAGAGGAGTTGCGCAACGAAATAAAGCTTTAGACTGGTTGGAACAGCAGATTTCGTACGTTGAACAGGATCCGGTCGTTCTGTTCGTGGACGATGATAACGCGTACGCCGCTGAACATTTTGTGAGAGCGACTAAGATAGGAAAGGTAGGAGTTTGGCCTGTTGGATTTCCGAGCACTAAGAGTAAGTTTGAAGCGCCCGTGGTTAAAACGCAACATCAAAGTGACGCATTGCGATCTTCTTCGTCTTCTTCTTCTCCAAAAGTCGTAGGCTTTCGTTCGTTTTGGTGCGGAGATTTAAAAAACTTTAAACCTCGCGTATTTAACGTCGATATGTCTGGGTTCGGCGTTCGTTTACACGCCCTTGAGAAAGTGCGATTCGACGAGAATGTGCGATCTGGCTACTTAGAAGACGCGTTCCTGCAGGCAATCACACGTAGCGTTCTCAGAAGAGATAATAAAACCAGCGAAAACGAAAACGAAGGGAACCCGTCGCACTTACTGAACGCTCTCGAAACCACACACGTGTCCGAGATATTTGTATGGCACTTATACCACACGGTTCTTTCTGGCGAGACACCGGCCGCATTGGTTGTCTCGAAAGTACCGAAGGGAGATAGTTTCCTCTGTCCATGAGTAGAATTCTCTTTAACATTCCGAAAGAACGCGCTCGCGTAAGCGGTGTGAAGAGTATCCTTTTGTCTTTTCTCGTTTTTCTCAATTTCTCTGCTCTTTTTTATTCCTTTCTTTCAAGCGTCGTGAAATCTTCTTCACAACTTGACGCGCAAAGGCGGTGCATTCATACGCACAAAATGCGCCATCTTTATCTCGCATCCGTGCTTTACGTCTTTATGTTCCTTTTGGAGCGCACATCTGCCGCGTATTTGCGTTTCGCGCGTCGTCCACCGCGTCTGTCTCTTCGCGATGATAACGGTATCTTCTCCTCCCCGTCCTCCTCGTGCCAAAACGAAGGCACGAAAACGCACGACGGATGCGACGACCCGATGTATACGAAAGAAATGAACGGAGACGAATCCGATCGGTTCGACATGTTTGAACTCGCGCGCTCGTGGACGCCTGGATTTTGCGCTTCGTTCGACTCCTCTTCTTTGGGAAAAGGAAAGAAAAAGACGGAGTGCCAGAAGGCATACTTAAAGAACGAGTTGACCGTGCACGGATTGTGGCCAAGTTATTCCGAGCCTTTGAGCGACCCCGCGGTGGTATTGAGAAGTATTAAAGACAAGAAGAAATGCTACTGGCCTCAAAATTGTCGCATACCGCCGGGGTACCCGAGAAACGAAAGCTTTCGTTACGACGAGAAGGCGTTGCCGAAGGGCGAAGAGTTTGAGAGATTAGCGCCGGCTTGGTATTACGACGGTTTAGCCGAACACGAGTGGGAGAAGCACGGGACGTGCGCGATGTGGCCTGCGAAGGACGATGCCACCAGTATTGGTAGCACAGGAAAGAACGTAGTGAACCCGCTTACGCAGAAAGATTTTTACGCCGGGATGTTTCACTTGGCGAAAGATTTAGGCACGCCGGAGAAACTCTCTCGAAGCGCGGGAAAGAAAGTGTCTTTGGACGAACTCAAAAGTGCGTTTTCGGAGATAAGTCCTAACCTCGCCGCGTTCGGGTGCGATTCGAGATGTAACTTTGTCCAAGTCGTCCAATGTTTCCGACGACCTTCTTCTTCCTCAGCGCTCGTCTCGAGGAGTAGTACTAGAAATAGCAGTAGTAGCGATAGCGATTTCATCGGCCACCCGATGGATTGTCCGTGCGTCGGCGTTCGCGATTCTCGCTACGACAACTCCTGCGAGAGTCACTGCGCCGATGGCGTGTACATCGTCGACGCCGCCGCCCCTTGATGATATACTATCTTTTTTTAGCGTTCGTTGTGTTATGATTATGAATATTTGCACCTCACATCGAAACTTCACAAAAGTTCTCCTCTGCGTACGTACGAGAAAACAAGAGTACGAAAGAGTATAAAAATCATCGAGCCCAATGGAAGCGTGGTGGACGGCTAACGTCGTCCAACCGTTCGAGGAGCTCTTACATTCCTACAACACCTCCTCGAACCGTCAATCCGCGGATGCGGTGAAAAAACGCATCAAGTTAGCGCAAACGACAGGCTTGTGTAACTTGGAAAGGAATCTGAATTGGACGCGCTTCCCGGATTTCATATTCGACGTCGTCGGTGCGAACAAGTGCAAAGTTGTCGACGTTTCCGAGAACCAACTCGAGGAGATTCCAGAGAAAGTGAACTTGTTGCAGAAATGCACGAAGTTAATCGTCGCGAATAATATGCTTTTAAGACTACCGGACTCTTTACACATGAAGAGTTTAAAAGTACTCAATTTGAGTCGAAACCGATTGAGGAAACTCTGCGCTTTGGATCTGCCGAATCTCGTGGAACTTATCGTAGATAACAACGAATTGACGGAGTTACCGGAGAGTTCGTTTGGGACGATGAAAAAGTTGGAGATTTTCAGTTGCTCGGAGAATAGGATACGGGACGTGACGTGCGTGTCGGTGTGCGCCTCGTTGACGGACGCGAGGTGCGAGAGAAATCAAATCGAAAAAATACCGGATGAGTTTGCGTTTTTGAGGAAGCTGAGACGGTTGAGAATGGATGGGAACGAAAATATACGCACAGTTCCGTCGGATGTGTTTAAGCATTGCGAAGGGTTGGAGGAACTCTCGTTGAAAGATACCAAAGTGACCGCGGAAGATTTGCGAGAGGTGGAAGGTTGGGAATCGTACGAACTGCGCAGACAAAAGAAGGTTGAAAAGAAAATCGATGGGAATGTCATGCTGCTGAATGGAATGGATGACGGTTTGGAGCGGAAAATGTAGTGCAATAGTAGTAGTTTAGCTTTAGTAGTTTAGCAATTAATAAATAGTATATGAATAAAGTTATTTACAACTCGGAGTCTAAATTAGGAAGCAGCAAAACTATAGAAGCAAAAAATACAAATCAACGTGGTAGCGTGCGCTCACACTCCACCCATTTTTATATTCACTCATCAGGAACAACGCTTTCACTCATTCCAGTCGGTGGAAGTGGTTGGCTAAAATCTTGTTGCTGCTGTTGTCCGTGATGCTGCGGTATCGGAATCATTCCGCTCGGATCCATACCGTCCGGCCCCATCATTCCGGGTTGTCCGAACATGGCCGCGTTTCCGGGAGGGAAACCCATCCCATACGGCGCACCGTACATATTCGGATACTCTTTCCCGTCTAGACTAGCTCCTCCCGACATACCCCCTGCGTTCATATTTGCGTTCAAACTACTCATATCCACCCCTCCAATGTTGCTAATGCTAGTGTTCCCATCGTCTCCCGATTTCATGTTTTCTCCGCCGATTAACCCCCCTTCGTTTTGCTGCTGCATGGCGGCAAAATGAGGAGGCGGAATCATCATTCCGTTCGGTGCGTACATGATTGGATTACCCATCGCATCAAACTGAGGAGGCATCCCCCCTGCCGCCATCATTTGTTGCATCATCGCCTGTTGCTGATGTTGATGATGCCGCGAGCCTCTCGGCGGCATGCCGTAACTCATCTGAGATATGTGTCGAGACGCGTAGTTTACATCAATCGTTCGGTTTTGAAACTGTAAGTTGCGTAAATCTTTTACCGCAGCGGCAATCTCTGGGTGTGCAAACTCAACGAACCCGTATCGTTTGGATGCGCCGGTTTCTTTATCGTAAATCAAACGCACTCGAGCGACTGGACCGTATTGCGAAAAGAACCATCCAACTTCCTCCTCCGTAGCGGTTTTCGGCAAGCCGCCGACGAACACTTGCGAGGAGTATTGCGGGTATCCACCTCCCATGCCTCCCATGTTATTGTTATTATTATTATACCGCCTGGATGATGTCGACGGCGACGCGCCTCCAACCCCGCGGTCTTGTTCGCTTCCTTGCTCTTCCGCAGGTAACGGAAATCCATTTTCGTCCAACAAAGGAATGGTTTCGTTATTACCACCAATCGCGGCTACGTTCTTCGCATTTCCGTTCGCGTCGTCAGAATCTTCTTCGTCCGGGTTATTCACGATCCCATCGTTCCCGTCGGATTGTGACGGACCGTTCACGCCGTCGCCGTTTAATCCGTTCACGTTCCCGGATTGATTGAATTGGGCCGGGTACGTGCCTCTTCTTTGGCCCATGAACCCTCCGCCTCGGCCACCAGAGAATCGTCTCGGTCTCGGTTGTCCAAACATCCCTTGGTTCGCACCAACACCACCTGTGCCCATGTTGTTTGGGTTAAAATACGGATCCACGACCATCATGTTCCCGTCCGGGCCCATGACGATGTTCGGTTGATGATACCCGTGCGTTTGGCCGTAATGGTTCGCGTGTCTCCCTCCTCTCCCACCTCTTCCACCATGAAAGCCACCAAAATCGCCTCTTCCTCCCCCTCCCATGAATCCTCGTCCGCCTCCTCCTCCGCCTCCCATCATCATCTGGTTCGGATAGCCTTGTTGCGTAAAACCGCCGCCGACGCCTCTCTGATATTGATGGTTGTTGTTATAAAAGCCGTTCCCGCCCGCGTTCATCATCATCATCATCACGTTATTGTTATTATTATTATGACTATTCACGTGATTCGGATCGTACCTCGGCGAATCTTTATTCGCCGCTTTCACGTCGATCGTCTTCCCGTCGATCTCCACTTTCCCTCGTTCCAAAAATCGCTCCGCGGATTCCTGGGTTTTAAATTTCACAAACCCGTAGCCTTTGTGGCATCCTTTCCTCAGGTCCGGGATTAACTTCGTCGTCACCTCTTCCTCGTGTTCGTTCTTAAAAAACCGAGTGACTCGTTCCTCGTCGATTTCGTACGGCGGGATCCCACCGATAAAGATCGTGCGTTTCGAATCGCCAACGTCTTTTTTCTGTTCCTCTTCCTCCTCGAAATTCGTCGTTTCCTCTTCCTCGTTCTTCGCGGTATTCGAATTGTCGGATTGGAGGTCGACTTTCTTCGCATCATCATCATCATCATCTCCTTCTTTATTCCTCTCGTCGTCGTCGTCATCGCGAGTGCTGATCTCGTGCACTCGTTCCGTCAAGTGCGACACCATCTCGTCGACGTTGACGTCGTTTGCCACTAAAGCGGCGTCGTTGGCAGGCGTTGCTCGAGTGGTGTCGTTCTTCTCGTCTGAGCTCATAATTAAAAAAGGATCCGATGTGTTTTGAGAGATTTGAGGCGAAAAGGAGAGACGTATTAGAGCAGTGGATCTCTTTTTCGTGCGTGCGTTTTATGCGCGCGTATAAAACGTAAAGCGCGTGTGTTGAGTGCGAAGAAGAAGATCGCGCGAAACCACCGGGAGGGAACGCTCGCGTCTGTTTTT
>Ga0255775_1003020_pt1 | contig 14174 bp, 16 predicted proteins | sample 011ome_26_FD_179973 | JGI IMG/M metagenome (GOLD analysis project Ga0255775, IMG submission 179973) | Coastal salt marsh microbial communities from the Groves Creek Marsh, Skidaway Island, Georgia - 011511BT metaG (version 2) | ecosystem: Environmental > Aquatic > Marine > Intertidal zone > Salt...
ATCATTACAAAGCAGCGGTGCTTTTGCCTAGACTCTCAAAGGTTCAGGACAGCTTGCTGATGGACCGTTTAAACAAATGGCTATTGAGTCAGAACCAGGAGACAAGACTGCGGATTTCTCGAGACGCCTACGACCAAAGCCGGGATTTTTATGTAGTCCACGGATACCTAGACCCTAAAAAAGCCAACGCACTGGTCCAGGAAAAGATTTGGGTGCAAAAGCCGTTGTCTCAGGGGCAATTTTTTGTATTTTTAGCCTCCCACTACCGAAAAATTCAGTTGTATAAGGCGCTGGACGCTTACCAGGAGCAGCGCCCACCTAAAAACCCATAACTCCATGTCCCTATTCAAGACCAAAGTCCCTGTATCTCTGGAAAACAGTGCTCAACCTACCCGAATCGAGAAAAGCACCAGCATGGAAGGCAGTATCGAAGCGCAGGCAGATGTGCGCATTGACGGTTACCTCAAAGGAGACGTGACCACCACCAAAAAGGTGGTGATCGGTAAAACAGGGCGAGTGATCGGGCAGGTGCGTTGTCAAAATGCCGAAATAGAAGGGTATTTAGAAGGGGAGCTAACGGTCGATGATCTCCTCAGTCTTCAGGCCAGCGCTCAACTATACGCACAGATAGCTACAGCTAAGCTGTCTGTGGTTGAAGGAGCTGTTATTCAAGGGAAAATCCTGATGAAGGCCCCCAACACCCTTAAACAAGTCACCGATGAGTCAGCCGCAGAAGCCAGCTAAAAAGCCGCTGAGCGGATTGAAACAATTCGGACGTTTCTCAGCCATAGGCATTCAGATGGGAGCAACCATTTACTTTATGGTTCAGATCGGCACATGGGCCGACGACTTTTGGTCCTTACCGGGTCGAATCGGGGTGATTGTGGGTACTCTTTTTGGACTGGTCACCTCCATTTGGTTGGTGATAAAAGAAACTAAAAAGATGGATTCTTGAAGGCTTCGTCACATTTTAAGTGGTTGATTCGGTGGTTGCTTTTGATTTTTATCCCTGTTTTTGGGCTACACGGAGCCCTGTTAACAGCGATGGACAAGTCGAGTTTTTGGACACCCCTGGCTTGGTGTTACGCCGCACATATTCTTTTGACTGTCGGAATTGGACAGGGCATATTGTGGGGCCATAAAAAAGCGCCTGATTTGATTGGATTCATGTTTATGGGGGGTAGTTTGTTCAAGTTTGCCGCTTATTTTACCCTTTTTAAGCCGTTTATTTTAACGGGTCTTAGCGACCGCGGGTTATCGTTTTTTCTTTTTGGAATTCCCTACGCCGTTGCCCTGTGCCTAGAAACGATCTTTGTGGCGCGGATTCTGGGAATAAATAAACGCTAATCTGTTGTGCGTCAAATCATTTAATTGACCCTAGCCACTTCAACGAACCACCGGCAAATAATTTTGTGTTCTTTTTTTAGTTTTCATTAAATAGCCTACCTTTGCAGCGATTTTTGAAGACTGAACCGAACCGATGAAGTACCAACGGATTATTTTCAAAGTGGCCCTAGCCTTGACCCTGATGGGTTCCTTGGGGGTTGCTGCGGCTGAAAGCCCAAAGGAAGCCCACGCTGAAGGGACTGACCTAAAGACTGAAATCAAGGAGTATATCCAACACCACCTTCAGGATTCTTACGACTTTTCTCTATACTCGTACACAGACGAACAGGGAAACCACGTTTATGTGGGCGCCCCCCTACCGGTGATTTTGTGGGATAATGGAATCCAGCTTTTTTCTTCGGGATCATTACACCACGGAGAGTCAGTAGCGGAGTCAAACGGAAATTACTACGCTCTTGCCCACGGCAAAATCTACAAAACGGATGCGCAAGGGACGCTGAACTACGACGAAAATCACCACATAACCAACGCCAAACCACTCGATTTTTCGATCACCAAGAGTGTAGTAGCTATGTTTTTTGTGGGCGCATTGATGTTCTTCTTGTTCCGCAGCCTAGCCAAATCATACGCCGCCAACGGAGGTGCTCCCACCGGATTTGCCCGCTTGTTTGAGCCTATTGTTTTGTACATACGCGACGACATCGCGATTCCCAACATCGGACACAAACACTACAAAAAATACATGAGCTACCTGCTCACCATATTCTTCTTTGTCTGGTTTTTAAATCTTTTGGGGTTAACACCTCTTGGGGTGAATGTGACAGGTAACATCGCGGTGACTTTTGGTTTGTCGTTGCTCACCTTTTTGGTGACCAACCTCACGGCCAACAGGAACTACTGGGGCCACATATTTTGGATGCCAGGCGTGCCTTTACCGATGAAGATCCTTTTGGCGCCTATTGAATTGCTTGGGGTAGTCATCAAGCCCTTTTCGCTGATGATCCGTCTCTGGGCCAATATGTCCGCCGGTCACATCGTATTGATGAGTTTGATCGGATTGATATTTATCTTTCACAACTGGATCGGAAGCTCTTTGAGTTTCGTACTTTCTTTTGTGTTGTCTATATTAGAATTGCTCGTAGCTGCGCTACAAGCGTATATTTTTACCATGTTGTCTTCTCTGTATTTTGGCTTTGCCAACGAGGAGGCACACCACTAATGAATTGTTTAACTTTTAATTAATATTTATGGAAATCCCAACAATTGTAGGTGCAGGTTTGATCGTTATCGGAGCAGGTCTTGGTATTGGTCGCATCGGAGGACAAGCTATGGACGCCATCGCTCGTCAACCAGAAGCCTCAGGAAAAATTCAAACAGCGATGTTGATTGCAGCAGCGCTTATTGAAGGTATCGGTTTCGCTGCGTTATTCGCTGCTTAATCATCCCATGAATCAGCAGTGGAGGACGGTTGGTCCTCCCCTGTTGTTTCTTATGTTTTAAACCTAAACGATCCATGGAAAAATTAATTGAAGAATTCTCATTTGGGCTGTTCTTTTGGCAAACCCTCATTTTTGTAGGGCTGGTTTTGCTTTTGGGCAAATTTGCCTGGAAACCCATCCTCAACGCGGTCAACGAACGCGAACAAGGAATCAAAGACGCCCTAGACGCTGCCGCCAAGGCTCAAGAAGACATGGCTCAGCTCAATGCGTCTAATGAAAAATTGCTGCAACAAGCGCGTCAAGAGCGCGAGCAAATGCTTTTGGAAGCCCGTCAATTCAAAGATAAGTTGATGGCTGAAGCCAAAGAGCAAGCGCAAGCGGAGGGAGAAAAACTACTCGCTCAAGCTCAGGCGGTGATTGAAGGTGAAAAGAAAGCGGCGGTGGAAGATCTGAAAAAACAAGTAGCCTCATACGCGATTGAAATCGCAGAGAAGTTGCTAAAATCAGAATTGTCCGCTCAAGCAAAACAAGATCAGTTGGTAGAAAACTTGGTCAAAGAAATTAAAATCAACTAAGCGATGAAGCATTCCCAAGCGGCCGAACGCTATGCAAAAGCAGCCTTAGCACTTGCCTACGAGCAAGGAGCGGGAGCTGTGTTTGCTCAGCAAGTCAATGACCTCTTGGCTACCCTAAACGGGAGCGAAGCGCTGGTAGCGTATTTGCACAACCCGACAGTGGAGCAAGCCACCAAGCAACAAGCCGTAGCGGCTGTTGCCCCACAAAGTCATCAAATCATGCAAGGCTTGTGGAGCGCATTGGCCCAGAACAAGCGCATGGACTTACTCGCTGAGGTGTTGACTGCTTACGAGCGCTTGGATGCTGAAAAAAATAAGATAGCTCAAGCTACTGTGGTTTCCGCGGCACCCTTGACGGATGCGGTGGTCAATACGCTAAAAGACAAACTGGCTCAGGCGGTTCAAAAAACCATAGCCCTGGACACCCAAGTAGACACCAGCTTGATCGGAGGATTTATCGTCAAGGTCGACGACCTGGCGTACGATGCCTCTGTGGCCCACCAATTGAGCCAACTCAAAGAAAAACTAACCCAAGTCAATAATCGATAACGAGGCGTTGCCTCAAGGACACCAAACAATGGCAGGAGTAAAAGCAGCTGAAGTTTCAGCAATTTTAAAACAGCAAATCGAAGGATTTACAGGCGCCGCATCCATGGATGAGGTGGGAACAGTACTTCAGGTCGGAGACGGGATTGCCCGTGTTTATGGCCTTTCCAACGTGCAATATGGCGAATTGGTCAGCTTCGAAGGGGGCGTACAAGGGATTGTATTGAACCTGGAAGCAGATCACGTAGGGGTGGTTCTTTTGAGCCCTTCACGCGATATCGTGGAAGGATCTAGTGTAAAACGCACAGAGCGCATTGCCTCTATCAAAGTAGGTGAGGGTATTGTAGGCCGTGTGGTGGACACTTTGGGACAGCCTATCGACGGCAAAGGTCCTTTGGCCGGTCAGTTGTATGAAATGCCGTTGGAGCGCAAAGCGCCTGGGGTTATTTTCCGTCAACCGGTTAACGAGCCATTGCAGACAGGTATCAAGGCGATTGACGCGATGATTCCTGTAGGTCGTGGACAACGTGAATTGGTGATCGGTGACCGTCAAACCGGTAAAACTACCGTGTGTATCGACACCATCTTGAACCAAAAAGAGTTTTTTGACGCAGGTCAACCGGTGTATTGCATCTATGTAGCTATCGGACAGAAAGCGTCAACGGTAGCGGCTATTGCCAAAACCCTAGAAGATCGCGGAGCTATGGCCTACACCACCATCGTAGCCGCCAACGCTTCTGACCCAGCCCCGATGCAGGTATACGCCCCATTTGCCGGAGCAGCTATCGGCGAATACTTCCGCGATTCAGGCCGTCCTGCATTGATTATTTACGATGATTTATCCAAACAAGCGGTGGCCTACCGCGAGGTGTCTCTTTTGCTTAGAAGACCACCAGGACGCGAGGCATACCCTGGAGACGTGTTCTATCTGCACTCTCGTTTGCTAGAGCGTTCTGCTAAAGTAATCGCTGACGATGCGATTGCTGCTCGCATGAATGATTTACCCGAATCTTTGAAGCCTATCGTTAAAGGAGGCGGATCATTGACCGCGCTTCCGATTATCGAAACCCAAGCGGGTGACGTTTCTGCTTATATCCCCACCAACGTGATTTCGATCACCGACGGACAGATCTTCTTGGAGCAAGACTTGTTTAACCAAGGGGTGCGCCCAGCGATCAACGTAGGTATTTCTGTATCTCGTGTTGGGGGATCTGCACAGATCAAATCCATGAAGAAAGTAGCGGGTACCTTGAAATTGGATCAGGCCCAGTTCCGCGAATTGGAGGCATTTGCCAAGTTTGGATCAGACCTAGACGCAGCTACCTTGAACGTGATTGAGAAAGGTCGCCGCAATGTGGAGATCCTAAAGCAAGCACAAAACGATCCATTTACCGTGGAAGAACAAGTAGCGATCATCTATTTGGGATCTAAAAACTTGTTGCGCCAAGTGCCTGTGGAAAAGGTAAAAGAATTTGAGCGCAATTTCTTGGATTTAATGCGCGCCAAACACCAACCTACCTTGGCTGCATTGAAAGCAGGACAATTGACCGATGAAGTGACCGATACGTTGGCACAAGTGTGCGCTGAGGTAGCGGCTGCCTATAAAAACTAAGTGACAGTGGGCCGGCGCAGCCGGCCCACTAAAACCCCTCTGTATGGCCAACTTAAAAGAAATACGCAACAGAATCGCCTCCGTATCTTCGACGATGCAGATCACCAGCGCCATGAAAATGGTGTCTGCTGCCAAGCTCAAGAAGGCTCAAGACGCGATTACTGCCATGCGTCCTTACTCGGAGAAACTCACGGCGCTGCTCGCCGCTCTAAACGAGAGCATAGAAACCAGCGACGTGCGTCAATACGCTGAAGAACGCCCTGTAGAAAAGGTGCTTTTGGTCGCCATCACCTCCAATAGAGGTTTGTGTGGCGCGTTCAACACCAACGTGGTGAAACAGACTCTGGCTTTGGCGGAACAAACCTATGCGGGCAAACAAGTCCACGTAGCCGCCATCGGCAAAAAAGCACAAGACGTGCTTTCTAAACGACTACCCGTGGTCGCCAACCACAGCAAGATTTTTGATCAATTGGATTTTGAAGGAGTTTCTGTCATCGCTCAAGATTTGATGGACCTTTATGCCGACGGTGCCTATGACCGCATTGTATTGATCTACAACCAGTTTAAAAACGCAGCTACCCAGATCGTTCAAACTGAACAATTCTTGCCCTTGGCTCCTGTGGCCCAAAGCGTATCCGGATCTGCGGATTATATTTTTGAGCCCAACAAAGAAGAGATTGTTAACTTTTTGGTGCCCAAAGCATTGAAGACCCAACTCTACAAGGGGATTAGGGATTCATTTGCCAGCGAGCATGGAGCGCGTATGACCGCCATGCACAAAGCCACCGACAACGCAACAGCTTTGAGAAATCAATTGAAACTCACCTACAACAAGGCGCGTCAGGCGGCGATTACCAATGAAATTTTGGAGATCGTCGGTGGTGCAGAGGCCTTGAACGGCTAGTTTTGCTGCAAAAACTGTTTAAACAGACATTCATCTACGGACTAGCCACGGTGCTGCCCCGGATGTTGTCGTTTTTGCTGCTTCCTCTCTACACCTTATTGCTCAAAACGGCTGATTTCGGCTCCGTAACCGTTTTGTTTTCCCTGTTTGCGGTATTCAATGTGGTACTCGCTTACGGGATGGAAACCTCATTTTTCCGTTTTTTTCAAGAAAAAGAACACCAACAAGCCGTCGTTTCTACGGCGTTGATTTCTTTGGTGGGGACCACCCTGTTGTTTTTAGGCTTAGGGCTGTGGACAGCTCCTTTAATCGGAAATCTGCTCTCGGTGAGTAACCGACTGGTCCATTATTCCTTGGGTATATTGGCTCTAGACGCCTTAGTGGTGATCCCTTTTGCGTGGATGCGCGCGCGTCAATTGCCTGGAAGGTACGCACTGGTCAAAATGATCAATGTGGCGGTTAACTTCGCGGCCAATGTCCTCTTACTGTACTTCGTGCCCCGTTGGGCGGCTGAATCACCCGAGTCGGTATCCGCTTTTTGGCACCAACCCGGCCATGAGGTAGAGCACGTATTTTTGGCCAACCTTTGGGCCAGCGCCGTGACCCTGCTTTTGCTTTTTGGCTCGTACACCAACATCCGCTGGCAGTTTGATTGGACTATTTGGAAAAGAATGATGCGCTACAGCACCCCGGTGATGATTGCAGGGCTTGCTTTTGTGATCAATGAGGTGTTTGACAAAATCTTGCTTTCCTGGTTGTTGCCCGATGACGTGGCGGCTAGCGAGTTGGGACAGTACGCCGCCTGTTATAAGCTCTCTGTGTTTATGACCCTGTACGCTACAGCCTTTAGGCTCGGCATTGAGCCCTTCTTTTTCAGTCAAATCAAAGCCAAAAATCCGCAAAACGCCTACGCCGTGGTCACCTATTATTTTGTGTTGGTCGGTTCTGTGCTGCTGTTGGGGGTCATGGTCTGGGCACATCCGCTCAAAGAGTTGTTGATTAGAAACAGCGATTATTGGCCTGCGATGAAGGTGGTGCCTCTGATTCTGATCGGCAGCTTCTGCTTGGGTATATACCACAACCTATCCGTATGGTATAAGGTGACTGACCGCACGGGGGTTGGGGCATTAATTTCAGTGATCGCCGCGATCATCACGGTCGTGCTTAACTTTATGTTGATCCCCTCCTTGGGCTATATGGCTTCGGCGATCGCCACCCTGGCGGCCTATGCCACGATGATGCTTTTGTCTTATTTCTGGGGAAGAAAAGCCTACTTTATTCCCTACGATCTGCGCGGTATATCGGCCTATTTTTTTGGATCCATCACCCTATCGCTCTTGATTTTTTATGTGTTGGACGGGATTCCGTACTTGGGGTATGTGCTGTTTTTCGCGTATCTTGCTGCTGTTTTTTTGATCGAATACCGCAAAGCAAAAACCACACCCATCCATGGAGATCAAACTGGTCAATAAGTCTCACCACCCTTTGCCACAATACGAAACCCAGGCGTCAGCCGGGGTGGATTTACGGGCCTATGTGCCTAACCCCATCGTGCTTAAACCTATGGAGCGCGCTTTAATCCCGACAGGGCTCTACATAGAGTTGCCCTTAGGAGTAGAAGCCCAAGTGCGCTCCCGTTCTGGTCTCGCCCTAAAAAAGGGGATTTCGGTGTTGAATGCTCCGGGAACTGTGGACGCGGATTATCGCGGAGAAATAGGGGTTATTTTGATCAACCTATCCCAGGAGGACTTTACCGTTAACGACGGTGACCGCATCGCCCAACTTGTGCTGGCTCGCCATGAGCGCGCTACTTTTGAGTTGGTGGAAACGCTTTCCGAGACCCAAAGAGGCACTGGAGGATTTGGCAGCACAGGAATTCAATAGAGATAGATGCGTACAGTTAGGCTGTTTTTGGGCGTTTTAATCTTGGGGACCATCACCGGTTGTGGCTCTGCTCGCAAAGCAGCCGCGCCCATTTCGGCGGACAACCAAGGGCTAGAAGCTGCACAGAGCTCAGCAAACATCGGTTTAAGCGCGGTAAGCGCCAAAGACATCATCAAGGCTATCAAGGACAAAAATACGGGCACCATCAGCGCCCTAAACGGAAAAATTAAAGCCACGCTCACCCAAAAAGACCAAGAGCAAAGCGTGCCCTTGACTTTTCGCATGGTGCGCGGTAAAGGTATTTGGCTCAGCGCCCTATTTGGTGTAGCTAAAGCGATGATTACCCCCAAGGAGGTTTCCTTTTACAGCAGCGTAAACAACCTATATTTTGTCGGAACATTTGCAGAACTAAGCGACTATCTAGGGGTCCAGGTTGATTACGATATGTTGGAACGCTTGTTTTTGGGCGAATCCTTACTGCCTTTAAAACCCGGAAAAACCTCCGCCACCTATGTCGACGATCAGTACCGATTAGTGCCTGAGCGCATGAGCGCTCTTTTTTCTTGGTGGCTGGATATAAACCCTACAGCGTATACATTGACCAGGGCTTCGCTTTCGGATAGTCAGGGCCGAGGTTCTGTTTCTATGGTGTATGCGGACTACACCTCCGTGGCCGGAGTTTGGTTACCAGGCATCCTGTCGTTGACCGCTCAAAGCAAGAATACCTCTCTGGCCTTAGACCTGGAATTTAAACAATGGGAACCCAATAAGCCGCTTTCCTTCCCGTATAAGATCCCTTCAGGGTTAAACCGCATCCAACTGGCCAAAAAAGCCCCACTGTCCCATGAATAAGCTTGTTCACTTGATCTTGATTTTTGCTTTGGCCACCGGATTGGCCTGGGGACAGAGCGACCAGAAGAAGCTGGAGGCTCAACGCACAGCCCTACAAAAGGAGATCAAACAAATAGATCAGTTGTTGTTCAAGCAAAAGAAGATGCGCTTGGATGTGGCCGATGATATTCAAGACCTCAATAAAAAAGTAAAAGTGCGGGAGGAGTTGATCTCCGTAACCAGCCGTCAGGTTCGGGCGCTTGAACGGGACATCAACGACCGCAAATACAGAATTACCCTTTTGGAACAGGAACTGACCTCCCTGAAAAAAGACTATGCGGCCTTGATCCAACAGTCCTACAAACAGGGGCTTCAAAAGTCTAGACTGTTGTTTTTGTTATCGGCATCAGACTTTAATCAAGCGATTAAGCGCTATCAATACCTGAAGCAATACGCTCAATTCCGCAAAAAACAGGGCGAGGAAATCATCGCCCGCACCGAGGAAATTGCACGGGAAACTGCCGAGCTTGAACAGGAGCAGGCCGCCAAAAAGATCTTGGTAGAGGAAAACACCCTGGCACGCAAAACCCTGCTGACCGAAAAAGAACAGCTCCAAAGTTCTTTGGCCGAAATCAAACGCAATGAGCGCAGTTATCAAGCGACTATGGCGGCTAAAAAAAGACAGGCCGATGCATTAGAGGACAAAATCGAGGAATTGATCCGCGCCTCGATTGCCGCCAACAACGCAAAAAACAGTTCGAATAAGGCTTCATCCAGCAACGCCCCAGCTACCAAAAAAGCGGCAGGGGCCTCTTTTGTACTTACCCCAGAAGCCAAAAGAGTAGCGGATGGATTTAGCGCCAACAAAGGCAAGCTTATTTGGCCGGTGGAACGCGGTGTCCGCAAACAGGGCTTTGGCGTGTATTCAGATCCGGTTTATCCAGGCATCAAACACCAGAGCAACGGAGTGATCATCGCCACCCCTCCGGGCTCCAAAGCGCGCTCGATCTACGAGGGCGAAGTAATCGCCATTCTCCAAGTGCCCGGCGGAAAGTTGGGCGTCCAAGTCAAGCACGGTAACTACATCAGCACCTACTACAACCTCTCAGAAGTCTATGTAAAAAAAGGGGATCGGGTGCGCGAAAAGCAGGATTTGGGTCTGATACACACCTCCTCGCTTGATGGCCAATCCATCCTCAAGTTTTACCTATATCAGAACGCTACCCGCTTAAATCCACAGCTCTGGGTATATCAATTATAATACTCTCATTATAATAAGACCTTTTTTTATCCCCTAAACTAGGTGTAGATTTGCCTTATCTATTGGAAAAAAAGTGTCTTTTGATTCCATCTGACTTACCTACTAGATGCTTTTTATGCCCCGCCCCCAAAGCGGGGTTTTTTTATGCAAAAAAAACCCAGCGCATGGCTGGGATATGAAAACAAAAGAGCAGAGCATTAGGGGGCCATAAAAAGGGCTTTGAGCTCTGTGGCATCGCTGGGATTCATCCGACCAGCCAACACCAAACTCAACTGCTTGCGCCGCAAAGCGGCATCGTACCGACTTTTCTCTAGATCTGTTTCCGGCAAGAGTTCTGGCACCACCGTAGGCGCACCAGATTCATCAACAGCGACAAAGGTGTAGATGGCTTCATTGGCCTTCAGGCGAGCGCCGCTGACCCGATCTTCCATCCACACATCGATATAGACCTCCATGGATGTATTAAAGGCTCTAGAAACAGCCGCTTCAACCGTGACGACACTACCCAAAGGCACGGGACGATTAAAGGCCACGTGATTTACGGAGGCGGTTACGGTGATCCGACGGCTGTGTCTTCGCGCAGCAATACTGGCCGCGCGATCCATGCGCGCGAGTAATTCGCCGCCAAATAGATTGTTCAGCGGATTGGTCTCAGAAGGGAGGACCATATCAGTCATCGTGGTTCTGGACTCCGAGGGGGTCTTGGGGGGTAAGGACATCTTATGGGGTTTGTACGAGCAACCAAGCGTCTTTGGCTCCAAGCTTTTTCACTTGGTCCAGCAGGGCACGCGCCGAATTTTCTTGGGGATAAGCGCCAAATACCACCTGGTGCAAACCAAATCTGTTTTGACCTATGATCGCCGCATCCTCATAGCCTTGTGCACGCAATTGATCTAACTTCTTCGCTGCGTTTTCTTCCATTTTAAATGCGCCAGCCACTACGGAGTAAACACGGGCTGGTGACTCTGCTTCCTTGGATTCTTCGGCGATCAGAGAAAGGGCGGGAAGGGTGGTTGGGTTTTGGTAGAAAAAGGTCGCTTCATGGATTTCACGCTCCAGGGCGATTCCCGCTTCTTTTTGTGCCCAAGCTAGGTTTTGGCGATAGGTGTTGTTTTGATACACGCCTAGGGAGGTGGCTATAGCGATCATCCCTACAGCGGCGTATTGCATCCAAGGACGCATAGAGACCACTGGTTTTTCTGGGGCCTCGATCGATTGAGCCATCACAGGTAAATCAGCTGCTTTAGCGGCCAATGGATCCGACTGAACTGCAGACAGACCAAATGCAGCGCTGAGGTAGTTGGTGGTTTTATACGACTCAAACTGAATCTTGCCATTTTTCGAGACACTGATGTGTCCTAGCTCGGCCAAATCAAGGCTACTGCCTTGGGCCAAGGCGGTTTCCCACTCACTGACCGATTGCGCGACAAATTTCATGGCTTCGTCATACGATACCCCTTGGCAGCTGGCGACATAAGTTGCCAATAACCCGTCACCGATCTTTATCTGCTCATTAAAGGATATGGCTTTGCTGGGCGGATAAAAGGTGTGAGTTTTGGGAGAAAATACCGCAGAAATATTATGGGTTAAGAACGCGCCGAAGCCAGGTACGACAACACATTGGTGTCTGTAGAGCAAGGGCGTGATGTAGGTGGTTAACGACATAAAGCAAAGATGTAAAATTTTTATGGGCACACAAACCCCTTTGAGCGAAAATTATAAACAATATCCCGTTGATTTGCCCTGTGATGAAAACGAAGCCCTAGCCTTACTGCGCCTGCAGACAGCTCGTGGGCTAGGCATCCAAAGCGCCCACCTTCTTTTGACGCTAAGTGGCACCGCTCAGGCCTTGTGGAACCCACAAAACGAGGATCAGCAGCAGGCGCGCGATCTAGCACAGACAAAATTCCCAGACTTGTTTTCCGCATCCACAGATCAGCGAGCGGTCAGGGAATGGGCGCGTATCCAGTCCTTAGGCCTGTGGACTTGGTGCCTAACCTCGGGTCCTTACCCGTTCAACCTCAAGCAGTGCCCCGACGCACCCTTGATGCTTTTCGGTCAGGGTCCCTTGAGTTCCCTAGGTCTTCACCACCCACATCGGCACAGAAAATTGATTTCCGTGGTCGGAACCCGGAGCATGACCCCATACGGTCAAGATTTTTTGATTGATTTTATGGCTGATCTAGCTACCACGGGGGTAGTCATCGTCAGTGGATTGGCCCAAGGAGTAGACATTTGCGCTCAATTGGCGGCCCATAAAAACGGTTTGCCGACCATTTCTTGTTTGGCCCACGGAATGCACCAAATCTATCCAGCGCACCACAAAAAATACATTCCGTTGCTGTTGGAACAGGGTGGTTTGATTACGGAATACTGGTATGGGGAACGCGCTCAGCCAGCTCAATTTGTGCGCAGAAACAGGATTATTGCAGGCCTGTCCGAAGTGACTTTGGTGGTTGAATCCCCCCGAAAAGGAGGCAGTATGATCACGGCTCACCTAGCCAAATCTTATGAAAGAACGCTTTGTGCGGTTCCAGGAAGAACCAACGACCTCAATAGCGCGGGGTGTTTGGACGTGCTGGCCAAACCGGATTACGCTCATCTAGTCAGGCACGCCGCTGATTTATTTTGCCATATGGGTTGGGATGATTTTGTGCCACAGACCAGAAAACAGCTGGTTCCAGCACTGAACTTGGCGCAACAAGATGTGTTGCGCGCCCTGCGCCAGCGAGGGCGCGCAACGGCAGATCACTTGTCTGTGGACACCCACAGGCCGGTGGGCGAAGTGATGGGGATGTTGTTAGGGCTGGAAATAGCCGGGGTGCTTTACCGTGTAGAGGGCGGGTGGTTTGTGCCCAAGACAGCGCGAAACTAGTACCCCAGTTTTTCGCGCACGCGATCCAGCACACTTTGGGCGACCAAACGAGCTTTAGCCGCACCCACCGCTAGGGCGTCATCGATCTCATTTGGGTGTTCCATATAGTGAGCAAAACGGGCTCTAGGCTCGGCAAATCGCTCAAGAACAGCGTCGAGCAGGGCTTTTTTTGCATGGCCAAATCCATAGCCTCCTGCCAAGTATTGGGCCCGCATTTCAGCGACCTGATCCCGATCAGCGATGTGTTGGTACAGGGCAAATACCGCGCAGGTATCCGGATTTTTTGGCTCTTCCAAGGGCGTACTGTCGGTTAAGATGCCCATGATCTGTTTTTTTAGGTCTTTCTCGGGCAGAAAAATATCGATGGTATTTCCCTTGCTTTTGCTCATTTTACCCCCATCAGTACCGGGAATGTACATAGTGTCTTCCTGCACCTTGGCCTCAGGGAGCACAAAAGTTTCCCCAAACTGGGCGTGAAAACGCATGGCGACGTCACGGGTCATTTCTAGGTGTTGCAACTGGTCTTTACCCACGGGCACATAAGCAGCGTCGTAGATCAATATGTCTGCAGCCATCAACATCGGGTAGCTAAAGAGCCCGGCATTGACGTCTTCAAGTCTGTCGGCTTTGTCTTTAAACGAATGAGCTAGGGTCAATCTTTGATAGGGAAAAAAGCAGTTGAGGTACCAGGCCAGTTCCGTGACAATCGGCACATCGCTCTGTTTGTAAAACACCGTTTTCTCCACATCTAAACCAAAAGCCAGCCAGGTAGCTGCCGTGGCTCGGGTATTAAAGCGCAACTGTTCAGCGTCTTTGATCTGGGTGAGCGAATGCAGGTCAGCAATAAATAAAAATGAGTCGTTTTCCGGTTTTTGTGCCCAGGCCAATGCGGGTATAATC
>Ga0255775_1003021_pt1 | contig 14173 bp, 15 predicted proteins | sample 011ome_26_FD_179973 | JGI IMG/M metagenome (GOLD analysis project Ga0255775, IMG submission 179973) | Coastal salt marsh microbial communities from the Groves Creek Marsh, Skidaway Island, Georgia - 011511BT metaG (version 2) | ecosystem: Environmental > Aquatic > Marine > Intertidal zone > Salt...
TATTTTTTCATTTTCTTTTATTTCTCTATTGTCTTGAATAAATTCACATATTTTTTGAGCATCTTCTTTGTTTTCACAATATTTTTCCATAATAGACAATAAATATTTTTGATTTATTCCTTTTTTTACTTTGTTTTTTACATAACGAATTTGTCCGCTAGTTACATCAATACAATCTAAATTATTATTTTTCATCATTTTAGTCAAATTTTCATTCACTGTCTTTTTCTTTGTTTTTAGTTCTTTCATTTGTTTTTGTAGACCTTGTATGTCGCGGTCAAGTTCCATCCAAGTTTTTATATTTTGAATTAGATTTTCTTCCATATAAGTAATAAGGTTTTATATTTAGATTAAAATAACTTATCTTTTTCTTCGACTACACCTTTTTTTGTCTCCAGCCTTACTATAAGATTTAATGGTTCGAATTATATTACTTGGTAATCGTGATGAATTATTTTTTACCAATTGTAAAGAATGATGGGTAGGTAAATCTATTATCATATCTAAATCATGACTACATTGTGGATTAGCACGTATATAATCCACCATTTTTTTTAATTCTTTTATTTTTTTTGTGAATGGGTTGTCCGAAACGTACAAAGCATCTAAACCATGTGGAACATTTGGAAAATGAGATAGTTCATTACCTGTTGCGTCAATCATTTTTATATCTTCTGATAAAAGTGGTAAAGAAGTCAGTTTGTTGTCTCTGCATTCTAATACTCTAACGTTTGTGTCTTCTAAATTCGGTAATTGAGTCAATCTTCTATTTCGATTACAATAAAACATCTCTAGGGATTCAGGTAATTCTGGAATAAGAGACAAATTGGTATCTAAAATAGACAAAACTTCAATAGGTTGTTCATATAAATCGTCTAATTGAGATTTTTTTTTGCGACTAAGGTCTTGTATTTTTCCAGAAATGGTCAAACGTGGTATACGCATATATATATAATTTAAAAAAATAGTTTGAATGTGTATGAATGGAACGATTTATATTCGTGACAATCCGTGGTATAAGTCAGTAAATGTTTTTAAATGGGTATTTCCAATTTCGCGAAAGGATAAAGTAGAAACTGGTGTTAGAATTCCAAATATAAAGGAACTCTTGAATCCATACAAAATCTCCATCCATCTCTAGAACGCCAACAATAAATTGTAAATTATTGCGAATATATTGATATACTCATTCAACAAATCAGATAAGAAATTGAATAAAATAAAAAACAAGCACACTCACTTATCCAAATTTATTTTTATAGACTCTGTACACATAACGACACATATGACGACAATAACAATAACATTCTTCGTTGTAAGAATGCTCTTGTTGTTCATTAGGTGAGTTGTTGCTGTTGAGATCACCGCGCAACAAGTCGGGTTTATAATTTGAATGGCGAGTGCAACAATAGCATCGTCGCGTTTGGTTATACATTTGTATCATTTGGTCTTTTTTAAATCTACATTTTATATAGTAACTCATAGAGTTATCATCCTGAACATATTCACACGCGTCAATGATTGCTTTTATAGATTCTAAATTAGTATTTAATCGTGTGGAAATCTCTTTCATATAACATCGATGTTCGGGGTATCCGAATGAATAAATTAATCGTTTAATGTCTTCGTTTTCCATAATTTGTTCCATTGTGTGTTTTGTTTCTATTATTTTATTTCAATTTTATTTAAAATAGACAATAATTCCTTACAAGTTGAAAATACAAATATTTAAGCAAAATGACTTTTACATAATCCATTGACTTTATCGGCAATTAAATAGCCCAATAAAGGCGGAACAGCATATACTTATATGCGACCATATTTTTTTTTTACTAAACACATAATCTGGGGGAAATGTTTTAATTAATCATGCCTCTCTAAATGTTAATCGTCGCTCAATCATAGTTTTTTCATTTATATTTATCTTACTATTTTCATGTCTACGGAACTCATTATTTCCATGATGTTCTGCTCTCATTGTTGGTTCAAATGAATCAAGGTTAATTTCTGTTTTCCCTTGACCTTTTTAAGTTTTTTTGCCTTTGAATATACCATTTGGGAAATATCGTTTGTAATATCAGGTTCTACAAGATGGTCAAAATATTTTCCGATACTAAATTCAGTTTTATTTTTTGTAATTATATTCCATCCTTCATTAATATCTACACTTCTTTCTTTTGAAATCCCCATAATTATAACTCGCTTACGAGTTTGAGGTATTCCAAAATCGGGACAATATAATATATAAATACTATAATGAATTGGGTAATTTCAATATTAATTGGAACTATATTTTTTGTAATGGGTCAAATATGTTTGAGAAAAAGTTTTGAATTGAATAATACTATTTTACAAACATTTTTACTTTTTACATCCACAATTGGAGTATTTACAATTCCATTTTTATTTAAAAATAATTTAGAAAAATCACAAAATTGGGTATTTCCTATTTTAGCTGGTATATTTTTTTTTATTGGAAATTATTTTTGGATCAAAACAATTAGTTCCAAAGAATCTTTGGGATTAATAAGAGTTGCTATGGCAGGACTTGAGACAATATTATTATTTTTTTTAAGTTATTTGGTTTTCTCTGATAAAATTTCATTATACCAATTTACAGGGTCATTGTTCATATTATTAGGCATATTATTTTCAGCTATATAAATAAAGTTGATTATGAATATCTTTAGACCTTTTGACATGTACACCTTTGAACATTTAAAACTCCGACTTTAAGGCAGGTATTTTTTTAGTTTCCGTGTTCTATTTGATGGTTTCTTTACATATTTTTCTGTTCTATTATATGCTCCCTTAAATATATTTTCATATTTTTCCTTTGGTATATCTTTTATAACCTTTTCTATATTTTCTTTTAATTTTTCGCGTGTTAATCCATCTAACTTTTGTAATCTTTACTTTAACATACTGAAATAATTTTCAATTGAATTGGTAAAATGTTGATATGGAACCGCATATAATATATTATTATGTTTATTTACCAATTCTTTTATTCTTTCGTTTCTATGACTACTTGCATTATCTAAAATAATTAATTTATTTTTTAACTTTGTAGTTATATATTTCTCTAAAAACTCATATAATCTATCTGTATTTATTCCACTTTTTTCATATAACTCCCAACCTAAAACCCCTTTTATAGAAATAGCAAATATTCCAGTATATTTTTTGAATACTTCTTGACTTTGCGTTTTTATTACACAACTCTTTCCAAGTTCATTATAACAATGATTTCGTTTTTGTAATGATTTTATACTTGTTTCATCAATGAAAATAATATCTTCCATTTTATATTTGTTCACTTCATCATAAAACTCTTTTATTTTCTTATTTATATCAATATCTTTACCAAAACGCTTATTCTGATCGTGTCTAATTCTTGTAATTTTCAAAGTAATATTATTATCATTTACTATTCAGTTCAAATGAAAACGACTTAATGTTAATGTAGGATACTTTTCTTTAATTTTTTCAAGTAATTCCTGCAACGTAATAGTTTTATTTTTCTTTATTTCATCTAATATAAACTTTACTTGGTCTTTATGAACTTTATACGCAACAGGTTTTCTATTGTGTCTTTTTATTTCACCATTTTCATCATATTTATCAACCAATCTTAACAAACTTCTTGCAGAACATTTGAATATTTATACACTTCTTCCTGTGTTCTGTCTTCTGTTAAAAAATATTCAACCGCAGATAATTTATAATATTCGCTTTTATGAGTAAGCATTATATTATATGATAATTATATTATATAAAAATTTGGGATAAAAAAATGTTTATAATTAATTATATTTATTTTACAGAGTTATAAAAATTATGTGCTAATAAATGAATGTTAATAATTATACTTCATTATCTTCTTCTACAATAACAAGAGGTTTCTTTACTTTTTTTACAATCTTTTTAACCTTTGGTTTAGGTTCAATAATAACTTCTTCCTCAACCGATACTATTTCGTTTTGAACTTCATCGATAGGTTCAGTATTTACTGAAATTGTTTCTGTTTGTTCTTCCACATCTTCTGTTTGAACTTGTGCTTTTACAATACCTGTAATAAATTGTTGTGCTTGTTTTTTATTATTTTCAATCTCTGTTTCTAATTGTTTAATGAGTGTATCATTATATTCACAATATTCAACAATCTCTTTTTGGAGTTCAAGTGAAGGGATTGGGATTTTTATTGATTTCAAATTTGTTTTTGAAATTACCTTTTGTGCTGTTCCTTGATACAAATTTGTTAAATAATCCTTATTATGTGATAGTAAGTAATATATGTATTTTGTCATAATATCTTCTTGTTTTGATTTTAGTGAAAATCCATTATCTGTTAAATAATATGGTTTATCAATATAATTAATATTAATATCACCAACACGAGTTAATGTAAAATCATTACCATCTCTATTTTTTTGATTATGTTTTCCAATAATTTTTCCTCCACCAATAACATCATATATACCATCAATCATTTCTGTTTTAGTTAGTGAATTACCTTGATTAACTTCACAAACTTCTCCCAAAGTTTTCACAACATTCTCACCAAATATTTTTTGATTACTCAAACAAAACTTGTTCAGTTGCTTTAATTCTACAATTTTATCATTACTTGTTTTGTTTGCCTTTTCGTATATGAAATCTAAATATTTTACGATTTCTTGTTGGTGTTCAAGACTTGGGATTGGGATTTTTATATTAGTAATATATTCTTTTGAGATATGTTGTAATCCTACACCTACAAAACCATTTTGCAATACTTCAATATTAATTGAAAGATAATAATATATATATTTTACTGATTGTCCCAGATTGATTTTAATGACAAAATTGTCAGCAGAACAGGAAAATTTACTACAATATTTAATATTAGCATTTCCACCTGTTCCTATAATTAAACATTCATCTTCATAATCATATTCATCGCAATACTTGCTACAAGTTTGAGATGATGTATAAAATGGATATTGACCTTGTTTTTCACCATAAGATGCTTTTCTTTTACTTTTTGGTAAGAACTTACAAACTTCTCCAAGTGTTTTCACAACAACACCTTCTTCGTATTGTTCTTCTTCTGTTTCATCTTTCATATATTCAGCATAATTAAGTGAATATGAATTACCCACAATTTTCTCAATTGGAACTTCAACCAATAGATTTTTTACATCTTCATAAGGATTGTAATCATAAAACTTGACTTTTGTTGTTTGATGTGTTTTTGAAAACTGGTAATTTCTTTTAGTTTCTTTTTGTGTGGTCTTCGAATATTTTATATCTACTTTTAAAACATCAGTTCCTTCTCTCTTTTTCACAAAGTAAAATACACATGTTTTAATAGATGTGTATGTAAATATACCTGACGGTAGATATATAATTTCTTTTAAATCACAAGTTTTCATAAGATATTCTCTAATTGCAACTAATGTGGTATTCGTTTTTGAAAATAAATCTTGTCCGTCAGGTAATACAACCGCACATTTTCCATTAATATTCAACATATAAATAATTGCTTGAATAAACAAGGAAACAGCATTATCTGTTTTGATAGGAACATATTCACTTTTTAATGGACTTTGAAAATCATCATATTTCAATCCCTTAATTCCAAATGGTGGATTGGCAAGAATATTATCAAACTTTCTTGTTATAGGAACACGAATACTATCTCCTCTGTCTAATTTTTCAAACATATGACCTGATGAGATTAACATATTTGAAACAGCCAGTTGATATGTATCAGGTTCTAATTCTTTGCCATATAATCCTTCGGTTTTGATAAAATCCCAATCAGGTTGAATATTTTTAGTGGTTGCTTGTTGTAAAATGTATTGTAAATAGGTAATCAAGAAACCACCAGTTCCCATAGTAGGGTCTCCACAAGTATCTATTTTTCCGTCAGGATGTATTTGTGGATTGATTAATTTCACCATCATTTTCTTGACTAATGGTTGAGTAAAGAATTGTCCCAACACTCTACCTGTCATAATATCTTGAATAACTTCCTCATATGCATTACCCAAAACATCATATTCAGTTTGAGATAAGTCAAGAGAGTTTAGTTTATCAATTAATTTTTTATAGGTTGATTTGTGTTGAATATCAAACCCTTTGCCTTTCAAGAATATATTTTTTGTTGTAGGATGATTTGATAGAATATCATCCCATAAATATTTCATATTTACAGGAATATTATCCTCTTTTTCATTTGACAGATTACTAAAACGAACAATTTCTAATAATTTATTTTTATGTTTTTCAATCATTTCATCTTCAATATGACTAAAATCATATTCATAATCATCAATATTTATTTCACCTCCAAAATGGGGTTCAAGTAATTTTAATATTAATAAATAAGACATATTTCTCAACGCTTTCTCACCAGTTAAACCTTCATTATCTCTCAATATATTTAAAGAACTTTTGAATACACTAATAAGTGTTGTTTTATTATCCATTTTAACTTCTTTTGTTTGACTAATTTGTTGCATTTCAGTTAATGTTATACAAGGTGCTTTCTTATTTTGGTGTCTTGTGAAATCAATTTTTTGATTAAAGACCTTTTTACACAAATCGCATGAATATTGTTTTGACCTTGCCATAGTATTATAAGATATTATTTCTTTATATTAAAATAAATCAATTTTTTAAAATATTATAAAAAAAAGGATTTTTTCCTTAATAATTACTAAACATTACAATTCCTGAATATTTACAAAATAACACCCATCTTTTTTTTCTTATTTGTTATAGTAATTAAATCTCTTAAATCTTTAACATTATAGTATTCTACCCATAAACCATTTGGTGGAAAATTATTATCTAATTCACATAATTCCTTACATACAATTGACAAGTCTAAATTATGATTTTTTATTTCATTATGTAATATTAATAATTCATTTACTTTTTCAATACAAGTTTCTAAATCATAATATATTCTTTCAATACTTAAATATTCAATCCAGTTTGTAAATTGTCCTTTGAATGCTATTTCAGGTTCTTCGGATAATCTATTATCTCTTTCACATAATTCAAAATATTCTTCTTTATTTTTTATATTTTTACTTACTATTATTTTTCTTGCTTTTTCATATGTTGTAGAAAGTGCGATTCTTTTTATTGTTTTTAACCTTAATTTTGTAGTTAATTCCTCATCGTATTCACCAAACTCATCAACCATTTCTCTTTCTTTCTTTTTTTTTTTATGTTTTTGTTTTTCAATCTCAATTCTAAACACCTTGATTTTTTGAGTTATAGTTTCATCTTCTAATCCCATTTGATAAATAACTTCTCTAACTTTTTTTAAATCAGGATTATTATTATTTTCTAACCAATCGTCTTTATTTAAAATTGGTAAAATGATTTTGGTTATTTTATTAGGTTGGTGTTTATTTTTTCTACTTGCTCTTAATGCTGATTGAACTATACGAATATTTGAACTCATATTTTCTGCAAATACAACAGCATCCAATAATGGAAAATCCCACCCTTCACCCAAACAATAAACACAAGTAATTATTCCAAACTTCGCCTTTTCAAAATTATTAATTATTTCTTTTTGGTCTTTTGATTTCATTTCACTATGGTAATTTGAATAATATAAATCAGGTATATCAAAGTAATTATCGTCTAACAGCATTTTTATATATTGAGTTAATTTCAACGAATTATTCTTGTTATTTGAATATATCAATAAATGATGTGAATGTCCGTCAAATATGCTTTTCAAAGATGCAAACGCACTCAAAAACAACCTCTTATCATTTTCTTCTATAATATGAAATCTTGATAATTGTTGTTCTAATTGTTCTTCATTTGTAATAATGGTTTGAATAACATAATCGCAAATAATATTTTCATTGATCGCCCATAGCAAACATTTTCTATCAATTATTTCTCCAAAATATTCAACATTATCATTTGAAACTACAATACCATCATCACGCATACTTTCCAATTGTTTAAGTGTAGCAGTTAATGATAATTGTTTTACAGATGAAATGTTTAACATTTGAGTATATTTTTTTGTAGTATGTGCTAATCGCATATTATTTGTAGTTAAATGATGAACTTCATCTAATAGTTTCATACCAAACACAAACCTTGTATGTTGTGTCGCAGTATATACTTTATGTGCGGATGAATATGTAGTTATTACAATACACTTTTTTTTATTATTTTCTAAAAATCGCATTATATTTTCAGTATCTACACCACCTGAAACAATTAAATACGGGACACTTTGAACCAAATCCAAATTCCAAATATCTTTTTCCCATTGTTCCAATAATAATTTATTAGGAACACCAATAAGAATAGTATTTGGGTTTAGTTCTTGTGTAATCCATAATGAAATTAGAGTTTTTCCTACACCACACGTTAATACAAGCATACCTTTATCATATTGTTGAAAATGTATAACTGACTTTCTAATAATAATAATTTGGTCGTTTCTTGGTATGTAGGAAACAATTTGTTTATTTGTTCTCTTAGATTTTAGTATATGAATTAATGATTTAATGTTTATTTTTTTTATGGTTTTTCTTACTCTGTTGCATCTTACCAAATCACTAATTTCTTGTTTTGATAATTTTTTATATTTAATTCCAAGTGTAATTATATAAGGTTCAATAAGAGTAATTATTTTTTTATTGTAAAACTCGGTTCCAGCATCATATTTAACATTTAATTCACGAAACTCATTTTGTAATAAGCGTTCAACAATTCCCATTTTTTCAATAGGAACTTCAATCACCGCTTCAAAATATCCTCTCTTAATTTCTCCAGTAGCATATTGTGTATCCCTTTCAGGAATATTAATTGCCTTACCCATTTTACACGCATCATCAACATCATACGATGGATGATTTCTAACATAAATATATCCGTTAGTTTGGTTCATATAAGTTATTTAATTATAATGAAATTATAAATCAATTTTTTATTATATTCAGGAAATAAAATAAAAAACTTTTAAGAAAATCGGCGTTTTAAATGTGCAAAGGTGTAAAACGCAGATTTTATTTAATTATTTTTTGCTCATATTTTTCCTTTCGTTATTTTTTAAATATACTGCATTTTTATTATAAGCACCCTTAAATATATTTTCATATTTTTCTTTTGGAATATTTCTTATTACATTTGAAATTTTTTTTTATTTATCTATGTTTCAATCCTTCTATTTTTCTTATTATCGCTTTCATCATACTAAAATAATTTTCAATTGAATTGGTAAAATGTTGATATGGAACAGCATTCGTACCTTCTTTTTCTGCGATTCTTCCATAAGATTTATTATGGATAAAGTTTAAATTCAATCTTTATGTAACTTACAAAAAAATCCATCGCTAGCCTTGTGTTTACAAGGTTGACCATTTTTACAAATCCCTTTACATTTTATTTTAGAGTGTTTTATACAAAAATCACCGTGTTTATATTTATGAGCCGGTTGGTCACATTCACCACATTTTAATATGGATAGTGTTTTTTTATAGTTTACATTACTTTTTTTTTCGATTTCGTCGATTTCATAATAAGGAATATTTTGTTCGTAATATACTCTACAATATGGGCATTTGAACCCTTTCGACGATATTTTTTTTTGTTCTATAATTTCGTAATACAAATAAATATATTCAAAACTATGATTACAAGGCAGTCGTAAAGAATGAACCATAGGTTCTTTACTAATAAGACACAATTCCATAAATTTATTCTGTTTATATCTTTATATTATGTCCAAAAAAATATGGGGTAACATTACTTGGCGTCTTTTTCATACAATGACTTTATGTATAAATGATGGGAACTATGAAGAGATACAAGATGCAATTCAATGTATAGAAAAAATATGTCGACATTTACCTTGTCCACTTTGTTCCAACGATGCGGTCTCTATTCTAAAAAAAATAAATTTGAAACAAATAAAGACAAAGGAAGAATTAAAAAGATTTATCCATTTTTTCCATAATAAGGTAAATATCAAATTAAAAGTTCCTTCGGTAGATTATGAAACTATCGAATCATTACATACTCAAAGCTTAAATTCGATTTTGAATGAGTTTTTTAAGGTTTATAGTAACATAAAACATAATTCAAATATGATGTTGTACAGTTTTCATAGAGACATTGTCATAAACAATACACGCTCTTATTTTTTAGCACATCGTTCTTTATATCGATTCCACTAATTCACCATTTTTATAAACTGAACATTTGAATTTTTGTTTTGATGGTCGCATACAAGCCACTTTGTTTGAGTTGAAATCATTGTAATACAAAAAATCTTTTAAAGTATTGTTTTGATATAATATGTTGTAAAATACAATACTCCACACAAATCCTATCAATGCTCCCATTGCTACACCTTTGGTATTTGTACAATTTATATGAATAGTACGCGTCACAATATCCAATACAAATAATAAAATGAAAAATATAACTAAAGGTAAATTGAATGTATTATGGGTCATCATTGGTATCAACAAGTAAAACAATGTAAATATATACAATGAACTATTAAACGATGGTATAGAATAATACATTTCATTACCAAACAATTGGCAAAATGGAAAAAAATATTCGTTCAATTGTTCAGATGATTCTTTTTGTAAGGTTTTGTTTAGAATACTTATAAATCCATACATTATTGCAACTCCAATCAAATATACAAAACCCTTGAAGTTGGAATTAAATAAGGATAATGTAAACATCATAAACATAATAAAAAAGGGTCCAATTAAACTAATGAAACCGAAAATCGTTGTCATATCCATTTTTAACCCAATATGTCTAGGATTATCGTGTTTGACTTGTTTTAAGGCATCGCTATATTGAATACTCATAACTTATAATAAAACAATATTAAAAATTTAATTTTAATAATAAGAAATGGGTATTCCAAGTTACTTTTCATATATACTCAAACATCATAAACATATTCTAAAAAGACATTTTATAATATGTGACAACTTATATTTAGATGCAAACTCAATTATATATGACCAAATACAAAATGAAAATGAACACTATGAACATATTTATCAGGCCATCATGACTATTATAAATAAATTTCAACCCAAAAAAACAATGATTTGTTTTGATGGAGTAGCTCCTTTGGCTAAAATGGTTCAACAAAAACAGCGAAGATATAAATCACATTTGACCAAGAAGATTCTAAATCAATCGTCGTCCTTCAATACGAATTGTATTACTCCAGGTACATTGTTTATGAATGGATTGAATGTTTATTTAAAAGAAAAACTAGACAATGATACAACCATTGTACTGAGTGGTTCCGATGAATCAGGTGAAGGAGAATACAAAATTTTTGAACATATCCGTAAATGCAATAATAGTAAAGAAAACCATATAATTTATGGATTAGACGCAGATTTAATTATGTTGTCTCTATTACAACTTCCGAAACAGATTTATTTATATCGTGAAACGAAATATTTTAAATATTTAAATTATATTCAGGAAAACCAAGATTATTTATTGGATGTTTCTTTATTAGGAAAACAAATAAGTCAATCTATGTCTATAGAAAATTATTGTTTTTTATGTTTTTTTTGTGGTAACGATTTTTTACCACATTTTCCGTCTATTAATATTCGAAATCATGGAATAGATCATTTATTAGAACATGCTTCGTCTTTGAACCTGATTCAAAATCATAAAATCGTATGGAGTGAATTGTATATATTATTCGAACGTTTGTCTAAACAAGAACACGAGCGAATTGTTCAACAAATTCAATGGAAGACCACACGAAAAGTTCATACTATTACACACGAAGATAGACTGAATTATTTGCCTCTTTATGATCGCGACGAAGAAGACTATTTGAAAGCCTATCCTGATAAATATAATATGATTTTATTTCGTCAACAAAACGACAACTCTATATGCAAACAATATTTGGAAATGTTAGAATGGACTTGGGATTATTACATTGGAAATCCCATTGACTTATACAAATATTATCCAATGAGTTATGCACCTTTATTTAAATCTCTTTTGAACGAAATCCCAATCGATGACGATGAACGTTTATTGTCTCCAAACAAAAATACCTCATTCGTAAATCCTATTACACAATTATTATATGTATTACCTTATGAAAATTATGATTTGATTCCTATATCAAAAGAATCCATCATAAAACAATTCCCATATTTAAAAAAAACCGAGTATAACATTCAATATGCGTTTTGTCATTTTTTTTGGGAATCACACGTAGATTTTGGGTATATTCCGATTGAGGAATTAGATAAATATGTAAATAATTAATATTGTAATAGTGTAATGTTTGAAAATAGAGACAATTTTAAAGCCTTTTTAAAAAATAGTCCTTGTGACGTAACTATACTTAAATTTACAGCCTCTTGGTGTGGTCCTTGTAAAAAAATCGGTCCCATTGTAAAACAATTATTAGAAAAACACAATGGAAAATCATTTCGATATTATGAAATAGACGTAGACGAGTGTTTTGATACATATGCATTTTTTAAGAAAAAACGTATGATAAATGGTATACCAGCATTTTGTGTATATTACAAATCAAAATACGAAGAAGATACGTTTTATGTACCTCATCATATTGAGACTGGTGCTAATCCTGAAATGATTCAGCAATTGTTTGACCAAGTTTTAAGATAGACTTTAAAATAAATAATAGAAGGTTATTCTAATGTCTTCTTTAGAACAACTTTTGTCTCTATTTGATTTATCTATACCCTTTAGTGAACATGATTTAAAGGTAGCCAAGAAAAAAGTTTGGATGCTTCATCCAGATAAGCATATTCATAATCCTTCTATCAAGACACATTATTTGAAATACTTAGATGCCTACAAAAAAATAGAATCCATTTATAATTATATTCAACACGAAACGAACGAAGAAAAATTAAGGAAACAACAAGACATTGATACCAGTTTCAAAGACTATATTGAGAAAAAGGGGCTAAAAGACAAGGACTTTTTGAAACAGTTCAATCATATGTTTGATAACGTACATATACAAACCAATGATGAGGAAAATGGATATGAAGAATGGTTGAAATCCAACGAAGATATTTATGACAAAGACAATATTGAAAAATCGAGACAAACCTTAATCAAAGATATTGTGGTGTGTGAAGAACCTAAACCAGAAAATGTATTTGGACAAAAGTTTTATGATTTAAAAGAGGCCCATAAAAATAGTATAATTGGAATTGATGAAAAAAGGGTATTAGAACAAACCCCAAAATATAAAAATATCCACGAATATCAACAACATCGAAAAACATCAATTGGACCAGTAAAAAGTGAAATCGAGTCCAAACGCATTTTACAACAAGACTATAAAAATAACACCCATCAATCTTTAAAAATGGCCTATGAATACAAGAAGAGGCAAGAAAAAATGGAACAAAGGCAAAAAGATTATAATTCAAGATTTTTTAGTATTTTGTAATATATAATGGATGAAATGTCTATCTTTGTGCTACTTATTGTTATTATATTTTATACACTAGCTTATCAAAAATACAAGGAACGCTATTATGCGTTTAAGTCAGAAACATTGGCCGTAGACGATTTTTTCTTCAAAGACGTAAAACATCTAAATCTTTCTATGAAACGAAAAATATGGATTCATATACCTATTGAGAAGAATGCGCGAAAATGGGAACACTTTGGGTCACGAACTTCTTATAATCTCAATATCGATTATATGGTATTATGTATCAAATCTATCATTGACTATTGCGGACAATATTATGATGTTATTTTATTCGATGATTCCAATATATCTACATTATTGCCTGACCAAAATGTAGATTATGAAAAATTATCAGGCGATTTATTAGATAAATACCGCCAAAAATCATTGCTACAAATATTATATGATTATGGGGGTGTGATGATGCCTCCTTCGATGTACTTGAGAAACACTATTTATAACATAGATAAAACCAATACCTTCTATGTGAGCGAAATACCAAACCAAGGTGAACATTCAACAACACAAAATATGGTTTATTCTACCAAACTAATGGGGTCCAACAAAAAAAACCCTATTTTAGGAGAATATATTCGTAGTTATTCGGACATGTGTTTCAAAGACTTGACCAATGAATCGAACTATTTTTCAGACCAATTACTA
>Ga0255775_1003035_pt1 | contig 14116 bp, 8 predicted proteins | sample 011ome_26_FD_179973 | JGI IMG/M metagenome (GOLD analysis project Ga0255775, IMG submission 179973) | Coastal salt marsh microbial communities from the Groves Creek Marsh, Skidaway Island, Georgia - 011511BT metaG (version 2) | ecosystem: Environmental > Aquatic > Marine > Intertidal zone > Salt...
GCCCATACGCTCGATTATGTTATACACGTTCTTAACACGCATCAATTAAGATCACCGTGTCGCTCACCAGCGATGACCGCATCTCGCGCAAGAGCGTCAAACTCAATATTGTTTCGTTTTGGCTGAATGCGATTCTCGTGATTGTGGCGTAATTTACAGCCATCGCGAGGACGCCCCACGCGCGTTTGAGCACGCGGCGTCACGCTTCGTCGCATCCAACGCGTCTCTCAGATGAGAAGATATGCGACGTACGGTAGAGGGTCCTAGCGCATGTCGAACGTGTGATCGTGAGTGTTTTATTCAGACAACAAAAGTACGCATCGGAAAGCTTTCTCGAAAGCGCCTTACGCAGAGACACTAACCGCGTTGACGTGATGATCGCTCTCGCCTCGGCGTGGGTTCACGTAGCGCCGAGGGCGAATGACGGTTGAGATTCTACTAGTAGAAGACATGGATGGTAAATGTTGAATGTGATTAAAAGTGCACCAAAAAACGTGAAAAAAAAGTGCGTTTGATATCCGAAAATCGCTCATTGGGACTGCGACAGGTGAATTTCTTCGTCTTCTTGCGCGCGAACCGGAGCCGCGCTCAAGGCGTTTTGGCGGAGATTGGCTTTGGTGAAGTCAATGTCGATGAGACGATTGAAATCTGGAAATTGACGACGGAGAGTGCCACGCATACCAGCATCGAAGTCAGCGCCGGTCTGCGAATGCATGATTATCCATGCATAGTACCGCGACAGCAGTTCGCGTTCGGCTGTGCCCTCCGGAAAAAATTTCCCGAAATCTTGGAAGGCTGGGTTGACCGTCGCGTCGAGCGAGAAGCACCGCGCGTGTCGAGCCTCCGTCCGCTCATCTTGATCGCTCATCGGACCCGCCGCGAGATCGAGAAAGAGAAGCTCCATACACGCGATGTGGGAGCGGCGTGCGTAATTCGGCGCCACCTCGTATGGTGACCTCGAGAAGTACGCGAACGGACGCCCAGGCTCGAGCTGCATCCTGATGCGTCCACCCGCGTAGACGCATCGTGCGCCCGCGGTACACACGTGCGGCCGTTGTGGATCGTCTTTGGGGTCTTGCATGAACCCACAATATCCAGTTTGATATTGGTCGTCTGCCATGATTTTGGCGGTGCTCGCGTGCGTCGTGAAGTGTCGACTTATTGCAAATGGATTTCTAATGCGTTTTCTACACATGGGCTTTTTGCGTTGACCAAGGCTCTGACAACTCTAGTCATGGTTTAGGTCCGTTTTATACGATTTGACAGTCCGATTGAACGCCCCGTCGCGCGCGCCGGGGTGATTTTGACTGCGTAGTCGAGTAGAGCGTGTAACACGAGTTTAGTTTTACGCGTTCGCGCGTTGGGTTGATCCCTGACATGCCTGAGGGTCGAAAGAGAGCGCACGATGGTGATGCTTTAGGAGGCGGTAACGACCTCATCGATTTCTTCAGCGCGCTCACCGATTTCAGCGAGCGCGCGTCCGACGGCTATTGATCTAAATAAGCACCGCCCATCACCGATGACTGGATACACCTCGTACGACGACGACGATGACGAATCTCCGTTTGCTGCGCTTCGAACAAGCGTGCGAGCGTTGCACGCGCCCTGACTAGCCGTGCATCGACGAGCGGCGGCGGTGTAGTGCGGCAATACTCTAGGCGTCGTCGTCGTCGTTGCTGCACGCGCGGTGGTGCTCGCTACCGCCATCGCCACCGCCATCGCGCGTAACATGTGCGCGCGTGCGAGTTATGAGGTTGTTACAGCACGACAAACGCGTGTGGTTTCTTTGCTAAAGTTTATTTACATCGCTACGATAACGTTTACGTGCCCTTGAGCCGCTTTGAGGCAGAAGACTTCTTGAATTTTTTATCTTTTTTATCCTTTTTCTCGGAAGACGGCGCTTCGATTTCGGCAATCTTTTTGGGCTTTGGCTCATACGAGTGCTTGTCCTTCGTCCCCGATTTACGCTTGACCGATAACAACTTGGAGCCCTTACCGCTCTTACCACGTAAGGCGTCGTCCCATTCGTCTTCAGTACCAGCGATGGCAAAACGCTCAATGCCCGCTTCCTATTGTGATGAAAATGCACTCGCGCGCGGTCAGTACTTGTGTGTTTTCTAGATGATGGCTGAGACTCGGTTCGCAGACGATTTCGGCTCAGTAAGAACGCAGCGATATTTTTCTCAACACGTTGGATAATCTGCTACCTGGTTGATATTCGATTCATCATTGCCGAAAACATTCGAGACGGATTAAGCGCGGTCGAGGCAACCCGACGTACCTCTAGTAGTTCCTTGCGTTTCGCGAGCATCTCAGCGTTCACGGCGGCGGCGCTACGAAACGTAAATACCACCACAGTCAGTCTCTTGTCTTCGCGAGCGCCACTACGTCACATATATATCAGATTGTCCATTTTGAAGAGCATGTGGATCAGGCCTGTTGAGCTTAGATTGCCAACACGGGAACCCTCTGACTTATAACCCCGCCTAAACGGTGGCGCCTGAGGGCATAAAGTTCTGGATCTATATTGTTTTCCATCATTTCCAAGCTGTTCAAAACATTTCGAGCGCGTCGGGCGAAATCACGTAAAACGTACCCTTCCTCTAATTCCTCATCCAAACCGACCGCGTGCGGACGTAATTCGGGCATACTAATCGATGGTAGTGCTGCTTCGACGTCTGCTTCGCGAGCTGTGAGGAGAGAGCCGTGAATACGACGAACAGCTTTGTTGAACAACGCCATAACTTGCGTGCCTGGTAAATCCAAGTCTTTCACGCTTTCATCGACGGTTTTCAACTGTAAGCCAAGAATGAGCAAAATTGCCGCCTGCGTGTAAGACAAAGTCACTGGGATGCGCTTCGCAAAGTACGCACGTGCAAGGGGCGGGACCAAATCTCCAATCAAGTGATGATCAACCAGTGCAGCGGCATACTTTTGAATACGTCTCAAGTCATGCGGCGTGAGAATTTCATTGTCTGCTTTTATGACTGAATCACGCGGCGCTCCCTTAGTCTTCGAATCATCATCGTAGTTGAGTTGCGGAGCAAGAACAGAAAGACAGAGACCAGGTTTCATATCCCTGAACGAAGACCCGAGTAATGACGTGAATCTTACGCGGAAATCTTCATAGAACGAGTCAACCCAGTGTCCATCAGGGCTCTCCTCTTCGCCAACGGGGAAGCACGGTCGCAACATTATGCACGAGTGCTCACCCGTCGTCTCGCTCGGTGTCTGTCTGATGTAGACAGGTTTGTAACCACCTTTACTCCAGTAGCTGTAAAGTTCGCTTGTGAGGCCAAACGCGGTACCAATCCAGTTCACGTGCTCAGGCTTGCGTTCAGAGAGATTGGTCAACAGCGGCGGCAAATTGTCGCGCGGTTTGAGCGTTTCCTCAGCAAGTTTACCAGTAGTTTGCCATGATTCTGTCGTTGGCTTGACGTCAATGTCTTCGACATGCTCGCGCAAATCTGTCAATTTACCCTCGTAATAGTCGTGGATGAGTTGCATTGCGCGAGAGCCATATCCTTGGCGTGGTAAGTCTGGATGAACGGCGATGCGCACGATGCGCACGCCAGTGAATGAAGGAAAGCCTTCATCTTGAAATTGCGACGCCATAGTCCATGGGATGAGATCACCTTGTGGAGACAAGCCAGCAGCAAGCGTCGCATGTGCACTCTTCTGCGAAATAGCACCTTCTAATGCAACTTGAACGACGCAAAGAACCTCTGGTAACGTGCTCGATGTCTCATCCACGGGCGCTAACAGCACAAATAGACGGTGCGCTGGGGCATCTGACATGAGCTGTAAGTCGTTTGGGGTATTGCGATAGTGACTGGAAACATACAGAGCCATCATTCGTTTCAAGAAGAGCTCACCAGCGGCGTGTGCACTGAACAAGGTATCACGAGAAACCTCGTAGAGCTCGCATGCGCTTGGAGGAGGAAGTGTTCCAATCAGAGGAGACAACGCATCCGCAGCATCCAAGCACAACAAATCATTCAGCCACTTTTCGATGCGATCACCGGGGGCGTAACGAACAGGTTCTTGCAATGCGACTTCTCTGAGAAGTCTTGAACCACCGGTGGCTAATTTCCCATCCTTGTTTGCTTGCTGCGACGTTGCCGCCTCTTTACGTAAATTACCAATCAATTTGATACTCAATGCGCGTCCGGTTCCTTCGTAGCCATTGATGGTAGAGCAGAGAAAGACCAAGTAAGGACCCAACAACGCTTTTACTGTTGGCAACGGAATGGCAGCCGCTTCATCGATGACAAGTAACTCAGCTTGTGTCGCACGCTCTGCATGCTGAGGTAAAATATACTGGATCGTTTGACGATGACGGCGCGTAACGTTGATTCTCACAATGCACTTACCAAACGCAGGGTTAGTAGACTCTACTAAATCGTAATCCAAGTGTTCCTTGTATCCAAGAGCATCGAAGCCCTTGAGAATAAACTCGAAAAACGTTTTCAAGTTTTCAGGGCTCGGAGATGTGACGAAAATATTTGCGTATCCCATCTCCACCGCGCCAGCAACTGCAATACCCATGGCAGCTGACTTACCTCGACCACGTGCTGCTGTAAGTGCGACCGTCGAACGCAGAGTCTTCTCACTTGCAGCGTCGAGAAACGTAACCACGGCTTTAGCTTGATCTAAAGTCTTGCAGCATTTGACAAGCGGACCTGCTGGTTCAACTTCTTGCAAACTTTCCTTCAAATCTGCAAGCTCTGGAGCTTCCGCACTTCTTTGTTCTTCAACTGGTTCGATACCTCTGATGTGCGAGCTTGTGGGTAAAATATTCAATTCATCATCCATCATAATGCACGTTGGGCACGCGCCAAGACTTAAGGTAAATCGCTCGTTGAATCGAGCCACAATGTCTTGGTGGCCTTCAGTTCGGAAACGAGAGTGTACGTCCATGGTCATGTTATACAGTTGCGTCAAGCTGTCCATGTTTGACAACAACAACACGATCAAACCTCCACCCTCGACAGTTTCGATGGTACGCGCGAGTAAATTGGGTGTCAAAGCCTCAAAATCTTGCAACACAGCCATGCCGTACGTGTTCCCTAAAATCTTTTGCGTCTCGGCGTAGTAGCAATACCGGATGCTCGTCGAAGCTACGAATAACGAAAATGGATCTTCATTCTCACTATCCATCAAACCAGAATTTTGCATCTTTTTCACCTGTTTTGCGCGCTTCTTACGATGCGACGACAAGTACAAATCCTTTTTATAGCACCACAGCACATTTGGCCTCGACTTCACCACCGCCTTGCTCAACATGTAGTGTAAATTAACAACCTGGTCCCGTCCGCGGTCACCGACGAGGACGAACATCGTCCGTTCATTATTCTTTACGCCATTCTCAACGAGCGTACGGATGCGCGAATCAACCTTCTTACGCATCGTGCCGCGCGTGTATCGAACAACTCTCGCGTCCGTCACCTAATCGAGGGCGGTTTCCGCGCGCGTGTACGAACCTGTCGGCGTCGACGACTACGCGCGCGTGCCTCGGTGCGACAAATGCGCGCGAATGATCGATCGATCGACCGACGAGCGCGTTCGCGTTCACCCGTTCGCGGGTTTCCGACGCGTTGCGTGCGTGTAGCGCGGCGCGATGTGCCGCCGCCGCCGCCACTGTGCGCTTTTTTTGCCACTTCCACTTTTTGTTCGCGCCACTACGAGGCGTGCGCGTGCGCGTGCGAGTGACGTCGCGCGGACGTTGCGATGGGGAAAGCGAGTAAAGACAAACGCGATATATACTACCGCAAGGCCAAAGAAGAAGGATGGCGAGCGAGGTCGGCGTTCAAGTTGTTACAAATTGATGAGTCCTTTGATATATTTCGAGACGTGACGCACGTGGTGGATTTGTGCGCGGCGCCAGGGTCGTGGTCGCAGGTGTTGAGTCGAAAGTTGTATTTACCCGCGCTCGCACGAGGCGTACCGGCGGAGGAGTTGCCGAAGATTGTGGCTATCGACTTGCAACCAATGGCGCCGATCGAGGGCGTGACGACTATTCAAGGAGACATCACGTCGATGGACAAAGTACGCGAGGTGTTATCGCATTTCGATGGCCAATATGCTGATTTAATTGTTGGTGATGGTGCACCAGATGTCACTGGTTTGCACGATCTCGATGAATTCATGCAAGCGCAACTCATATTAGCTGGGTTGACGGTGGCAACGCACATATTGAAACCAGGAGGAACGTTTATAGCAAAGATTTTCAGAGGCAAAGACGTGTCGTTACTCTATTCGCAATTGAAGATATTTTTCCCCAACGTGACGTGTGCCAAACCCAAGAGTAGTCGCAATTCTAGTATAGGTACGTGGGTGCGAGTGCGTGTCGTGTTGCTCGCGGTAACGACGCTTTGTGTTTTCATTTTTGCTCTTGTACTGACGACGAATTGTTTTGGAAACCACAGAGGCTTTCATCGTATGCCAAGGTTACACTCCACCACCTGGTTTTGATCCAAGTCAACTCACGCGGATTCTCGAGGAGCGCGCGATGTCTCATGCGGGAGATAATAACGCGGAGACAGTTGGCACAAAGACGTGGCCTAAAGACGTTTTGGTTCCATTTTTAGCGTGTGGGGATTTGTCTGGTTATGATGCTGACCAGAGCTACGCACTAGACGATGATGGAGTGCGATTACAACCCGTCCAACCGCCAACGACGCCGGCGTACAAGACGGCGATAGAATTATTGAAGAAGAAATAGAAAAGTGTAAAGTACGCTTCGTTGTAAAATATGTTACCAGACAGACCACCCCTCACAACATGACGTCTTCTCCGACAACATCCGCGGGTGCGCACAGAGTGTTCGTCTATGGAACGTTAAAGAAAGGACTTTACAACCATCGGTTGCTGAGTAAGGCCAAATTCGTCGCCGACGCGCGGACCCGAGAAAAGTCATTTGCTTTGCTTTTAGCAAAGGCTGGCTATCCTTACCTGATACGTACTACCGACGACCCTCGATCGGTGCCAGGAGAGCTGTACGAATGCAACGATGACACACTTGCGGCATTAGATGTGCTCGAGGAAATTTCAACGGGCATGTATTCAAGAGAGACTTTTGAGGTAGAAGTCGCCAACGGCGCCACACCAACAGCGTTGAGTGCATACTTCTACCTCGCTGGAGCGCGCGACGATCTCAACGTCCTCCCTCGAATTGATGCGTACACGAAAGAATTACATGATGAAGTATATTTGCCTAAAGATCAGCGCGGGGGTGGTGCATACGGGTCATTACCTTGATGGTAGCTCTGTCGTAGTTCGTGTTGTTGTAAATTGTTCATATTGCTTTGCTATTGCTAGCTATTCCTCTTCTACTCTGTTCGCGCGCACACCTGCTATTCTAATCGCTATCGCTATCATCCATGTACCCAGGTTGTACACCAACCTGCGCTTCGCGCATGATGTACGCCCCATTCACGTACTTGTGATACTTGTCGAACAACGCCGTCGCGTCTCGCCCAAAACTCTCTTCCAAAATCTCAGCCCCTCCGGGATGATACGCAACGTATTCCGTTAAATTATACACCTTGCCGCGCAACGCAATCCAACAATCACCCACGGTGTTGTGTTGCGCCAGCTCCTCATCCGTAATCACGCGCTTATGATTCGCTTTCGAGTCCACACCGCGCACGTTTTCGCGTTTACAACGACGCATCCAATCCATTTGCGAGAATCCCTTGGCGACGGTGTTACGCGGCATGCCTCCGGGCTGGATGTGCGTGCCCGCACTAGGCGCCGCCGCCGCCGCTTTCGACGTCGTCGTCTGTGCGCCGCCGCTCGGTGTCATCGGCGTCGTCGACGTCGCCCGCGCGCGTTCGGAAATGACGTCATTTGATGGCGTACGTTCGAGGCGCGGCGCACGCGCGCGCGTCGACGTCGTCGTCGTCGCCGGCGGTTGTGCGATGTCGCACATCGCGCGCTGTTGCCGGCATCGCGCATCGTCGTCGACGCGACCGCCGCAGCCGCGCGCGGCGTTCGCTCGCGGTGGATGACGACGTGTTGGATAAAGCGCACGACGACGACGACGTGCGAGCGTGGGGGCCTACAGCGCGCGACGCGCGTCGCGTCAGGGATGAGTTGTACGAAAAGTCGTTGACTAACGCCGGGTGGGACGACACGCGCGCGTTCTTGGCGGCGCGAGCGTCGACGGCGTTGGGACGCGCGGCGTGCGAGGAGTTGGAGGCGCTCGAGACGACGGCGGCGGCGGAACGCGCGTTAAATGAAACCGCGGCGGCGATGGCGATGGAGAGCACACACGGGGTGAGTTTAGAGTTTGGTGGTATGCTCACCGCGGAGGTGCGGCGGGGATTTTTTAAGACGCGACAAGGGTCGCCGTTGGGGGGCGACGAGCTCGCGGCGACGGCTGCGTTTTTGGACAGCGCCAAGCGGCTTAAATTGTCCATTGAAGGCGTCACAGAGAGCGGCGAGCTCCCAAAAGCCTTGGCTCCGTTGCGTAACATAGCGTATGAGATGACTACACATTCGGATTTGGCAGATATGATTCGCAACGCCGTGGATGAAACCGGTGAGTTTCGCGACAACGCCTCTCAAGAGTTGCGACGGGCTCGTTCACAAAAGGGCGCAGCCGAGGGTAAATTAAAAAAGGCACTACAAGGCAAGGGCACGCCGACGACGCATCAAGGTCGAATGGTGCTCGCCGTGCCCGCACCCGCACCACCTGATGTCTTAGTCGTTGGCACTATGGCGGGAGGGGCACTTATTCTCATCGAACCTCCCGGAATCGTCGCACTCAATAGCGAGTTAGCCAAGGCAATTGACGCTGAAAAGAGCGCGATTGATGGCATTAAGCGCGAGTTATCGAATGCGATAGCGGCAGTCGTCGAAGAGTTATTCAAGGTTCTTGATATCGTCGTGCGTTTAGATGTCATTGCGGCAAAGTGTCGATACAGTCAGGCGCTCAATGGTGTTCGACCAGTGTTTTCAAATTCAAGTGGGGATGAAGAAATTGTCGAGTTCAAAAGTACGGATGAAGATGATTTTGACGACGAGGACGAGGACGACGATAGATTCGTGGATAGGTCACAAGATGATCGTATCTCGCCCTCGCTCGCGCTCGAACTTGTCGGTCTACGCCAACCCGTGCTCGCGTCGCAGGCGATTCAAGCGGCGCAGGAGAGACGCAAAGCCGCAGCCGAAGAAGCGACAGCGGGTAAAGGCATGGGCACGCAAGGAGGATATAAAACTGCCACTCTTGGACAAATTCAGAAACTCAAAAAGAAAGAATTAGAAAAAGACCTTGGATTTGATTGCGATGACGAGTTTGACGATTTTGAAGACGATGGCAGCGATGACGGTTCAAAGCCAAAGCTGAAAGGACCCGTCCCCGTGGATGTGTTTGCGTCAAAGAAAACGCGCGTCGTCGTCATTACTGGACCAAATACTGGTGGTAAAACCGCAGCCATGAAAGCTGTTGGACTCGCAGCATTGATGGCCAAGTCCGGGTTGTTCATCCCTGCTGAAAAAGCCGTGATTCCATTCTTCGACAAGGTGCTCATTGACATTGGCGACGACCAAAGCTTGTTGACGAGTCTCAGTACGTTCAGCGGTCGTCTCACGCGCGCTCAAGCCATCCTCGAACAGTGCACGAGAGATTCCTTAGTGCTTATGGACGAAGTCGGTACTGGAACATCGCCTGGTGAAGGAGCAGCGATTGGTTACGCGTTACTCAAAGCTCTTGCGGGACTGGTTCCGAATCAGTGCGGTGCGGGATTAACGCTCGCCACGACGCATCACGGGCAACTCAAGGCGCTCAAGTACGAATATCCTGAATTCGAAAACGCCGCGGTCGAATTCGACGAAGCCGATTTAAGACCGACATACAAGTTACTATGGGGTGTTCCGGGTCGTTCGAGTGCGTTACAAATTGCCACGAGGTATAATTTGGACTCAGATGTCGTTGCCGCCGCGCGCGACATGCTCGGTGAAGGATTGGTGAGTTTGGACGACACGATTTCAAAGCTCGAAACTGCGCGCCGCGACGCCGACGCTGACATCGCCTCGGCGTTGACCGCATTGAATGAGATAGAATATATCATTCCAAAGGTTCAAAGTGCGATGGATACGGTGAGTCAAGCGCGTGACGCCGCGGCGTACGCGCGCGCGAGCGGCGTCATGGAGGCGATGCGGGACAATCGCGCGCGACTCGCCGAAGCCGCGCGGAAAGAGGCGCAGTTGAAAACTCCAGCGCTGAGCAAGATTTCAGCTGCGGCATCTGGAGAAACAGACAAAACACGCAACGAACGGCTCAAGCGAGAAGAAGAAGAGCGATTAAAGGCGGAGCAGGAACTCGTAGATGGCTCGTGGCGTCCATCCGAGGGTGAAGCGGTGACGATTCAATCCACTGGCATGAACGGTACCGTGGTGAGCGTAGACGATACGCAGGTCACCGTACAAGCTGGCACGTTGTTCCAAATTAAAGTCAACGTGCGCGATTTGAAACCATCAAATGGCGGCGTGAACCGAGCGCCAGTAAAGCTGAAAACAAAATCTGTTCGAGGCGCGTCGCAAGCGGCGCGACGCGCGGATGATTTGTTGGCAACGTCGGCGCGGACGCCGAACGCGCCCAAGCCCACAACGAGTGCGAAAGCGATGAACTTTACGTTGTCCGAAGACGACATGAACCCTACCATAGGTGATATTGTCGTCGTCAAAAAGACGGGATTTAAAGGTAAAGTCATCGATGACGAAGACGGTTTGTTAACGGTGCAAGCCGGAGCGCAACGCGTGTTGGCGCCGGCGCACACGGTTGAAATTACGGGAGTTGGCAAGTCTGCGGCCGACAAGACAGCGTCAAAGAAGAAGAAGGGAAAAATCAAGGGATTTAATCTGCCGCAAGCCACGAACGATGCCTCGGCGTCTTCGGCGAGCTCAGCGAAGCCGAATGCGAAGACGAGTCTCGACGCGTTGCAAGCCAAATTTGGCAAGAAAAAGTAGACTAGCACATAGCATTTGAGAATTGATTTTATTAATATGCAGAATTCATGCATTCGTTGCATTTTTTATCGCGAATCTCGTGGCTCGGCTGCAGACGAAGGTGGCGCGCGAGAATCACGTTCGTATGGGTGGTGTCTCGGCGCGTCGTCCCGTCGTCTGTCGTCGCGATACAAATCCCGCGAGTCCCGTCTATCACCATCGCGTCGTCGATCGTCGCGATACGTGTCCCGTCTGTCGTCGTACGATCGGCGCCTATCATCGTATCTATCGTATCTATCATTGTACGAACGACCACCGCGATCGTCGTAGCGGTCGTCTCGTCTATCGTCGTATCGACGCTCGTATCGTCTATCATCGTATCGATCATACGATCGCTCATCGCGTCTATAGCGGTCATCCCTACGATCATCACGACCGTCATCTCTATACGATCGACTGTTACCGTTCGAATTCGCATATCTCCCCGCCGGTCGTTCCCCGCGTTCGCGTTCAGCCACCGCGCAACGAATCGCCCGCCCGAGCACCTCCACATCCTGCATCGCCGCCACCGCCGCTTCCGCATCCTCCCGTCGCTCGTATCGCACGAACCCAAACCCTCGCGTCCGCCCCGTCCCGTGTTCTCGCGGCATATACACGTCCCCAATCGCCCCAAACTCCGCGAACGCCTCCCTCAAGTCATCCAGCGTCACCGCATAGTCGAGATTGTCAACCTTGACGCTCGTCAAGTGCGACACATCCGGCGGGGGTTTGCGCGCACCTCTGTCGTCGCGTGGGGCGTCGCGCGACCGCCGTGTGTTGACGTCGACGTCGCGGTCGCGGTCGCGGTCGCGGTACACCCTATCGTCGTGCATGCTTTGCGTTCGCGAATGCCGCCCCGGCGACGCCATCCATCCACGCATCCATCGTCGTCCATCGTCGTCGTCCGAGCGCATCGTCCATCGAAATGACGCCATCAGATGTATCACACACACGGACGCATGCACGCCACTACATGTATCGCACACACGGGCGCGTTCACGCCACCAGATGTATCACGATTCCGCCGCGAGCCGCGGACTTTAAACGACCACTGACGACGACGTGGGCGCGAAACCACGACGCATTGCGAACGCGAGCGCGGCGCGAGGGCGTGGCAAGAGCACCGCGGTGGTGTATTTCGCACGGGGTGTGCTCGCACGCGTGCGACCTCCGCGTCTGTCGTCGTCGGACGTGGCGTGGGATGACGACGATGAAGCGACGAACGGATGGGCGCGGTGGGTGATTTGGCGCGCGGTGCATGACGTGTAGTGAAGGGCGCGGGCGCGCGATGGCGACGACGAGTGGTGCGGGAGATGTTGAGGATGATGTAGGGTCTGGGCGCGCGGTGCGGCGTGGACGTTGGGGCGGCGCGCGTGGCGTGGGGCGCGCGGCGTGGGCGTTCGCGTGGGCGGTGGCGTTTGCGCGGGCGGCGCGCGAGGCAAACGCGGGCGTGGACAGGCTTGATCCTGAGGATTGGGGCGTGTGGCCGTCATCGCAGTTGAATCAGAATAATTTGACAGTCAATGTGTACGGTGATGCGTTCTTTGCGACGAATATTTCGAGTTGTCGCGTGGGGGATTACACGACTCCGCTTACGTATGTGAGCGACAGCGAAGTTCGTTGTACAATTTCGCCAAGTTTACGCCTGAGCAGAGGATTTTCCTACATCGAAGTGTCCATGAATGGGTTTGACTTTACGAGTGATCGCGTGACGTTTGCGTTGCATGATCCCGTGAAGCTTGCGCATGTGTTTCCGTACGGGTTTGATATCGGCGGAGGTGGAGTGCTGCGTTTGGTTGGTTCAAATTTTGCGCACGACTCGAGTAAATGTACGTTTGGCGCGGGAGGTACGGGGGATGTTGCCGCGGTGAGCGCACTAGCACCATCTATCGTATACTCGTCGGCGTATATGAAATGCGAAACGCCAACGTTTGCGACGGTGGGCATGACTGACGTGTCCATGCGTACATGGGGCACGTCCGGCTCACTTAGCGGCAGTCGCGCGCTCGAAGTTTGGAAGGAACCATGCGAACTCGAAGTCATGCAGTCATGGAACACTTCCGTTTCCTACTATGGTGGCACCTCAGTCGTGCTTCGCTCTGCTTCGGCTAATGAAGAATTAGTCGAGCCAAATAATCTATTTGGTTATTCGTGTCACTTTGGAACAATTACGGTGAGCGCAGTCTTAGATGCGTTACGCACGAATAGCACCGTGACTTGCATATCGCCCGCGGCACAATACCCGGGTTCAAGCGTAGAATTATGGGCTGGTCCAAGTGTAGACTCCTTTCAGCCATGTACGACGATGCCGACGTTTACGTACGGTGCTGCACCCAGCGATGAGAGTGCAGAAATCGTTGGCGAAGAGACGTTGATTACGTATACGGGATCGAGCATAGCAGTCGTGCCGGTGTACGTGCTGGCTGCAGGAGGTTCTGTGGTAACAGTCACGGGGTCGAGTCTATCGATATCCTCCGTATGCCGGGTTGACGGCGACGCTACGGCGCCCGTGCGATTTGTGTCATCCACACTGATTCAGTGTGAGTTACTTCCGCACACAGAAGGCGAAGAACTACTCTATGCCTTAGCTTCTGGTTCGACGGTAGAGTCGGCGAGTATAGTTTTTACGGCTCTCCCGACAATCACGTCGTTGTCAGTGGGCACTGGCTTGGTTCAGGGCGGCACTGCCGTCGAGGTGACTGGTACAAATTTCAAGGATACCACAGATATAAGTTGTAGATTTGGGACAATAGGTCCCGTAGCCGCTAGCTATTTGTCGACACGCAAAGTGAGTTGCGTGTCGCCTGCGCACATCGATGCTACTTCGGAGGTAAGAGTGGGTCGAGTGAACCAGGAGTCATTTTCTGATAGCCTGACCTATTCATACGTTCATGCGGATGTTCTCGACGCTGTCCTGCCATCCGTGGTGCACAGCTCTGGTGATACTTCTCTGTCATTGTTCTGGTCTCAAATATTCACCGCTGGCACTGGTTGCCGCGTGAGTGGCGTACAGCTCGATCCTTGTACTGTTTCGGGCAGTACCACTATGGGCTTCGTGGAGGTGTATTCGTACCACTTTGTGAGCGACGAGCGCGTGGGCGACCCTGCTGTTTTTGCATATCAC
>Ga0255775_1003051_pt1 | contig 14078 bp, 7 predicted proteins | sample 011ome_26_FD_179973 | JGI IMG/M metagenome (GOLD analysis project Ga0255775, IMG submission 179973) | Coastal salt marsh microbial communities from the Groves Creek Marsh, Skidaway Island, Georgia - 011511BT metaG (version 2) | ecosystem: Environmental > Aquatic > Marine > Intertidal zone > Salt...
GACGTTTTGCTACATTACCGATGCTATGGTCGGGTTCATGAAAGTGATCCTCCGGGGTGTTGCGGGCGAAGCGTATAACATCGGCAACACCAGGCCTGAAATTTCAATGGTCGAACTGGTCAGGACGATGGAAAAAGTGCTGGACCGGAAGCTTGATTACGATGTTATCGAATATCCGGACAGTTATCCTGCCGACGAACCAAACCGCCGCGCTCCCGATATCCGTAAAGCGCAGCTTCAACTGAAATTCGCGCCGGAGGTCACGCTCGAGGCAGGACTCGGCAGATTTCTGAGCTGGACCGATGCAACGTTCTCCGGCGGTGAATGACTGGAGTGACCTCGTCGGCTGACGCGAGGCCGCTGAAGCTCGCGGTCTGCGGTTCCGGTCGTTGGGGGCAGGTGATCGTGAGAAATATCGCGTCCTCTCCGGATCTGATGCTGGCGGCAATTGTCAGTTCCAGACCCACTCTTCCTGGCTCTATGTCACTTGGTGCGCCTGTATTCCCGGATTGGCGCGCCGCGCATTCCCGGGTCGGTCTCGACGGAATCGTCCTTGCGCTGCCACCTGATCGTCAGGCCGAAATAGCCTCCGACATTATCGAAGCCGGCATTCCCCTTTTTATGGAGAAGCCGCTCGCGCTTAGCAATGACGCGGTCCAGCGTTTAATTCACGCAGCGGATAGATTCGGTTTCGTCGGGCTGGTCGACCATCTGCATCTGTTCTCGCCGGAATTCCGGGAACTCGTCCGACAGGTCCGGAATCGCGGAGACGTGCGCGCCATTACCGCCATATCCGGCAACCGGGGACCCGGCAGGACTTCATGGTCGGTCCTGTGGGACTGGGCGCCGCACGACGTGGCGATGGCGCTGACCGTTATGGAGACCGTGCCGGTTTCCGTTTCGGCCGCAATTGTCGAGCGCGCTTCGGACGGGGCGCAGACATTGGAGAACGTTCACCTGAAGCTCGAGTTCGCTGATGGTGCGGTTGCGAATATAACGACCGGAAATGCATTTGACGGACGACGCAGGGAATTTGTTGTATCCATTGGAGACACAACCCTCACTTATGCCGAAAGCGCAGATAACGAGCGCTCACTGCTCATCATGCAGGGCGATGATGTCGAGCCTGCTTGCGTCGATTCAATCGCACCGCTAACGGCGGCGCTCGCGGAATTTGCTATACGGATCCGCCGTGGTGCGGGAGGAGATTCTGATTTAGCGCTCGGTGCAGAAGTGGTAGGAGTTTTAAGTGCCGCAGAGGAATCTATGAGACGTGGTTCAGCGGTTTCTCTAAAGCCTGGTCTATGAATTCCATCAAATTTCGCGAAAAATCCGCTCTGTCCCTTGGGATCGCCCCCCCCATTCTTGTGGGCCTGATCGCATTTCTGACGCCAATCTGTATTTTCTATATTCCCTTGTTTTTGGCGGTTGTCCTGCCCGTTGCTGCGCTCTTTCTGTTGACGTGCCGTTTTACGGCCACGCTGCCGAAGCTCGAATTCGATCCAATTCCATCCGGTCTTATTCTGGCAATGCTGTTGATCGTCCTACTCAGCATCTCCTGGTCCTACGCATCGGACTTGACCCTCGATAGGCTGCCCCGCACGGTAATTGCTGTTCTTTCGGGGCTCGTTTTCATCACCGCGGTTAAGAGCCTGGATGACAGAACGGCCCGCGTTTTTTCACGATGTTTTCTCGCGAGCATGATGTTGGTGCTGGTCCTCATCATGATCGAGAGAGTCTCGGGTGGGATATTCCTCCCACATTCCAGAACAGACGATACGGGGGTGCTTTTTCTGAACCAGTTCAATCGACCGCTTTCGATCATGTCGGTTCTGATCTGGCCGGTCGTCGTTATTTTGGCGCGCAGGAACTGGAGGCTCGCCACTGCAGCGATCGGTCTCTATCTGGCGTGTCTGTACTTCTTTATCAATATTGCCGCTTTTGCCGCCATTGCTGTCGGCGCGATTATATTTGCTTTCGTGTATGTGTTGCCGAAAACAGCCCCATTGATCGTGGGCGTATTCCTGGCGACGATGATCGTGGCGGCACCGACGATCGATCATTATCTCCCCGCGCCTAAAACGCTGTTCGAAGATCTCAGCCTTCCGCGATCGACTTATCACCGTTTGTTGATATGGCACTTCACCAGCCAACGGATCGCCGATCGCCCGGTTCTGGGCTGGGGCTTCAATACTTCCCGTCAAATGCCGGGCGGGCAAAATAATCTCGATGTAAGCGAGTCCGCCCTTCCCCTGCATCCTCACAATGCCGCCCTGCAGTGGCGGCTCGAGCTCGGAATTCTCGGGGTGTTGTTCGGTGCGGCGATTGTCCTTGTGTCTACCGAAATGGCGAGGCGATATGCGGCCGGGAGGGTCGCCCGGGCGGGGGCTGTTGCGTCGATCGGCGCCACGTTCGTGATCGCGATGATCAGTTTCGGTGCGTGGCAGACGTGGTGGGTATCGGGAATGTTTCTCATCGCCGGCTTCACCATTCTGGTTTGCCGTCGCCGCACGCCGCAATGACGCCGTCAGTGCGCCGCGGGGCTGTCCGGTCATGAAGGTTGTCGTGACGGGAGCCGGCGGGTTTGTGGGGGAAGCCCTTTGTCGCCGTCTGGCCGCGTCGGGGTGCCGGGTTACCGGGATATTCCGCGACCGGCCGCCGTCTCGCCACTGGATGGAGACCCGCGCGACCGGCGATCTGACCCAACTTGCCGATTTCAGGAATATCGTCGAAGGCATGGACGCCGTGATCCATCTTGCGGCGCGCGTACATATGATGCGGGATACCGTAGCCGACCCGGAGACGGATTTTCGCACGGCCAATGCAGATGTCACGCGGAATCTTGCGCAGGCGGCTGCTGAGGCCGGGATCGCCCGGTTTGTTTTTTTAAGCTCGGTAAAGGTCAACGGCGAGGAAACTGCCGGTATTCCTTTCTCGGAGCGTGATCCCCCGGCGCCCGAAGATGCCTATGGAAGGTCCAAGCGGGACGCCGAGGCGGCCCTGCAGAAAATCGCCGCGACGACGACAATGGCGATAACGACCCTGCGCGTCCCGTTAGTATATGGTCCCGCTGTCCGGGCGAATTTTGCCGCCCTGCTGCGTGTCTGTGACACCCCTTTGCCGTTGCCGCTTGACGGGATAACCCGGAACCGCCGCAGCCTCCTCTTTCTGGGCAATCTGACCCACGCGATCGAGACCGTGATTAACGCCGCCGCAGACCGGAAGGGCACTTTTCTGCTGAGCGATGGCGAAGACTTGTCGACGGCCCAGCTGGTCGGCCATTTGCGCCGGTCGCTCAACCGGCATGCGCCGCGCCTGCCCATCCCGGCCCCGCTGATCATATCGATGGCGCAACTTGCCGGTAAGCAGGCGGCCGCCCAAAGACTTTGCGGTTCGCTTCAGGTCGATTCCGCCGCATTCAGGCAGACGTTTGACTGGACGCCCCCGTTCGTCCCCGCGCAGGGAATAGCGGCGACGGCGGCGGCGTATCGCGCCAGCCGCTAGCTCGCCCTCCGTCCTTTTTTCCCGCTTCCTCATCGTTATTTCCACCGTTTGCGCAGGTGTGCGAGTCGGGCGGCCTGTGGTATCTTTTCCGCGGATTTCAGACGATGTGCCAATTGCCATATTTCAAGAGTTTCATACTGCGCGGGAAAAGAGCGCGCATAGCCCTCGCCCATGACATAGTCGTGGCGGCGATTTCATTCGTGGCCGCTTTGTATCTGCGTGTCGGTGGCGACTTTTCCTACTTCGCGACGGATTTCGTCGTCCTCGCGACGGCGATCTATACGGCAATTGCAGCGGCGGTTTTCTGGAGCCTGCGGCTGTATGCCGGTGTCTGGCGTTATGCGTCGCTAGAGGATCTCGTAGCGATTATCCGCGCGGCAACGATCATCACGCTCGTGTTCCTGGCAGCCATGTTTCTGGTTTCCCGCCTCGAGTTTATTCCCCGGTCCGCGCTCCCCATCAGTTGGCTTGTCCTTCTTGCCCTTCTTGGCGGGCCCCGCTTTGTCTACCGGTTGTTCAAGGACCGTCGCGCTAACGACGCGAACGAACGCGACGGCGAGCGACGTATTCCCGTCCTGCTGATCGGCGCTGGCGATTCCGCGGAGTTGTTCATCCGCGCGATCAACCGGGCGCGCCAGTCGGCTTGGCACGCGGTTGGACTGGTCGATGAAAAGGGCCGGCGGGTCGGTCGCAACATTCACGGTGTGCAGGTCCTGGGCGATATCGACGATATCCCGGCGATCGTCGCGCGGATGGATCGCGAAGGCCGCCGCCCGCAACGGCTGATCGTCACCAAATCGCGTATCGAGGGCGATGAAATCAAGAGGCTCCTCTCTATTTCGGAGGATCTCGGTATCGGGCTTGCCCGCATGCCGCAGCTCGACGACTTTCGCGAGAACATCGACGGCACGCCGGAAATTCGGCCAATCAATATTGAAGATCTCCTCGGCCGCCCGCAGGCCTCTCTTGACCGAGACAGCATGGCGGCGCTGATCGGCGGGCGCAGGGTTCTTGTGACCGGTGCGGGCGGCACCATCGGTTCAGAACTGTGTCGCCAGATCGCCGCTTTCAAACCGGCCGCGATCGCGCTTCTCGACAGTTCCGAATTTCAACTCTACTTGATCGATATGGAGATCGGGGAAAAAGCACCCGATATCCCCCGGCATGCAATTCTCGCTGATGTTCGCGACAAGGACCGGATCGGCCGGATTTTTGGCGCTGAGCAGCCTGAACTGGTTTTCCATGCGGCCGCGTTGAAGCATGTGCCGATGGTCGAGCTGCACCCCGACGAGGGAGCCTTGACGAATGTAGCCGGCACCCGCGTTGTTGCCGATGCCTGCCGTGCTCACGGGGTTCGGGCGATGGTGCTGATCTCTACCGACAAGGCTGTAAACCCGTCGAGTATGATGGGGGCAACCAAGCGGGTGGCGGAAAGCTATTGCCAGGCGCTGGATCTCGCGGAGGCGGCGCGCGGTCCGGACCGGACGCATTTCGTGACCGTCCGGTTCGGGAATGTTCTGGGCTCGACCGGTTCCGTCGTCCCCCTGTTCCAGCGCCAGCTGGCCGCGGGTGGACCGCTGACGGTCACGCACCCGGATATGACGCGCTATTTCATGACCGTGCGTGAAGCCGTCGAACTGGTCCTGCAGGCATCCGTTCAGGGTGTCGCCGACAGCACGGAACAGGGCAAGATATTCGTGCTCGACATGGGCGAGCCGGTGAAGATCATCGACCTCGCGCGACAGATAATTCTGCTCGCCGGGATGCAGCCCGACATCGATATCGATATAAAAATCACCGGACCGCGCCCGGGAGAGAAGCTGTTCGAGGAAATACTGCACGCGTCGGAAGAACTCGTTCCGACCCCGTATCCCGGCATCCTGCTGGCCGCTCCGCGCGCGACCGATCTTGCGCTGCTCGGCCTTGCGATCGATGAACTCACCGCGGCGGCCCATGAGGGCCGGGTGCTTGAGACCCGCGCGATCGTCCAGCGGCTTGTGCCGGAATTCATATCGCCCGATGACCAGAACCTACAAAAGGCGGTGTCCGGATAAATCGGGCACCCCACGGAGGCTATTCGATGACCGACAATTCCCCCGCTATCCGGCGGGCTCTGATTTCCGTATCCGACAAATCCGGCCTGGTGGAGTTCGCCAGCTTTCTCGCCGGACACGGCGTCGAGTTACTGTCTACCGGCGGCACCGCGAAAGCGATGCGCGATGCCGGGCTTGATGTAAAAGACGTCGCCGACCATACCGGGTTCCCCGAGATGATGGACGGTCGTGTCAAGACACTGCACCCGACCGTCCATGGCGGCATCCTCGCGCGGCGAAGCGATCCCGGTCATCTCGCGGCGATGGAAGAGCATGACATCGCGCCGATCGATCTGATCGTGGTCAACCTTTATCCGTTCGAAGCGACCGTTGCGGCGGGCGCCGATTACGAAACCTGCGTCGAAAACATCGATATCGGCGGGCCGGCGATGATCCGCTCCGCGGCCAAGAACCACGAAAGCGTGACGATCGTCACCGAGGCGGAAGACTACGCGGCGGTGATGGAGGATATGAAAGCCAATTCGGGCGCGACCGGGCTTGATCTCCGCCGGCGGCTAGCCGGGACCGCCTATGCGCGGACCGCTGCCTACGATGCGGCGATCGGCCGGTGGTTTGCAGAACAGAACAATGATCCATTCCCGCGCCGTTTCTCCCTGTCAGGCACGCGCGCGCAAAGCCTGCGCTATGGCGAAAACCCGCATCAGAACGCGGCGTTTTACGTCACCGGTGACAAGCGGCCCGGCGTCGCCACGGCGACCCAGGTCCAGGGGAAGGAGCTCAGTTATAACAATCTGAATGACACGGATGCGGCTTTCGAGCTCGCCGCCGAATTCGCTTCCCCGGCGATGGCCATCATCAAGCACGCCAATCCCTGCGGCGTTGCGCTGGGAAACACCCTGGCCGAGGCTTATGCCAAGGCATTGAAATGCGATCCCGTCAGTGCTTTCGGCGGGATTATCGCCGTGAACCGTCCGCTCGACGGGGCCGCCGCGGAAGCGATGAAGGACATCTTCCTCGAAGTCGTCATCGCGCCGGAGATCACGGCGGAAGCAAAGGCAATCTTTGCCGCGAAGAAGAACCTGCGCGTATTGGAGACCGGCGGCATGCCCGACCCCGCGGCGCCGGGCCTGATGACCAAGCTGCTATCCGGCGGTTTCCTGCTGCAGGACCGGGATTCGGGCCGTATCGGCCGCGACGATCTGAAGATCGTCACCAAGCGTGAACCGACCGAACAGGAAATCAATGACCTGCTTTTCGCTTTCTCGGTCTGCAAGCACGTGAAGTCGAACGCAATCGTCTATGCGAAGGATGGTGCCACCGTCGGTATCGGCGCCGGCCAGATGAGCCGGGTCGATTCCTCGCGCATCGCCGCCCGCAAATCCGAAGATGCGGCCGAGGCGGCGGGCGCACCCGAGCCACTGGTCAAGGGTTCGGTCGTAGCGTCGGATGCGTTTTTCCCGTTCGCCGACGGCCTGCTCGCCGCCGCGGATGCCGGTGCGACAGCGGTCATCCAGCCGGGCGGATCGATCCGCGACGAAGAAGTCATCGCCGCCGCCGACGATGCCGGTCTCGCCATGGTCTTTACCGGTATGCGCCACTTCCGGCACTGACGCGCCCGTCAGGCAGCGGGCTCGCGGACCTTCCACAGGAGGATCAGCAGCCCGATTCCCAGGAAGACCACGATGGTCGACATGCCGATGCGCTGGGAATCAAACATCCATGTCAGGGTGCCGAGCACGAAGGGGCCGACATAGGCGGTCGCGCGGCCGGAAAAGGCGAACAGGCCGAACATTTCGGTTCTGACCTCCGCCGGCGCCAGACGGGCCATCAGCGAGCGGCTCGATGCCTGGGCAGGCCCCATGAACAGGCCGAGCGGCAGGCCGACGATCCAGAACCACAGCTTTGTCTCGACCAGCAGCAGGGGAATGCCGAAGCAGATCAGGCCGCCAAGCGCCATGAGGATGGTTCTTTTGGACCCCAGGTAATCGTCTATCCATCCGAACGATGCCGCGCCGATTCCGGCGGCAACGTTCATGGCGATCGCGAACATGATCACTTCTTCGGTCGACATGCCGAAGGTACCGCTTGCATAGACGGCGCCGAAGGCGAACATGGTGTTCATGCCGTCGACATAGAACAGCCGCGCGCACAGAAACCAGGCGATATTGCGGTAGCGCCTGACCTTGCGGATCGTCGCGATGAGGGTGGCGATCCCGTCCCGCGCCGCCACGGATAGCGGGAGATTGCGCGACGGCGTATCAGGTACGTACAGGAACAGCGGCAGGCAGAAGACGGCGAACCACGCCCCTACCACCGGCCCGATAATGCGGACATGCTCGGCATATTCCTTGTTCAGCCCAAGGGCCGGCGGGTCCGCCTGAATGAACACCGTCAGCAACAGCACAAGACAGGCGAGCCCGCCCATATAGCCCAGCCCCCAGCCCCAGCCCGACAACCGGCCGATCTTGTCGTTGGACACGATCGTGGGCAGCATGGCGTTATAGAACACCTGTGCGACCTCGAATGAGATATTGGCGATACAGAACACGATCAGCGCATAAAGCGCGAAGGACGGATCCGGGTAGGCGAACCAGAGAAGCGCCGCGCCGATCGCGGTCAACGCCGAGAATATTGCCAGCCACGGTTTTCGTCTGCCGGCGGAATCCGCCACAGACCCGAGCACAGGGCTGAGCAGGGCGATGGCAATCCCTGAAAGCGACAGCGCGTAGGCCCATTGGGTCGTCCCTGTAATCTTGTCGGCCGCCACGCCATCGACGAAATAGACCGAAAAAACAAACGTGACGATTACCGTCGGGAACGCGGAATTCGCCCAGTCATAGACGCACCAGGCTATTCTGGCGCGGCGCAGGGTCGGGGAAGCAGGATCGGGCATGGTCATGTCCGCACACTAGCACTCCACGCCGGTTCGCGAACCCCGGTAGTGGACGGGTTCCGCCCGATTCCCGATCGGGCTATATTTGTGATCCGGTCCGTATGCGGCCACCCGGACAAAGAGAAGGATGATTTCCATGAGCTATACATTGCAGGACTTTTGCGCCGAAATTCACCAGATACTGGTGGAAGAAAACAATCCGGCGGGCCGCGAAAAGGTCCGTGTCAGGATGGAAAAACTTCTCGCAAACGAGACATTCGTGTCGCAGTTCTGCGGTCCGGAGAAGAAGCCCGGTGTCTACAAGCTGAATGAAGACCCGACAACGGGCGCCGTGGTGTTATCGCATGTGATGGGCGAAGGCCATGCGTCGCCGCCGCACGATCACGGCAATTCCTGGGCGATTTACGGCCAGGCGATCGGGCATACCGTAATGACGGAATGGGACCGGGTCGACGACGGTTCCGACGATGAGGCGGTCGAGATGAAAGAGACCAAGCAATACCGGCTGGATCCGGGTCAGGTGGGTCTGTTCGATGTCGGCGTCATTCATTCGATCGAGTATCCGGATAACGCGCGGTTTGTCCGCGTCACCGGTGTCGATCTCGATGGCATCGATCGCAAGGCCTATAACCTGAAGCACAGGACCGTCAAAACCATCCGCGCCGAAAGCGCCGACCAGCGCTAGGATCTTTGCACAGTCCCGGGGGGTGGCGGACGGCGCCGGCTACCCCTCGATCAGCGCGCGGATATGACGGGTGGCGACAGACAGCATCGCAAGATCGATCGTGTCGGCGCGCCTCAGGTCCTGCAGGGTCTGGTTTACCCGCGCAACATCGTGTTCCCGTGATTCTTCCCAGGCTTCCATCACCCCGGTCACCGCGGCGGCGCCGCCAGCGGTATCGATGATACGGCCTGTCAGGTTCGCCTGCTGATCGTAGAGCTCGTCCACCATCGTCGAGATGGCCATGGTCTGCCATTCGTTATCCGAACTGATCTGCTGTGCCGTTTCGCGGAGCCAGTCGAAACCGAACCGCGCGCCGATCTCGTAATAGGCCGTCGCGGTATCGCTGACACTTTCGCCGACCCGCTGGGCAATACGGACAATGTCGCAACCAGCGAACAGGACCTCAAGATGGGCGACGCCCTCGGCCAGCTTGACCGGCACATTCCTTTCAATGTAGCGGGTCGCGTTTGCATCAAGGCTCGCCGCCAGATCTTTGGACAGGTACGTGTGAAGGGATTTCGCGAGTTCCGCGATCCCCGGTTCGAAAGCTCTGACCGAGTCCGACACATCAAGGTCCCGGCCCGACTTTTCGATAAACCAGATCGTGCCCCGTTTCATCAGGTTGAGAATGTCGAGGTTCAGCATTGTCTGCACCTCGGCCGGGATGACGTTATCCATTGCCTCGATCGCGGACCAGTACTGCGCCAGCCCGAACACCCGGCGGCAGATCAGATAGGCGCGGGTAATCCTGGCTGGCGTGGCGCCTGTCTCGTCTTCGAGGTCGGTTATAAATGTGGGCCCGGCGCGATTTACCAGGCTGTTGGTGATATAAGTCGCGCTGATCTCGCGGCGCAGCCGGTGGCGTGGGAGATACTCGCCGTATTTCTCTGTCAGCAGGGGCGGGAAATAAAGGCCGATATCGCGTGCGAGCCAGGGATCGTCGGGCACATCGCTCGCCAGAATGTCTTCGTACAGGGTCATTTTGGCATAGGCGAGCAATACCGCGAGCTCGGGCCTGGTCAGGCCAAGCTTGCGTACCTTGCGCTCTTCCAGCTCTTCGTCGTCCGGCAGAAATTCGACTGTCCGGTCCAGCTCGCCGGATCTTTCCAGCGCGCGGATAAACTTCGCCGCTTCGCCGACCGTCTCGCCGGCCCGCGCTTCGGCATGGGTCAGGGCCATGCTCTGGCGGTAATTATCCATCAGCACGTGGGCCGAGACATCCTTGGTCATTTTCACCAGAAGCTTGTTGCGCTCTGTCAGGTCCAGTTTTCCGTCCGCGATGACCTCGCCCAGCAGAATCTTGATGTTCACTTCATGATCCGACGACGCGACACCTGCCGAATTGTCGATGAAGTCCGGGTTGAGCCGCCCGCCGCGCAGGGCGTATTCGATGCGGCCGAGCTGGGTAATACCCAGATTTGCGCCTTCGCCGATTACCTTGCATTTCAGTTCGCGTCCGTTGACGCGGAGCGGGTCGTTTACCCGGTCGCCGACGGCGGAATCGGGCTCGTCCGAGGATTTGACATAGGTACCTATGCCGCCGAACCACAAAAGGTCCGCCTCTGAAAGAAGGATCGCCCGTATCAGGTCGTTCGGCGAAATGGTCTCCTTGCCATCCAGGCTGAATACCGTGGCGATTTCCGGGGTCAGCTTGATGGATTTGGCCGACCGCTCGAAGACACCGCCGCCTTTGGAGATCAGTTTGGTATCGTAGTCCGACCAGGACGAGCGCCCCATCCTGAACAACCGGTTTCGTTCCTTCCAGCTCGATGCCGGATCGGGGTCGGGATCGATAAAGATATGCATGTGGTTGAACGCGCCGACCAGCTTGATCTTCTTGGACAGCAGCATGCCGTTGCCAAAGACGTCTCCCGACATGTCGCCGACGCCGACGACGGTAAATTCGTCGGTCTGCGTATTGATACCCATTTCGCGGAAATGCCGTTTGACGGATTCCCAGGCACCGCGGGCCGTGATGCCCATTTTTTTATGGTCGTAGCCGGCCGAACCGCCGGAGGCGAAAGCGTCATCCAGCCAGAAGCCGTAATCCCGCGCGATACTGTTGGCGAGGTCGGAAAACGTCGCCGTGCCCTTGTCCGCAGCAACCACCAGGTAGGGATCGTCGTCGTCGCGTCGTATGACCCGCGTCGGCGGAACGATCTTGCCGCCCTGAATGTTGTCGGTGATATCCAGCATGCCGCCGATCAGCAGGCGATAGCAGGCGATGCCTTCCTCCTGCATTGCGTCGCGGCCGCCGGATGTCGGGGGTTGTTTGAGAACGAACCCGCCCTTTGCACCGACCGGGACGATGACCGCATTCTTGGTCATCTGAGCTTTCATCAGGCCCAGAATCTCCGTGCGGAAATCCTCCCGCCGGTCGGACCAGCGTATACCGCCGCGGGCGACCTTGCCGCCGCGAAGGTGCAAACCCTCCATGCGGGGCGAGTAGACGAAAATCTCGCGCATCGGGCGTGGCAGCGGCAGGTCCTGGACTTTGGCGCTGTCGAACTTGAAGGACACATACGATTTGGGATCGCCGTTCTCGTCCGGTTGGTAGAAATTGGTTCGCAGGGTGGATTCGACCAGATTGAGAAAGCGCCGGAGAATCCGGTCTTCATCCAGATTCTGCACGTTTTCCAGCCCGCCGGAGATACGGTTTCGCAGTCTCGTTACGTTGGATTTCTTCGCCTGATTTTCCGGATCGAAGAGCTCTTCGAACAATGAAACGATATCGCGTGCGATACCCGCATTCCGGGACAGCGTTTCAATCATGTAGGCTTCGCTGAACGGAATACCGGCCTGGCGCAGATACTTGCTGTAGCCACGCAGTATGATGATTTGTCGCCAGCTAAGTCCGCTGGAAGCGACCATTGCATTGAAACCGTCGTTTTCGACCTCGTTGTTCCAGACGCGATGAAAGGTTTCTTCGAAGGCTTCCTTGATTCCGTCCACATCGATTTTCGAATCATCCGGCGTGACCATGCCGAAATCGTGTGTCCAGACGCATTGATCCCGGTCGACGCGGATTTCATGCGGAATCTCGTCGATTACCCGCAGCCCCATATTCTCGAGCATTGGCAGAACATCCGACAAGGGCACGGCTTCTCCCTTATTGAACATCTTGAAGCGAACAGAGGATTGCGCATTTCCATTCGCCCGGAAAAGATCCATCGCGATATCGCCCGTCTCGATCACGTGATCTATCTTGTCGATGTCATGGACGGCCCTGATCGCGGAGGTCCGGTCCCGGTAAACCGCCGGGAAGGCATTGCGATAGCGCTCGAAGGCGGCCACGCCTGCATTCTCGCCATGCGCTGCTGCAAGCGCATGCGCCAGGTCGTCCGCCCAGTCGCGCGCGGCATCGACGACGTCGGCTTCGACCTCCTCGATTTTCTTGGGGAACGGCTTCCCGGGCTCGGTTTTCACGATGAAATGCAGCCGGGCCAGAACTTCGTCTGAAAGCTGGGTATAGAATGCCGTTACCTCGCCGCCGAATCCGGCAGCCAGCACATCCTGCAGCTGCCGGCGAAGCCGGGTGGTGTATCGTTCGCGCGGCACATAGACGAGGCAGGATATATAGCGTCCAAACGGATCCCGCCGGACGAACAGTGCGGCTTTCTGACGTTCCTGCAAGTGCAGAATGCCGGTTGCCATGTCGCTCAGTTCGGCCGCATCTATCTGGAAAAGCTCGTCCCGCGGCAGGGTCTCGAGAATATGGGTCAGCGCCTTGCCGTCGTGCCCATTCGGCGAGAAGCCCGAGTCCTCGACCACCTTGCGTACTTTGCGGCGGATCACGGGGATCGCCTGTACCTGTTGGGTATAGACGGTCGAGGTAAACAGCCCGACGAACAAACGCTGGCCTACGGTATTGCCGCGGGAATCGAATTTCTTCACCATGACGGTGTCGAGATGAACGCCCCGATGAACGGTCGATCGCTGATTTGCTTTATTGATCAGGACCAGTGTGGAGTGCTTCATGAAAGCGGCGAGGTCGGGCGGAAGGACCGCACCGTCCGTGATCCCCTCGATCACGGTTACCTTGTTGTCCCGCAGGAGGCCGAGCCCGGAGAGCGGCACGATCGACAATGTCTGTTTTTTGGTCCCGCCCTTGCAGGCGTAATCCCGGTATCCCAGAAACGTAAAGTGATTGTCGTCGAGCCAGCGGAGGAACGCCGCACTTTCGTCGATTTCCGCCTTCGGCACATTTCCTGTTTGCAGGGTTGAATCCAGCTCCGCTATCACATCGGCGATACGTACCCGCATTGGCCGCCAGTCTTCCACCGCGGCCCGGACATCCTGCAGAACACTTGTCAGCGACCTTGCCAGCTCCTTGAGCATGCCGGCATCGGTTTGTTCCGTGATCTGCAGGTGCATGACGGATTCGACATTGGCGTCCGCCATGTCGCTGGTCTTGGCGACTTCAGACAGTTTCCCCGTCGCACTGCGCTTGATCGCGTAGACCGGGTGAATGATCAGATGGACTGTCAGGTTTCGACGGTTGAGTTCTGCGGTAACCGAATCGACCAGGAAGGGCATATCGTCATTGACGATTTCGACGACTGTATGGGGGCATGCCCAGCCGTCTTTTTTCGGGTCCGGGTTGAATACCCGTATCCTGGCGGCACCGGGCTTGCGCGTCTGCGCGTATTTCCATAGCGAAGATACCGCGCCCTGAAGGCAATCGAACCCGGTCTCCTCGCAGTCCGTCGGTGACACATTCGCGAAAAACTGTTGGGTAAACCGGTCGATATCGCCCGCGCGTTTTCCGGCGCCGCGCCGCAATTTGCGGGCAATTTGATCGACCAGTTTCTGCTTCTTGCTGTCTTCGTTATTGGACATCGGAATTTCCAGACGGATATTGGCGGGACGGGGCAGCCATCGCAAAGTGGTCCAATGGGCGCCC
>Ga0255775_1003057_pt1 | contig 14065 bp, 6 predicted proteins | sample 011ome_26_FD_179973 | JGI IMG/M metagenome (GOLD analysis project Ga0255775, IMG submission 179973) | Coastal salt marsh microbial communities from the Groves Creek Marsh, Skidaway Island, Georgia - 011511BT metaG (version 2) | ecosystem: Environmental > Aquatic > Marine > Intertidal zone > Salt...
TGTGCAATCGATCGTGTTTGATTTGTTTGATAGCGGACCAGCGGATGATGATCAGGTGACGTTGCCTGTGACGTTGATGATCGACAGTCTGGTTGATTATTTACCTAGCCAATCGGCGGCGACCTCGATCTTTACCTTCGGCGCGGGTTTGATTGCGAGTAGTCCAAGCAGCAAGCCTTCGATCCTGGAGTTTTTTACTGCGGAAGATATCGCTAAAGGGTTAAATGTCATAGATAATTTTGGGACGGATGAAACTAATTCGGGCAAACAATATCGCAGTCAACAGGGTGTAGATGCGTTAGTGCTACCCATATACAGACAAGTTTCCGAGGCATTAGTGGCAGAAGACCTATGTCAGGATTCGATATTTGATGAGTCTGGAGCTCGAAACAAGTTGGGTATTTACAGTTTTGCCCGTTTTGAAATCCCGGTAACAGGGACTTACAGCGTTCGAGTCACCAGTACTCAGTCGCCGACAGGCGCCGAACCCGATCCAGATTTTGGCTTGAGCAGCAGCAAAGGGGTGCAGGGCGCGGAGGGTGCTGGGCAGAGCCCCTTAGTAGGCGAAGAATCCTATGAATTTGCCCTAGATGCCGGTGATCACTGGCTTTGGATATCGGATTATAACAACTACGGACCGAATGGTAAGGCGGGTCGCTACTGCCAAAAATTGGAGATCACTCAATGATGATGCGTAGTTTTATCAGTTTTTGCCTATTTTTGAGTGCCGGCTGTAATTCTTTACAAAACGAGGCAATCAGCAGTTCAGGGGCCAGCAGTGAACGGAACATCGCTAAGCCTTTGTGGGTGTCGGGAACTTTATCTGGTCCTTCTACGGACGCGGTTATAGATGGCTCTCTCAAAGTCAAGCCCGATAAGTCTCGTCCGGCAGTAGGCAAGCCTCAAGGTCCTCTGAGGGTAGATTACTTGCTTGAAAATTGGGCTGAGGACGACTTTCGGTTGATCGTCGAAGTTGGCGCTAGTGTCGTTATCGACAATTGGCAGGTAGATGTAGTCTTAGAGGGTGATCAATCGCAAAGGGTTAAACTTTCTGAGCTAGCGGTGTCGAAACCCTCGCCCAACCCAAGTGAATACCTAGATCGGCGATACTTTCAGCTAGGGTCGTTAGCAGGCGGCACGCGTCTCCGAGTGAGTGTCCAGGGCTCGCTGGCAGGGCGGGCGGTCTCAAAAACGGTTGCAGTGCGGCTGACAGAATCAAGAGAGAGCCCTAAAGTTTGCACCAAGGCGGATAGAGACTGCGTGCGTTTGCTGCCGGCGAAAACGGTTTATTAACTGAATTAAGCCAATCACAGTGCTACGCTAGCAAAGCAAGGTCTGAAGATAGATAGGGTCATCTTGGCCTTTAACTGATCTGGAATAAAAACGTTCAGCTTTACGGCTTGATCGAGCTAAAAACGCCCGTAAATATTGAGAGTTGACCACCTCTGGTAGCGGATCCGGCATTATCCAAAGTGCAGGCTGTTCATCATCGAAAGTGCAGGAAGTTCATATAGTTCATGCCGTTTTAAGCATGATTGCAAATCGGAAAATGCGGTGGCGTAGGATCTTGAGTCTTTTAATGTTTTTTGCCTGAGTTGCTGCCCTTATCCCAGTAGGACGCCTCAGTACCAAAGGTTGCTGCCTCGCAAGAATTGACCCTAAGCGCGCTTGAATTGCCTAGTCATTAACCCTGCTGAAAAAGGTCAAAATTATTTCAGATAGAAATTTATCTGGCTTGCAACCTAGATATCGCGTGATACACTTGGCTCAGAGCTGTCTGTCAAAGACGGACAGCAGGCTATTTTTGTACGAAATGGTAGATTGACGTCTAAAGGAACCGAAATGAAGAAGCTAATAAACGTATTGCTGCAAATATCAAAAGCAGCCTTGGCCAGCTCGATGCTCCTAACCTCTGCTGCTTTTGCGGACAAACAGATTGTTACGGTTTCGCCAGCGGATCCGGCCTTCGGAGAAAGCGATCAGGCTATTACTCTCTCGGTTAACTACTCAACGGACCCTGCTGGCAAAGGCGCCACCGGTTTAGGTGTGCGTCTATACCTTAACAGCGCGCAGCTGTCCCCAGACGACATTAGTGTTAGTGAGGACGTTGGCGGAAAGTTTCAGGGGCTGACGTTAGTCGACGATACCACTGACGATGATAACGACCCCTCAACGGACAAGAAAGTGATCGTGGCTTGGTCTGAGAATACTAGGACGGAAGGGTTTAACACGGTAAGTGTCCCTTGGCCGGAAGTGGAGGATTTCTCTGAAGGCGTCAAGCTTTTTGATATTACGCTGGGAAGAGCCAGCGAAACATTCGTCGGGACATCAACGATCAACTTCACATTAGACACAGCGGCGGGTTTTGATGCGGACGCACCATCGGTTGCGATAATCTTCAAGGATGATGAGACAGCGCCAACGATAACTCTAGCGGAATCGAGTGTAACGATTGAAGCGGTCGGCGCTACCACATCGGAAGATAACTCAACCGAGCTAGCCGATTTTATAAAGACCATTACGGTGTCGGATAACAAAGATACCCTCACGACGGATAACATCGAGGCTTTTTTAACCAATGCTGATGGCGAGTTGGAGGAAGTGCCCGAGGGCTTTGCCGTTGGTACGTATGAAGTAACGCTGATCGCCGTGGACAGCTCGGGTAATAAATCTGAACCGGCGGTGGTCACCCTAATAGTAGCTGACACGAAAGGACCATTGCTTTCCGGCGTTGCCGATCTTACGCTGGCAGCAGTCGACGCGAGTGGTGCGCCCTCAGCAGGACAAGCACAGGCCACTGCAGCGGATTTAGTCGATGGTCCTGTAGAGGTAGTCCTGACGGTCGGTGGCGAGACGCTGCCGACGAATTATCCAATTGGAACAACTGAAGTAACCGTGACTGCAACCGACAAGTCGGGTAACAGCAGCACAGACACTTTTACGGTGACAGTTTCTGATCAAACGGACCCTGTTATCGTGTCGGCCGCAGGCGTGACTTTCGAAGCAACCGGGTCGGAAGGTTATGTGGGGACGGCAGACAGTGTAATAGCCGCCATCGAAGTCTCTGATAACGTCGACGCCGCACCTGCGGTGGCATTGGCCGCGGGCGTAGACGGTACCTTCGCTCTGGGTAGCACCGAGGTTGCAGTAACGGTAACGGATTCCGCTGGCAACAGTGTCTCTGGCACCGTGCCCGTGACGGTCGTGGATACAACAGCTCCAGAATTTTCCGGCGCCAATCAGTTGATATTGACCGTCGACACTGCGGTCCCTGTTGCAAGCTCAGATGAGCGCGTGGTGGCATGGTTGGCAGGTGTGACGGCAACAGACCTTGTCGACGGCGCGACGACCGTGTCAAATAGTGAGCTACCCGCTGAATTTCAGGTAGGGGAGACTACCGTCACCTTTACCTCCAGCGATTCGCGGGGCAATGAAGCGAAAAAAGATGTGATCGTTTTGGTGGCTGTTGGTCCAGCAGTCAAAGTTGCCGATAGTATTACGGTTGTCTCCTTAGATGGGGAGGCGGTCTCCAGTGCGCAAAGCCAGATTGCGGCCTTCATCGCGGCCGCTACAGCGACCGACTTTTCAGGTGGCGCGTTGGACGTGACCAACGATGCGCCAGACACATTTGCGATTGGTGAGACGGTGGTGACCTTCACGGCGGTGGATGCTGAAGAACGTCAAGGACAAAACAGTGCCAGCGTGACCGTCATCGCAGCCAGCGGCGACAACGATACTGATGGCGATGGCATTGACGATCTGTTCGAAGTTGAAAATAGCCTCGACCCCAATGATGCGGATGATGCAGAGGCTGACGCAGATGGCGATGGGCGAAGCAACCTTGATGAATATCTGGAAGGAAAGGATCCAAATGCCGATGACGTGGCGCCAGTGGTCACGGCGCCAGCAGCTGTTAGTGCTCCGGCAACCGGTGCTTTAACCAAGGTCGTGTTAGGTGATGCATCGGCTGTCGATACCTTAGATGGCGAGTTAACGCCGGTAGCGGATAATCCTGGGCCTTACGCGCCTGGTAGTTACACCGTGACCTGGACAGCATCAGACGCTGCTGGAAACGAGGGCTCCGCGACTCAATCTGTTGTCGTTTTGCCTCAAGTCTCGACAGTGCCTAAAGGACGAACGGCTGAAGGCGCGACCTTTGACGTTAAGGTCGTTCTGAACGGGCCAGCATCAGCTTACCCCGTTGAGGTGCCGGTGACCCTTGGCGGTACTGCAGATCTTGACAGTGACTTTACTGTCACAACCGATACGATCGTTATCGAATCTGGGCGGATGGGTATGATGACCATCACAGTGCTCGAGGATGACGTTGAGGAAGGCACCGAGGTGATCGAGGTTACTTTAGGAGAACCTGCTACTGGCGCCGTATTGGGCACTGCTATTACTAGCATGATCAATATTGTGGAGGCCGCAGAGCCGCCTGCATTGCGGCTTGATGTGAGCCAAGGCGAGCAAAAAGGGCGCAAGGTCGCAGCGGCTGGCGGCGCAGTGGTTGTTATGTTGTCGATCACTGATCCTAATGGAACGCATACGGTAGAATGGATGTCAGGCAGTGAAGCGGTTGTCGCGACCTCCGAAGCGGGTGCGATGACGTTTGAATTTGACCCAGCTGATCTGGCTGAAGGCGGTTATGAAATTTCTGCCATGGTCACTGATAGCGGCATCGCTGATGAGACCTTCTCCATTGGTACCCGAGTCTTAGTGTCAGCTGCTGAGGTCGAAGCTGATTCAGATGGCGATGGTGTACCTGATAGCAAAGACACGTCAGAGGAGTCTAACGTGATCGCTGTGAACGCTGATGCAGGGGATGCTGCCGTAACCGCCGATGAGGGTGTTACGCTAATTCTTGGAGATGCCGCACAAGCCTCTAACACAGCAGGTATCGCAGTCTCTGAAGAGACAATTGCCGCAGGTGGCGCTGATGGCTCGGGAGAATCCTCAAAAGGCGAAGACGAAGATTTTGATTACCCTGCTGGTGTCTATGACTTCTCTGTGCAGGGTCTCATTCCCGGAGATACGGTGCGCTTGGTTATTCCGATTCCCGCTGGCATTCCTGCTGATGCGGTAGCCCGTAAGTATACAGACACCGATGGTTGGTATGATTTTGTGCTTGATGAGATGAACATGGTGGCAAGTGCTCCAGGCGAGGATGGTGCATGTCCGTCTGTTGGCTCTGAAGCCTACGTAGAAGGCCTTACTGAAGGCGATACCTGCTTGCAGTTAACCGTTGAAGATGGTGGGCCGAACGATGCCGACGGTGTGGTTAATGGCGAATATAAAGACCCAAGTGGTATTGCAGCGCCAGCGCCTGTCCGAGTGGTAGAAGTGCTTAAGATTCCAGCGAGTGCTCCTAAGGTAGGGGGCGGCTGTAGCGCTTCACAAGGGCCAGGGGATTTTGGCCTCTTGATCCTTGCGTTGCTCGGCTTGATAGGCTTGTTCCGCAAGCGACTACAAGTGCCTAGTACTCGCTAGCATGAAGGGCTTTGCCCTAACCACAAACGTGTTAATCGGGGGCGCCATAGTAGGCGCCCTTTTTTTATGGGGCTTTGTGGGCTTGGTGTTTGGAGGGTCGGTCGATTTTGATTGGCCCCAGAGATATCCGTTGCAATTTTTGGTGGTATGTCTGGTAGCGCCAGTTTTAGAAGAATATGTGTTTCGTGGGGTCCTATTTGAGGCCATTCAAAGGCGCTGGGTCTGGCGCTGGCCAGATCGTGGAGAGGCCTCATTATCGATAGCAAATCTCATAACAACGGCATTATTCATCCTACTCCATTACATAACGCGAGACCCCATCACAGCAGCTTTAGTTTTGCTTCCCTCCCTTTATTTAGGCTTAGTCAAAGAAGTCTCCGGCAAGATCGGGGTCTGTATCTTTGTTCATGTATTTTGGAATATCGTTTGGGCATTAGGATTGCGCGAAGTCATGACTTGGTAATGACTCAAAATACTGCTTCGAGGGTTGTGCAATGACCGAGTCTGACGAGATGCGCCCGATGGTGGGTTTATACCAGCAGTCGGCTTAAAGATGGCCTAGGCATAACGCTTAAACTTTGTCACAATGATTGATTAAAGTTGGAACTCAGTTAGAAAGGAAATCTTGATGTTAAGGACGAGCTGTAGTCGAGTGATATTGGCCTTTTCACTGGCGCTTTTAGCTGCGACGGCCCAAGGGGCAGTCTCAGAGCGCCTGCAGCGCGGCATTGAGTCTGATCTAGCCTCCGGTCTATACCAGTCTGCCGAAATCAAAGGTTTGGAATTGCTTGAGCGAAGCGTCCTCAAGCCTGAAGATGCGCCAGCGCTTGAGGCTTTGGCCGCGGCCTTCGCGCAGGCTGATATGCGGGATCTCGCCGGGGCATTGCTGTCTCGGGCAGCGGAGCTTTTGGACGCACCATCAACCGATACCGATCGAGCAACTTTAATGCGTATCGGTGAAAGCCTGCAAGCTTTGAATTTGCGCAGCCAAGCAGGGCAAGTCCTGATGCGCGGCATACGAATTACCGGGAAGGATAAAGCCGATGCTATGAACGCGGCAGGCTATCAGTCGGTGGGAGACTTGGCTTTTGAAACGGGCGATTTAGCGGCAGCTCAATCCGCTTATGAAAGCGCCGAGGTATCCCTTGATGCAAATCGTTTTGATGCCCGTGCAGCGCTGCTTTCTCGTCAAATCAAGTTAGCGACGGCACAAGGTGATCAACCGCGAGCAAAAATATTACTTGAGACTTATAGACGCGTTGTAGCAGATGGCGGAGACTTTGCTGGGCTCGGGGCCTTGCAATTACAAGTGGTTGCTAACGCCTTGTCATTAAATGATGGGTCACTTGCATCTGACTTGATGGCCATGGTCGAGCAGGCCAAGTTATTGACGAGAGATGATGCCATGCTCGCTGCTGAGGCAGCCCAATTGAGCGCCCAGATTAAGGCACTTTCCGGTGAGTCAGAGTCCGCGATCACACTACTGCGGCAGGCGCTGGTTGAGCTTGGTTCAGAAGCTTCGCCAGCACAAACCTATCGTGTGTATTGGCAAATTGCCAAATTACAGGCCAGTGAAGGCAACGTTGAGGCCGCGTTGAATAATTACCGGCGATCAATTGCGAATCTTTCCTTGGTTCGAGGCGAATTATTGCAAGGCAGCACCTTAGTCTTCACCGAGCGAGTACTGCCGGTCTATCAGGGGTATATCGAACTACTGCTCAGCCAGGCTGAGCAGCCTGGTAAAGAGGTTAGCGCGCTTTCAGAGGTTCAAAAGACGCTAGAAGATTTGAGCGCCGCGGAAATATTGGATTATTTCGACGACAACTGTGTTCTACCAAGGGATGTAATGTCTCTTACTGGCGCGCCAGCTGGCACAGCGGTGATTTATCCGATTGTACTTGGTGAAACGGGGGCGCTATTGGTGCGAACCGCCCAAGGGATCTTTAAGTTCGACTTTGGACTGGAAAACGATGCCCTGGAGTCGATGGTTTTGGCCTTCAGAGAAACGATTACCAATCCAAAAACGGCTCAAGTCGATTATGAGGCACAAGCCCAAGCGCTTTATCAGGCCTTGTTCGGCGATGCGGACGCGCTGCTGAATCAGCCCTCTATTACAACGCTTGTCAGTGTCCCCAGCGGATATCTTCGGTTGTTGCCAATCTCGGCGCTCCACAATGGCGATGGTTTCTTAGTCAATCGTTATCGGTTGGCCACAACGCTAGGCCTGCAGCTAACCGAGCAATCTAGAGCTTCAATCAAGTCTGGTTCTGCTTTCGTGGGAGGGGTGTCCGATGCGGTACAAGGGTTCGAATCTTTACCCGGCGTCGAGACAGAATTAGCAGAGCTGTCCTCTGCGCTATCGACAACACCGCTGTTAAATGCGCGTTTCTCACTCGCTAGCGTCTCCAAACGATTAGGCTCGGGCAACGACAGTATCGTGCATTTGGCCACCCATGGATATTTTGACGGTGACCATGCCAATTCGTTCTTGCTAGCCCATGACGACAAGATAACCCTAGATCGACTGCAAAGTACCGTCGGCGCCAGGCGCTTTACGGGCAATTCTCTCGATTTGTTGGTGCTAAGCGCCTGCGAGACGGCGAAAGGGAACGAGCGTGCAGCCCTAGGGCTTGCAGGCGTATCGCTCAAAGCCGGCGCAAAGAGTACCGTGGCTTCTTTATGGCCGATTGCTGATGCTGCAACTGCAATTTTAATGACTCGGTTCTATGAGGCATTGCGTGATGGTGAAAGCAAGGCATCTGCGTTGCAAACCGCCCAGCAAGCATTGTTGGCAGATCCAGAGTGGTCTCATCCCGCCTATTGGAGCCCCTACTTGTTAATCGGTAACTGGGGTTAGGAGGTCGCTATGAAAACATTGAATATCACGTGTCAAACCCTGTTATGCGCAATCGTGCTTTGCTGCATCAATCCTCTTGCCGTTTCAGCTGATGATCTGGCCAAGGGTATTGTGTTAAAAGATGTCGCCATTACCGGTTCAACCATCTTTACAGAGGCAGAGTTGGCGGCAGTCATTAACGCGCCTTTGGGGCAAACGGTCTATATTGAAGATATTTTAGGCATGGTGGATGCCATCACCGCTCACTATGTCGCCGCTGGTTACATTTCGTCAGGCGCGACCTTGCCTGACCAGGCAGTGGCTAGTGGTCAGGTAACGATTAATGTCATTGAAGGCACGCTCGGGCAAGTCAATGTCACATCAAATGGTCGGCTAAAAGCTGGATTTTTGACTTCAAAGGTGCGCGCAACTACCAAAGGCCCGCTCAACCTCCAAGATCTGCAAAAAGCGATTTCACGCCTAGAGCAAGAGCCAACCGTATCACATGTGCGTGGGGATTTGAGAGCCGGTGAAGCGAGAGGGACGTCGATACTCGATTTGGAAGTGATCGAAGACGACGCCTTCAAGGTTGTTATCGGGGCCGATAACTTTAAAAGCCCTAGTGTAGGAGAGGCACAAGGCATAGTCTCCCTTCAACATCTCAATCTGCTTGGCTTTAATGACCGGCTCGATGTGCGCTTTGAGCACAGCGATGGCATCGATGCAGGATCCGTGCAATATGATCTTCCTATCACTTTCTTGAAATCTCGATTAGCGGTGTTTCACAGTCAAGGAGATACCTTCGTCGTGGAGGAACCCTTCGATGAAATTGCGATCGAGAGTGAAACCGATACTTCAGGGCTGCGTCTAGCAACGACTTGGGCGGAGGGTGATCAGAGCATTTGGCGGACAAACCTATCCTGGGAGACCAAAGAAAGTTTGACCACGCTATTGGGTATGCCTTTTGATTTTTCACCTGGGTCGCTCAATGGCATCTCAGAAGCCGACGTGCTCGGATTTAATGTGGAGTATAGTCGCCGAGGCGAGGGTACGGGTTTTGTTGTTAGGGCGGGGCTGCGTTCAGGCTCTGATGAATTGAATCAAACAGATCTTAAGGATGACGGCGACTTCAGCCTTTACCAACTCCAAACCCAATGGGTTAAGCGGCTTAGTGCCGATCCTTTGCAACCGGCTTGGTTGCTAAGATTGAACGTAAACTATCAAAAATCAAACGACACCTTGCCCGCCTTTGAGCGTATTGGTCTGGGAGGGCATGCAACTGTGCGAGGTTACCGCGAAAACCAGTGGCTAAAAGATTCCGGTTTGACTGCCTCGCTTAGTTTTAGTGCGCCGATTTTACAGGCCCTTGGCGGTGAAGGTATTTCACTCAGAGCTGAAGTGTTCTACGACTATGGACGCGGTGAAAACTCAGAAGAGGCTTTGAATGTAGAGACTGACGTCGAGCTGAGTAGCGCTGGATTTGGTTTGTCAGCAGAATATCGAAACCTAAAATTTCAAATCCAGAAAGCCGTCCGGTATGAACGTAAAGGCAAGTTAGGCAATGCGTTGCAGGATAGTGGCATTCATGTAGGAGTGACTTATGAACTCTAATTCGAGATTGAGAAATCTGGTAAGTGGTGCATCCTTTCTCTGGATAATGCAGAGCACTTTAGCTGGCGCTGAGATTACCTTGCAGTCAACTGGCGAGACACTTTCTGGCGATATGACCATTAGCCAAGACCTTGGTTTAACCGAGGGCAGCAATTTGTTGCATACTTTTTTGACTTTCAACATCGATGCTGGCGAGTCGGCAACCTTTACGGGTAGTAATGACATTACCAATATCATTGCCAGGGTTAGTGGCGATGGCGCATCCCAGATTGATGGCTTATTACGATCTACGATCACAGATGCGAATTTATTTTTGATTAACCCCAATGGCGTTGCCTTCGGTGCAGGTGCCAGCATTGATGTTAACGGAAGTCTGCATGTGTCCACTGCCGACAGTATTGTCTTCGCGGATGAATCGAGACTGCTTGTTTCAGATACTGGGGCAAGTGGGTTTACTGCCGCCGCACCATCAGCTTTCGGCTTTGCTGGCGCGGCCGCTAGTATCAGTTTTGACGGCGTTACAATCTCAACGATTGAGGCAGACCAAGTCTCCGCGATAAGTGTCGTCGGCGGTGATATTTCTGTGTCAGAAAGTTCAATCACTTTGGCTGGTGGGGATTTTGATTTGCTAGCCACTGCTGGCGCGCAGGATGTGGCTATCGCAGCCGCAGGTCGAGATTTGTCTTCAGCGGTTTTAGGGTCGATTTCGATCTCGAATGAAACCTTTACCGAGGGTAAAGTTGATCTAGATAGCAGTGGCGAGGCGGCAGGTCGGTTATCGCTAGCGGCGGCGGATATCAGCGTTGCCCGTGGCTTTATTTTTTCGGACACGCAAGGGCAAGGTGCGGGCGGTGCGATTGATGTCTTGGCTACAGATTCGCTCACGTTGACCGATGGTGCGCGGATTACAACTGATGCAACCGGGGGCGGAGCAGGTGGCGATGTGACGATACAGGCTGGCTCTGTGTCCTTGTCAGGTCTGAACACCGCGCTGGCGGCAAGCACCTTGTCTGCTGGCGGTGATGCGGGGGACATTACAGTCACGGCGAGCAGTATTAGTATTGTAGACCGCGCCCAGATAAGTTCTGTAACGAACACGGCCGATCCAGGGGGTGACATCCTGCTTGATACAGGCTCGCTTACAATGGCTTCTGGCGGCCAGATCACTGGGCAAGCAACGTCTCGAGGCCGAGGTGCGAATGTGACGATTACCGCCACTGACCAGATATCAATAGATGCGTCGGGCACTTTGGCGGGTGAGGAAACGGGTATCTTCGTTGACAGTATCAATTTCTTACCGTTTTTTACCGGCGGCGATGCGGGTGATATTACGATCACCGCACCGAGTTTGTCTTTGACCGGCAACGCGGTGATTGCGGCCGAGGCCTCTTTGCCTAGTTCAGGCGCACCTGGAGCGATCACGCTAAATGTCGATGATCTCACGATAAATGGTGGCAGCAGTATCTCGACATTAACGAGTTCATCAGCAGATGCCGGAGCCATTACGGCCAATGTGAAGTCGCTGATGATCTCTGACGTGGGCTCAAGTATCACATCGACGAGCCGTAGCAATGGCGTTGGTGGCAGTATTGTGCTCTCGGGTGAGACGCTCAGCCTAAGTGGTGGAGCAACGGTTACGGTAACCGCAAGCGGTGCCGGTGATGCGGGTAATGTTAGCTTGACTGCGTTGGATCGGCTAGAAGTTGTGGGTGGATCTCAGGTGCAAACCAATGCTGAGAATTCAGGTGGTGGAAACATAACCATAGATGTCATAGACACGATTTATCTCAGTTACAGTACGCTAACGGCGTCTGCCGGTGGGACCGATGCTGGGGATAATGGCGGCAATATCAACATTGACCCAAGATTTGTCATTTTGGATAACGCGAGCATCGTCGCGCAAGCTGTTGCTGGAAACGGTGGTATTATCGATTTGGTCACAGAAAACTACATTGCAGATACCCGAAGCTTCTTAGATGCTTCCAGCGAGCTGGGAAATGATGGCGAAGTCCGGATCACCACGCCTTACAATTCAATTTCCGGAATTTTGGGCACGTTATCGGTAAACTTTGACGCGGTTGCCGATATCTCGAGCGATGCGTGTTCAGCGCGTAATCGAGAGTCTCGTAGCAGCCTGCTGATCGAACAGAAGCTAGGCAATCTCTCGGCGCCGGGCGATTTAACGCCAATTCAAGGAGAGGGGTGTTAAAAACGCCCCTCCGAAGGGCTCGATCCTCCCTAGAGACGTCTCTATCCGAGTCGAAATAAAGGCTTACCACCTAGCCGCCGACATTGCTGATTACATCGATGGTTTAGTGCCCAATTAAACAGACTGGTTGATTCCATCTAGCTGCGGGTTCAACGGAACCGGTTTTAGGGCAATGTGTCGTGGTAATGTTATTTTATTCTGTATAATCAACTTTCTTCAATTTGAGTGTTTATGTTGAGCTATCGAGCCTTTAGTCTTGGGTATGCTGGTCTTCTATCTCGCGCGATCAGGCTGTGCGCTTACTGTGTGTTTACGGCACCGTTGCTTGTGTTGGCACAAGACCAGTACGAACCGAATGACGAACGCGGCACAGCAACGCAGTTGATAGTGGGTGATCCCACACCCCAGATGCATACCTTAGATCCTGACCAAGATATCGATTGGTTTCGTTTTAATGCTAGGTACGATGAAATTTATGATATTCGAACACTGGAAGTGGGTGATCAGGTCGACCTCGTCCTAGAGGTCTATAATGAAATAGGCGACAAAATTGAAGAATTCGATTTCGGTTTTTTAGGAGAGGGAGAAGCATTTTCTTTTAGAGCAAAGGAAACCGGAACTTACTATTTAAAAATTTATGATTATAACTGCATCAATCAGGCCGATGATTGCGCTGAGCCAAGAGGTGAAGCTGCGAAATATAGCGTCGCCATTTTTGTGCCAATTGGTGCTGCTGCAGGTCCAGATTTGTCGATCGTGCAGCAACAGGGTTCGGACCCTGCTGTCGGAAGAGCTTTCCCATTAGGTATTACGGTGAAGAACAACGGCGGGCAGACAGAGGATGACACTGCCAAAAACCTAGTGATATTGACCTACTCAGAACCCAAGCTACCAGCGCCAACGAACCTGCCTGAGGGATGTGCTGCTGGTCGTGGGCCGGACTCAGATGGTTTCATTGTAGATCAACCGGGTCTGGTGATTTGCCTAAAAGACCAGTTGGTAGCGGAAGAAAGTTTTAGTTATACCCTGAATTTTGAGTTTACCGAGGTTGGCAAGGTTAGATTTACCAGTGCAGTTGCGGGTCATGAAGATGAGAACTACACGTTAAGACAATCTGATGACCGTTGGTCCAACAATGAAATTTCTGAGGTTGTTAACGTGGGCGAAGGCAGTGGAAATGAGCCCACAGACTCAGATGGAGACGGTATCGTTGACGGCGACGACAATTGTTCGCTCGTCATCAACGTCAATCAAACCGACACCGACAGCGACGGCGATGGGGACGCCTGCGACTCTGATGACGACAATGATGAGGTCGCGGATAGTGACGACAATTGCCCGCTCGTCGTCAACGCCAACCAAACCGATACCGACAGCGATGGTGAGGGGGACGCTTGCGACTCTGACGACGATAATGATGATGTCTCTGATGGTGTTGATAATTGTCCTCTGATTGCAAACTCAAGCCAAGCCGATGCCGATCAGGATGGCGTCGGGGACGTCTGTGATGGCTCAAACGATGCAGATAGCGATGGCGACGGTGTGTTAGACGATTCTGATAATTGCCCGGCAATTAAAAATACTGATCAGGAAGATGCTGATGGAGATGGGCTTGGGGATCTGTGCGATGACGATCTCGACGGAGATGAGGTCGATAATGGTGCAGATAACTGTCCAACGGTAGAAAACCCTGATCAAGCGGATTTAGACGAAGATGGTGTGGGCGATGCGTGTGATCTGGATATCGATGGGGACAAGGTGGCAGATGCCGTCGATAACTGTCCGGTGACGCCGAATAGCAACCAAAGCGATATAGACAACGATGGCGATGGTGATGCCTGTGACAACGATGACGACGGTGACCAAATAGAGGATGCTATTGATAACTGTCCGGCGATTGCCAATGCGGATCAAGCTGA
>Ga0255775_1003070_pt1 | contig 14006 bp, 10 predicted proteins | sample 011ome_26_FD_179973 | JGI IMG/M metagenome (GOLD analysis project Ga0255775, IMG submission 179973) | Coastal salt marsh microbial communities from the Groves Creek Marsh, Skidaway Island, Georgia - 011511BT metaG (version 2) | ecosystem: Environmental > Aquatic > Marine > Intertidal zone > Salt...
TAAAGTTTGTCGTTCAGAGCGCAAAAAATGCCCCTGACTGCGATCCACATCGGGGCGTCGGTCATGAATAGACCGCGGTTGGAACAATTCAGGATCCACATATCGCAATATGTTGTACCGCCACATCGGGTGGCCCACGCGGATCCCGTCGAACAATCGCTGCACGCGGCGCGCAAGCATGTCATCATATACGTCGACCGTATCATGAATTCCAATCAACGGGCGCATGAATTTTTCGGACAACATCCACGATGCCGGAAAACATAACACGGCGGCCGTCATCACATGTTCATCGCCACATTTTTCCAAGATGCAAAAATCGTTTTGAAATATTTGTCCCAATGTCGCCATCGGATCACGGTCATTTATGGCAATCTCTACGCCATCTGGGCACAAAACACCGGCAGTGGTGCGTTTGAAGCCCTTGTGCTCTTCTGCCCAGTCAATTGCATGCCACATCAATTCCTGCGCCGCATCAAAACCAGAGGGATCCGTTTTGCACACTTTTTCCGCATCGGATGCCAGAAGTTCGCGCCGCCGTTTCATTTGCGCGGCATAGGCGTCATCAATCCACAACCAATCCTCAAGCGAGATCGGCCCAATTCCGGGCAAGGGCGCATGGAGCTCATGCGGATATGGAATGTGGTTTTGCAAAATCTCTGTCATGGTCGGAACCTGCGATGTGCGTCGCGCCATGTCAAGATTCCAATGCGACCCGTCGCTTCCAAGGTCTATTCATGTCGCGAATAAACAGGATTTTGATCAAGGACGTGCCAGAGTAGGATAAAAAGGGGAAATATTATGGTCCAACATTTCCGTGACGCCCGAAAGATCGATCCAACCCGTGGCGATGTCTTGGGGGATAACACCCCAAATGATGCAGATCGCGTTGAAATTGGACCGACGCAACTTGCCTATCGGGAATGGGAAGCAGCCGGACTTGCCCTGCCCGATCTGCAGGAAATGCGCCGGTTCAGATGGGCACGTTTGACGCAGCATGTTGTTGATCGCGGCTATGGCGGGGTGTTGTTGTTCGATCCCCTGAATATTCGCTATGCGACAGACAGCACAAATATGCAGCTGTGGAATACCCATAACCCATTTCGCGCGCTTCTTTTATGTGCAGATGGGTATATGGTCATCTGGGATTACAAGAATTCACCTTTTTTATCGCAATTCAATCCCTTGGTCCGTGAACAACGCTCTGGCGCGGATCTGTTTTATTTTGACCGTGGCGACAAGGTAGATGTCGCCGCAGATGTGTTTTCGAATGAGGTTCGGCAGCTGATCACCGAACATGGTGGTGGCAACATGCGCCTAGCGGTCGATAAAATCATGCTGCATGGTTTGCGCGCGCTTGAAGCGCAAGGTTTTTCGATCATGGAAGGTGAAGAGCTGACCGAAAAAGCACGCTCTATCAAAGGACCAGATGAAATCAAGGCAATGCGTTGCGCAAGCCACGCCTGTGAAATCGCGGTTGGCGAAATGGAGCGCGCCGCACGTGCCGGTGTTCCAAACGGCAACATGAGCGAAGATGATATCTGGGCAGTTCTGCACGCCGAAAACATTCGCCGCGGCGGGGAATGGATTGAAACGCGCTTGCTTGCATCCGGCCGACGCACAAATCCGTGGTTCCAAGAATGCGGCGGTCGCATTGTGCAGAACAATGAAATCGTGGCCTTTGATACCGACCTGATTGGGTCGTATGGGATTTGTGTCGACATTAGCCGCACATGGTGGATTGGTGACAAAGCCCCGCGTCCTGACATGGTGTCTGCTATGCAACATGCCCATGAACACATTATGACCAATATGCAAATGCTAAAGCCGGGCGTGCATATGCGTGATTTGACATTCAATGCACATGCTTTGGCACCACACTATCAAAAACAGAAATACGGATGCATGATGCATGGGGTGGGCCTATGTGATGAATGGCCGTTGATCGCTTATCCAGATCAATTTGTGAATGGCGCCTATGATTACCACCTTGAGGCAGGTATGGTGCTTTGCGTCGAAGCCTTGGTCAGCCCTGAGGGTGGAGATTTTTCCATCAAGTTAGAGGACCAGGTCCTTATAACGGAAGATGGATTTGAAAACTTGACCAAATATCCGTTTGACGATCGATTGATGGGCCGATAGGAACCTAGTGTTCAATCACAAATTCATGGGTAATCAGCCAATTCTCAACCTCGTCGCGGCGCGTGCCTGCGACGGGGATGTCCCCCTTGTCTGTGATCAAAACCAAAGTATTTGACGTCACCTTTGTCCCACGGATCGCTTGTTTCGCCACCCAATAGGACCGATGCGGCTGTATCCCATCAACATCCGCCAACAGTTGTATGCAATGCTTTAACCGTGAGCGTTCGACAATATCGCGTGAGCGTGTGACCAACTTGACATGGTGTTCCAGCGCTTGGAAATAAAGAATGTCGTCAATCTCTATCTCATGATCGCCAAACTTAATGGCGCGCCCTCTGTTGCTGCTAAGAACCAATTTCGGAAAGACAAAGGTATGAAACACCCATTCAAACACAACCAATTGCGCGGTGCGCAGCGCGATCACCTCAAATTTTGTCTGGGACTCGTAAATGACAATTATGTCCATATACTCAGCAAGATATACATACAACGCAGTCGATAATGACGCCGAAAATATCGTGCCGATAATCGAATAATACACCACAGGGCGCGCTGAAGGCGTAAAAAGCAATAGTCATGCGACAAACGCCAAATGGCCGCTAATGTAAAACAAAGAACAAAACGCCATAAGTGCAAAAAGAGCGCTCGCGATATAAATGCTTTGCATTTCAAGCATGCCAAAGACCGAATAAACAATCATAACAGAAGCTACATACTTTACGAACAAAGGCTCTTTGATCATTTGCCGCTCAGCACGATAGCTGGCAACTTGCGTTTTGCAAGTCGGGAATTTAACTAAAATATCCCGCTCTATATTGTTCATATCAACGCCATCCCCATTCCGCAACGTTCGAATTGACGAACACAATCAATAAAAAAACTCTATATAACGATCAAACTATAGCCTTGGCACGTATCTATAGATTCGAAAAATAGGGTCAACCGTTTGGATGAAAATAAGTTTAATATCGACCTGAAAACTATGGTTTGCCTTGTTGTTTGAAGATTTCAGCGTTAAACGCAACGGCAGATGAACAAAGTAAAGGCCGCACTATGATCCCTCGCTATTCCCGCCCAGACATGGTTGCTATTTGGTCGCCTGAAACCAAATTTCGCATCTGGTATGAAATCGAAGCAAACGCATGTGATGCGATGGCCGACTTAGGTGTCATCCCGCGCGAAAATGCGGATGCGGTTTGGAAAGCCAAAGATGTTGAGTTTGATGTGGCCCGCATCGATGAAATAGAATCGGTGACAAAACATGACGTTATCGCGTTCTTGACCCATCTTGCTGAGCATATCGGATCTGACGAAGCACGCTTTGTCCACCAAGGAATGACAAGCTCGGACGTGTTGGACACTTGTTTTAACGTTCAATTGGTGCGCGCCGCAGATATTCTGATCGCCGATATGGAAGGGTTGCTTGCCGCCTTAAAACGTCGTGCCTATGAACATAAAGACACAGTTCGCATCGGCAGAAGCCACGGCATCCACGCCGAACCCACCACCATGGGTTTAACATTTGCGCGTTTTTATGCGGAAATGGATCGCAACCTCACTCGCCTCAAAACAGCGCGAGACGAAATTTCAACCGGTGCAATTTCCGGCGCGGTTGGGACCTTTGCAAATATTGATCCACGTGTCGAAGAACACGTCTGCGCAAAATTGGGCCTGACACCAGAACCGATTTCAACGCAGGTCATTCCACGTGATCGGCACGCCGCCTTTTTCGCGACACTCGGTGTGGTCGCAAGTTCGATTGAAAACGTTGCGATTGAAATTCGCCATATGCAGCGGACAGAGGTCCTTGAGGCTGAGGAATTCTTTTCCAAAGGTCAAAAAGGGTCGTCTGCGATGCCGCACAAACGTAACCCTGTGTTGACTGAAAACCTGACAGGTCTTGCACGACTGGTGCGTATGGCGGTTGTTCCCGCGATGGAAAACGTGGCGCTGTGGCATGAGCGCGATATCTCACACAGCTCCGTTGAACGAAACATCGGCCCCGATACCACCATCACACTTGATTTTGCATTATCGCGCCTGACATCTGTCATCGACAACCTTGTCGTATATCCAGAAAACATGTTGAAAAATATGAATAAATTTCGCGGCTTGGTCATGTCGCAGCGCGTTCTACTGGCGCTCACCCAAGCTGGCGTCAGCCGCGAAGATGCCTATCGTCTGGTTCAACGCAATGCGATGAAAGTTTGGGAACACGGTGCCGACTTTAAAACCGAACTTCTTGCCGATGCCGACGTCACATCAGCATTGACGCCTGCAGAGATCGAAGAAAAATTCGATCTTGGATATCATACGAAACACGTGGATACAATTTTCAAGCGCGTTTTTGGCGAGTAAAGGAAATGGGGGCGTTGCCCCCGCCGATTTACATCGGCTCCCCCAGGATATTTGATAGACAGAAAATGAAAGCTTAGTTCTCATTTTCTGTCTCAAAATATCCTCGCCGAAGGCGAAATATTACATATGGATTGCGCGACCGTAGGCGTCTAGAACGGATTCGTGCATCATTTCCGACAAGGTTGGATGCGGGAAGACTGTATGCATCAAATCTTCTTCGGTCGTTTCCAACTGACGTCCAATGACATATCCTTGGATCATTTCTGTAACTTCAGCGCCGACCATATGTGCGCCAAGCAATTCACCGGTTTTCGCATCAAATACTGTTTTTATCATGCCTTCTGGTTCGCCAAGTGCAATGGCTTTGCCATTGCCAATAAATGGGAAGCGGCCGACTTTGATGTCAAAACCAGCATCTTTTGCTTTGGCTTCGGTAAGACCGACAGAAGCGACTTGGGGATGGCAGTAGGTGCAGCCCGCAATTGTATTCGGCTTAATCGGATGAACATGATGTCCAGCAATGAGTTCGGCAACCATGACGCCTTCGTGGCTTGCTTTATGCGCAAGCCAAGGCGCCCCTGCGATGTCACCTATAGCATAGAGGCCATCAATGCCTGTCCGGCAATATTCATCCACAACCACATGTGTTCTGTCGATCTTGACGCCCAAAGCTTCCAGCCCTAGATTTTCAACGTTGCCAACGATACCAACTGCCGAGATCACGGTGTCAAATTCTTCGGTCGTCGTTTTTCCATTTGCTTCGATATGCGCAACAACTTTACCTTGGCCACGGTCTAGTTTCTTTACCGAAGTTTTTTCGCGGATTTTCATGCCCTGCTTTTCAAACTGCTTTTTGGCGAATTTTGAAATTTCTTCATCTTCGACAGGCAGAACGCGATCCATGACCTCAACCACGGTCGTGTCTGCACCGAGTGTATTGTAAAAGCTGGCAAATTCGATCCCAATTGCGCCCGATCCAATAACCAACAATTTTTTCGGCATCCGCTTTGGTGTCAACGCATGTTTATAGGTCCAAACCAAATCACCTTCCGCCTCAAGCCCGGGCAATTCGCGCGCGCGCGCGCCCGTTGCCAAAACGATGTTTTTTGCGGTGATTTCTTCGGTCCCCTTATCCGAGGTAACAGTGACTTTACCTTTGGATGGGATTGTTGCAGTTCCCATAAATACCGTCACTTTGTTTTTCTTCATCAAGTGGCCGATACCTTGGTTAAGTTGCTTGGACACACCGCGAGAGCGCTGCACAACCGCATCAAGATCAAATCCGATTTTATCTGCGCTTAAGCCAAATTCTTTGGCGCGATGCATCAAATGAAATACGTCTGCGGACCGCAACAGGGCTTTGGTCGGGATACATCCCCAGTTAAGACAAATGCCACCCATGTGTTCGCGTTCAACGATTGCGGCTTTTAAACCCAATTGTGCTGCGCGGATAGCGGCGACATAACCGCCGGGACCTGCACCGATTACGACGACATCAAAAGACTGTGTGGACATGCTCAACCTCGGAAAAATGAATTCCGTTTAACGTTAAACTATTTTATTTTTCGGATCAATAAGCGAGCTATGATTAACTCGCCTTAGCGAGTTGTTGGTACGTCATAGCATACCCGCCGCTGTCCATGTAATCAGATTCAATCTGCGTTGATGTCCGCGCAAGAGCTGCGTTGCGATATGGAAAGCGTCCGAACAAGCGGATGACTTCTCGATGAACACGTGCGTGCATCAGCGAGTTTTCCCCCGTTTCAGGCATCCGCGTTTTCATCAACCGCACACAACGTTCTTGATCACAAAGGTTCTCGGAGTGCATCAATGGCAGGTAAAAGAACTGTCGCGCGGGTTCATCGATGCGCATATCCCAATTGTGATCAATTGCGGATTTGGCCGCCGATAGCGCAATGCGATCGGATGAGAATGCGCGCGCCTCATTGCGGAACATGTTTCGCGAGAATTGATCAGCAACGATAATATAGGCCAGCGTCCCAGATGGATATGTCAACCACATCCCCATCTTGCCCGCCATGATATCTTGCCATACAGGCAGGAAACGTTCCCGAATTTCGGCATCCAAGGCATCTGACGCCTCGTACCAGCCTTGCGGACCAACTTCATCAAGCCAAAAATTTAACACCTGCTCAGACGACATTATTGTACCCTCACGTTGCGCCTCTTGGGTTTAGGTTTGCATACTGACCGAAAAACCCAAGTAATAATGTGTTACATACCTGTTACGAAATGTGAGGGGAATTTTTAATCCGCGTCCTCATTTGCAGAAACGATTGCGTATTCTTGCGCAAGCTCAAGTGCAACGGGCGACCCTGTCGGCATCACAGCTGTGTAGGATGTTGTATCCGTTGCCGCCGCACGGCGCGTCATGCGATAAATCGCATAAAGGCCCAAGAACACGAAGAGCGCAATCAAAATCACGAAATATCCATATGCGCCCATCAGGTCCATCATCTTACCCAAAACGATTGGGCCTGCGATGGCACCTAAGCCATTGATAAATAACAACCCACTAGAGGCAGCGGCCATATCTTCGTATTCGAGAAAGTCGTTGGTGTGGGCAATCAATAGGGAATAGAGCGGGTTTGACATTCCGCCAATCAAAAGCGCCGAGACCAGCAGCATGTAAAAATTACCTGCAAATGTCCACGGAAGCACACAACCAATCGCCCCGATAAAGGCACAAATCATGATCAACCGGCGACGATCCATGTGATCAGACAACCACCCGATTGGGATTTGTAACAACATGGCACCGATGTAAAAAAACGACACAAAAATAGAAATCTGTCCCAAGCTTAGGCCAATCTTTGACCCAAATATCGCAGACATACCAAATTGCGCGGCAAAAACACCCCCCAATAGAAACATACCTGCGCATCCCAAGGGAGAGGTTTTGATGAGATTTTTTAAGCTCATCGGTTTTGTCGTATCAAAGGCCGGTGTCGGGCTGATCGATAACAAGATGGGCGCAAAGGACACAGACACCAAGACCGAAATAATGATAAACAACGTATAGCCCGCGGGATCAGCCAAGAGCAGCAGCCCTTGCGCCGCAATGATCCCGACGGTTTGCGCGATCATATAGACCGACAAGGCCTGCCCGCGCGTTTCATTGGTTGCAGCATTGTTCAACCAGCTTTCTGCCGTGACATAGACGCCGCAGAACGAAAACCCGATAATCACGCGCCCGATGGACCATGCGATGGGATGGGGAATAGCAGGATACAACACCAATACAGCCGAAATAAAGGATGCCAAGGCCGCAAATACCCGAACATGCCCCACGCGGCGGATCATTTCAGGAACAACGCGGCTCGCGCCAAGGAACCCTACAAAATAGGAGGACATAACAACCGACATTTCGAGTGTTGAAAAACCCTCGATCTCACCGCGAACACCGATAAGCGTGCCTTGAAGACCATTGCCCATCATCAACAAAAGCATGCCAAGCAGCAGTGCCCAAGAATTCTTTAATACAGAAAGCATTTAAGCTATGTCCCTAATTTTGTTCGAGTGTGCCAAGTTTTACGAGCATTACCAAATAATTATTAAAGGTCGGGGATCAAAAACGACGAATCCCCGTATGAAAAGAACCTATATCTATTTTCAATTGCGTGTTTGTAGATGTCTTTCACGCGATCAGCACCCATAAGCGCCGACACCAACATCACCAAGGTTGATTTTGGCAAATGGAAATTCGTCATCAATCCATCGGCGACATGAAATTTAAATCCGGGGTAGATAAAGATATCAGTGGCGCCAGACCATGGTTCGATTGTCCCGCTTTCGCTTGCGGCTGTTTCAATTAATCGCAGTGCAGTGGTCCCCACCGGTATTACCCGACCGCCGCGGTCTTTGGTCGCTTGTATTTCGCGCGCGGCTTGCTCAGACACCTCGCCGATTTCGGCATGCATTTTATGGGTCGTGATGTCATCGACTTTTACGGGCAGAAATGTCCCTGCCCCAACATGCAGCGTCACTTGGGTGAAATCGACACCATGCGCGCGGAGCGCCGTCAAAAGGTCATCGTCAAAATGCAAAGATGCCGTCGGCGCGGCAACCGATCCGCGATGTTGTGCAAAAACGGTTTGATAGTCTGATTTGTCGGCATCATCTGCCGCCCGTTTCGACGCAATATAGGGCGGCAATGGCATCGCCCCTGCCTCATCCAAGGCCGCATCAAAATCGGCGCCCGAAAGGTTAAAAGAAATCTCGGCTTGGCCATCGGATTTTGCAATCAGTTCGGCGTAAAATTCTAAGGTAAAGTGAATAATCTCGCCCTCATTCACTTTGCGAAGTGGTTTTATCAAACACCGCCACGTCCCTGTTGGTGTGGGTTCTAACAAGGTCACTTCGATCTTTGCGTGACCGCTGCCGCTTTGGCTTGTATCGCGACGGCGTGTCCCAAATAAACGTGCCGGGATCACCTTGGTGTTGTTGATCACCAACCGATCACCTGGGTTCAAGACATCCACCAAATCGCGCACGATCTTATCTTCTATCCCGCCATTTCGGGCCACCAGCATCCGCGCAGATGATCGCGGTGACACAGGCCGTGTGGCGATCAATTCCTGTGGAAGATCGAAATCAAAATCAGACAACTGCATGTTTTATTCCAATTTAGGAGGTGGACGGCGAAAGATGTCGCGAAACATCGCTGGCGTAAAGATCGACAAAGGATTGACGCTGACGGTGGGCTTATCAGCAACGCCATCGATGTTAAAGTTAAATCCAATAAACCCTTCGCCCTTTTTCGAAAAAATAGATCCAATCCCATTCAATACATAGAGTGGCGACAAGACACCTTGGAAATCCATGGATGTATTAGATTTATTGTAAAAGCCGTCCACGGTAATACCCAGAGACGGTCCAAACATGGATGCGTTTTCGACGATGATTTGCTGAGCATTTGACCGGAATTTTGCGTTGATTTCATTTGCAACCAAACCGCCCCCCGTCAATTGATCCAGCAATCCCACAACGCTAATTGCGTTTAACAGTTCAATCAATACGGGGGCGTTTTGAATGCGTACATTGCGCACTGACAACACTCCGTCAAATTCACCGGATCGACCTGTTCCTGTGATTCCCAATTCCAATGTGCCACCGGATGCCCGCTTCATCGCGCCCGCGGACACCAATGCTTTGCCCGCATTTCGAGACGTGATTGTGACAGACATATTGCCGTTTTGACGCCCAATGCGCCCCGATATGGCAGCATCACCATTCACAAGACCGGTAAATGACCCACGGTTCGACGCATTGAGCGATAGGTCCAAATTCCGAACATGAACCTTGTCGGTTACATCCAAACGATCCAAGCGAACTTTGGTTTCTCCACCTGACGACGCAGTTCCCGATCCAGCGTTGAACCGTTTTAAGAACGCAGATAGATCAGAACGCCCACCCGTAACCGCAATTGCACCGTTTTGTGCGATTTCTAGGCTGCCTCGAAACGCTGGGCCAATTTCGATGCGATCAAGGACCAGTTTTTGAAACTTGTTTGATTGAAACGCCCCCTTACCAGAAAGGGATGCGCCCGCGCCCGAAAACTCAAGACGCTTTAGAACATTGACGCCGTCAAATTGCCCTTCTGCGATAAAATTTGCCTTGGATGATTTTGGCTTTGACCATGACATTTGCGGAACACGCAGCTCTGCCCCGACAAGCGAAGATGTCGCAGTATAGTTTGGGGCAACCCCTTTTGGAAATTGCGCCAAAAACGCAACAGGGGTTTGCCCCGACACCAACCATACCGGCAATGAAATGCCCAATGCGGCCAAATCATCACGGCCCACGGTCGCATTGACGCTCAGCTCACCTGCGCGATCCTGATAGGTTGGCCCGAGATAGGCGGTAAATTCCCCCTGTCCTGCCACATCGTTCAAAGACGCGGTCCCCGAAATGGAAAGCACGTCTTTTTCAATCGATAGGGCCAGAATATTTGCCGCCAATGACCGATTTGGAACAAGCGTGTCAGATGTCACATCGCGTAAATCTGCCATCACGCGATAGGACACTTCGTTCGGCTTCAGCCCCTGTTTCAATATAAAATCCGCCCGCGCGCTGGCCGTTGCAAAACCAGAGACGAAATTAGCGTCACGCTTCAACCTGTCTAAAACGATGAATGGTTTGTTATTCAAAGTTTTCAAAATATCAGGGATCTGCCCTTTTGCAGAAACTTCGGTCCATGCGGGGCTCGGTTTGATGCGGGAATCAGGAATGACAAAGCTTGTTCCCGCCAAATCGATCGGTGCGCTGACATCTTGCGCGATTTGCCCTGCGTGCAAAACGACAGAGGTACGGTAGTCTTGGGAGGCAAATATACCGCGTGCGCCTGTGACCAAAGGCATATCAGGCATGAACAAAAACGATGTGTCCGAAAATGAAAAACTGATCGCTGCCTCTGGGCGTTCTTGGTTTTTTGCCCGCATCGAAAAGGACACGTCTTCCAGCACGCCCTCTTTGATATTTTGCGCAACCCATGTACGCGGTTTGTCTTTGAACGCTTCGGGCCAATATCCCATGACTGTGTCGATCGAAACGCGTGGCACCGATGCGCTAAGCCCGATGTTCCAGCCTGCCGCATCCGCCCGTAGATCGCCTTGGGCAATGACATGGGATTGGCTGCGTTGATCTTGGATAAATATCTGCGGCAATTCCACCAAAAACGGATCGAGCGACAGACGAAAATCAGCGCTGGCTTTCGATGTGGTGATGGGGCTGGGGAAAAGGCCGAACGGATTTGCATCCAATTTCGACACTTGGAGCTGGCCCGTAAACTGCGTGTTGCCTGATGGGTCGGTTCGAATGGTGGAATAGCCCGTCGCAGACACGGTCACATCGCGGCTTTTCACCGAAATATCGGTAAATCGGATTTCTTGGTTCTTGGGATCAAAGGCGAAATACGTCTGTGCGCCATCAAATGGAATGGGGCGCACGGTGTCATTTGGTCGAACAAAGCCTGATGAGATTTGCAAGGTGCCATTGATTTGCGTCAATTGCCCCGCATCCGTCAGCCCAGACCGCAGCGCGCCCGAAATGGTTGCCTGCAACGGATCAAGCCATTCCAAAACCTTGGATTGGCTGGCCAAGGTTTCGGCGGGCATATCGGTCAACAAAACGCCAAATTCGGCCGCACGTGTTCCAATCGCGCTTTTGTAATTCAACGCAAGCGTTGATACCCCCGCACCACCATTCAGTAACGCAAGGTCAGACCGCATCAGGATAACATTGTTCTCGCGCGATAAACTAAAGCGCGCGCCATCCACGATAAACGCTTGGTCAGATAGCATGTCATCATATTGCAGCGTCAAACCAAACAGATCGAACCGTTCAAATCGGGACAGTTCAACGCGGTTTGCAGCGGTATCAATACTGTCTAAAACCGCGAGTAAATCAAAACTTTTTGTGTTATCAGTGTTCAGCGCACCAAAACGAAGCGTCACCTCGCCCGTTTCGGATCGGCGTACCGCGATATTTGCGCCGTCAATGCTTAGGGTCGAGACCCTGAAATCCCCGCGCAAGATGTCGTCAAGCGCCATCTGCGTCTTGATGGCCCCCAGATTGACAAAGGCGGGATTGCCATTTTGCGACAATGACACTTGGTTAAAGTCAAATTGTGGCTGCCACGTGTCACTAAGCCCGACTGTTATGTCGCTAAAATCTATATCAACATGTGGGATCAAAGATTTAAATTCCACCGCGATGCGGTCTTGGACGATTTGCGGCACCCGCAGATCACGCCCCTTCATCACCAAGACAAAGGCGCCGCCCACCAATATCAACGTCACGCATAACGCCACCGATGTTCCCAAAATTGCTCGGACAATCGGATGCTTTCGTAACCAGACCATCGCTGTGACGACGCGCTTTACCAAATCTGTGAACTTTCTCTTTTAATTTTCTTCTGTCACATTAGATTAGGACGGTACCCTATTCCAGTGAAAGGATAATACAGTGTCATCTTTACCTTATCTAGCACCGACAGTCGAATTGCCACGTGACGGCGGTGAAACGCTGAATATTGCGGATTTGCGCCCAAACAAAGTGGTTTTGTTCTTTTATCCCAAAGATAACACGCCCGGCTGCACAAAAGAAGCCATTGGATTTACCGAAGCTGCAGAAGAGTTTGCAAAACTTGGTGTGACACTGGTTGGTGTTTCCAAGGATTCGGTCAAGTCGCATGAAAAATTCATCGAAAAGCAAAACCTGAACGTGATCTTGTTATCGGATGAAAATGGCACCGTTTGCGAAGATTTTGGCGTTTGGGCCGAAAAATCTATGTATGGCAAAACATATATGGGCATCGAACGGTCAACATTTCTAATTGATGGTAACGGACATGTGCAGCGCGAATGGCGCAAGGTCAAAGTACCCGGACATGTTGAAGATGTATTAGAAGCGGCAAAAAACCTGTGACACCAACGACGCTAACAGAAATGGCAACTGCCGTCTTGAACACCAAAGACGGGAGGGAAAAAACCGCACTGTCCAAAACCTACGCAGAAACATGGTTTGCGGCGCGTGCAGCAGGAACCGATATTGCCATTGGAACATCAACCCCGCCCTTGCACCCCGCGCGCCCTGACAAGCCTGAATTGCTGTCACCGCGTGATGTGCCACGGCGCAGAACGGGGTCGCAAGCGGGGCGTATTGCCTTGCTGCATGCGGTCGCACATATCGAATTGAACGCGGTTGATTTGCATTGGGATATCATCGCACGGTTCGGCCACATCAAAATGCCCATTGGTTTTTATGATGATTGGGTCAAATCCGCAGCCGAAGAAAGCAAGCACTATAACCTCGTCTGTGATTGCCTTGAGTCAATCGGGAGCTTTTATGGCGCCTTGCCAGCGCATGCATTCATGTGGCAAGCCGCAGAAGACACCCGCGACGATCTATTGGGGCGCCTTGCGGTTGTTCCCATGGTTCTTGAGGCGCGCGGTTTGGATGTCACCCCCGGCATGATTGAGCTTTTTGAAAAAGCAGGCGTGACCCAAGCCGTTGACGCATTGAATGTGATTTACGCCGAAGAGGTTGCGCATGTCGCGTATGGTTCCAAATGGTTTAATTTCCTGTGTGGACGGGACAATTTGGACCCAAAAGATGTGTTTCATGACCTTGTTCGCAAATACTTTCGCGGGGCGCTAAAGCCCCCCTTTAACGAAGAAAAACGGGCCGATGCAGGCCTTCCGCCCGATTTTTATTGGCCGCTTGCGGATCAAATGGGGGTGCGGTTGTAAATCGCAAATGGCCCCTGCGTGGGCCATTTTCCGCACATGAGCGTTTAAAATTGTTGCACAACAGAACATTGGACGGTACCCAATGTGCCAACATGGGATGAGACACGGGGACGTCTGAGTGAGACAACGCATTACACAACGCATTGATCGTTTTTGGTCGCGCTATTTTCCAGAACGGCGTGTGTTCTTGAAATCTGACGAAGACACGCGTTTCATTCGCTTGCGTCCTTCTGT
>Ga0255775_1003079_pt1 | contig 13973 bp, 7 predicted proteins | sample 011ome_26_FD_179973 | JGI IMG/M metagenome (GOLD analysis project Ga0255775, IMG submission 179973) | Coastal salt marsh microbial communities from the Groves Creek Marsh, Skidaway Island, Georgia - 011511BT metaG (version 2) | ecosystem: Environmental > Aquatic > Marine > Intertidal zone > Salt...
GTCCCCGACGACGATTTCTTTCGCGGCGCACCGCCAGCGGCAGTCGCAGTCGCGCGCTCGGATGTCGTCCGTGCGCCCTCTGGCGCCAGCGCGCTTGCATCCTTCACCGTCGTCGCACCGTCGCCAACCGCCGTCGACGCGCCGTCACCGACGTGCACATCAACCACGGCATCATCACCGCTCACCACCGGAGCAGCAGACGCCTCGACGGATTCGTCACGCGCGCCGACGGTGTCGTAGCCCTCACTCGGAGAGGGCACTGCCGATGCGCGCGCGTCGTCGCCCTCACGCCGCGAATCGTCCCTATTGTCCGCGCTCGCGCGCACGAGGGCTCGCGCTCGGCGCGTCGCGCGCGTCACGCGCGCATTCGCGCGCACGGGTCCCGCACCGCGCGGGGAGACGCGCGACATGGCGAGCATCATGGTGCGCTGTAAACCTCAAGCGCGACTGCGTTCTCGAGCGCCGTGCGCGCCGTGCGGCGCTTCGCGCGCGCTCACGCGAATGCAAACGGGTGCGTGACGCGAGATGCGTTCACGTCGTGCGCGTCGGACGCGACGTACGGACGGGCGTGCGGGTGAGCTCGAGCGCTGTGCGCGCGACAGTGGCGACAGTGACGGCACTTTTGCACACGACGGACGGCGAATGGAGACGCGATCGCGCGCGCGTTCGCGATGGCATCGCGCGCGCGCGGCGATGGTGATGTGTGCGATCGCGGCGTGCGCGCGCGGGGCGTGCGCTCGACGGGATTTGCGCGCGATTGCGGTTGATTTCGTGCGGCAGGCGCAAGATGTTGGGGAGATCGACATGTCTCCGGGCGTGGAACTCGGTGCGGAGCCTTCGGCGGCGAACGGGCGCCTGGGTGTCGTCGCGCGCGAAGGGCTCGATGCTATGGATGCGTACGCGCGCGTGTCGTGGCGCGCGGTGCTGCATCCGGCGACGACGTACGACGCCAATGGACCCGGGTTGGGCGCGACGCTAGCGCAGCTCAAACTCGAGCACGGCGCTGACGACAAGGCGGCGTTGATTTTGGCGTTAATTTATGAAAAATACGAGCTTGGCACGCGATCGAGGTTTTTCGAATACTTGCGAGCGATGCCTGAGGAGTTTGACACGCCGACGTTTTGGAGCGAGGCGAACACCAAGGAGCTCGAGGGGAGCGACTCGTACGAGCACGACGTGCTGGAGGAATACAAGATGGTTAAAAATGTATGGACTGGACTTACGCGACGTGTGTTTGATGTGTATGGCGATGTTTTTACGAATAACGCCACAAAATCATGGCACGCGTTGCGTTGGGCGTGGACGGTGGCGCACGCCAGAGCGATTCGTGTGCGAGGAAAAGAAGGTTTAGCCATCGTCCCCGTGATTGACATGATTCAAGAGTGCGCTGGAAACGAAACCGCTGTAGATGCCGCCGAACACGGCGAAGATACGGGGTTCGCGGTGTACGATCACCACTCAGATGCCGCCGTGGTGTACGCCAAGCGCGAGTACTCTCCGGGCGAAGCCGTATGCGAGCGCTTTGGTCGAATGAATAACTTTGACTCGATTCAGCACCTCGGGTATTTGCCAGACGTAGATGAACGCGATACACGGAACTGCGTGTTGTTTGTCATGCAAGCACCTGATCGGCACGCGGCAAAGGTGAAGAATGCTGGATTTGAAACGCCTTGGCGCGCGTGCGTGGCGGCGGACGCCAAGGCGTCGAGCTTGGACTTGCTCGCAGCCTTCATCGAGCTCGCCGATGGACGCGATATCGATGTTAACGCCTCTGGTGTACCAGTTGACGTACGTAAAGATGCGTTGCTTGACTTGATTAAAGCTCGCATCGATCGATACCCGACGTCGATTGAAGACGACAAGGCGTCGCTCGATGCCATGCGAGAGTCGGTGCGTGACTTTAACGAACGTCTCAACGCCAAGGGATTAGACGTGCTCGAACGCACACAAATGGAACTTCACCTCGACAATGCGCGCCGCGGTGCTTTAGCCGTAGAGTTTAGAATGCGCGAAAAGAAGGTTCTCGTCGCCTTGCGCGAGCGTGTCGAGACGCTGCTCACTATGCGCGACGCGCGAGACGAATTGTAATATGAACTGCCGCCGACGCTGCTATTCGTTCTTCGGAATATGTCTTTGATTTGTTTTGAACACGAAGCATGAATAATTACAGGTTTGGCATGAATGTGATCTACTGGGTGGTGGTAAATAGTAAATAAATCGCGGCGCCCGCGAGAGAAGTCGTTTCCGCCTTCCCGAGCGCTCCTGTGCGCGCATTGATGAAAGAGAAAAGTTGAAAAAAGAGATACAGTGCGCATCAGACTCTGCGCCAATTTCGTACCGTGTATAAGAACACGGATACAGTACGTTGGCAAAAAATTGGACATATACAATATACACGTACAGAGTTGACTTGGCTCGCTCAAAAATTTCAAATACTCGTCGCCGGCGCCGTTTTCTGCGTGCAAATCTTTTGCACATACGATACGGTCGTAATGTTATGCGGGACGAATTTGGTGGTGCCAAATTCGACGACGCCAGATTCGATGGGTACGCCAATCAGCGTACGAAGACCCGCCTGTTCGGCTTGTCGTATGCGTTGAAAGCTCCACGCCGGAAGTTGACGTACATCCTCGTGCCATTCGTAGTTTCCAGTGTATCCAATGCGACCGGGCATGCCAAATCCCGTACTCCAACGCGTAAACATCGTATACGACGTGTGCACGAAAAGGGGTACTCCTGAATTCGATGCGCTCTCCATCGTGACGTACGCCGCCGCGTCGAGCCCTTGTTTGCCCTCGTCAAACTTCCAAAAGATACCAAAGTCAAATCCTTTGGACGAACACACGAATCGCATTCGTTGCTCCATCGTAGAGTCACTCGCCCCAGCGGCGTTCGACGCCGCATCCAACGGATTCACCAACGGTCCGTCCCGGTGAAACATCGCCAACGACTCATCCAGCAACTTGTCAATCTGCTGCCTCGAACTCGTCCGTGGAAGCTCATCCGACACATTATACGCCCTCAACGTCCCCATCCCATGCACGCTGTCATCTTTCTCATGACCATCCTCGCCGCCAGACCCAGCCGCACTGGACGCCGCAGATCCAAACTGCCCGCCCTCGAGCGCGCTATCGGGCGAAATGTGTCGATCATCCCTATGCGCGCTCGACATCCCGCGTTGCGCCTTGGCCGTCGTCTGCGCCGTAGGCTTACACTCCCGTGCCTCCGTGGGCGTTTGCGACGCCATGATCGCCACCCGTCACGCGCGCGCAACGCCCGAACGACACCCTAGACGCGCCCGAAACCGCGCGCTTTGGCGAGCGCTCGCACCACTGGCACTTTTTGGTGCCCCTCGCGACGATCACTCGACACGACGAAATTCCACGCCCACGCGTCGTCGCGTCGACCGATCACGCGCGATCGCGCGCGAAATATATCGCGCGAAACCTCTCGCGCGCGTCTCACGACGCACAGCGCTCGCGCGACGCTCGCGCGCGACGATGGACGCGTCCGACGACACGCGGGTGCGTGCGACCGCGACACCCGGGACTGGGCACGACCGCGAGCGCCTTTGTCCCGCGCGAACGCTCGGGGCGCTGTGCGATACGCACGAACGAAACGGACGGCGCGCGTGATGGAACGACGCGCGCGGTGGCCGGTGGCGACGGTCGACGGTCGCGCACGCGACGAACGCGACGACGCGATTGTGACGCTCTGACGTCAGCGAGAGAGTTTCGGAACTCGATCGAGAGATGGGATTTGGACCAATCATGACCAGGGACCACGTGAAGGGGGTCTGGAGACCCGAAAAAGTGCACTTTTTGACAGCGCTGGCAGGGAAAGAAGAGAAGAAGAGGACATCGGGAACGCGATGCGAGCGACATATCACGGGATGGATGCGTTCGGTGGGCGCGCGCGTTGAAGATGTGATGAACTATGAGTGTGTGTGTGTGGTATTTCACGCGTGAAAGTGCAATGTACGTCGCGCGCGAGCGCGAGCGGGGGCGTCGTCGGCGGACGTCTACTCGACGCCGACGAGACCGAGCTTGGCGATGAGCTTCGGGACGACGTCGGCGTCTTCCTTGTCGCAGTCGGCGCGTAAGTCGGTCAGCGTCGCGCCAGAGGCGGCGTATAGGGCTGGGACTTTATCGGCGTCGTCACACATGTGTTGAGCGCGAGCGAGGACGGCGGCGAAAAGGGTGAGGGCGAAACCTTCGGCGAGGCAGTAGCCGGGTTCTTCGCCGTCGGGCGCGGCTTTGCGCAAGGCTTCGGCGACGTCAGATAGAGCGATGGTGCCGTCTAGCACGGGGCCGGCGATGCACGCCGCGATGTGATCGCCCGCCTTGGGTAAGTCGCACATCACGTCTTCAATATTGTTGAATAAAGGCGCGAACCCTTCGAGGAGCTGGGCGCCAGACATCGGGCCATCGGACGCAACGAGGGCACGCGCGAGCCCGTAGGCGGCGTTCCAATCCATATCCCGCCTCTCAAAGCTCGTGGTCAAGAAATACTCCACAAAGCCTACCATACGCGCTTCGCCCCACGTCGCGATGGCCTTTACGGCTTCAGCAACATCCTTATCGTCGTAAAAGTATTCTGTAATCTTTTTGCGCTCCGCCGCGAAGGCGTCATCATCCATGCCTCCATTGCTTGCCGGCGTCGCTTCAGACTTGGTTTCAGTCTTGGGCGTCGGTACATTGGCGCGCGGGGAAGGAATCGTGTGCGAAGGACCGCTGTCACGAACGTCTTGACGCGGTGCCGGTTTGGAATCGCGTCCTTCATCGCGACGGGCAAATGAACCGCGAGAATCAGTGCGCTGGAATCCAGCTTGCGGGCGGTCGCCTCGGCTCGGAGGGCGCTCGAATCCACTATCGCTGCCGCGTCGGCTGTCATTGCGAGACATTTGTGAGAACGAGCCCGCGCGCTCAGGACGACCGCCACCACCACCGCCCGCGCGTCGAGTTTGCTCCATCGCCGCGCGCTGCGCATCGCGGTGCACGTCCTCAATTTTCTTCGGGCCTTCTTCCTTTCTGCGTTCACGCCAGTTCTTCGCACGCATTTCGATGACGTCTTGTAACATAAATCTGTGGCGAGACGACAACGCCTCTGTATTCTTACTCAACAGATCCATGCGACGGAAGTACGCATCCATGTAAGCCTTGGCTTTTTGATGATCGAGTCGTCCACCAACAGTCGCCATGAGCTTGCACAACGCCTCAACATCTTCCTCGTTCGGCGGCTTTTCGTTTTCGCCGAGGAGTTTCATGATACATGTATGCATGATGCGTTCAGTAAGCATTTCCTTCTTAAACAATTCGCCAATGAATCGAATGTTCCCGAGCATGCGTCTACGGGCTTGTAAAAGCTTATCTTGGCGTCTCGCCTCTTTACGACGCGCTTCTAATTCAAGCTCCGCCTCTGTCTTCGGTACGACAACCTCACCTTCCTCGAGCTCTTCTTCCTTCTTTTCTTCGCCTTCTTTGCCTTCTTCACTCTCCTTCTTCTTGGCGTCGTCATCATCGTCGTCGTCGCAGCCTTCGCCAGCTTCGGCGCTCGCGATAGCCTTATCGCCAGATTCAAACTCCTCTTGGCACTTGTTCAACAACACGCGCTTGAAGGTAATGGCTTGCTGACCTTCGGGAGCGGTGGGATCTGAAAATTCTACACCATCCTTCAAAAAGCGCTCAGAAAGCACTTGGCATAACTGCGCATACAAGGAGGAAAACGTCGGCTCTTGCAACGCCTTTTCAAACAATTGTCCGATGAGACCAACCAGAGTGGCCGCTTCGGCGATGCCGACATCGAGCATCTTTTCAAGCAACTTTTCAAAGTTATCTGGCGTGAGCTTGTTAAGAATGGCCTTGAACGAACGCTGGCGTTTCTGTTCTTCGTCGTCGACTTCACCGATAACGTACTTGTTATCCGTTTTGTGCAACTTGGGAAGTTCGCCGGCCGGAATGCGGTATTGAGACTGATTGTACCCACCACCGCCACGTCGGCCGTCGCGACCACCGCGCCCACCTTCACCGGCGGGAAGGTTTCTGTGCGCCCACTTATCGTCACCCTTTTTGCCATCGTACCCGCCGCCGCCACCACCGCCACCGCCACGGGACCCACCGCCGCGACGACCGCCACCACGTCCTCCGCCAAACGACTGCACACCTGGAGGGCAAATAAACCCAGGCACGGGCCAGTAATCGATGTCATCAGGAACAACCCAGTCTATGGGTTTCGTCAACGACAAAGGCGAGTCGCGCAAAGCAAGCATCGCTGCGCGGTCATACTTGCCATCCTCCGGCTTGGGTACAAGACCAAACTCTGTGATGGGCGGTGGGACCGATCGCGGGCGTTCGCCGCCAGCAAACGTCGAGCCGTTTTCAGACATGCCGTCGGACATATCGGATCCTATACTTTCAGATTTGGACAACGACACGGCGCTGACAGCGTCGGCGAGGTCCTCCACAGCTTTGTGTTTGGGCATCTCGGGCGCTTGCGGCTTAGGCGCCTCCGCCTTGGGCGCTGGAGCGGGTTCAGGCGCCGGCTTAGGCGCCTCGGGAACCTTGCGCAAGATATCCGACAAGGACGGCTTCGCGGGCGCCGCGGGCTTGGGGGCTTCAGTCTCCTTGGATGCTTCCACCACGGGTGCTGGCGCGGGCTTCGGCGCCACCGGCATCGGCGGAGGCGCGGGTTTCGCCGCCATCGCCGCGAAGTTAATCGGCGCCGGCACCGCCGGAGCAGGCGCCGCAGGCTTCGGCGCCACGGGTGCCACAACCGCCGCCGCAGCAGGCGGTGCGGGCGCTGGAGTCGCCGCCGTCGGGGCAGCAGGCGCTGCCGCCGGGGCCGCCGCCGGAGCCGCAGGCGTCGGCGTCGTCGGTTCCGCCGGCTTTGCAATTTGCACCTCTTGCTTTGTCTTGGGATTCACAATTTTAATCGCCTTACTCGCCACCTTAACCGGAGTAGCCGCACCACCACCCTGCGGCGGCGTTGACGGTGGTTTCGCATACGCCGGCATGCCCATCGGTGGCATACCCGCCATCGGATGCATCATCCCCGGATGAAACGGCGCTCCGCCCGGAACGAACATCCCACCCGGCGGCATCCCTGGCTTCCCTTGCGGCATCCCCGGAGGCATCATCCCCATCATCTGCCCCACCGGCGGCATCCCAGGTCGTCCCATCGGCGGTGCGCCCATACCACCCATCACCCCCGCACCCATACCACCCATACCGCCCGCGCCCGGCGCGCCGCCCGGCCCCGAAACCTTACCGACGGTGCCAAACATAAACTGTTGCGGTGGCATACCCGACCCAGGCGCCGTCGCGATCACCTTCTTCGTCACATCATCATCCTTATTATTACGCGGCGATGGCACACCCCCCGCGCGTGGCCCCGTTCCGCTCATCGTTCCGTTCCAAACGTGCGCGCGCGCGAATCAATCCAAAGATCGCGAACCTGTCCGCCGCCAAAAATCTGGATTCGTATCGAATCGATCTCAACGCCTACGCTCGTGGTTCGACAGATGCCTCGAGGTGGGATGAAAAGAAGGCTGTAAACTATCGGGTTCGGGTACAATATGCGATGTACTGACCCTCGCGCGCCGACGAATGCGGTGCCCGGCGACGCGCGACCGAGGCTTCGTTTGACCTCATCATCGGGCGTCCTCCTGATCATGATTGGTCGATTGTACCCCCTCGACGGTTCGGACATTCGGCGCGAGCCCCAGGCCTCGAGCGCCACGCCCATGGGCACACTTACGGGTGCACATTCGCGCGTCTCTCGCGCGCCGCAGACGCAGACGCCGCCGCAGTGCGCGACGGCCCGCACGCAGTGCGCGTGGGAAATTATTTCCTCGCCACCCGCACCGCGAGCATCGCGTGATTCGCCGACGCCGAGGCACAGATGATGCAGTCAAGGATGACGATGGGGTGCGGCGCTGGGGTGCGCGCGGCGCCGCGCGGCGCGGTGCGCGCGAACGGTGGCGCGCGAGCGGTGGTGTGCGCGCGGCGTGCGATGTCGCGCGTGGTGAAGACGTTCGCGGCCGAGCATGAGCTCGATGCGATGTACATGGGTGGACGTGCGGAGCGTGATGAGCAAACGCTGACGTTGGAGATTGGGACGTCGCGCGTGACGCTCGCGCGAGGAAAGATTGGATTACAAGCGAATGGTGCGGTCATGGCGACGGAAGGGGAGACGATAGTGTATAGCACGGCGTGTGCGAGTCGTGATTGCACTGGGGATGGGAGTTTTGTGCCGTTGACTGTTAATTATGCGGAGAGGTTTTCAGCCGCCGGGCGGACGGCGGGTGGGTATAAAAAGCGCGACGGCGGTTTGCGCGAGAATGAGACATTAAAGGCGAGATTGGTGGATCGTCCGATACGACCGATGATGTATAAGGGGTGGGGATATGAGACGCAAATTTTACAGTGGGTGATGAGCTATGATGGGACGCGATCGACGGATGCTTTGGCGATTACGGCGGCGTCGGCGGCGCTCGCGGTGAGCGATATTCCGTTGAAGAAGCCCGTGGTTGGCGTGCGCGTGGGCTTGGCCCCGGGGTCGAATGAGCCCATCATTAATCCTACGGCGGAACAAATGAAGACTTCGCGGTTGGATTTGGTGCTCGCGGGCACTGATGAGGCTGTGCTCATGATTGAAGGCTTTTGTGATTTCTTGACGACGGATGAAATGTTGCTCGCGATTGAAAAAGGTCACGAAGCCGTCGCCAAGGCGTGCAAGGAAATCGACGTCTGGGCCGCGGCCGTTGGGAAGCCGAAGATGATGGAAAAGCTCATCGTCGCACCTGACGGTATTGACGAAGAAGTCGAAGCGCTTGTGGGTGAGGACTTAACAAAGGCCATCGTGATTCCCATCAAGCAAGAACGCGGCGCCGCCATCGGCGGTATTCGCGAGCGTGCAGTCGCCGCGCTCAGCGAGAAGTACAAGGTACGTCACATGATTCTATATTTCATAGCCCTGGTGTTTTGTTTTTGTTGTGTTTGCTTTACCCGTCGTCGCGCTCTCCGAAAAGTCTTCACCGCTTCTCTCGAGAAATTGTTGGCGAAAACTCAACTGCCGAGCGCGTATATTAACGTGAACGAAACGAACGGGCGGCCAGCCCACCTTGGCGTCGCACCCGAGTACTTCTGGATTCGCCCTTTGCAATCGTTCCATATTTTTCAGCGCGAAGTCGATGGCGATAATGATGTATAAAACGTACTCGTGACTGACGTTTCGCGATCGCGCCTCAACGCATTTCACCGCGCCTTTCCACAGAGTTCAGACGTTATCAATGCGTGTGGCAAGATTGAATCTCGCGCACTTCGTGATGCCATTCGCACGAATGGTCGGCGTCAAGATGGTCGCACCACGAGCATGATTCGCCCCATCGCGTGCGAAGCTGGACTTCTCCCGCGCACGCACGGCAGCTCGTTATTCACGCGAGGCGAAACGCAAGCCATTGGAGTCGCCACATTGGGCGGCAAAGGCGATGCCCAACGTCAAGATGACGTTGAGGCTGGTGAAGATAAGCGTTTCATGTTGCATTACTTCTTCCCACCGTCCTCTGTTGGCGAAACAGGGCGAACTGGTGGGGCTTCCCGTCGCGAAGTCGGCCACGGGAATCTCGCTGAGCGCGCGTTGAATCCGGTGTTGCCGAGCGAGGCGGATTTCCCATTCGTCACGCGCTTGGAAAGCACCATCACTGAAAGTAATGGTTCATCATCCATGGCTACCGTCTGTGCTGGAACGTTAGCGTTACTCGACGCTGGCGTTCCCATCAAGAGGTGCGTTTTCTTTTTTTTTCGTCGTTTCGCCCGCCCTCGTCATAAAAGCCAGGTCCTTAAGAACACTCTTCGTCGCATCACTTCTGTGATGTATGGAGAGAGATCGAGTCATAACTTGGCGACATTTAAACGCCTCTTGCGTCGCGTTTTGCGTCGCGCTCGGCCGCCGCGCTAGCGCGCAAAACGCTGGATGAACGCCGATTCGTTGGCTCAATGTCGTCCCGTATTTGCGCCGCCGCGTGGACATTTCTCGCGTCTTCGCCTTCTTTCTTCATCATTCTGACCGTCGCTATTTTCGTATCTACCTTTGCCCCTGAACAGAAAAGTTGCTGGCATCGCCATGGGCTTAATTTTAGGCTCAGAAGCATCCGGCGGTGGAGACAAGCTTGATCCAATCGTGCTGACGGATATTTTGGGTTCCGAAGACGCCCTCGGGGATATGGATTTCAAAGTCGCCGGCGACAAGGATGGCATCACTGCCTTTCAAATGGATATCAAGGTCGAGGGCATCACCATTGACGTCATGCGCACGGCGCTTCAAGAGGCGCAAACGGGTTTGGTGCACATTCTCGGTGAGATGGAAAAATGTAACCCAGCTCCGGCGGGCGCGATGAGCAAATACGCGCCGCAAGTCGGGTCCATCCCCGTCGCGGAAAAGTACTTTGGTAAAGTCATTGGTAAGGGTGGAGAAACAATCCGTTCAATTATTGAGCAAACCAAGGTTGATTCCATCGACGTGGACAAGGAAACACAAATTGTCACCGTCACTGGCAGCGCCGGGAGCGACGTCGGCGCCGCGCTCGAATATATTAAGAACCTCATTGCCGAACCCGAAATTGGAAAAATTTACCGCGACTGCGTGGTTAAGAAAGTTGTCGAGTTTGGTGCGTTCGTCGAGTACATGCCAGGTCAAGAGGGGTTGTGTCACATTAGCGAGCTCGATGTCGCGCGCGTGCCGAACGCGTCGGATGTCGTCACCGAAGGACAAACCATCGACGTCAAGCTCGTTGAAGTTAACAGCCGCGGTCAAACACGATTGAGCCGTAAAGAGGTGTTACTCGAGGAGAATCCGGAACTCGCGGCTGCAGCTGCGGCGTCGCGTAGCGATGGTGACTCCTCTGACAATTCTTCTGAACGCCGCGAAGGTGGTGGTCGAGGCGGTCGAGGCGGCGGTGGTCGAGGCGGCGGCGGTCGAGGCGGCGGTCAGCGACGCGACAGCGGCGGGTTTTAACGCTATGTCTGATCGTATCGCCGCCCCGGCAGCTCTGGCGGTCCTGCATCGCACATGAAACGCAAATTTAACCATATTATTTACAAAACGAAGCTAGAGACTAGTCAGATACCGTATGTAGTTTGCACAGCAAAATTTTCACAGAATAAATTTCCTATCCCGCGCATTCGGTGAAGGCTTAGCCTTCGGTTTTGCCTTGGGCGCGGGTTTCTTCGCCTTGGGTGAAGCTTTCGTATTCGCTTTTGGTGTCTTCTTTGCCTTGGGCGCGGGCTTTGTAGCTTTGATTTTTGGCTTTGGCTTGGCCGCCACTTTGGTTGGCTTTTTCTTCGCGGCGGCGGCGGCACTGGCGGCAGTTTTGCGACCACTCGGAGCCTTTGATTTGGATTTTACCTTGGGCGATGGCTCTTCTTCCTCTTCTACCTCTTCTACCTCTTCCTCCTCTTCGTCGTCATCGTCGTCATCATCATCCTTGTCCGATGCGCCTTGTACGTCTTCTTCTTCTTCTTCTTCTTCTTCTTCTTCTTCTTCTTCTTCTTCTTCTTCTTCTTCTTCTTCAGACGTAGAATTTTCAAACTCAGATTCCTCGGACGTATCACCATTATCGTACGCAGCTTTTCGCGACTTCGGTGGCGACTTGACTGGCGATTTTGACTTATCAGGCGTCTTTGCTTTTTTGGTCCCCGCCTCGTCTGGCGACGCCGGCTCAGCGGACCGTTCGCGCTTCTTCGCTGCCTCGTTCGACTCTGTCTCGTGAGCATTCGCGGTTGCTTGTTCGCCTTCACCATTTCTAACGTCTTCGCCATTCGCATGAATAGCCTTCATTGCGTCGCCATCTCCGCTTTCTTCGTCCTCCTCCTCTTCCAGTTTAACGCTCGCATCCGCCTTTAATTTCGCGTGCTGAATCCGCACCGCTTGATGTCGATCCAACGCACCGAGCGCGGCGAGTAAACGCGAACCTGAACCTTCTGCTGCGCGCGACGCGCCTCCGCGCGACGCAATCGCCGCCGCAGCTTCCTTCCCTCCGAGGTCCATGAGCGGCTTTAATAATTCGCCCGCGTGCGGCGGGTAAAACAAACGCTCCGACTTTTTACGAATATGCGTCTCCTCGAGCGCATTCTCGACGCCTTGCGGTTCCGCGTCGGCGTCATTGGTTTTCTCAACCTTGGTCGGGCGCAAGATGCCGTACTTGGCCGTGTCCTGCACGTGTGCGCGCGCTTTCAACGCAAACTTGCCGTAATCCATGTGCCATCGTAAACGCATGCTCTCGAGCATGGTTTGCGCCGTGCCGAGCACGCCTCCTGCCCCCGCCGCCTCGCGTTGTTCGATCCCAGCCCCGACATCCGTACCATACGGCATGAACGGTGTCACGGCGAGAATATGCGGCTGCGCCTCGCGCTCCCACACCGCCGTGCGGTCGTCGATGACGACGGCGAGCTCCACCGGGTACCGCGGCCCGCACGTCTGCGAGAGACTCTTCAATTTCTCCGCACTCACCGATTGCACGCGTTCGGTAATCAACGACGGGCTGAAAATTGTTCCATGCTGGTCCAAAATGCGCCACATCTCGCGCGCGTACATGATGTTCGACATGGTGCACACGAAAACCTCGGCCCGTTTCGAGCGACCGCTATCGGCGCCAGAAAAGTAGGCGCGCAGCTCCTCCCATCCTGGACGCACGTGCACCAACATCGACGTCGATGGATCTGCGGGATTAATCTTCGTAAAAACTAACATTGACCCGCGAATGTGCGGCGATGGAATGCGAATCACGCTGCGAAACACTTGCTGCCCGTTCGGTAACGTTTCGATTTCGGGCAACGTCACCGCCCGTCTATTTTCGCACGTCACCGCGTCCTCAGCCACGTATTGCCACAACATCGCTCGATCCATCGTCAATCGCCGCAATCCAAGTTCACACAACTGCCTATCCTTCTTCACTTCCTCCACCATCACCGCCGACACGCGCGGATTGGTGATATCAAACTTCATAAGGCTCACCAAGCGCGCGCGCGCGGCTTCGATGCGTCGGTCCAACATCGGCAACGTCGTCGCTTGCAGCAACGTCTCATCGAGATCAAGCACCACCACGAGTCTATTCTGCACCAGTAACGGCTGCGCATACGCCGGAGACATCTCTTCCGTCTGAAATGCGATGAACGTACACGTCGGTGCGGTGTCATCGACGTCGGGAACAGCCACGAGGTGCACTTCGCTCGCTCGCCCGCTCCGACTCGTCCCAGTCGCGTCTTCGTCGACGTCAACCTCCCCATCAAAAGCCGCAATCGTAATAACCGCGCTCTTATTCTCGCGCAACATTTCTGCGTGTAAAGAAAATAACTCGTGTTTGCTCTCCTCGTCGACGTCGCTCGCGGGCGCGGCGCGAAAAATCGGCGCTCCGAGCGCGTCGCGCGAGAGAAAGTGCAACGCCGCGAGCGGATCGAACGCATCTCGGCTTTCCCAGAACCCCACGATGGAGCATTCGCCGTCGTTCGCGGCGAGACGCGCGAGTAACGCATCGCATACGTCGCGCCGCGCGGCTTCGGCGGTATCCGCGGCGTCGGCGCGCGCGGAGGCGTCGGCGAGCGCGACGCATGAAATCGCCAACCGCGCTTGGTGCGGGCGCTTGGATACCGACACGCGCAGCGTCACGGGGTCGCCGCGCGGCGGCGGCGGCGATGACGTCGGCGATGGCATGGCTCGCACGCAATCGCGCGGGCGCGAGGCGTGGGAAGGCGTCGCGTGCGGCGCGCAGTGCGGTGCGCTCGCGCGCGAAGCGGAGCGATGGCTCAACCGACGCGCGCGGGCTCCCATCGAGCGCGCGTGTAATCGCGCGCGAGCGCGCGCGATGATAGTACGGCGTGAACCAATGATATTACAACAACAGTGTGACGACGTGTCGCGCGTTCAATCGCGCGCGATCGATCGAAGGAGAGACGCCGCGCGAGCGGCTTTGAGACGCG
>Ga0255775_1003080_pt1 | contig 13971 bp, 9 predicted proteins | sample 011ome_26_FD_179973 | JGI IMG/M metagenome (GOLD analysis project Ga0255775, IMG submission 179973) | Coastal salt marsh microbial communities from the Groves Creek Marsh, Skidaway Island, Georgia - 011511BT metaG (version 2) | ecosystem: Environmental > Aquatic > Marine > Intertidal zone > Salt...
TATACTTTTGTAGCAGAGAGAGAGAGGGGAGTCTCTCTTTCTCTCGAACGCGCGTATGCGCGATGAGAATCGTTGCATTTCGTTTTTCTTCATCGCGAAAAATGAGAAATTTGGTCGCGAAAAGGACACAAACGCGGACCGTCGTTTTGAATCGCTTTTCGGATGAAAACGTATTTTGTTGAGAGAAACGATAGTGTTGGATGTCACCGAACGCGTAATCGCGTTTTATTCGCGTCGCGACGGCGAGTTTGCGCGTCGATTTCGACGAGATTTCGAGAGTCTTGGATTTTCTCTTTTTTAGGACTTCAAGGAAGCCTTTGGCTTCGAGGGTCTTGTTTCCTCCTTTTTAATCTGATGTTTTGATGTTAAACGGTTTCTTTTTGTCTCTTTAATACTAACCTCTCACTGTTCAACCTCTTATTATTATTCATCATCGTCACATTATATACAGAAGAAAACAAAAAGAATGAGACTCGTAAAAACGGAGCGTACGCTCGACATTCCGGAAGGCGTCACGGTGAAGATGAGCGGCCGCAAAATCACCGTCTCGGGGCCGAGAGGCGAACTGAAGAGAGATTTCAACCACGTCGCGAAGATTGATTTACACCACGACAAGGAAAACAACAAGATTGTCGCGGCGATGTACTTTCCGACGAGTAAAATCACCTCGGCGTTGCGATCGACGTGCTCGAACATCAGCAACTTGTTCGACGGCGTTTTGTACGGGTTCGAGTACAAGATGAGAGCGGTGTACGCGCACTTTCCGATTAACATCAACATCGACGAAAAGAAGGGCGACATGGTGGAAATTCGTAACTTTTTGGGCGAGAAGAGACCGAGGAAATGTAAGATGTTGCCGGGCGTGAAAGCGGAACGATCGAGCGACGTGAAGGATCAAATCGTCTTAACCGGGAACGACATCGACAACGTTTCCAAGAGCTGCGCGTTGATCCACGATTCGTGCTTGGTGAAGAAGAAGGACATTCGTAAATTTTTAGATGGCATGTACGTCTCCGAGAAGAGAGTCATGAAGCCGGATGAATAATAAAAGAGTAGTGGTGTATTTTTGATCCATCGCGGTTTGCGCATAACGCAATCGGGTTAGAGAGAGAGAGAGAGAGAGATTATTACGTTTTATATCATCGTCGGATATAATAAATTTAGAGGGTGTTTCCTAGCTTAGCAATACTTTTTTTATGACAACTGCTACGTACTGTATGCGGTTGTGTACTACATTCAGTTCATAATATATCTTTATTTAAACTACTACTACGCGTTTGTGTGCGTTTGAGAGAAAGAAAGGAAGAAAGAAAATTTATATTCTTTTTTTAAACCCGAGCCTCGTTGTTGGAAAACCACATGTGTGCATGCGTGAACCAATGAATAAAAAACGACATCATTTCCGAGCGGCTTTTGCGTCCAAGGACTCTCGAAAACACTTTCGCAAAAATGATTCGATCCTCTTCCTCCTCTCTCGCGTCTTTCCTGTTCTTCTTTTTCTTAATCCTTAAAGTCGTGGTTAATGTTTCCGCGCAGAAGAAAAATGATTTCTCGGAAACGCTTCGATTGTTGATCGATAAAACACCACCTCGTTCCACGTGTTTACCCACGGACGAATTCGTTCGAGTTTCCGGCGACCAGTTTATTTTGAACAACAAACCGTTCACGTTCGCCGGGTGGAATCAGTGGGAGGTCGTCGAAGCGGCTTCAAACGCGCCACCGCCGTACCGATGGACACCAAAGTTGGGCATAGAACACATCACGAACCAGCTCGATGTGGCGGTGCGAACCGGCTTGAAAGTGGTGAGGATTTGGGTGCATCCAATCACGGAAGGCTACGCTTTAAGGCCGACGAAAACGACCTGGAACGAGAGAGCGTTGAAAGGTTTGGATTTCTTCCTCAGCGAGTGCGAGAAACGAGAGGTTAAAGTCGTTTTAGTCCTCGCGGATAATTGGTACGCCACGGGCGGGATCAAAGAGTATTGCGAATGGTCGAGGACGTGTCGAGATCAGAGCGAGTTTTTTACGGACGAGGAAGCGCAGAAGTACTACAAGGAAACGATTAATTACCTGGCGTACAGAACGAATTCAATCACGAAGCGTCAGTACCGAGACGATCCGACGATTATGGCGTGGAATCTAGCCAACGAAGCGAGAGCGAAAGGCAAGTCGCGAGAGGACATGCGACGGTGGATCGAATCTTCGTGCGAATATCTGAAGAAGAAAGCGCCGAATCATTTAGTTGCAGTTGGGTATGAAGGATTTAGCGACGACAGCAGACGACGCGACGCGGATTTCATGAACCCAGGGAAAGGAGGTGGTCGTTGGGCCGGACGAGAAGGACAAGACTTTTTGTCGCAAGTCGTCGAGTCTTCGTGCGTGGATTACGCCGGGATACACGTTTGGCCGGACGCCTGGGACGTCGAAACGCCCGAGTTTCAAAAGCAATTCATTTTGAACCGAGCGAAACTCGTAAACGGAAAGAAACCATTCGTTTTGGAAGAGTTTGGTATCATCGTCGGGAAATCACCGGAAGAGAGAAAAGAGGACATGAAGAAGCGAGACATGTATTTCAAAAATGCGTTCGAAACGACCGAGAAACTCGCCAAGGAGAACAAAATCAGCGGCTCGATGTTTTGGCACTTTTACGATGAAAATGTCGGCCCTGGTCGGTTCGGCGTTCGAACGAGCGACGCGTCGACGTGGAAAATGATTGAAAATCACGCCAAGTTTATGGCTCGATTGAGTGGATTGCAAACGAGTTGCCCCGTCGCCGCGGAGAACGACGTTTCTACTCAATCTTCTTCTTAAATCAGTGCCACGGAAAATGGACCAAATAAAATCTCTTTCTACTCACCGTACGAACGACTCGAAACGAAACACATCCACCCGCTATTCTCGTTCCCATTCTCCTCGCCTCCCGTCCTCTCTCCAGCGCACTCCTCGTTTCCCTCCGCTTCCCAGACGAACTTAATCTCGTCTTCCCCGAACCCCTCTCTCACGCAGTCTTCGTCCAACTCGCACTCTTTCATCGAATACGCCGAGACGATTATCGGCGCGTTCGGGTATCTTTTCAACGCGTATTTAAAGCTCTCCAACCAGGAATCGTACCCCCAAACGCCGGCGTTAAACGCAAACGCCACATCGTATTCTATTTCGTCCTTTTCTCTGTTTCTCTCGTGAAATAAACACCGCTCGCGTTCGACGACGTTTATTCGCGCCGCTTTTCCCTTTGTCTTCTCCTCCTCATCATTTTCATTTTCATCGTCGTCTTCGCTTTCGCTCTCGTTGCTCCTCCCTCTGCTTGTCAAATTCTCATCATCATCATCGAAAACTAAATTCGGTCCAAACAAGCTCAAATTTACGCCGCGTTCTTTGCCCAAATCCTTAAATATCCGTTTCGTTTCCCCGTCGTTTATGCCTTCGCGTCGATCGCAGCCTAAAAGGAGCACGTTGATCGTTTTCTCGCCTTTAAACGCGGTTCCAATTTTGGCAAATTTTGCGCTCAAAACGGGTTCGTTTTGTAACCGATCGAACGCGCGGAGGATGGTTTTTGATCGCGAGGTGAGGTCTAAAGAAGTACTAGTGCAGTCGTCGTTCTTTCCTCTCGCTCGCATTCTTTCTCCTTTGGAAAGCAGCGCAGGTATAACGTGTGTTTAGTAGTACGAGTTTCACATTCTTTTTTGCGTTACGTTTTATGAGGAGTTTCTCTCTCTGTCTGAGGTTGTGTTTTTACAAGCGCATGTGTGTGCGTGTATGTGTGTGTTGTGTTGATTTTATGGAGTGTGTAACTCTCCATGTTCGTATCGCCAACCATGTGGTAGAGGACAGTTGTTGTCGAGGAGGTATTGTAAACAGTCGGGGTGGTTGTTCTCGTGCGCTCCTTCTACGGCCCAATAGTTCCACGGCGCTTTGGCGGTTTCGTGCAAGTACTTCAAACAGTCTAAGTGGCCGTACTCGGCCGCCCACCGACACGCACATGCGTCATATTTATCAAACTTACGCTCAACAAGATATTCGAGTATGTGAAGATGACCATATTTAGCCGCAAAAGTGGCAGTTCTCGAATCCCAAGGCGCTTTGACTTCTTCGCGTAAGTATTTGAGTACCTCGAGATGACCTTCTAAGGCAGCACATGCACACGCCATCTCATCAATAGGACACTCATTTGCAACGCAATACTTTACCATTTCCAGATTACCATGATATGCGGCCGCATGAATCGTCCTTCTATCCCACTCACACTTTTTTTCCTCTCGCGCCCACTTGAGCAACTCGAGTTTATTCGTTAGAGCAACTCTCTCGCAGAAATATGGTTCGTCCCTCCTTGGGCCGTACTGCCTTACCAACTTACCCCACGGATAATGCTCCCACGCTACTTCCAAAGTCGATATCGACGACATCTCTCTCACTTTAAACTCCTTTTGCAACTCCCCCTTGTTGTAAGACGATCTCTTAATCAACTTTCTCGTTTCACTGTTCACTCCGTGCAAGAATTTCACATCCGTTCCATTCAATCTCGGAAGAATGTGTTTAAAACAAATATCGTCGTTATTCACGATCAAATCCCACAAAGAATCTCTCCGACCGATCTTCCTCTGCCTCCCTCTCGTCGTCACCATCGTCGACTCTTTCCCCTCCAGAGAGTATATATCTATGCGCGTATATATATCGCGCTCTTCACGGCATAAAATTGAAGAAATCCAGAGAGACCAACTGTCACTTTTGATAAAAATCTTCGCTTTTTTCTTCTCAGAGAGACGAACGTTTTCGAAAACGCACAAAAACCAGCTCAATTCGAACGAGAACGAAGCATAAACGATACCATTCGAAAGCTCTTTTCTGTGCGTATCGCTCGATGTGCGTTTCGTTTCTTTGCATTCACTTCTGCGTGCATCTAAAGCGCGTCAAAGACGGTCGTTTTCCCCCTTAAAAAACTCTTGTGGTAGTATTTTAAAGAAAAAAATCTTCACTTTTCTCGAGACGTTGTTTTCGAAAACGCACAAAAACCGGGAGCTCAATTCGAACGAGAACGAAGCATACACGACATCAATCCAGAGATCTCTTCCGTATGTATCGCTCGATGTGCGTTTCGTTTCTTTGTATTCACTTTTATTTACATCCAGAGCGCGTCAAAGATGGTCAATTCTCGAATGCATTCACTTTAAATTTACTCGTATTTTTTACTCAAAATCTTCACTCGTTTCGACACATTTCGCGCAGATAACACGAGAGAAATTCAACATGAATCCAGGAGAAAAGCAGGCGGAAATCTACACCTACGAAGCGCCGTGGTTGATTTACGCGTGCAATTGGTCGGTACGTTTACGTTTTTTTTGTTTATATGCGCGCGAAGCGCTTCATGCGTCGCTCTTTTACTCTCTCTTTCTCTCTGTGTTCGTGTGAAATGGAATTCCAATCGGGAGCCGCTCTTTATTCTCTTCGGAATGGGATCCAAATTATATCCACGATGTTGTGTACTTTATGCTGTACGCGTCGGAGCATTCGCGCAAATTTCAACTGACACCAACAAATGCTCTTCCTTTCTCCCACTCTTTCGTGCGATAAACGCGATGATGTAAACGCGCGATGATATATAAACGAAAGGTTCGAAACGATAAAAAATTACGCCTGGGCATCGGATCGTTTTTAGAGGAGTACGAGAACAAAGTCGAAATCGTCACCTTGGACGAAGAAACCGGAAAATTTTTAAACGACCCAAACTTACGATTCGATCACCCGTACCCGTGCACGAAACTGATGTTCGTGCCGGATAAAGAGTGCCAACACGAAGATTTAATGGCCACGACGGGGGATTTTTTACGGATCTGGAAGATTAACGAAGACGTCGGAGGGACGGCGAAAGAGAAGGCGAATGAGAAGGAAGAGGAACGAGAGAACGATGATGGGAATACTAACATCAGCAACAACAACAATAATAAAAGAAACTTGAAGAAAGGCGGCGGCGGCGGCGGCGGCGGCGGGAGAGATACGAACACGGAGAAACCGTCCACGTCTGGACAACAAGAAAAGCAACAACAACAACAACAACAAAACGCATCGAACAAACAACAAGAAGACGGTAAAATAGAACTCCGAGCGTTGTTGGCGAATAATAAAAATTCTGAGTTTTGCGCGCCGTTAACCTCGTTCGATTGGAACGAAACGAACGTCAACAGAGTCGGGACGTCGTCCATCGACACCACGTGCACGGTCTGGGATATCGAAAGAGAGTGCGTAGACACGCAGCTCATCGCGCACGATAAAGAAGTCCACGACATCGCCTGGGGAGGTCCCGACGTCTTCGCCTCTGCTTCTGCGGACGGTTCCGTCAGAGTTTTCGATTTACGCGATAAAGACCACTCGACGATCATCTACGAAAACCCAGAAATCGGCGTCCCTTTACTCCGTTTAGGCTGGAACAAACAAGACCCGCGATACATGGCCACCTTTGGCATGGACTCGAAAGTCGTCGCCATAATCGACATTCGATTCCCGACGTTACCCGTCGCCGAGTTAAAACGCCACGCGAGTTCCGTCAACACCTTAGCCTGGGCCCCGCATTCCTCGTGCCACATATGCTCCGCCGGAGACGACGCGCAAGCGTTGATTTGGGATTTAAGCGCCATCAATCAACTCTCCGAAGGCGGCTTAGATCCCGTCTTGGCGTACGAAGCCGGCGCGGAAATTAACCAGTTGCAATGGTCGGCCACGCAACCGGATTGGATCGCCATCGCGTTTAGTCAGAGTTTGCAAATTCTTAGAGTGTAATTTTACTATATCGAATACATATCGAATCACACGTTAAACGAAAACATGAGCAGCGTCTACTATCATCGTCATAAAATCATCCGCCTTTTACTAAAAGTCGTTAGAGACTTTTGGACGCCTAAACATGATCTCATCAAACGACGAAAAAGAAACGAAGCAAAAGAAGAAGAGCACGCAATCGTACAAATGTCAAAACTGCTGCGTTTTCTCCTCCAAAACCTTAGCCGACCGCATGCTCGACGCCATCTGCTATAGCGCCACTTATGCGCAATCTGGCATCAAATCGCTCATAAAATCACCGCACGACGCCCTGCCCGAACACGCGAAAGAACTGCTAAGAATACTCAAAAACGAGGAGGATGAACAACATCTTTCGTTAGAAACTCTGGAACGTAAAATTCAAGATTTTCGAGACCGAAATCGATCGTTCTTTACCGATCTGACGAGCAAGCAAAAGATTGAAGATGAAGTTCGACGATTGAAAGAAACGTCTTTAACGCAAACGAACGCGATGAAAACGTTCGACCTCGGTCAGATGTTTTTAGCAGCAGACGATGATAAATCGAGAGAAGAAACGAGCAAAGAGATTTTGCGACTGTACGATAGAAAAAAAGGCGTCGCGAGTTGCCTGTTTGAATGCGAAGCGGAAGACGCGGAGGAGTTGCGGAAAATGATTCGAGAGCACGAGGAATCGCAGTGCGAGTGGGTCGAAGTCAAATGCGAGAGGTGCGACGAACGGTTTAGTAAAAAGTTTAGGAAAAGGCACGACGAGAAAGTCTGCCCTTTGTTTGAAGTCGAGTGTCCGTTAAAGTGCGGCGCTGTTTTGAAAAGGAACCAGGTGGATTTGCACGCGATGAACCGGTGCGAAAATCGAGCGTTTGAGTGTCCGTACGAGAAACTCGATTGCTGTTCGCCGACGGAACCAATCACGAAGAAAACGTTCGACGCGCACGTGCGAGACAATTGCGCGAACCATTTGTTCACGGTGACCCAAAAACTTTTCCCGAAATTAAGCGTTTTAGAACACGAACACGTTCGATTAGAAAAACAACTCCACGACCACTCCCAAACGAACTCGCGCAATCACGAAAAGCTGAAACAGTTCTCCGAGGACGAGTTGAAGTGGACGAAAAACAATTTCGCTCACGTCGAGACCAGATTAAAAGCCGCGGAAATGGCCTTGGAGAAGGAACGAAGAGATACACTCGCGCTCATGAAACGAATAGAAACTTTAGAGAAGGCTATTACGACGTCGTCTTCGGCAGCGCGCGGCAGGAAATAACAATGTACGAGTAACAGAGAGTGAAAACGCTCCAGAGAGAGAGAAAGAAAGAGTACTACGAGAAATAACACACATAAACGCTTCATCCATCAGCAGTAGTATTAAATCGCTCGAAAGAAACATCATCGCGCTTCGAAAATTTCTCGTAAACTCAATCTGAGCACTTTTTGTCTGATCTTCTTTCGAAGGATTTTTGAATCGATTTGTTTGAAAAATCTCTTCATTGATCTCCTCTCTTTGCGTTTACATACACACACACGGAAGAGAGTGTATCACGACCTCAACGAAATGACGACGACGACAAAACGAAACTTCTTCGACGCGTGAACGCTCTTTACGTACTCCTCGTTTGAGATAAAATGAATGTAATGAAAGAAAAGAAAGGCGTTCTGACGGTGGTTTTGACGGGATTCGAGGACGAGGAAACGGTACGTTTTTTACTTAAATAACGCGCTTTTGTTCGCGCTTTGCGCGATGAAAATACCGAAAACTTTGCACGAGGAGACCACGCGATGGTCGTTTTCTCTTTTCGTCCTTCTCTTTTATCGGTCGCGCGCGAAGGCGTCGCGCACAAAGTCGGTTTTGAAACGTCTCTGATGATGCACTTTTCTCTCTTACCTTTTAAACACAAAACAGAAGGAAATGAAACGAAAAGCCTTAAAATGCCAATTATCCGTCATCCAACTGCAAGACGCGAACACAAAGTTCGACGTGTTAATCGCCAACACCTCGCACTCCCCGAAATACGAAATTGCAGTTTTAAGGAACATTCCAATCGTGTCGAGAGTGTGGATGGACGCGTGCGCCGAGAGCGGCGAGTTGACGTACGAGTACGAGAAATTTCCGTTCAAATTTTTTACGGACTGCGTGGTCTGCGTGACTGGGTTTCAGTGGGAGGAGAGGAATGGTATTCAAGAGATGGTGGAGAAGAATGGAGGCGTGTTTAGCGCGGATTTGGAGAAGGACGTGGTGACGCATTTGATTGCGAAACAAACGAGCGCGGGAGAGGAACCGACGGGCGCGAAATACAGACACGCGAGGATGTGGGACATGTGGGTTTTGAGCAAAAAGTGGGTGGAGGATTGCGTGAAACGAGGCGTGAAGTTGAACGAGTACGAGTACGACGTTAAAAACGGCATATCGAATAGCAAACAAACGGATTCGTCCTTGGAAATGCTTAAAAAGCAGCCGGCGGTACCTTTGCCGACCAAAGAAGAGTTGACGAAAGAGTTGGAAGAGGAGTACGACGAAGATCAAACGCCGTGGGGACAGCACTATTTGTTTAGCACGAAAGTGTATTTGGTCGGGTTTAGTTGTAGTAGTAATAGCACTTCAACGCCGGCGGGAGGTGGTACGGCAGTAGACCCGAACGATATTTTAAGGCCGAGCGCGAAGAACGCGCGATTGGCGCATAAAATTTTGAGAGCCGGAGGAGCTACGGTCGCCATGAATCCGCAAAACGCCACACACGTCCTCATCAACGACGATTTGGAGTGCCAAAAAGACGTCGATTTCATTTTACGAACGTACATGCGACCTCATCGTGAGAAGTGCGTAACGTTTGAGTGGTTGAAAAAGTGTAGCGAGGAAGGAAGGACGATGCCGAAATCAAAGAGGTTTCGAGTGGCGAAAGAGAGATTTTCGGAAGTTATCGCAGCTCCCACCTTCTGCAACGATCCCGTGACAACCTTCGACGATGATGATAAGAAAACGTCCTTTTTGACAAACTACAAGAACGATAACACATCGCCTCCGCGAAGAATCCCGGAGAGGAGTCCTCTGAAGGTCATCGATAAAGACAAGAATCCTTTGAGAAGACAACCCGCGATGGTAAAGAAAGACGATATAGAAACGCAACAACACGCGCCAGCGATCGACGATATCGTCGTTAGAAGAGGAAGTGACAAGCAGCAGTCTCGTCGCGACAACAAGAATAATAAATATAATACGATGACGGAACAAATACCGGAAACTCGCGCGGCGATTGGCGAAACCGCTTTGGTGAATAACGAGGACGAGGACGACGCGTTGTTATTAGGTAGAAACGGTTACAATTCGCGAAATGAATCCAGCGACCACTCTTCTAAACAATCGCAGCTTTATCCTTTAGCGAACGTGAAATTGAGTTTATTCGAAGGCTTGTGCATCGGAGAGAAAGAGGTAGCGCTGAACTTGATCAGTCTTCTCGGCGGCGAATATTTACGGGGCAGTTCAACCTCCACGTTAGCTTCCTCGGACTTTATCATCTGCCCGGCGTTACCCTCGATGAGCGAAAAGAAAAAACTGCAGGCGTTAGCGTCGGATATTGCCAGCGCTGCTCGAGAAACCCCGGATGCTATCTTCAGCGCGCGTTTCGTCGCGCCGCACTTTCTCGAAGGCGTCTCTTTGGAGGGCAAAATTTTCAAGCCGTCTGAATCTATGGCGTACCAACCGTACATGGACCACGACGGAAAATTTTTGAGCATGAAAGGTGTCGTCTTGTCCCCGTCGTCGTACACCGAACGAGAGAAAAGTGCAATCCGAATGCTCTCCTTAATCTGCGGCTGCGAGTGTACGGAGAATTTGAAAAAAGGCAAGAATACGCACGTCGTGGTTTCTAAAGCGGAAGGGTCCAAGTATAAAGCCGGCGTGAACTGGAATAAAAAAGTCGTCACGAAAGAGTGGTTAGAAGAGTGCGCGAGAAAAGGACACAAGGTTGATGAGAGTAAGTTTGCACCACCGCTACCGGGCGCGATGTTGGAAGAAACGCAAGGCGAAGAGACATTAAACGACGACGCGACCGCCGACGCAAAGAAAAGATCGGATCCATCGATTGAAGGAGGAGGCAGCGGCAGCGGCGGCGAGAAGACCGTGGAAAAAACGGCAGAGAAGAAGATTGCTTACGCTGAAGAAGAAGAAGAAGAAGAAGAAGAAGAAGATATCGCGCCGCCAATGGGCGCGCCGATGGACGAAGAAGACTATTTTCAAAAGCTGCCGCCGCCCCCGCCGGTCGTCGTAGCGCACCAACACCAAGCGCTTCCAACGAGCGCGATGAAAACGCCTTCCGCGACGACGAAAACGACGACTCACTCGACGGCGACGACGCAAACGACAAACAAGAAGTCGTCTTTGGAGCACGTAAAAACGCATTCGCGCTTTCAACGCACGCCTGGACCGTCGTCCACGGCCAAGAAAACTCCAAACGGAGTTTCTTCTCAGCATACCAACGGCAACAACAAAAACGTAGCGGCGATTCCTATACAAAAAATCACCATCGCGACGGCAAAGAAGTCTACTCCATCGAAGCAGCAGCCTTCGCAACAACAACAACAGTTGAAATCGAGCGGTAGCGTGGGGGTCAAAAGAAACCCTCCCTCGCAACACCGTTCGCCGACGCAGCCTTCGATCGACGGTAAACGCAAGTTACCGTTGACGTCGACAACTACGCAAAAGAAGAAGCAAAACAGCGAAAAATCTTTGTTGTTGTTATCGCCGATGTTCGATGGCGAGGATGACGATGGTAACGTCAACAACTCGGCGAATCCGTTGCCGATGAATCTCTTCAACAACAACAACGAGGCTGCTACCACGCGCAACGCCAATTTGAACATGCTCATGATGAAATCGCCATCGCCGGCAAAGAACAAGAACAACAACACCAACGAAGAGACAGACGGTGGCTTTGATGACAACTCGGACGTGGCTTTGCCTGACTTTAAAGTTGGCGGCATCGGCGCGACGTTACCGAACACGTTGAACATCGCGCTCGGCAGCGCGCGCAAGAATTTCAACGGAGCGGGAGAGAATCCGTCGTCGACTTTGAACATGGAAACGCAAGTTGGGTACGGAAATACCGCGTCGTTACACGCGCATCACCAGACCTCTTCAAAATTAGAGGCTTTACGAAGCAGACGATTGAATACTCGAAGCGGAGGGGGCACGAACAAAAACGCAGGAGGCGCCTTGAAGAACTTAATCGGCGGACGACCGTCGTCCCCGTTGGCGAATGCGGCGACTGATAATATAGATAACAACAAAGACGAGTGGATGAAGTAATATACACCATAATACAGTCGTTTTTACCATACCTTATAGGTGTAGCATACGTATATAAAAATAGAGATAGAGATATATTATAGATATATTATATAGATAGAGATAAACAAGTAAAAGCAGTTTAGTAGCGACAATATAATCACACACGCAACTCCCACATTTTCTTCTTGATAATCACGTAAAAATTGATATTGATCGTAGTAGAAATCACGGGTTCGAATCTCTCAGCGGATCTCTGTACGTGTCTTTACTAATCAAATATCTGGTCCTGTTCTTCCCCAACGCGCCGTACCATTGCGTCACCCACGGCCCCATGTAAATGACGTCGCCTTGTTGCACCGGCATAAAATCCTCGTTCAGGCGATAAATACCTTGTCCTTCCAAAATGACCAACCCGTGTTGCGGATGGTGCAACTCTTTCACATTCAACGTCTCTCCTGGTGCGAAATCCATCACGTGAAAGTTCACGTCGTATTCGAGCGTTTGCGGCAACAGTTTCTTCAACCTAAAAATCTCCCCGGGCGTTTCGATGTTCGGCAAAGCGTCCGTCTCGCCGACGATGACTTTTTGCCCCGTAGGAAACTCATCCGGTGTACCGTTCAATTTCGGTTTCGTAAACGCTTCGTACATGACCAATTCGCACTGATTCTTCTCATCCGTGTATATCTCGTGCTCGACATTCATCGGGAAATAAAAGTACTCGCCCGCTTTCAAATCCTCTCGCGTCACCTCCGCCTCGGCGTCTTCGTCTCGATACCGAATCGAACATTGGCCATCCAAAACAAACGCAAACCGCCACGCGCCCGGTGACGGTACGTACGATTTTGCGTTTGTATTCATAGAGACCATGGTCATTAAAATCGTCGCTTTATTCATCCCCGGCGAGACCACGTACGCGCCGAGCGTATTCGTCCATCCGAACAAACCTCCATAGACTCTGGACTCGTGCGCAATTAATGCGTACTCCGGTCTTAACTTGGACCGAGTGAACCCCGGAACGTTTTGGAAGAGTAACTGAGTGTATTTTTGTTCGTCCGAGGAGACCCCGTGGTACGGGGACTTCGTGTGCATCTCGTGTATGTTCGATGTTTCCAACGCGTGCGCGAATTGGAACACCGGAGGAACACGGAGAACGGAAACGAATAAACACAAAAACACCGTTCGAATGCACGCGGGAAGCGTTTTCGGAACGAATAAATGTCTTTTAGGAACGCGAGGCGTTGTTTTAAGCGCAGCGGTGCACGTTTCTGCGCGAGGACGACCAGGAGTCTCGAGAAAATTGGACTCTGAATGCGTGCGATGCATTTAGGTTACGTGTGAGGCATATTCGCTCGCTCGCCGTCGGAGGACGAACGCTGAACGGTTTGAATACAGATGAACTTTAAGAAAGGTAGCAGTATACGTTTGAGAGATACTTTTGGTTCGCGCGTGTTTATTTATATTCTTCTCTCTCTCTCTGCTTGAGGGAGGTAGGACGCAACTTCTCTCTGTCTGCGTCTCTGAAGCGAAGACGCTTTCGCTCCCGCGGCGGCGGCGGCGTCGGTCTTCTCCTCTCGCTCTCGCCGGTGCTCTTACGATGAGTCGTACTCCTCTACGAAACTGCTGTTCTTTATTTAAATATCGCGTGGTTAAATCGTCGGTCTCGCGATACTCGTTCTCTCTCACATCTCCCGACTGTAGACGTTTTACGAGACCTTTCGCGACCAAACGCCGTTATTAAACGCTTCAAAACGCATATGCGCGTATCGTCAGTGCCATTCGATCTCCCACGGACGTTGCTCGAACTTCTTCGCCGGTACGACGCTCACTTTTTGCACGTCTCGTTTCGTACTTTTCCGCATGTCTAACGCATTTTCCCCTACTCTTGGTCCTTTTGTATTCCA
>Ga0255775_1003093_pt1 | contig 13934 bp, 1 predicted proteins | sample 011ome_26_FD_179973 | JGI IMG/M metagenome (GOLD analysis project Ga0255775, IMG submission 179973) | Coastal salt marsh microbial communities from the Groves Creek Marsh, Skidaway Island, Georgia - 011511BT metaG (version 2) | ecosystem: Environmental > Aquatic > Marine > Intertidal zone > Salt...
GTGGAGATCGTTCCGGAGACGCAGAAACACCCGTTCGCGGTGATGTTAATGCTCGGGTTCAAGGCGAGCCCGATCGTGGCGTACGTGTGACTTTTTCGGGCGCGACGAGAATGGTGTGGATGATGACTGACGCGATGTGATGTGTTGCTCGTGGCTCGTAGGTACGTGACGTGCGAGGTGTTTAATAAGAACTTTGTGCATAATTTCGTGGCGGTGGTGATTTTGCTCGCGGGGGATTTTTGGATCACGAAGAATATCGGTGGACGGTTGCTCGTGGGGTTGAGGTACTGGAATGAAATCGACGAGGCGGGGGAGTCGCGGTGGAGATTCGAGTCGCGCGATGAAGACGGGATGAAACGCGTTGATAAGCATGAATCTCGATTATTTTGGACGACGTTATACGTCGCTGTGTTGGTGTGGGTGGTATTTTTCATAGGCACGCTCGCAGCGTTTCACTTGAACTACGCGTTGCTTTCGGGCACCGGGTTGATTCTCGCGTCGTCAAATTTGTACGGATACTACGCGTGTAGCAAAGACCAACAGGCGGCTGTTGCCGCGGGGATGTCGTCATTCGCTCGTCGACAAGTTGTCGGTTCGTTCTTTAGTTAGATTTTTGTACATGATGAAAATAGCAACTCGACATCGTTCAACGATAAATCCCGTCCCGTCCCGTCGATGCGCGCGCAGAGGTTGCCCAACAAACTTCCGACTTCATCCAGCCACATAGTGCGCCGCGTGCGCGACGACGACCGACGCGTGCGGGTCATCATGACGACGAAATCGTCAAAGATGTCCACCAACGCGCACGGGTCGACGGCAACCCTCGCTGACGCCGCAACCGCGTCGGCTTCAAAGGTTGCAATCGCCTCGTTTCTAACCAAACGAGGCGGAAAGGATTTATACGGCAAACCGACGTGGCGGCTTCGGTTTTTCGCTTTGCGTCGGTCGAGACACGCGCGTGAACGGTCGGTGATTCGTTATTTTGCCAATGAGCCCGCTGATGCGTCGGAGACGGCGGCGAAGGGGGAGTTTGTGATTAATGGAAAGTCAAGCGTGCGTGTGCTAGATGCCGAGGAAACGTTTACAGAGTTTGGTTTGAAGGCAAATAAATTCGCAGGTAAACGCATGTTTGCGTTTCAGACGCTTCCAAGTGATGGTAACAGCGGCGCTTTGGTGGTAGAGGCTGAGAATTTGGCGCTGATGCAGCGTTGGGTGACGGCGATTAGCGACGCGATTGCGGCGGCGCGCGCCGTCGAGAGCGAAGCCGCGGGTCAGACGTTGACATCGAGCGGCGTGAACGCGGAAGAACAAGACGCGCTCAAAGGTAAGAACTTTAGAGGCACGCTTGAATTGGCGGGTTTGTGCGGGCCCTTAGGAGGCGGTGCACTTCCAGTGCATTTGGATGCGTGCTGGGAAAATTTGACGTTTGTAGATCTCATGGCAGACTCGTGTCTGAATGAACGGCTCGGGCGACAGCATAGACCGAAGTATGTTCGAGAAACACTGTCGGCACTAGTTGATAGTGCGATTACGGTATCGAGATGTTTAAGTGCGTCGGCGATTCAAATGAGTGGGCCAGAGTCCAACGCGATGGGCTCTATTCGCCGAGCGTTAGAAGACATGCTATCAATGGCTCGACTCATCCCAGTCGGTACCAAGGATAACAACTTGTTTGTGTCATTCCTATCGGCATTTTTAGATCGTGTCAAGCAACTGCGCGCAGGCGAGCTGATGATGGTGCCAGGCGGTTGGGCGAACGCCGATGGCGGAGCGGCGGTGATTTACACTATCCACAGACTTCCAGCGCACTTTGTAGTGAGCTTGACGAATTGCGGTGACGGCTTGGAGTATCATCCAATGCAAGCCGATCCAGCGCAAGATGCATTCAAATATATCGCAACCGTACAGCTGATGGAGGTGCCAATCGCAGTGGCGATGGATTCGTCGACGTGGGCACTTTTGTTCCGACCACTGGTGTTTCCACACACGGCAGAAAAGGCAAAAGATATGATTTACAACAAGGTATTGCCGATGATGAACTCGCGTCCTTTACTTGCGTCCGTGACGCCAAGTCCATTACGTACAGTGCAGTTTGCGAAGCGCCCTCGAGGGCTCGACGCCAGCGGGGTGTTTACCGCGCTCGAAGCCGCGCGCTGTGGCCTCGCTAGTTTAGGATGTCCGCCTTCGCGGGCCGACGCTTTGGTGAATCTCGGCGTTCGACATGTCATGCTTGAAGAAGCAAAGCGCGACTTGGAGCGCGTCAATATGATCGGTGCAAGTGCTTTGGTGACTCTGCAAGCTGCATGCAGAACGGTGTCTGATTACGCTGCAACGCACGCCGAGCTTCTAGTCGCCGCAGAAGAGAGCATGTCGCCCAATGGATCACCCAATGGCACGTCGGCTCCCACCAAAACTGCACCGTTATCGCGAGATACGCTTGCGCAAATATTACGTAGTGTCGAAGCCGTCATGCAAAAGACGAAGGCATTGCACGCAGCGACGACGCTTCCACCACCGCTCGCGCCGACGAAATTACCACCGACATCATGTGCTGTCCCGTTATTCAATCGGCTCGCAATCGAAGGAAACGTCGACGCATTGGCTGGTGCTGCCAAGGCACCGCCCATTCTTCGCCCCGTTGAGCTCACCATGGTCCCGGACGCCATCGATTCATTGGAACAAGTGCCAAAGGCGCTGCGAAACGCATTGCACTGCTGTACCATACTCGCCAATCAAGCAGATTTGATGCCGAACTCATACGCATTGCGCGTGAGCTTACTTGTGCATTTATTTGTACACGTGCTTCCAGCACCGATGCCATTGACGCATCCAGAACGCGCTACAAAGTGCTTCTGGGCGAGCTCAAAGGCGACGTATGAAATTCAGGCTGAGATATTGAGAAGCTTGAACTTACTTCTCAGACATTTTTCAGCAGCTGTGCTTTCTATTAGCGTGACGCAAACATTTGATGCCGCGCGATTACTTACAATTGCGAACTTCGCCGCAATAGCTGACGCGACTTTACGGCTCAAAGTTGCTGACGCTCCTTCGGCTTTTATCCAACACTACGCTGGATATGCTGAAGGTCCAATTAGCGCATTTGGCTTTGAAATCGGTCCTTTTGCCGTGGAGGCAGAATATTTGCGGTTTCATTGCCCTGAGCGAACGGCTAGATTGACACAAATACTGGACTACTTCCATAGCTTGAAGAGGACAATTAGCAAAGATCACATGATTTATCGATGGGAAGACGAAAGCGCCGGGGGCATGTCGTTTGGCGTCGGCGAAGCCCGACTCATCGATCAAGTGTGCTTACAAATGGGCATTAGTCGCGATGTACCAGAGTACTTGGCAAAGTATCACACAGGTGAACATCGCGAGTTCGTAGATTCTTATCCAGAAATGCGTTCGTTGCGCGATATTCTTTTCATGTTCAAGTTGCTTATGGCTCCTACATCAGACGCGCTGCCAGAGCTCGCGCGATGGAAGCCGATTGATGCAGCTTTAGACTGGTCAGTGACGGCACGTGATGGGTTCTTTGATCTCACTGTTTCGGCATTCGGTCGCAACTTAGCCGTGCAGCCGTGGAAGGAGCCAGAATTGGACGAGGGAGGAAAGTTGCGAACCGGATGGCGCAACGTCTTTGGTGGTGGATTCTTCGCCAGAATCACCGACCGTCGACCGCGTTGTCCACCCTCTGGTGCAAACCCGAGTAACCTGGCGGGTAGTAGAATCGACACAGAAGAAGACGTCCTTCACTTACCGGATGTTCCTACGTTCGACAATCTGTTGAAGCAGAGTGAATCAGAGTTGCTGCTGACGTATCTCACGGCGCCTATGATTCGACTACCTCTGGTTATGAAACTGTTCTCCGACCCAACTCGAGTGCGTGGGATTACGCATCGGGATATTCAGAGCATCATAGACGCAGTCATGTTCGAGCCCGGACCTTGGTCACCGCCTGAACCGACAAATGTACCAAAAGAAATCCCGGCGCCGACGCGCGCGCACATGGCGACGCCGTCCGGCTTACTGATACACGAATTGATTCATTGCCCAGCACCGCTCGTTGATAGTGCGGAAGAGTTGTTAGCGCTAAGTTTAGAGCTCGACACTGGACGACACGATGCACCGAGCGCGCAAGGTGTCTTATTTGCGACGAGAATGCTCTCCAGAATGTTGGCGTTTGTCTCTCACATTATCAAATCCAATTCGTTGGATACCGAATTCAGCGCATCGACGGGTATCACGCGAGGTCTAACTTGTTCCTCGGCTGCAGTGAGTACGCTCAAGGATGTAAAACTTCGTATCAAGCGAGCGTTAGGCGACAAATGCACGCCTGTGCTGAAGCGATGGCTTGGACACGCAGTGAAGAAGAACGCCATTCGCCCAGCGTGCGCACTTCACGCACACCTGGCATACATGTATTACTGGACTCCTCGGGATGAAATCGACAAGCAGGCTGCTCGAACTATTCTTACGGCGCAGCAATACATCTTCGTCAACTATTCGTTCGCGGATACCCCGGATGGGAGTGCAGCGACGGACAGAAAGTTGGCTGACGCGAGTAACATGAGCGGAGTGGACACTGGACTTGGATTTGTCCCAACAGAAATTTTCGATCTCTTCCAGCGGAAGCGGCGATCGGTATTGGAATGGGCGGCGGCCAATCCAAAGGACGCGAATCAAATTTTGGAAGAAGTCGTAGATGCATTGACGACGAAGAAGACAGATGGCTCTCGATCGCCGACAAACGTCCTTGACTCGGATGAGAATTTCAAGACGAACCGGGCGTGGCGAAGAGCTCCTGGAGCAGGTGGCGCGGGTCGATTCGTGAGTTATGTTTCTGACATTCCATTCAACGAACTTGTAGCCAGGGACAAACAAGCGTCAGAAGAGCTACTCAGACGCCACGTTCATTACGGTGAATGGTTACTTGAAACCACGATGCAAACGTTTGAGATGGAAATCAACACGCAACTAGGAGAGTTTACGGTTCGGAAAAACAGACTTGGTCACCTTGAAGCATCCATTCGAGAAATGCCAGATTTCATTGCTGCTTTAGGGCCCGTGCTTTCGAAACGGGGCATTGAGTCTTCCCATTTCCACGAGCTCGCTGAAGAGGAAACGCTCGCGATTGGTGATAGTGGTGACGTCGTGCATTGTGCAGAGGTGCAAAATACCGAACACCGCAAATGGATGCGTCTCGTTGGTTTAGGTCATGACATTCAGCTTTGGGATCGCGACCCAAGACCACCGATGAATGAGTTCACTCGTCCTTACGTGAGTCGGGTGCAATCATCAGTTTCTGCAGTTGAAGCTCTAGGACGTGCCATCGGTAGCGGCGGACTTGAGCCTTGCGAGCAATGGATTGCGCAGCTCTTAGAACCAATCGCAAGAGGCCCTGGTGCAGGATTTTTGCATGGGGTTGAGCTGTTCTTGCCGAACCACACGATTCATGGCACAATCGCTCGACTCGCTGGCACTGGAGCTCCAGACAACGCCGTTGAAGAGCCATGGAGCTTTTTCAGACGGAAAAAGAAAACTAATGATGCAGATCAAGCCAAGCGGGTAGAGCAAGCTAAGCAGCTTCTTACTGAGGTCGTTATCGTGCAAGAACCGCCGTTGGTACAAGTTTTCCGCGTGGAATCCTACGGTAGGCGTTGGCGACGATCTCTCGTGTTCGCGTCAAACGCATCCTTTTGCTTGGCTGATATCGATCCAGATGGCGAACCATTATTGACTGATCCGAACGAGCGATTCCTACTCTCTGCTGCGCGACTTGGTTCGCGAGCTCCGAGTCTCGTCGTCACGCGATTACTTCACGGGGCAGTCGGACGCGAATCGTTTGTTCCAGCGAGGCATTTGCGAGGCTTACTCCCCGCCGCCTTGCTCGAAGAGTACCAGTTTTGGCGAAGTGAAACAACTGGTGATCTGTTCGGTACAGCGCAAGAAGGAGCTTTGCACCACGATACGATGATTCACGTGCGATTGGGCTATGAAAATAACACTCTCCTCGACGGCAAGCATCCAATTGACACTTGCGCCGTCGTGAGACGGTTGCCTGTCAACTCTCTTGATGACGCTTCAAATCTTCCGTTACTTGATGGATCGTACGTCGAAGGTCAGGTTACGCTTGTTGACTTGTTATATGCCCCTGGTCTTGCGGGTGAAAACGGGAAATCGCTGTTATTACTCACAAAGTCTCTCGCCGCGGTGGAAGGCTTGGCTCATGCGCTGGTTTGGACAGCAAAGCGTGGTCTAGAGAACGGGCCGACCGCAGCTGTCGAATTGTGCGATATCGCGCGCATCGAGCTTCCTCGACTCGGTGTTTCTTTCAATGCGGTCGAGTCTGGTGGTTCGATCCGTCTCGAGTGCGAAGAACACGCTGGTTTGTTTCTCGCGCAACGCAGAAATCCTGCGCTTGAAGGACTCCTCGCCGGTTTACCGCACGCACTACTTCTCGAAGCACGCGATGGCGCGCTGTCAGTCTTACTCCCGGCTGGTGCAATTCCACGACCCGCGGCATATGCGACTGATCATGCCAACGCCGCAAGCACCGGTCTCGGCTCAGATCTGGTCATCGATCGCTGGAACTCGCAGTGGGTGGAAAACATTGGAAGCACAAGACATTATGTGTACCCAGTACATCCATCACATTCAGTGATTAGTGCCACGACGCTCGCATCAGCACTGTACCTTTCCATCCTGCGTTTTGTTGGACGCTCGTACTTGGATGTTTTACGTCTTGCAGAGCTATGCGTGTCCGAAGCGTTGCCGTCACCAGAGGAGGCGCAGCTTTGGGATGCGCTCGCGCACGCCGCATCCCTGGATCCTTCTCCAGATGCTACCGCGGTTCGCGTCAAGCTTGCACTCATGGTACAAGGCACTCCAATCGAAGCTCGTCTTGCGGCTAAGTGGCCGCCTGTTGCGGATGTTCTCGCGTACATAAACGCTTGGCCTTACATTAGCGCACAATGCCGATTGACGGGACAAGAAGAACTGTCCGCGATTGAGAACCTTCCGTCGGTAACTTTAGCGAAGAAGCGCGCCAAGTTCCGCATCAGCTTGAGTTTGATTTTCCCAGGATCGAGAAAGACTACTGCGGAAGAGGCGAACATGGACCCAGCAAAGACACCCGAGTTGCTGAATCGAGCCGCGTACCTGCGCCAGTTGGTGAGCGGCATCGCCCGAATGAGCGCCGGAGCTACACCCACGAGCTCAGGATTTCCACTCGTATACCCGCAGACACCGGAATACAGTCAATACGATACCATTGATGACTTGACGTGTTTGGAAGAGAAAGTGTACGGTGAAGGCCCTCTTGGCAAGCTCGCCGGATTGATTCAAACATACAACCGTCCAGACGACGTGAGCGTCAACGGCGCGCAAGCTTTGGCTTTGATCGGAAAATGGATCGATAACGAAAAGTTCAACCTTGATGGCAACCTTGGGTTTCCGCTGTTTTTTGAACTCTTGACTGGCACGTTGCCCATGCGAATTCTCCCGGGTGACACGCCGCATCGCTGGGGTAACGTGTTGCTACGCTTTGTGCCGACGGAGCAATCGATGAAACGTGGCACCCTGATGAGTACCCTTCGTATGCTCGCATCAAATCCAGCACTTGCCGTGGATTGTCCAAAGATTGAAGAACAGAGCGTCGGTCAGCGTTTTACGTCCATGTTCACCTCGGACGGCGCCATTGGTGTTTTGCTTCGTCGCGTGCGACCGTACTTGCAGCAACGCAAGGACAGTCTCCCGTTCCGTCAAACCTGGGTTGGCAAAAGTTACATAGCGCCAACGATTTACGAATCGGACGTTAAAACTTGGGCGCGAACAATCGCAACTGGTGGTCGATGGGCGCTCACGCGTTTCTCCAACACATCGTGCTCTGAACGCGAGTTTCCATTGCAATCAGTGGGGAGCGAGCAAGGCATCGGGATGACGTCGTGGAGTGGCAAAACGCTTCAACACGTCGACTTGAACATGCTCGTCCATCGTCCGCTCGGCGTGCTCGACTTAAACAAGTATGTCGTACCTCTTACGGAGGATAGAAGTGACCAGCTTGCAGAAGACGTCGCGCTTGGTGGTGTTGGTGGTCTGCCTTTTGATGTGAGCCGACACCCTTCGGCGACGACATCTGTGGCACGCCAAATGCTCACTCGCTTGCGTCAAGACGTCACCAGTGCTGCAGAGAAAGCAAAAGCTCGGAAAGATATGGGCGATTTTAGCGCCGTCACGCTCAAGGGTTTCACGCCTAGCGACACCGCTGCGATTGCAGCGGAAGCTGGCGCAGGTCGAGCAGGAACCGCCGCCGGTACTGCGCGCGCAGTGCTTCGTGAACTCCTCGAAAGCATCCGTCGCGTGACCGCTGATGATAAGGCTGCAGCGGCTGAGGCCATGTCTGCTGCACTCGCTACCGCAAATGGCTTGAGAAAAGATGCCGAGTCTGGTACGAAGATGTTGCGACTCGGATTGCAACGTCGCGCAGGCGCGTGGGCAGAGGTCACATTTGAGGACTTGGTTGAGTGTCTGACGTGTGAAGGCGGTGAGCACATCTTGTCTCGATTATCTCCTGGCGTGACTGCCGCTCAAATCGTCAACGCATTGCATTTGGCGTCGCAATCTTTGTTGTTGACTCTCCGCGCCACGCTCGCGGCGCGCGCCGCCGCAATGGTGGCGGATACGCTCATCGCGCTGACGAATTGTGCGAAGACAGCCGCGCTCGATGGTATCGATTCCGTCGATCGCGACTTGCGCCTTCGTGCGTTAGCGATTGCGGAGTTACTTTCAGTGGAGCGTCATTACTTCCATGCCGACACTGCGAATCCATTCAACAAGGCGACAACCTTGGTATACGACCCTCGCTTGCTCGTGTACGAGTACAGCCAAAGCATCGTACTTCGCAAGCGGCAAGTCGAACTCACTCGTGACTTTGTCAACACCGCCGAACTTGGTGGCGGACAGTGCGCGCAGATGCTCATGGGTGAAGGTAAAACCACAGTGGTGTGTCCTTTACTCGGGTTCTTACTCGCGAAGAAGAGTTCGATCGTCGTACAAGTCGTCCCGCACGCGTTGCTTGAATTCTCGCGCAGCACGTTGAGAAAATCATACTCTGGTATGATTCGACGCTCGGTGGTGACGTTGGAGTTTAATCGTTACACATCACTCAGCGATGGTGCGATTTTAGCGGCACTGCGTAAAGCGCAAGAAAATCGCGCCATCGTTATTGCGTCTCCAACGAGCATTAAGTCACTCGCGCTCAAATTCTTGGAAGTGTGCCACTTGCTCGACCAGTCGTACATTGCCGAGCTTGAAGCGAAGGCTGGATCGAACATCGTCACACAGGGTGGGGATTTCATTGCACGCGTATTTGGTGGTGCAAAAAGTCGCAGTGAACGCGTTGCTGATGCTGGCGGCTTAAGTATCGAAGAGCTTGATGTGTTACGCTCTGAGGCGCAATGTGCGGCGGAAATCTTTGAAATCTTTCAGACGGGAACGCTGATCCTCGATGAAGTCGACTTAATTCTCCATCCGCTCAAATCTGAGCTCAACTGGCCGATGGGTCGACGTGTCCCGCTTGATTTCAGTCAGTCGGCGTCTGGGAATGGTTTGCGTTGGAAGCTGCCATACTTTATCCTCGACGCAATCTTTGCAGTGGCTCACGGTTCATCCACCGTGAGCGAAGCCGCTGGCTCACAAGAGGCGAGTGATTTACTCGACAGCATCCGTGATGCGATCAATGCTGCCGTAAGGAATAAGCAAATTCAATCGTCCCCGCATCTCGCGGTACTCGATCGCGCGTGGTATCACGATATACTGCGCCCTCTTCTCGCGCAGTGGTCAAGCATTTGGCTCAGAGCGCACGGTGCGTTGCGGGGCATGTCCGAGGCGCTCATCATGGCATATCTCTTGCAAGGTCCTGGTAAAGACGAGGCCGCAGTACAATTGAATCGCGAGTGCGATGACGAAGCGATCAAGATGACAAATCTCGCTCGCGATTGGCTTTGCTCGTTATTACCGCACCTCCTCGCCAAGGTTGATCGCGTGACGTATGGTTTGCTTCAACCAGCGGATGTGGAACTTCTCGAAGCGGCGAGTGGCGCTCGCATCCCTCGTACTCGGCGACTACTAGCCGTACCATTCGTGGGTAAGGACATCCCGAGTCGAACAAACGAGTTCTCTCATCCAGATGTCGTACTCGGTCTTACAATTTGCGCATACCGACTTGAAGGCTTGCGTCGTTCCGACTTTAAACAAGTACTTCGCAGTATGATTGAAAACTTTGACAATGAGGCCGGCCCACCGCCAAAGCGCGCTTCGGCACGACTTTGGGCAGACTGGGTACGCACGACTGGTAAGCGCGTCAGAGGAGAACGACGCGCAGAAGCTGCATTAAATGCTCGCCGTCGCGGCGTCCAGCAACAAGCGGGTTTGACGAGTATCGGCGATTCGCGTGGATTAGCCTTCCTTGAAGACGAAAATGTGTCTGGTTACGATGATGATGAAATCTGGCCGCTACAATTGATTGATTTACGAGACCACGATCAAGTGGAAGAGCTCTATCAGCTGCTTCGGAGGACGCCCCCAGTTGTTGAATTCTACCTCAATGACTACGTGTTTCCGGAGACTGCGCAACATCAAAACTTGAAACTAAGCGCAACTGGTCAAGAACTTGGTGGGAACGTGCTCTTCCCGACCCGTCTCGGTTTCAGTGGTACGCCCAGTGATTTGCTTCCTCTTGAGCTCGGTGCACCGCGGTATGAACCAGGTTCAGATGCGAAAATGCTTGCATACTTGACCGATCCGCAAACCGTCACGCCTATGAAAATGCTCACGGACTGGAATGTCGAAAAGTTGCTGACGCGAATCGCCACCGCGGATCCACCGATTAGAGCATTAATTGACACCGGTGCGCTCGTCACTGGTATGTCCAACCTCGAAGTCGCTCGATTCCTCCTCGAAAAGGGCTTGAAATGGGCTGAAGGATGCGTGTTTTTGGATGAAAACGACCGACAGATGATCCTTATGCGCAAAGATTGGAACGTCATTCCGCTTCAACGCGTTGCCGCCATGCCCATGTCGAAGCGTTTCACGTTTTATGATCAAGTGCACACGACTGGTATGGATATCAAGCAGTCAGCGGCTGCGCAGGCGGCGATTACGCTCGGAAAGGACATGTGTCTTCGCGACTACGCGCAAGGCGCGTGGCGTATGCGCGGTTTAGGCCGAGGCCAGACGCTACAAGTCGTCATGATTCCCGAAGTCGCGCGCTTGATTTCGGTTGAAGTTTCAAAGGGCGGTGGTCAAACCTCTGCGACGAGAGAGGCTGAAATTGCGAGCATGTCACCCGATGAGGCGGCGAAGCGCACATTGAGAGATATCACTGCGTGGCTCGTGGTGAATAGCATGCGAAGCGAAAACGTTCAAGCTGGCCTTTTAGCCGAACAGCGCGCGGCAAACATATGGCGAAAGCACTCCTACAGGAAACTTATCGCGTCGCCAACCGTGCCTGGAACCCCAAGAGCGCAGCAAACGGGCATACAGGCTGCGTTGGATGTATTCCGCGAGCGCGTGTCATATGTCGTCGCCAACGTCATTCCAAAGACGTTCTCGCCCTCTGAAAAGCTCAACATGAACATGCAGCAATTTGGACATTTACTTGACGACAATCCGAAAGCAAAAGAAACGCTACGTAAGATTGTCGAAGATGTGCAACACATGGAGAATGCAACCAATGCAGCTTTGAAGCAGATACGAGCGGGCGCTTTCTCTGCACCGGGTGCCGCAATGTCTGGCGACAAAGGTTTAGCCGGTGGACTCGAACACGTTTTAGATCTCGAACAAGTGCAAGAGAATGAAGAAGAACAAGAGAACGAGCAAGAACAAGAGCAAGAAAAGGAAGAGGAACGTGAAGAAGAGATTCCAGAGGAAGTGCCTGATAGGTTGGCGTACAGCCGGGACGACGAACGACAACTTTCGTGGAGTTATGAATTACTTGCGCAACCTCCAAATGCGAACACCCAAGGTTTCTATCCTTTGAATTCGTTCAAAATTCACAAGGGCGTTGGTAAGACTACGGCGCCGTTGGCGTTCCCAGATTACCTCCAGCTGTCACGAAACTACTTCCGTCAAGGCTGGGCGTTGAACTCGCATCGCCGCTTGAAGAATCTCACAATCGTTCTCGATTGGGTGCCAGATTCGAGCGCGCTAACGAGCGACACGAGCGGCACACTAGGCGTCAGTAACTTTACTGCCGCACAAGAGTCAGCGTTGCGCACGGCGTTTGACATGTTTGACAGCAAGGGTAATGGTCGGTTGCAGGAAACAGACTTGCGAGAAGTACTTCGTGAGATTGACGCGTGCGTCGAGGATGATGAGCTTCGCTTACATCAACTCGCCCGTGAAGTCGCGGAAGACGCGCGCACGTTCATAACGGGTATGCCGTCATCTGGAACGTCTTTTGAAGAACTCAAGCGTGTTTTGCGGCAAAAGAACATTTACTCGTTGCAGCGCGGTCGATACTACGTTGCTTTGTCTTTGGCCGAAGCCGAATCGCTTCGCGTCGTCATGCATCTCACACAATCTGATCCGACGAGTGACGGCAAGCTTATACCGTTTAAACTTACTGAAACAGCATTGCGGATCGGTGGAGGCACGCTCATTGACACGACGTCAAACTTCACTCCCGCTCAAGTGTTCCAAGGCGCGACCGCGGAGCAATGCTTCAGATTTTTGGACAGCCAAATGGACTTTGAAGACCGAGAAGTTTCTCTTTTACTTCGAGCATTACAAGCATCTCCATGCGATAAGCGTGAACAATTTTTTGAGTCCGTGCGCGCGTGCAGACGTCGCGCAAAGATTCCATGGGCGGCGACGCCGCTGGCCAAGGTGCTCACGACGCCAGACGAATTCCATTTACTCGCATCGCGGGCTCTCGTTGCGCGCGTGCGTACAGCACTCAAGGCTAAGCGAATGCGTTTGCTTGATGCATTCCGTGCATTCGACAGTGAAAATATTGGTCGACTTACATATGAAGCGCTCTACGGCGGTTTGTCGTGGCTCGGTCTGTCGCTCACTTCTGCGCAAATGCTCGAACTCGCCGCACGCGTGGACAAGACGGGCGACGGATACATCAGTCGTCAAGAGTTTGAGGACGCTTTCGGACCTGACGACGACTGGATCCTGGAAGGGGACGCGCCTCTCGTGACAGCACCCGTAAGTTTGCCGACGCAACAACTTGCCGCGGTAAGTTTGATGGATATTCTCGGCGACTCTGGGAGCGAGAGTGGCTCGGCGTCGAGCTTACCAACCATTCCAATGCCGGTAACAAAGATCCCGCTCGCAGCTGCTGCGCCTAGTGTATCTATGCCTGCACCGCCTCCGAAGATACACAGCACAGCCAACATGAGTATTGATGACGGTACAGGACTCGGTGACTGGGGCGCGCTCGGCATGGCTGCGACGCTTCCAACGGTGAAGAAAGTTGAAAAGTCCGCGGTTGCGCCAAAACCTACGCCAAATGACCCATTTGGTCTTGGTCCACCCGCTGCAGCGGCATCGAGTGCGTTCGACGACTGGCTGTCTGGCGGTTCAGGTGCCATGGCTGGTGGTGGTTCGTTAAATGATCCACTCAGCGCTGTAACCAACCCGGCGGACGGTTGGGAAGGCAACGACATAATTCAGCTCGACACATCAACGGGTACGATCGCCGCACCCACGCGGGAGAAAATTCAGGCTCGAGCCCTCGTTGACCCGGCTAAGGAAGCGGCCGATCGACGAAACAACCAAGTGGATTCTAAACTCACGTCAAGTGTGCTTAATGGTTTTGAAGTCACCGTAGCGCATCAAAAAACGTTCAGCAAAGTCTGGACGAGTGATGGTACAGGAAGTCGAGACATGGTGAGCATCTGGGATGCAAACGTCAGCAAGTC
>Ga0255775_1003100_pt1 | contig 13914 bp, 9 predicted proteins | sample 011ome_26_FD_179973 | JGI IMG/M metagenome (GOLD analysis project Ga0255775, IMG submission 179973) | Coastal salt marsh microbial communities from the Groves Creek Marsh, Skidaway Island, Georgia - 011511BT metaG (version 2) | ecosystem: Environmental > Aquatic > Marine > Intertidal zone > Salt...
CGAAGCGCTTTCTAAGATAAGAATCACTCAATAAGACATCTAAAGGAATCGCTACAAAGTCTGGATCACCTAAATAGTAGTTACGATCTGCATAAGCACGTCTAGCTGCTTCGACAAATAGTTGAATTGCTTCGGTAGAATTATGTCCATATTGACCAATATGATAAGGTTCTATCATCTTAAATAATTGATTCATGGTTACTCCTCCACTTGATGGAGGACTCATCGAAATCACTTTCAAGTCTTTATACTTAAATATGATGGGTTGTCTCCAAACAGCTTCGTAAGCAGCTAAATCATCCTCCGTAATATACCCTCCTTTATCTAAAATAAATTTAGCTAAAATTTGTGCGGATTCTCCTTTATAAAACTCATCTTTTCCATTTTTCATAATGCGTTTTAGGGTATTGGCAAATGCTATATTTTTAATCGTATCACCTTCGTTATAAACTTTAGCATATAACGAATTTGATCCATTAGCGGCTTGGAGAAGTGCTCGGTAATTCTTCAATCGATTAGCCTGCTTTTTAGTGACAATTACACCGTTTTCAGCTAAATCGATAACTGGTTGAATTAAGTTTTCAATAGGAAGACTTCCAAATTTTTCATGAACTTCAAATAACCCTGCAATTGTGCCTGGAACACCAATCGCTGTAGCTCCCATGGTACTCATTCCCTTAATTACTGATCCATTATCATCTAAATACATGTCTCTAGTAGCACTCATTGGAGCTTTTTCTCTATAATCAATTGCACCATAGGTTCCTTGAGCCGTTCTATAGACCATAAAACCACCTCCTCCTATATTACCTGCAAAAGGATAAGCAACGACCAAGGCAAGTTCTGTAGCTATCATGGCATCAAAAGCATTCCCTCCTTGTTCCATAATTTTTGATCCGATTTCAGAAGCTTCTTTTCGGGCTGATACCACCATAGCATGGTCAGTTACCAAGCCTAAACTAGTTTCATTTGAAGCACTACAACTCACTAAAATGAGCCCTAAAAGGGTTAAAATCAGTAGTTTCATAAATTTTTTATTTTATCCTGTGAATATAGGATCAATTCATTAAAAAAAAGTGAAAATTCCTCCTGAAAATTAGTGTCATATATTTGAATCAATTCAGCAGCTGTATCCATAGAAGATTTATAATTGGCTCTTGAATGCATACCCTTTAAAATTTGATCAATTCCCTCAATCGATCGATACATAAGCAGCCAATTATTTGATTTCATATACGTTAACATTTGCTGTGATCGATTTGGAAGGAGTTCCTGATGAATACTCAACAATTCATAAAACTCCTGAGCATATTCTTCTAACGACTGCTCGCTATACGATGCCCAGTTTTTAGCTAAATAATGGTCATAAATAATATCGATGACCACACGTGAATAATGCCCCTGATCTTTAAATATTCGATGGCAGGATTGCTTATAGAGCCGATGATTGTCCGTAAATTGATCGATTCCTCTGTGCACTATAATACCGTTTTGAATCGCTTTGGAAAAAGTAGACAACTTAGCACCTTTCACATGATCAGCAATAAAATTTCCGATAAGTAAGGATTGATTACCAAAAGATAAATAAGAATGTGCTAAAATATTCACTTTAATTATTTACTCCTAAAAATAAGAAATTGAACGTATAAAGCCCTCTGATTATTTATATTTGTTAAAAAATAGAATATGACCTTAATAAAATCAATTTCAGGTATCAGAGGTACTATTGGTGGTGAACCCGATAACAACCTCACCCCATTGGATTTAGTTAAATTTGCTTCTGCCTATGGAACATGGATTAAATCGAAATATCCTAATAAACGTATAACCATTGTCATTGGAAGGGATGCCCGTATTTCAGGAGCTATGGTGGAAGCCATTGTTGTAAATTCACTCCTTGCATTAGGGATTGATGTAATAAACCTAGGACTTTCAACAACACCTACAGTAGAACTTGCTGTTCCATTAGAACATGCTGATGGAGGAATTATTTTAACTGCTAGTCATAATCCAAAACAATGGAATGCTTTAAAATTACTTAATAACAAAGGAGAGTTTATCGATGCAAAAGCTGGAGAGTTGATTTTAGAATTAGCTGCTAGTGAAAACTTTTCATATGCTGAAGTTGATGATTTAGGCGTACAAACTCAAAATCAATCGTATCTTCAAAAGCATATCGATGAAGTGCTCAAACTCAAATTGGTGGATGCTGCTAAAATACGTTCAAAAGGATTTAAAGTTGTTGTTGATGGTGTGAATTCTACAGGTGGTCTATTTATACCAGCCTTATTAAAAGAATTAGGGGTTGAGGTAGTCGAACTTTATTGTGAACCAAACGGTCAGTTTCCCCATAATCCAGAACCTTTAGAAAAACACTTAGGAGCGATTAAACAAGCGGTAGTAGAACATCAAGCTGATTTTGGAATTGTAGTTGATCCTGATGTTGATCGACTAGCCTTTGTTTCAGAAGATGGGACCATGTTTGGTGAAGAATATACCCTAGTTGCTTGCGCTGATTATGTGTTGAGTAAAACACCAGGAAACACGGTGTCCAATCTTTCTTCTTCTAGAGCGTTAAGTGATATTACTTCCAAGCATCATGGAAGTTATACTGCAGCTTCTGTTGGAGAAGTTAATGTCGTACACTGTATGAAAGACACTAATGCGATTATCGGTGGTGAAGGAAATGGAGGCATTATCTATCCCGAGAGTCACTATGGTAGAGATGCTCTTGTTGGGACCGCTTTATTTTTGATGTTACTTTCAGAAAAAAACATCAAAGTATCTGAGCTTAGAGCAACGTATCCTGCATATTTTATGAGAAAAGACAAAATTGAATTGGATGCTACTATCGATGTTGATGGGTTATTAGAAGCTATTGAACAACGCTATCAAAACGAACGAATCAACACTCAAGATGGAGTTAAAATCGATTTTGAAAACCATTGGATACACCTTAGAAAATCGAATACAGAACCTATAATTAGAGTTTATACAGAGGCTCCATCGGTTAAAGAAGCAGAAGCAGTAGCGAATGCAATTATGGAAGAAATCAAAAGTTTAGTTTAAGCTTTTTTACCGGCGTGTTTCCATCGGCGATGCGTCCAAAAATAATAAGCAGGATCATTCTTTATTTGCGCTTCTAATTGGTCGTAATACAACTGAGTTAAGCTGCGTTCGTCAAGAGTTGATGCATCAGCACTCAAAAGAACAAATTCGGTTTCATAAGTGTTTTTGTGTTTTTTTATGGTTTTGACATAAAAAACAGCCATTTTAGCTTTAATGGCTAATGAAGCAGCACCCGTATGAACAGGTACTTCTGTTCCCATAAATGGTAGCCATAGTTTTGTTCTTGATAGTTGTGGCGATTGATCAGATATCATCGTATAAGCTGCTCGTACCCCTTGACGTTGATTTAATAGTACTGTTTTAGCAACCTTTCCATTGGGCACTAAAATAGAACCAAATCTAGATCGAATTTTATGTATAAGTCGTTCAAAGTTTTTGTCTTTAATTCTTTGATAAACTACATAAGAAGGCTCCTCTAACTCTGCAGCAATAGAACACAACCAGTCCCAATTAGCATAATGTCCACCCATCAGTAGTACAGAACGCTCGTTCAATTGTTTTTTAACTACTTCAATATGTTGAATTTTAAAGTGTTTATTCATCGTCTCTTTATCCCAAGCAATAGGCTGAACAGTTTCCATAAACACATCTATTAAATGTCTATAAAAACTCCTTCTTAGTTTACTAATTTCACTGCTATTTTTGTTGGGAAAGGCAAGTTTTAAATTATTATAGACCACCTTCTTTCGATAGCCAACTACATAATAAATAAGTATAAACAACTTCAATTCCAATAGGTTCTTAATCCATTTAGGCAAAGAAGCAATAATTATAATTACTAGATAAATGAGCTGATACATAACGAAGTTTATAGGGCAAATATAAGTATATTTGAATCATTTACTATGAATACACTTCATCCACTTGCTCTAGCTATAATCATTATAAATATCCTTATTTCTTACAAAGGATTCAAGGACAACGCCTTTTTTCAACGCTATAAATTTAATGTAGCAGCAGTAAAAAAGGGGCAATGGAAGCGAATCATCAGTGCAGGTTTTTTACATGTTGATTATTCCCATTTAATTTTCAATATGTTTACCTTTTACTTCTTTGCTGACATTGTTATCTATCGACTAGGCCTACTAGGATTTTTAGTCGTTTACCTCTTAAGTCTTATCGCTGGTAACTTATTCAGTTACCGCTATTATAAAAACAATCTACATTATAGTGCCGTAGGGGCTAGTGGTGCTGTTACAGGAACACTTTATGCTGCTATTATACTCTTTCCAGAGATGCGATTGGGAATTATGTTTATACCAATTCCATTACCTGCATATCTTGTAGGTTTAGGGTATATGTTGTACACGCTTTACGGCATAAAAAAAGCCAATGATAACATTGGCCATACAGCTCATTTTGCTGGAGCATTAACAGGATTACTTATTGCTATTATACTTTATCCTGTCGCTATATTTAAAGATCCAATTGCTATTATAGCACTCTTAATTCCATTAGTGCTTTTTGTGTTGATGGAACGAAAAAAAGTTTAGTTTCCAAATACTTCTTTAAGTTTATCATCCACTTCTTTACCATAAAGGTATTTTGCTAGTATAGCGCCATCAGCATCTAAAATAATTGCTGAAGGTATTGATCTGATATTAAAACTAGTAGCAATAGGTCCGTTGAAATATTGTAAATGTGAAAGTTGCAGCCAAGGTAACTCATCTTCCTCAATCGCTTTTAACCATTCTTCTTTTGTTTTGTCTAACGAGACACCAATGACAGCTAATCCTTGATCTTTGTATTTTAAATATAGTTCTTTTAAATGTGGATTTGCAGCCCTACAAGGCTTACACCAACCAGCCCAAAAATCAATTAAAGTTGCTTTAGCTCCAAGATGATCACTTAATTTAGCACTAGTTCCATCCGGAGTAGGAGCTTCAAAATCTTGAACTTTTGATCCAATTGCTAAGGCTTTAGTCTTTTCGATTTGTTTCGCTAATTCTTTAGCTTCATCAGTGGCTTTAATTTCATCTGAAAAATTATAAAACAGCCTATCGATTTCTTCCGATTCCATTTCATTCATTCGCTGCATTCTAGCTAGTAATAAGTAGGATAAAAATGAATCCGTATGCTTGCTTACATATAATTTTTCATACGCTTTAATTTCATCGACTAAATCGGCATATTCTTGACGTAAGGATGCAATTTGCGCTTCCTTACCCTGTGATTGAGCACCTCTTAAATCATTAGCAATTGCTTGAATTTGATTTCTGTAGGTCATTGTGTTATCAATATACTCTTGGTAAAGCTCATTTTGCTGTGTTCCTCCAATCGTTATTGTTTTTTGATCTCGAACATTTCCGTTAATGCTTACAGTTCCATTTTCTAAAAAAATAGGAAGACTTACATTGGAATGATTGATATTTAAAAAATACATTTTTAGAGGAGGTACTTCTCCAGATATACTAAATCTACCATCTATTGGAGTTATAGAATCCAACACTGTTTGGGTTCTATTCGAGGCTACATCTATGACGTATATCACATCAGATTCTTCAATTCCCTCCAATTGACCTTCTAAGGTAAAGTGAGGTGTTGTATTACAAGATACGATCAATACTGCTACTACAGCAATGACATTGAGAGTTATTTTATTTATCATTTGATTTAAATTATAACCTCAAAAGTATTATTAAAAAACTGAATAAAAAAGGAATACGCAGTTTTTACAAGTCTTTACTGATGAGCTGATAATTTTTAACTCTTTTAGTTAGATTTTGAGGATTTACTTAGATAATAATTTAATTTTGTATAAAAATTTATTGACTTGGATCAGCATAGATTACAACAACTTCAATCAACTATCAAAGGAGAACTGTTTTGGGATAAGCTCCATAAGGCAATTTATTCAACAGATGCTTCTGTTTATAGAAAAACACCAACTGCAGTCGCGTTCCCTATAGACATAGAGGATTTAAAAACGATCATCAATTTTGCACGTGAGCATCAGATCAGTTTGATTCCAAGAACAGCAGGAACATCATTAGCAGGACAATGTGTAGGAGATGGGATGGTGGTTGACGTTTCCAAATACTTTACTCAGATCATCAGTCTTGATGTTGAAAAGAAACAAGTACGGGTTCAACCTGGTGTTATTAGAGATGAACTTAATCAATACTTAAAACCTTACGGCTTATTTTTTGGTCCCAACACTTCAACTTCTAACAGATGTATGATAGGAGGAATGGTCGGAAACAACTCCTCTGGAACAACTTCTATAAAATATGGAGTGACTAGAGAAAAACTCATCAGTCTTAAAACAGTACTATTTGATGGATCTGAAGTTGAATTCTCATCGATAAGCAAAGAAGAATTCCATGCTAAAAGAGAGGAAAATACACTTGAAGGTATTGTATACAAAGGCATATATAACCTACTTAAAGACAAGTCCGTACAAAAAAATATTAGAGAAGAATTTCCTAAAGAAAGTATTCATCGAAGAAATGTTGGTTATGCCGTTGATGAACTTTTAAAGAGTGATGTATTTGGAGGTGAAGAACTTTTTAATATGTGCCACTTACTTTCAGGAAGTGAAGGAACTCTTGCATTTTCTACAGAGATTACCCTTCAATTAGATGAATTACCTCCTACCTACGCTGCTATGTTAATTCCTCATTATAAAACTCTTGAGGATTGCTTAGCTGATGTAGCTCCTGTTATGAATGAAGATTTGTATACCTGTGAAATGATGGATAAAATCATTTTAGACTGTACAAAAAGCAATAGAGAACAACTCGCTAATCGATTTTTTATTGAAGGTGATCCAGCTGCAGTTCTAATGCTAGAGGTAAGAGCGCATAGCCAAGAGGACTTACTTAAAAAAATAGCATCATTAGAGAAACGCTTAAGAGATACAGGACTTAGTTACGCTTCTGCAACCTTAAAAGATGAAAACATCAATAAGGCCAATGAACTAAGAAAAGCAGGCTTAGGGCTGTTAGGAACTATGATTGGAGATCGAAAAGCTGTAGCGTGTATTGAAGATACCGCAGTTGCCTTAGAAGATCTTAAAGACTTTATTGCAGATTTTAGTAAAATTATGGATTCCTATCAACAGCAGGCTGTATATTATGCGCATGCTGGTGCTGGGGAATTACATCTTAGACCAATACTCAATCTTAAGAAGGGAGATGATGTTAAATTATTTAGAGCAATTACAACCGATGTAGCTAAGCTTACCAAGCACTATAAGGGTTCGTTTAGTGGTGAACATGGAGATGGTATTGTTCGCGCTGAGTTTATACCAATGTTAATTGGTCAAGAGAATTATGAGTTATTAATTAAAGTTAAATCTCTATTTGATCCTACTGATCTTTTTAATCCTGGAAAAATTGTAGAAGCTTATCCTATGGATCAGTCACTTCGTTATGAAATTGATCGAGAAGAGCCACAGCTGGAAACATTGATGGATTTTTCTGATAAATTAGGAATTCTAAGAGTTGCTGAAGCCTGTAATGGGTCTGGTGATTGTAGAAAAACTCATTTATCTGCCGGTGGAATGTGCCCGTCTTATCAAGCAACAAAAGATGAAAGAGATACTACCAGAGCTCGTGCCAATGCATTTAGAGAATTTTTAACCACTGGTACTACAAAAGATCAGTTTAATTCTCCTGAACTTAAAGAAGTTCTCGATCTATGTATCAGTTGTAAAGCTTGTGCTAGTGAATGTCCTTCAAATGTTGATATTACCGCACTCAAGGCAGAATTTTTATATCAATATCAAAAAATAAATGGATTTTCAATTCGTTCCAAATTCTTTGCCTATAGCACAGCTCTAAATAGAATAATGAGTAAGGCAAGTATGTTTTTTAATGCTGTTAATAGTTTTAAACTTACGGCATCATTGATCAAATCAGTTATCGGTATCGCTGATAAACGTTCGATCCCAAAAGTATATCATGTAAATTTCAATAAACACTTAAAAAAATTACACAAAAGATATCAGCCTACGGGTAAAGAGGTTGTTTTGTTTATTGATGAATTTATTCGTTATATGGATGTTGAAATTGGAAAGGATGCTATAGAACTTTTGACTCGATTGGGGTATAGAGTCACTCTTTTTTATGGAGATAGTGGAAGAACTTTTTTATCAAAAGGATACTTAAAACAAGCTCAATTACTGGCTGAAACTAACATTGATCGTCTTGAAGAATATTTAAAAAGGGAGCTTCCCATTATCGGTATAGAACCTTCTGCTGTGTTAAGTTTTAAAGATGAATACAAACGACTTTTAGGACCTTGTGATGATAGGGATATTTTAGAAAATAATGCCTGTACTATTTCAAAATTTTTAGCTGATGAAATGAATTCAGGTAAGATTTCAAAAAATCATTTCACTAAAGCTTCAGCAGAAATCAAATTACACGCACATTGTCATGAAAAATCAATAGAAACTGCTAAGGGTAGTTTTGATGTGTTAAATTTCCCTGACAATTATACGGTTAGCCTTATCAATTCTGGTTGTTGTGGCATGGCTGGTTCGTTTGGATATGAAAAGGAACACTACGATGTATCCATGAAAATTGGTGGATTACGATTGTTTCCTGCAATTGAAAAAACAACACCTAACACCATCATCGCAGCTACTGGAACTTCATGTCGACACCAAATTAAGGATGGAACCAAACGTGACTCCTTACATCCGGTAAGCATTTTAAAAGCGGCATTGGTATAAACATCCATATTTTGCAACTGTTGAGGATGATCATTTTGATGTAAAATGGTATCTTTGAGCTACAATTATACACTATGGCAGGAAATATATTTGGCAATTTATACCGTCTCTCTAGTTATGGAGAATCACATGGAGAAGCGATAGGAGGAGTTATCGATGGATGTCCTTCTGGTTTACAATTAGATTTTGATGCAATTCAAAAAGATCTAGACCGAAGAAAACCGGGTCAATCAAAAATTGTTACGCAACGAAAAGAACCAGATGAAGTTAAATTCCATTCTGGGATATTTGAAGGAATTACGACGGGAACTCCAATTGGATTTGCAATCTACAATACCAATCAAAAGTCTCATGATTACAGTCATATAAAAGATTCGTATCGTCCCTCTCATGCTGATTATGTCTATGATCAAAAATATGGACATAGAGATTATAGAGGAGGAGGTAGAAGCTCTGCTAGAGAAACCGCAGCACGCGTAGTTGCTGGAGCTATAGCTAAACAATTAATTGCTCCTATGACGATTAAAGCTTATGTTTCACAAGTTGGGGACCTTACGCTACATCAACCCTATAATGAACTTGATTTAAATGCCATAGAATTAAATGATGTTCGTTGTCCTGATCAAAAAATGGCAGTTGCGATGGAAGAGTTAATAAAAAACGTCAGAAAAGAAGGAGATACCATTGGAGGTGTTGTAAGCTGTGTCATTCAAAATGTACCTGTGGGTTTAGGTGAGCCTGTATTTGATAAGTTACATGCGGAGCTCGGCAAAGCCATGTTATCTATTAATGCTGTCAAAGGTTTTGAGTATGGATCAGGATTTGCAGGAGTACGTATGAAGGGAAGCCAACATAATGATGCTTATAATTCTGATGGAACTACGTTAACCAATCATAGTGGTGGTATACAAGGTGGAATAAGTAATGGCATGGATATCTATTTTAAAGTAGCTTTTAAGCCTGTAGCCACTTTGATTCAACCTTATACAACGATCGATAAGGCTGGTAATAGTGTTCATACAAAAGGTAAAGGAAGACATGATCCCTGTGTTGTTCCAAGAGCAGTACCAATTGTGGAGTCTATGGCTGCCATGGTAATGGCTGATTATATGCTGATCAATCAAATTCATAAGAATCAGTTTTAAATCATTATCTTACTTGGTATTTAACGTAAAAACGTAACCGTGATGAAAAAATTGGCTCTTCATTGGCAAATAATTTTAGGGATGCTCTTAGGAGTGCTCTTTGCGCTATTGATGGTTCAATTCGAGTGGGGACCACAACTGGTTTCTGATTGGATTAAACCATTTGGAACTATTTTTATCAATTCCTTAAAGCTCATTGCTGTTCCTTTAATCCTTGCATCCTTGATTAAAGGGGTATCTGACTTGAAAGATATTTCAAAGCTTTCGAAAATGGGTGGAAGAACCATTGGTATGTATTTGTTAACTACAGTCATTGCCGTATCCATCGGTCTTGCAGTAGTTAATCTAGTTAAACCAGGTAATTCCATCGGAGAGGAAACCAGAAATGAATTACTTGAAAACTATAAAGGAGCTGCTAACTCTAAAATTCAAGCAGCTGAACAACAAAAAGAATCAGGGCCATTACAAGCTTTAGAAGACTTGGTTCCAAGCAATATTATCAAGGCTGCATCAGAAAACGGTAATATGCTTCAAGTAATTTTCTTTGCTATATTTTTTGGAATAGGATTGATCTTGTTACCTGCCGAAAAAGCTGCTCCTGCTAAAAACTTTTTTGATTCCTTCAATGAAGTGATCCTAAAACTTATCGATATAATTATGTTAGGAGCTCCCTATGGTGTTTTTGCATTACTTGCAGCACTAGTAGTGGAATCTCCTAGTTTAGATTTATTTATGGCTCTTGGATGGTATGCCTTATCGGTAGTGATCGCATTACTTATTATGCTTAGTGTGTATTTAGCACTATTGTTTTTTAGTACGGGTAAATCACCCAAGTTTATCTTACAAGGGTTAGCACCTGCTCAATTATTAGCGTTTTCAACTTCATCCTCAGCTGCAACACTTCCTGTAACTATGGAGCGGGTAGAGGAGCATTTAGGAGTTGATGAGGAGGTAAGCAGTTTTGTACTTCCTATTGGAGCTACCATTAATATGGATGGTACAAGTTTATATCAAGCTGTTGCAGCAGTTTTTATTGCACAAGCTTTTGGAATGGACTTAAGCGTTACAACACAATTAGGAATTATCGCTACGGCTACATTAGCTTCTATTGGATCGGCTGCAGTTCCAGGTGCAGGAATGGTAATGTTAGTGATTGTTTTAGCTCAAGCTGGAATTCCTGAGGCTGGTTTAGCACTAATTTTTGCTGTAGACCGACCACTAGATATGTGTAGAACAGTTGTCAACGTAACTGGAGATGCTACTGTATCTATGATTGTCGCTAAATCTGTTGGAAAACTAGGTCATCCTCAAACAAAAGAGTGGGATGATCATTATAAACACTAAGTTATTTCCCTGTTAAATTCAGGTCAATACCCATTATTACGCTTCTCTAAAATAACGAGAATCAATTTTGGAAGGTATCGAACATTGTGGTTTTTTAAACCACTTTGATCTATATTTTGCAACCTTATCATAGATAAAATCTAATGGACATACGGGTACATACATCAACAGATAACTAATCCTCCACAGTCCACCTAATGCATGGATACTTTTTAGCACAGCCCTAGATTTTATATAATAAGCCACCTCTTGTTCTAAAAGTATAATACTATCAATCTTTGTGGTATCAATATCGCTTTTTGAAGTCAACTGTTTTCCTAAGCTTGAATTAAGAGGCACATAGGTGAAGCGGTGATGCTTATCTTGATGATACAAAAAACGAACTGCAGTATGACAGAGTCCACATTGACCATCGTACATTAAGATGAAGGGCGTATCTATCATTATTTTTTAGATGCTACTAATTCTAATTTATTTAAATCTACGTGAGTGGTGAACATTCCGTAATTAACTATAGCTTTAGTTTTTTCAATACTATCAATAACACCTACTGATTTACTGTCCATTAATCGTACCCGATCTCCAACTTTTAAAACGGGTCTTAGAATTGGTTTAAGCGCTTGTTTTTTCTGTTTTAAGGCCTTTTCTTTCTTTTCCTTTCGTACTACTTTGATCGCTTCTTCAAGTTCCTCTATAACTTTCTTTTTGACTTCTTTCGCTTGCTTACGTTTTGAATTTTCAACCTTATTACGCTTACTATTTTGAACTTGAACGACTTCCAAGAGTTGAGAAATCAATTTTCGTTTATTGTTATCAACAAAAAACTGTTCCGATAATTCGTCTAGTTTAGTTCCTAAATGAATCATCTTAGCGTTATGATCATATAATTCTTGATAACTGACTAATTTATCTTTTAGCTTTATATTAATCTTTTCTAGTTTAATGGCTTCTTGTCGTGCTTTAAGCTCTTCATCTTTGAGTTTAGATCCTGTTTGACGTATGTCAGAGCGTTCTTTTTGCAGTTTGGCAATCGTTGCATCAAAACGAACCTTTCCTCGTTCAATTTTCTTTTTAGCCTGATTGATAAAACGAAAGGGGATCCCATTCTTTTGCGCCACCTCAAAGGTAAATGAACTACCGGCCTCACCAAGAACTAAGTGATAGGTAGGTTCTAGTGATTTAGGATCAAATAACATATTGGCATTAGAAGCGGAATCTAATTCATTGGCTAACATTTTTAAATTAGCATAATGTGTCGTGATTACCCCATAGGCACCCTTTTCATAAAACACTTCCAAAAATGTTTCTGCGAGAGCACCACCAAGTTCTGGATCAGAACCGGAACCAAATTCATCGATTAGAAAAAGGGTACTTTCATTACATTTTTTTAAGAATTGATTCATATTCTTAAGACGGTAACTATAGGTGCTTAAGTGATTTTCAATAGATTGATTATCACCAATATCAGTCAGTATACGATCAAAAATACAAGCTTTTGATCGCTCATGAACTGGTATGAGAATTCCTGATTGTAACATCACTTGCAATAGACCAATTGTTTTTAAAGTGATCGATTTACCACCGGCATTTGGTCCAGATATGACTACAATTCTATTGCTAGAATCTAACTTAATATCCTGAGGGTAGGTTTTATTTCCAGTTTTTTGGTTGGTCATCCATAGCAGTGGGTGATAGGCATTTTTAAAATCAAGGATTTTTTCATCCACCAACTCAGGCATAATCGCATTGATTTTTTGAGCGTATTTAGCTTTTGCTGCGGTATAGTCAATATGAACTACATAGGTTTGAAAATCAGCTAATAAGTGTTGATAAGGTCGAATGAAATCTGTTAATAACGCTAATATTTTCCTAAGTTCTTGTTCTTCCTCATAAATAAGATTATTCAATGTTCTGTTATGAGACATGGAGGCATCAGGTTCTATAAAAACAATCGATCCTGTTTTAGAACTTCCCAATACGGAACCTTTTACCTTTTTACGGTACATCGATTTTACCGCTAATACACGCTTGTTTTCAATAACTGATTCCTTAATGTCATCTAAAAAATCTGACGAACTGTAACGAGATAAATCCGCAGTAAAACTCTTATTAATCTTATCCTTAACAACTCCTATTTTCTTTCGAATATCCTGGAGTTCAACTGAAGCTGAATCTTTAATTTCACCATATTTATCAAATACCTTATTTATGGCTTCTGGAATATCATTTTCAATCGTAAAATCTTCCGTATGCAGGTATAGTGAAGGATAGTAGGTTTTAAATTTTTTAAAAAACTTTATATGTGTATTGAGCGTTTGACATAACTGGTAGATGCGTTTAAAACTCTCTTGTTCTAAGACTGTATTTTCAATCGCTAAGAGTTTTAATTCAGCAGTTATAGCATCAAATTCATGGGATGGAATACGATTATCATTATCAAATGAGGCTAAATATTCAGAGGTCTCTATCAAGCTTTTTTTAATAAGATCTACCTCTGTAAAAGGAGTCAACACCTCCAAGGCTTCTTTTCCAAGATCGGTGATAGCACATTCTTTCAAATGTGAAATAACCGTCTGGAATTCTAAATCTTGAAGTGTTTTTTGCTGTATGTTGTTT
>Ga0255775_1003123_pt1 | contig 13864 bp, 11 predicted proteins | sample 011ome_26_FD_179973 | JGI IMG/M metagenome (GOLD analysis project Ga0255775, IMG submission 179973) | Coastal salt marsh microbial communities from the Groves Creek Marsh, Skidaway Island, Georgia - 011511BT metaG (version 2) | ecosystem: Environmental > Aquatic > Marine > Intertidal zone > Salt...
ATTGAACTCACCCAGCCCAATAGGCAGATTATTTACTGCTTGAGTGTAGAAATTTCGTCACGATATGACCTCAGAGTCCAGGTCGACAAAAACGTGTGTGTTAGACTGAACGTTTTTGCAATTGAAACCACACCTAGGGAGAGTTAATTTTGTTGGAGGATAGTTTGGCAGAAACCGCGGAAGACGTTTCGCGTATCGCATTTGGATTCATGGCATCAAAAGCGCTCTTCGCAGGGTTACACATTGACGTCTTTACGCAATTAGCTAGCGGCCCAAAAACCTCCGCACAGATTTCAGATGCAGTAAAGGTACCTATCAACAGAATTACCACACTGATGACGGCACTTAACAGCATCGGGTTAGTTGAAAGAGACAAAGGAGAAATATATTCAAATTCTCCTGGCGCCGAATCATTCCTATCAAAAGGTGCGAAATATGAATTTGGGGATTATTTGCGGTATCAGATTGATCAACAAATGTATCCTTTTTTAGGACAACTAAATGAAGTTCTAGATGGCTCGCTGGCACCGGATGCAGTTGATTCTTATCAACACTGGATGAATGATGCCGAGCAAGCATCAATTTATTGTGATGCCCAGCACGCGGGATCACTAGGACCTGGACGGACCCTGTGCCGGCTTGTCGACCTAAGTAAAGCAGAGACTTTACTCGATGTCGGCGGCGGCACTGGAGCGATGAGTATTAGGCTACTTGAGGCCAACCCAAAGCTAGTGTCAACAATCATTGATTTTCCTAACGTCGCTGAAATCGGCTGGAAATTCATTTCCGAAGCGAAAATGGTGGACCGTATTCGGTACATACCTTCAAATGCATTGACTACGCAGTGGCCAAAAGAACAAGGTGCCATTCTGATGTCGTACTTGTTCAGTGGGATTCCCGGAACCGAAGTACCAAGGCTGGTTGAATACGCATTTGAGTGTCTTGAACCAGGCGGTAACTTGATGATTCATGACTTTATGGTTAAAGACAATCGCTCTGGACCACCTATGGCAGCACTCTGGCAGTTGCAGCACATGGCCTTTACCCCTGACGCACGTTCAGTTACTCCTGGCTGGTTACGAACTCGCTTAAATGAGGTCGGTTTTATCGACATTAAAGAAGATGAGATGATTCCCGGTCTCACGAAACTTATCCACGCGCGAAAGCCTTCATAGAGCTCCACTTAGTTTAATAGCCTAAAGCTGTCGCTTTATGTGGGTTATTTAGGACACAGAATAATTGGCGCGCCCGGCACGATTCGAACGTGCGACCCCATGCTTCGTAGGCATGTACTCTATCCAGCTGAGCTACGGGCGCGTGATTGAAGGGACGGATTATAACAAAATCAATCTATAACGTGCTCACTCAATGATGAATTTATAAACTAACTTGCGTTAAAATGCCCCCCTCTACAAATATAGTATTGAAATAAATGGCTTTAATCGTTCAAAAATATGGTGGCACCTCGGTAGGGTCAACGGACCGAATTAAAAACGTTGCTCAGCGCGTTGCGAAATGGAAACGCGCGGGTCATGACGTCGTGGTTGTTGTATCCGCCATGTCTGGAGAAACGAATCGCCTCATTGAGCTAGCAAATGCGATTCAAACTCAGCCTGACCCAAGAGAATTAGATGTCGTATGCTCGACGGGAGAACAAGTAACCATCGGTCTATTGGCGATGGCACTAATTGATATTGGTGTCCCTACAAAATCGTATGTTGGATCACAGATTCGAGTACTTACTGACGACGCGCACACTAAAGCAAGAATTTTAGAAATTGACAAAGAGAGAATTCTGTACGATCTTAATTCAGGTAAAGTGATTATCGTTGCCGGATTTCAAGGGGTTGATGCATCAAATAACATCACTACGCTAGGTCGAGGTGGGTCCGACACATCTGGTGTCGCAATTGCGGCAGCCCTCGGCGCAGAAGAATGTCAGATATACACCGATGTTGATGGTGTTTACACGACAGATCCTCGAGTGGTGCCTAACGCGCGTCGTTTAACATCAGTCACCTTTGAGGAAATGCTGGAGATGGCAAGCCTCGGATCAAAGGTGTTACAGATTCGTTCAGTAGAATTTGCAGGAAAATATCACGTTAGGCTTCGCGTTTTGTCAAGCCTAACAGACCCAAATATATCGATTGAGGAAGAGTCTCGGTCAGGAACGTTAATTACATTTGAGGATGATGGAACTATGGAAGCCGCACTAGTTTCTGGCATAGCATTTAATCGTGACGAAGCTAAGGTAACTGTACTTGGGGTGCCAGATACTCCGGGGGTTGCCTTTAAAATTCTCGACCCCATTGCGAAAGCAAATATTGAGGTGGATGTTATTGTCCAAAATATAAGTACTGATGGAAAAACAGATTTCTCATTTACGGTACATCGAAATGACTTGGAAAGAACACTGACTGTGCTCAAACCAGTTCAAGCGGTAATTGGTGCCCGAGACCTGGTCAGTGACGATAAAATTTGCAAATTAGGCTTAGTTGGCGTGGGAATGCGCTCTCACGGCGGTGTAGCGAGCAAAATGTTTGCTGCACTATCTGAAGAGGGCGTAAACATACAAATGATCTCAACATCAGAAATTAAAATTACCGTAGTTATCGATGAGAAATACATGGAGCTTGCCGTAAGGTCGTTGCATCAAGTGTTCGGACTCGAGCAATCACAGTAGATACAAGAAACACTTTCAACTAGAATACACCCTCTCGGCACGCAACAAGCGTTGCCGAACGGAGAGTTGGCCGAGCGGCTGAAGGCGCTCCCCTGCTAAGGGAGTATAGGGTTTATAGCCCTATCGAGGGTTCGAATCCCTCACTCTCCGCCACCCTATTTTTATCTAATTTAATCCATATAAATCAATAGGTTATAAAGTTAGGAATTTGGCTTGTGTAACATGTCTGTGTAACCAATTTGTACCCTTTATTCCACCCCTAAACACCCCAGGGGGAGGGTCTACACAGGGTAACGTTATCGATAGGTAGCTTGGGAGATACAAAAAAGGCGTCACCCAAGACGCCTTCTTTAGTCAACTATTTCGTAAGGCAGAACTTTCTACTAATGGAGGCATTTTTTAGTGGATGGGCTCGTTATTTAATGCTTCCTTGAGTAATCAAAAAATCTAATGCTGAGGTAAAGTTTGTCCCTCTGGTTTAGTTTCTAGGAAAGATTCACGCTGGGAAATTTGGGAAAAAAGTTTAAAGAGCGTTGGGTATTCTGGCCTCCAATCAAACTCAGAAAATCTAAAGTCGAGATATTCGAGCATTACTGCTGTCGCAATTTCTGCTAACCCGAATTCGAGTGATGTAAAACATTTGCGGCCATTTAAGCGGACGTTAATTTCTTCTACACCTGCGTAAATCTTCCTGGTCTGGCGTTCGACCCAAGCTTCGCTCTGTTTTTCTTCTGGACGCGTGCCTTCCATTGCGATTAGCACGACAGCATCGCATATGCCATCACAAACTGCTTCGATCTGTTTGTGCGTAATTCTTTCTGCACCATTCGTTGGGGTAAGCTTTGGTGGAGGGAACATGATTTCAAGATACTCAAATATAACTTTAGAGTCATGGATAACATCGCCAGAGTCTGTTATCAATGCGGGAACTTTTCCAATTGGATTAACACTTTGAATTCGGGGGTTTTCGAGCCAGGGGTTATCAACCGTAATTTCGCAAGGAACCCCTTTTTCGATCAACGCCACTCGAATTTTACGGGCATAGGGACTCGGTCGAGCTATCATAAGTTCCATATAGAATTATTTAAGGATTTGTAAAGAACGCACCTGAATTTATCATAAAAACAAAAGAACACATATGGTTTTAGAAGGGATATTCATCGCCATTTAGTGCTTTGAAAATCGTCAGTTATAAGCCACTCAATTGCCACACCACTGCCCTCTTACAACCACATCACCTCGTTAATCTAACCACTCCTCCCTTCTTCCTAGGGGACCTCAGGCAGTCTAAATGTCGGTTATGTAGCAATCGGCTTGCTCCCTCCAGAGGCATAGACTGTTCTGAGGTTCTCACCCTTTTTAAATTTCTAAATAGGAAGACTAGAAGTATTTTCTATAAGACCTAAACACCCCGGGGGGAGCGACACATACACTGAAAATACAAGATGGGTGTAAGAAAACCGTAATAAAAATTAGCGATAATAAAAAGTTAATCGTTTAGACTAAAGCCTTATCAAAAGCGAGCTAAGCGTCAACGTTAGCTTTTCATACAAACCGTAGTGTAAATGGCTTGCAGTTTCAGCGAGCTAGTAAGAAAGTTCATTTGTGAGTACTGGCATTATCGCGGTAGCAGACTTGGGTTCTAATAGCTTCAAACTTGAAATAGCTCAGGTTAAGAATGGGCGCCCAAAGATTAGCGAAAGAATTCGAAAACATGTGAAATTGGGGGGCGGCGTCGGCCCAACCAATATGCTCACCAAACCTGCGATGAGGGCAGGATGGGAAGCTCTTGCAGAATTTGGCGATCGTTTAACGGGATTTGATCCGAAGAACGTTAAAGTTATCGCAACTCAAACATTACGGTCAGTGAAAAATGCCGCAGAATTTTTAGAATTAGCTCAATATCAGCTCGGCTTCGACATTGACGTGATCTCAGGTGATGATGAGGCTCGATTGACTTATCAAGGTATTTACCTAAGATTTCCAAATAAGTCTGAATCCAGACTTATCATCGATATTGGTGGCGCATCAACAGAGCTTGCGCAAGGATATGGAGCGGAGTGTGAACATATCATCAGCGAAGCGATAGGTAGCGTTACATGGACTAAGCGTTTTTTCTCGGGGAACACTCTTACTGAGTCTCGATTTCAAGACGCTGTCAGCTCTGCAGAAGAAGTATTTAAAAAAGACATCGGCCAATTCGGATCTAAGACTTGGGATCAAGTCTACGGCTCTTCAGGGATCATATCAGCTCTTTCGTTAATAATTAAAGGTAGCGCTATCGATCCAAACGGACATATTAATCGTCACGCCCTTTTTTGGATTCTAGAAAAGTGCATCAGTTCAGGATCTCTTCAAAATCTCGATTTACCTAATTTAAGTGATGATCGAAGAAAAATATTTGCTGGCGGTCTCAGCGCATTAATTGCTGCCGTAAGAATATTTGATATAGACCGGATCATTCCTGTGTCGGGAGCGACTCGTGCGGGCCTAATGCATCAATTAATACAAAATCATGAAGGCCTCCCATCCCAGAGACGAAGCCGAATCGAAGCGCTGCAAAAAAAGTATAACGTGGACATAAAACAGTGCAATCGAATTAGTAAATTATCGCGCCAATTACTAGCGAAATTAGAAGTCAAAGAATCTGAATCTGTCGAAAACATGCTTCATGATGCCTCAGCATTACACGAAATAGGACGTATGATTTCAGCCAATAATATCGGTAAGCATAGTGCGTATATTCTCGATAACTTAAAAATCGAGAATATTGAGCCAAAGGAACAATCTCGACTCACTAATCTTATTCGCCTCCAAAGAGGTAAGCTTAGACGCCTACAATCATGGAGGGGTGACTTAAAATTCCAACATGCACTGCTTTGTTTTCGGCTAGCACTGATTTTTGGGTATGCCCGAAAAAACTACGCATTCAAAGGGATAGAACTTAGCAATAAGGAACAAGAATATCGTATTACTGCAAGTCCCGAGTGGATTCAGCGCAGTCCGCATATTGTTTGGCTTCTTCAACAAGAAGCTCATTTTTGGGAGCGAATTGGCATTTCTATTACGCTTAAATCTAACAGTTAAATGACGTACATGAAGCCCTTGTTAAATTTATTATTTCTTTGCACGCATAATTCCGCTCGTTCAATATTGGGAGAAATCATCGCGAATACCCGAAGCGAGGGAAAATTTAAAGCGTTTTCTGCCGGCTCAGCGCCTAGCGGTAACGTTAACAAGTTTGCGTATCGTATTGCATCCGAGTTCGGATACCCCAAAAATCATCTTTCATCAAAATCGTGGGATGAATTTGCAGAACATGATGCGCCAAAAATAGACCTCGTGATTACCGTATGTGACTCTGCAGCCAAAGAAATATGCCCTATATGGCCGAGTAGTCTAGGAAACGTTCATTGGGGATTTTCTGACCCATCTCGCGAAGGCAACGATGATGAGGAAACGTATGCAGCTTTTACCTCGGTCGCGAAAGAGCTAGAGCGCCGCATATCGAAGATTGCACGTGCCAACATTAACAATCTTTCAAGCAAAGACCTAATCTCACTATTTAATGAGGTAAAAAACAAATGAGCTCGTTAGCCAAAAATCTTGGATTCTTAGATCGCTATTTAACTGTTTGGATATTTTTAGCCATGGCTGTCGGAATTGGCATTGGCTATCTTTTCCCCAAGATCGAATCACTCATTAATACACTTCAAGTTGGATCAACAAACATTCCTATAGCAATTGGATTGATCTTAATGATGTATCCGCCTTTTGCAAAAGTGCGTTTTGAAGAACTTCCTCGGGTTTTTACGGACCTCAAAGTATTCGGCATAGCCATGCTTATGAACTGGATTGTCGCGCCTACGTTAATGTTTCTATTGGCCGTCATATTTGTTCCGGATCAACCTGAATATTTTATCGGCTTAATTTTAATCGGTATTGCGCCCTGCATTGCGATGGTAATTGTCTGGAATGATTTGGCGAAAGGCTCTAGCGAATATGCAGCCGGATTAATCGCATTCAATGCGATTTTTCAAGTTCTATTTTTTAGCGTCTGGGCATATCTATTCTTAACCGTGCTTCCACCATATTTTGGAGTCACAGCCTCTACCATAGACATTTCAATCATTCAAATCTCTCAAACGGTGTTTTTGTATCTTGGCGTTCCTTTTATTTTAGGAGCATTGACACGATATTTTATGCTGAAGATCGTTGATTTAGCGTGGTACGACAGCGTATTTATTCCGAAATTGAGTAAACTAACCCTCGTAGCACTACTTTTCACTATCGTTGTCATGTTCAGCCTCAAGGGCAACCTTATAGTAGCGATTCCTTTGGATGTGGTTACCATTGCTATCCCGCTACTTATTTACTTTATCTCTATGTTCGTCATAACCTTCCTTCTGACCGGTCAGCTAAAAATCGGATATCGTCGTTGCTGTACACTATCCTTCACGGCAGCAAGTAATAATTTTGAACTGGCTATCGCTGTCGCGATTGGTGCTTTCGGAATAAATTCTGGGGCTGCGTTTGCAGCGGTCATTGGGCCTTTGATTGAAGTACCAATCATGATCGCCCTCGTGAGCGTAGCATTATTTGTAAAACGTAAATATTATCTAAATAGCGATAGTTAAAAAAACTTTTTTACTACTTAAATTTTCCATATTTACTCATTAATATTTGCTGAACATTAATGGACGTCTTTGATTGACCCTTAGCCTCTTTGGTTTTTAAAAAGACATTTCTCTGAACGTATTCACCATTGGGGTGTAGATCCCAACTTGTTTCAGTATCTGAAAAAGACAAATCGATACACTCATGCTCGATTTGCTGTCTTAATTTTTGGCTTTCAATTGGCCAAGCAATCTCAATACGACCGTGCATGTTTCTACTCATCAAATCTGCACTAGACAAATACATGCTTTGCTCCCCATCGATATCAAATAGATAAACGCGGCTATGTTCAAGGAAGCGACCGACAATAGAGCGGACTCTGATATACCCACTATGCCTCGCTACCGGAGCAGCACTTGGAAGCACGCATGCGCCTCTCACACACAAATCAACACAAACTCCCGACGATGCGGCGTCTATTAACGATTTAGCCAGGATAGGGTCGGTTAGAGAATTCATTTTGAATCGGATCTTGGCATGCTTTCCTGCACGGGCTGCATTAGCAATTTTCTCAATCATAGATAAAAACGCATTAAGCATATTAAATGGCGCCAAAATCATTTTGCGCAAATCAGGCTGTTGAGCTTGACTTGCTAGATGCTTAAACAAATTCTCGACATCCATACACATTCGTGCATCCGCCGTCATAAAACCAATATCAGTATAGAGCTTCGCTGTTTGAGCGTTGTAGTTTCCTGTCGAGAGATGAGCATAACGAACGAGAAGTCCCCTTTCTCGACGTGTAATAAGTAACATTTTAGAGTGTGTTTTCAGCCCATGTACGCCGTAAACCACTTGAACGCCCAGGGCTTCTAGTTCTTCGGCATGACGTATATTTGCCGCTTCATCAAAACGCGCCTTAAGCTCTACGACGACCATGACCACCTTTCCTCTTCTGCCCGCTTCTTTAAGTAGTTCGACTAATCTAGGATCAGAGCCCGTGCGATACAAAGTCATATGGACTGCAACAACGTCGTCATCTCGAACGGCAGTCTCCAGAAACTCAATAACTGGCTCGAAAGACTGATAAGGATGATGTAACAAAATTTCTTTTTCCTTGAGGCGATCAAATACGCTTTTTCGCCCTCGACTTAACTTTCTCCTCTGAGGACGAAATACGGGAAATTCGAGAGTTTTATCACTAATAAGCTCGATTAACTGGCGCGTACGGACTAAATTCACTGGTCCATCCGATCGATAAATTGACTCTTTCGGCAATGCAAACTGAGTTTGAAGATAATCCTCCAGATACTCCGAACAATTTGCTGCAATCTCCAGCCGCATCGCACGTCCAAATGGGCGAGCGACTAACCGTGCTCTCAACGAGGTCCGCAGATTCTTTACGTCCTCCTCATCCAAAGCCAGGTCGGAATGACGCGTTACTCGAAATTGACTAAACTCCGTGATTCGTTGTCCCGGGAAAAGACTACCCATATGCTCTCGCACAATACTGGAGAGCGAGGAATAACTCCTTTGTTTCACGCCTTTCCTAGAGGGGATTTCAAAAAAACGTGGAAAAATTCTTGGGACTTGAACGATCGCTATCTCATTAGCCCGACCAAAGACATTTTCACCATCAAGTCGAGCAATATAATTGAGCGATTTACTGGCTACTTGAGGGAATGGATGCGAGGGATCTAAAGTCATGGGCACCAAAAGCGGCTTAATGCTATCTTCAAAAAGTTTTTTCACCCATAAACTTTGTGACTTATTTCGCTCCTTTTCGTTTATAACGCGTAACTTAATTTTCTTCAGCGCTGGAAGCAACTCCTTATTGAAAATTTCATATTTTTTAGATACGAGTCTTTGAGTCCTTTTAGATAGCAACAGAAACTCTTTTGGAGAGCTATCTTGGGTTGTTTCGCCATCCAGATAAGCAATTAGATGGCCTGCCATCCTGACCTCAAAAAACTCGTCTAGGTTAGATGACACGATTGTTAAAAACCTTAACCTCTCTAACAACGGAACACTTTCGTTGCTTGCCCAAGTCAGGACACGATGGTTAAAGTCGATAAAACTGAGATCGCGCTTTATTAACTTAGTTTGTACCAAGGTATTTTTAGTTTTTTGCATGTGTCGGTTGTACCTAGCAAATACCACCGTGGCAAAAATTGCTACAGAATTATTACAAAATCAAGTGCTAGAAAACGGAACCAAATAACTCTCAAAAGAATCGGTTGATTGCTTCCAAGACCAATTTTGAGCGTAACGGCGAACATTCTCTCTAGGAACCTCTCGTGCGAGAAGACATGCTTCTTTAAGGTCCTCGTCCATAGCCCCGCTTACACCGTTATGTATTACATCAATTGGGCTCGCAACCGGATAAGCGGCCACTGGAGTTCCACAAGCCATTGCCTCCAACATCACAAGTCCGAATGTGTCGGTCTTACTAGGAAATACAAATACATCTGCTAGATTATAAAAACTCACCAGCTCAGTTTTTTTCTTAGCGCCAAAAAACTGTATATTTGGGTACTCGTGCTTGTAAGTTTCTAACAGCGGACCATCACCAACCACCCACTTTTCCCCCGGCAAGTCTAAATTCAAGAATGAAGAAATATTTTTCTCGGATGAGATACGGCCTACATATAAAAAAACTGTAGTCTCGTTATTTTTATTTAACCTCTGCGGTTTGAATACATCCGTCTCCACTCCTCTTGCCCATATACTTAGCGCACTTATACCTCGAAGGGAGAGTTCTCTTAATATGGTGGGCGTAGGCACCATCACGTTTTTCGATTTCGAATGAAACCAACGTAAGTATGCATACGTAATCCACAACGGACAATTAAAATAACTCTTCAAATACTCCGGAAATCGTGTGTGATACGCAGTCGTATATGGTATTTTTCTCCGTTCAGCATATCGCTTCATCGCTAATCCTAATGGACCCTCAGTGGCGATGTGCAATGCTTCAGGCAAAAAATGATTCCATAGGGATTTGATTTTAGACTTCGGAAATAATGCGAGTTGAATTTCAGGGTAACCAGGACAAGAGACTGTCTTAAATAAATCTGGAGAAATAACAAGTACAGCGTGGCCCCTCCGCTTCAACTCTCGAATGGTATTATCCAACGTTCTTACAACGCCATTCACCTGAGGAGCCCAGGCGTCTGTGACGATCATAATTCTCAATTTACCAAATCCTCCTCCATCTCAATTACTTCTAGACCCTCACCTAAGACTTTATGATCGCCTGATTGGTTATTTTGATGGGCATTTTGAATCTCAAACCATTCGAGAACCCGGAGCGTTCCATCCATCTCTTCCACGAGTGCCGTCATCGACTCAACCCAATCACCGTCATTTGCGTAAATAACATCACCAATTTCTCTTATTTCCGCTTTATGAATATGGCCACACACAACGCCATCGCAACCTCTTTGTTTTGTCTCAGCAGCTAACAGCTCCTCGAATGCAGTAATACAAGAAACGGCAGCTTTAACTTTGTGCTTAAGGTATTGTGATAGAGACCAATATGGATATTGAAACTTAAAGCGTATTTTATTAAAGAGTCGATTAAGCCAAAGTGTGAACGCATAAGCTCGATCGCCCAAATACGCTAGCCATCTTGCATATTGAATAACCTGATCAAATAAATCTCCGTGGGTTACCCAAAGCTTCTTGCCATCCGCCGTTTGATGAAAATCTTCACGTTTAATGACTATTCCGCCGAACTGAGAGCCGCAGAATTGCCTTGCGAATTCATCATGATTTCCAGGTATGAAGATAACTTCAGTGTTCTTCTTTGCCTTCTTTAATATTTTTTGGACTACATCATTGTGAGACTGCGGCCAGTACCACCGCTTTCTCAATGCCCACCCATCAATAATGTCGCCGACCAAATAAATTTTTTGGGCATTCACGCTTTTTATAAATAGAAGCAGTGACTCAGCCTTACAGTCTTTTGTGCCAAGGTGGATATCGGATATCCAAACAGTCCTGAAATCAAACTTAGGTATTTTGAACCTATCCAAATTCACTCTCTATATGGAGATCTATGCTATGAGGTTAGTTTGTTAATCTTACAAATTAGCTACGTACATATGACAAACTTGTAATAATCATCAGCATCTAATTAACAAAAACCCAGTGACCTGAGTTTATGTGCGGATGCCCTCTGCACAAAAAGCGATAAAAAGGCTCAGTTAATTTCCAGCGTAAAACAATCATAATGATTTGTTAGTTTTCGCCGTAAAGATCACGAGAAAATACTTTCTCCATCACGTCGTTTAAACATTGGTGACACCGATTCGCGACAATCACATCGGCTCGTTGTTTAAACTCGTCAAGATCCGCGATCACCTCCGAGCCTAAATAAACACGTTGCTTGAGATACGGTTCATAAATCACAATATCAACGGGCTCAGTTTTGAGTTGCCCAATAATCTCATTGACGCTTGAGGATCTAAAATTATCAGATCCTGCTTTCATCGTGACCCGAAAAATTCCTATAGTCTTCGGGCCTCGTTTTAATATCTGTGCAGCAATAAATGACTTTCTAGTGTGATTCGCTTTAACAATCGCCGATATTAGATCCTGGGGCGTATCAATATAATTTGCCAGAAGTTGCCTTGTGTCCTTGGGAAGACAATATCCCCCGTACCCAAAAGAAGGATTGTTATAGTGAGAACCAATTCTAGAATCTAAACAAACTCCGTCCACAATCTCCTTAGCCTCGAGATTTTTGTTTAATGTAAAGGTATCTATTTCGTTAAAAAAAGAAACCCGCATCGCCAAATAAGTATTTGAGAACAATTTAATTGCCTCAGCCTCTGTAGAACCCGTAAACAACGTAGTTGGTTTCTGATCAGAGATACAAAGCTCACTAAGGATAGCGCCGATCCTCTCGCCATTAACTGACCGGTCACCGACCACGATTCTTGACGGATATTGATTATCATGCACAGCAAACCCTTCCCTCAGAAACTCAGGAGAAAAGACAATCAGCTGAGACTTAAAAATGCGCCTTATTGATTCTGTATAACCAACAGGAACAGTAGACTTTATAACAATGGTTGCATCCGGATTAATGGATAGTGACGCTTCTATCACTTGTTCTATGGATGATGTGTCAAAACGATTGGTATCACTGTCATAATTTGTTGGTGTAGCAATGAAAACCATCTCCGCTGCCGCAAAAGCTTGTGTTCTATCATCCGTGGGGAATAGCTTTAAATTTTTATCCTCAATTAAAAACGGAATATCCTTATCTGCGATTGGACTAATACGATTTTGTAGCATTTTAATTTTGTTGCTGTCGATATCATATGCCGTAACTTGATGCCGCTGCGCCAATAAAGTCGCAAGCGATAAGCCCACGTAACCAAGCCCTGCTACTGTTATTTTCATCGAATTTATAAGTTTTTGTAGCCTTGACCAACTGTAAGTGATGTTTATTACCAATTTATGTCTTTATGACTCAGCAGGTAATTAAGAGACAGATCAAGGGATAGTCCAAATGAAAAGATGTCATCAATTTGTAAAGTTTCGGTAATTAAGTTTCAACACTCGAAACGGAAGCTTTAAGCTCATTTAATAAAATATGGACTATAAAATTAATGCTCCAAACAAACTACATAGTTAATCATCCGAAAAAAACACGTAATTTAGTCATTGGACTCTGTTCCGATGAGGCGAATTTAAGGCAATACCAAAGACTTAGGTACACCGTTTACGAAAAAGAATTTGGATATCCACAAACTAGCGCAGTTGAACATATTGACGAGGACATTTTCGATCGAACTTGTGATCATTTGTTAGTCAAGCAAGAGGAAACTGGCGAAGTTGTTGGAGGATATAGGCTCCTAACAGGTAAGAAAGCACTGCGTATCGGTGGTTTTTACGCGGATGAAGAATTCGATTTAGTCCAGCTAAACTCAAGAAGATCTCATCTATTAGAGATAGGCAGAGCATGCGTACATCCCAATTACAGAACAGGCGCAACCCTCGCTATGCTCTGGAGGGAAATCGTTAAATATGCTTTCACACAGCAGTGTCGATATATTATGGGTTCTGCCAGCGTATCTCTTAAAGATAACGGAGCAGCTGCCAGAACTATTATGAACATCAGCAAACCAACTGACATTAACTTCACGATACGGCCTAGACGTCCTCTTCCAAACCAATTTTTAACAGGTCACTCCAATGCTCCCATTGTCCCCTTAATCAAGAGCTACCTTAGAGCGGGAGCTCTAATTATTGGTCAACCAACTTGGGACTCTGAATTTAATACCGCCGACTTTTTCATGTTTTTACCCTTAGCGGGAGTAACCGATAAATACGCTAGACATTTCGTAAAATCGGAGAATAGCGATAGAGCGCCGAGTTAATACAATTTTTATACTAATAAAACGGTGATTGATCCCATCTAATAAATAGACTCAGCCTGAACCCAACCACGCTCATGACTGTCGCAACAGTTCCGGAATCCCTCACTCTCCGCAACCCTATTTTTATCTATTTTAATCTATACAAATCAATAGGTTATAAAGTTAAGAATTT
>Ga0255775_1003131_pt1 | contig 13842 bp, 13 predicted proteins | sample 011ome_26_FD_179973 | JGI IMG/M metagenome (GOLD analysis project Ga0255775, IMG submission 179973) | Coastal salt marsh microbial communities from the Groves Creek Marsh, Skidaway Island, Georgia - 011511BT metaG (version 2) | ecosystem: Environmental > Aquatic > Marine > Intertidal zone > Salt...
GAGTTAATTTTTTTTCTAAGTTTTATGGAATAGTTGCCAGTTTTAGTTGTCTTGGTCCAGTATTCGTAAGTATGATCTTTATAAGGAAGAGACTCATCATCTAACTTTATTCTTCCTTTAATCTCATTAAATAATTTTTTTTGTATAGGTTTTGTATTTTCTAAATGATGGTCAGTATATTTATTTTCCTCTTCAAGGTAATCTTTAACTTCGGGTAAAAGTTTATTTTTATCCCTAAGTACTTCTAAAATATTTTTTTGATGTATCCAGCTATAATTATCTTCCCATGTAACATTATGACATGATTTTAGTTCTGGTTTTTTTTTAAGATATGGTATTTTCATTACTAGGGAAATATATGAATATAATTATTTATACAGTACTAATTTTAGTCGCTTTATATTTTTTATTAAGGTTTTTTGCCGCTATCAACTCAAAAAAAATATCACAAAGTATAAGAATATTATTGTTTATTGGCTTGATAGCTATTGCAGTTTTGTTTGCAGTTGCTGGTAAATTTTTATTAACTTTACCATTAACACTTGCAAGCTTAGCCTTATTGAAATTAAAGGGGCTATCATTTTTTCAACTGATCTCACTATTTCGGTTAATTCAAACTTTAAGAAATTCTGGAAGATTTTCTTTCAATAATAATGGTGTATCCAATGTTAATACAATGACTACTTCAGAAGCATATAAAATATTGAATCTTAACCCATCAGGAAAAATTACAAAGGAAGACGTTAATAAAGCGTATATTAAAATACAAAAAAAAATTCACCCTGATATATCGCCAGAAACTTCAAGACTTTCATCTATAGTAAATGAAGCAAAAGAAATTGTTTTAAAAGATTTATCGTAATTGATTAGTCCTTTACTAAATTTTTTTTTTATATAAATTTTCATGATGAGTAAAATTAATGGAATATACGCAGCTTCAATGTCTGTTATTAATGAAGATCTAACTCTGGATGTTACAAAGACAATTCAACATGCAGAAACAATCATTGATCAAGGCTGTCATGGGGCAGCAATTTTTGGAAGCACAGGTCAAGCTCAGTTAATATCAATTAGTGAGAAAATTAATTTATTCAATCAATTATCTACAAGCAAATATAAAGAAAAATATATAATTGGGACTGGTTTAAATTCTTTAAGTGAAACTATAAATTTAGTCAGTGTAGCTAGATCTTTAAATTTTAAAAAATTTTTAATTATGCCACCAGCATTTTATAAATATTCTGATCAAGATGTTATAAATTTTTACTCAAAAATTATTGATGCACATCCAGAGTGTGAAATAGTACTTTATAATTTTGAAAAATTATGTGGATATAAATTTAGTGTAGAATGTGTTCAAGAATTAGTAAAATTATTTCCAAAACAAATTATTGGTGTCAAAGATAGTTCATATAATCTTTTTGAAAATTTAAAAATAGATAATTTTTCAATTTTGCCAGGATCAGAGTCTAAGTTGTTAAAAGGTTTGGAGCTAGGGTGTACTGGAATAATCACAGCTACTTGTAATGTTACATCAGCATTAGCAAGAAAAGTCTATGATGATTTTTTTGACAACAAAGAACAAACAGCCAACCAAAAGCTTTGTGACGTCAGAAGTGCATTTGAAAAATATAATTTGATATCTGGACTTCATACTTTTTATTCAAAAAATGATTTAATTTACAAAAATGTTTTACCTCCATTATCGATTTTAAATTCTAATGAAGAAAAGGAGTTAATTGATAATTTAGAAAAATTAAATTTTTCTACAAAACCAATAATGGCAGCCTGATATGCAATTAGCTAGATTTCTTAATAGCGTATTTAAGAAGGATGGCTTCATTCTTGAAGATGCATATACAAAAAATTATATTATTGGATCTCCAGAGAGTGATAAACCAATCAAAGTTAAAATTTTAGATAAAAAACTTCACTATAAATTATTACTTCATCCAGATTTATATTTTGGTGAAGCTTATACCGATGGAAGTATAATAATTGAAAATGGAAGTTTGAGTGATTTTTTAGACTTAGCCTTGATGAATTTTGGAAGAAATGAACTTAATTTTTTCAGTTATTTGATTAATAGGTTGAGAGGTTCATACAGATACTTAACAAACTTTAATTTTATAAAGAAATCTAAGATGAATGTATCTCATCACTATGACATTTCAGATGATTTATATGATTTGTTCTTAGATCCTAAGAGACAATATTCATGTGCATATTTTAAAAATGAAAATGATACACTTGAAGAGGCTCAAAATAATAAAATTCAACACATAATTAAAAAATTAAATATAAAAACTGGTCAGAAAGTTTTGGACATTGGTTGCGGATGGGGATCTTTAGCTGTTGATATTGCTAAGGCAGCCAATTGCAATGTTACAGGGATAACATTATCTGAAAATCAGTTTAAATATTGTAACAAGAAAGCTAAAGAGCTCAATCTAGAAAATCAGCTAACATTTAAATTAATGGATTATCGAGAACTTAATGAAAAATTTGACAGAATTGTAAGTGTTGGGATGTTTGAACATGTGGGTAGGAAATTTTATAAGAAATTTTTTAATCAGATTGATAAATTATTAAATGTAGATGGGGTTTCTTTAATTCATACTATTGGCTCAGTAAATCCGCCAAGAGACCCACATCCATGGATTACAAAATATATTTTTCCTGGAGGATATACGCCAAGTTTAAGTGAAGTTACTACTCCTATTGAAAAAGCTGGGTTGATTGTTTCTGATATTGAAGTTCTAAAACTTCATTATTCTCATACGTTAAGACACTGGAAAGAAAACTGTAATAAAAATAAAGATAAAATTATTCAAATGTTTGATGAAAAATTTTTTAGAATGTGGGAATTTTATTTAGCTGGTTGTGAAATGGCATTTAAATGGGGTGATCAGGTTGTATATCAATTTCAACTTACAAAAAATTATACCTCTACTCCAGTAACAAGAGACTATATTTATCAATAATTTATTGATAGAAACACTAATCTCTTCAGATGAAAAAAATAAAAAAAAAGCCTAAAAAAACTAAAACCAAAGTTAGAAAAAAGGTTAAGAAATCAGCTAAACCAATTAAAAAAAAGGTTAAAAAAATAAAATCGAAAGTTAAATCTTTAAATAAAAATATAAGAAAAATTAAAAATCAAGAAACACCTCAAAAACAAAATTTTATTTTGAAAATAATAAATTTTCAAAATTCTTTAAGACCTCAAATAAAGTTTAAAATTAATTTAAGCATCGAAAAATACATCCAAGCTTTCTTTGATAAGATTGCTAATACAATTTCTGATTACAAACAAACAAAAAAAGATGAAGCTAGACGTTTAAAATTAGAAAAATTGGAAAAGGAAAGATTAGAGAAAATTAATCTTGAAAATGAAAAACAAAAACAAGAAGAATTAAAACTTAAACTTAAAGAGCAGGCTTTAAAAGATGAGGTAAAACTAGATAGACAAAGAGCAAGAGATATAAAAATTTTTCTTAGAAAAGAACAAGCTTTATTGAGAATAGAGCAAGCTGAAAAACAAAAACAATTTTTAAAACAATTAAGATTAGAAAAGCAAATTGAAAAATTTAGAATCCGAGAAGTAAAAGAATTAGAAAAACTTGAAAGAATATCTCTTAAAGAAAAAAGAGATGATTACGCAGGACTTCAACAGCGGATAGAAAAATTAAAAGAAAAGTATCGAATAATTAGAGACCAGAAAATCAAAGAAAGAGTAGAAGCTCTTGGAGTAAAATTACAGGGTGATGAAGATAGAGAAACATTACTGCAAAAAGAAAAAGAATATACAATAGCAAGACAAAAAATTGAATTTGCTCTTGAAAGTTTTTATCGAAGTGCAAGTAGTTTAGTGTTTCAGTTAAATAAAAGACACATCACAAGACATATGTCTATTTTTAGATGTATTGATAAAAGATTTGAGACAGGAGAAATTTTTGTAAAATGGGATGAGTCTTCTGATGAGGAGTGGCTATTATTAATTTATATTAAAAATAACTCTCCAGATGAAGGAATAGTAATTGAAGATAAGACAAACCCTGAAAAGAATATTTCTCATGAGTTTAAAAATAATGAAATATTTAAAGCATCAGACACGATGGTAGACTCGCTAACTCAGCTTATTGCAAGAAAAAGGTCTAAAAATAACAATTAAATTATCTAAATAAATTAAGTAATATCTAGAATGTTTTTTGGAATAATTACAATGCTAATTTTGTACCTAATTTTAAAGTACATTCTTTCTTGGATAACTTATTTTAATAATCTAGATCCAAGACTTGGAGATTCTACTTGGCGTTGGAGTTATGATTATCATGTAATTGGTGAAAGAGATATTTCAGATTTAGATGATAAAGATTTTATAAGACTAAGAAGAAAAAAAAATAAGATTATTACTTTAATGTATTCAGTTGTTATGATTATGTTTATTGCTTCAATGTCTTTATTAAGTAAAATTTTATTACACTTTACTAGCTAACTTTTTAATTGTTTTTTATTTTTTAAATATAAAAAATAGGCAACAATCTCATAAGTGAATTTAAAAACTTGAAAAATTATTGGAAGTTTAAAAAATTTATACAAAAAATTATATTTAGGAATTTTTTTCCATACAAAAAGAAAAGCCTCTGCTCCTTCAATAACTCTGCTACCATCTTTAACATGAAGTCTTCTTAAAAGTTCTTTATCTTTTTTTGATGTTTCTTTTTCTGCATTTGAATTATTCGTAATATCAATCCAATCAATTTCTTCAATATTCTCTTTTTTATATAGATTGATTTCTGACCGACATATTTTACATGAATTATTAAAATAAACTTTCATTATTAGTTTAAATTACATGTGAGACTAAATATTGTACATGTGTTAAATCATCCATTGAAAATTACATACAAACAACTATGTACTGTCTATGAGTAATTTTTTTGATAAATCAGATTTGAGCAGAAAAGATGTAGATGAAATTGTTTCTGAAACTTTAAAAAATTGTGATGATGGAGAGATATATTTTGAAAACTCAAAATCTGAGTCAATTTTATTAGATGACAATAAAATTAAAAGTTCAAATTATAGCTCTGATCTTGGTTTTGGTTTTAGGGCAATTTCTAATGAAGTAGTTGCTTACTCTCATTCAAACGAAATATCAAAAGATGCATTAAAAAATTCAGCCAAAAACTTACAATCTACTCTAAAATCAATTAAAGGAACCTATAATCATGAAATTCCAAAAAGTAATAATAAATTTTATGATGATATTAATCCTATTGAACAAAAAACATTAGATGCAAAATTAGAAGTTTTAAATAATGTTAATGATTATTTGCGTAAAAAAGACTCAACAGTAAAACAAGTTACAGCTAGTTTTAGTGGAGAGCAAAAATCTATAGAAATAATTCGATCTGGGGGTGAAGCTTTAACAGATGTTCGTCCTTTAATACGATTCAACGTCTCTGTAATGCTTGAAAAAAATGGAAGAAAAGAAACAGGTGTTTATGGAATAGGTGGAAGACAATCCTATGATGACTATTTAAAAAATGATAATTGGAAAAATGTTTGTGAAGAAGCCCTTAGAATTGCTACAGTTAATTTAGATAGTAAGCCAGCTCCAGCAGGTGAAATGAAAGTTGTTTTAGGACCAGGTTGGCCAGCTATATTAATTCATGAAGCTATCGGCCACGGTTTAGAGGGTGATTTTAATAGAAAAAAAACATCAGCATTTCACGATCTAATGGGCCAAAAAGTTGCAAGCGAAGGAGTTACAATTGTTGATGATGGGACTATTGATAAAAGAAGAGGTAGTTTGACTATTGATGATGAAGGTACACCTACAGAAAGAACAGTACTAATTGAAAATGGAATTTTAAAAAATTTCATGCAAGATAGATTAAATGCAAGGCTGATGAATACTATATCTACTGGCAGCGGAAGAAGAGAAAGTTACAAACATATTGTGCTACCAAGAATGAGAAACACAATGATGTTGAGTGGAAATCAAACTCAAGATGAAATGATTAAGTCAGTTGATAAAGGAATATTCGCAGTAAGTTTTGGAGGAGGACAAGTAGATATTACATCTGGAAAATTTGTTTTTAATTGTACGGAAGCTTACGAAATAAATAATGGAAAAATTGGTTCGCCAATTAAGGGAGCAACTTTAATAGGAGATGGTCCCTCAATTTTAAAAGAAGTATCAATGGTTGGAAACGATATGATGATGGATCCAGGTATTGGAACTTGTGGTAAAGCAGGTCAAGGTGTGCCAGTTGGAGTAGCACAACCTTCAATTTTAATTGATAAAATGACCGTAGGAGGAACAAAACTCTAAATCATGATTAAAGATGAAGAGTATTTAAAATCGAAAGCTTCTTTTTGCTTAGATCTAGCTAAAAAACTTGGAGCAACAGATGCAAGTGTAACTGTTGGAAATTCAATTTCTGAGACAGTCAGTTTTAGAAATAAAGTTCTAGATGAGTCTAATAGATCTGATAGTTTGGCAATAAGTATAGAGACTTATTTAGGTAAAAAAAAATCATCAATAACTTCGTCAAATTTATTAGATGAAAATTTAAAAACATTAATTGAAAAATGTTTTGAAACCACAAAAATTACACCCGAAGATGAATTTAATTCTCTTCCAGATAAAGATTTATTAGCAAAAAATATTAAAGATCTTAACTTGTATGATCAAGCACATATAGAAAATGATAAAAAAATTGATTATTTGAAAGAATTAGAAGAAACAGCTTCAATTGATAAAAAAATCATAAATACTGAGTCGGGTTTTACGGAAAATAAATCAAACTTTATTTTAGCTAATAGTGATGGTTTTTGTAACGGGTACAAATCTTCATCATTTACAGCTTCTTGTGTTGCTGTTGCAAAAAATGAAAATAGCATGGAAAGAGACTATGAATTTACAAGTAAATGTCACTTAGAGGATATTTCTAATCCGTCAGAACTTGGAAAAAATGCAGCTGAGCAAACTATAAAAAAACTCAATCCTAAAAAAATTGGTAGTGATAAATTAAGTATTATTTTTGATAAAAGAATTTCCAAAGGATTTTTAAGTTCATTTGCAGGTGCAATATCAGCATCATCTATTGCAAGAGGAACATCATTCCTTAAAGATAAATTAAATCAGCCAATTTTTTCAAATTTAATTAATGTTATTGATAAACCTGATTTGATTAAAGGTATGGGCTCGCAGTGTTTTGATTCTGAAGGGGTTAAGACAGATACATTAAAATTAGTAAGCAATGGAATATTAGAAAATTATTTAATTGATACTTACAATGGAAAAAAATTAAACCTAAAGTCAAATGGAAGAAGTGGGGGAACCACTAACCTTTATTTTGAAAATGGAAATATAAATTATGAGGATTTATTAAAAAGTCATTCTAAGATTTTGTACGTTACTGAAACTATAGGGCATGGAACAAATCTTGTTACTGGAGATTATTCAGTAGGTGCTACTGGATTTTTAGTTGAAAATGGAGAATTTAAGTATCCAGTTAACGAAATAACAATAGCTGGAAATTTTAATGAAATGTTTAAAAATATAACATTAGCAAATGATTTGGAATTTAAGTATTCAGTAAATTCACCTACCATGATGATTGATGGTATGACCGTTGCTGGTAAATGAGCAGATATTGTGTAATTGGCTCTGGAATATCAGGAGCAACTATTGCCAATCTTTTAAGTAAAAAACATTCAGTTGATTTATTTGATAAAGCAAGAGGACCAGGAGGAAGATCATCTTTTAAAAGATTAGATAAAGATAAAGGGTTTGATCATGGAACTCAATATATTTCACCAAAAAGTCCAGCTTTTAAAAAATTTATTAATATTTTAATTAAAAAAAAAATATTAAAAAAATGGAGTGGCAAACATTTATTTTTAAACAAAGCCAAGAAAGAAAATAAAAATCATCTAAAAATAATAGGCAGAAAAGGCAATAATGATATTAGCAAATATCTGTTAAGAAATATTAACTGCAATTTTCAATCTGAATTAAAAAAAATCAATTATAAGGAAAAAAAATGGGTCCTTACTTTTTCTGATAGAAGTAAAAAAATTTATGATAGGCTAATTTTGACTTGTCCATTTGCTCAATTATCAAAATTATCAAAAAAATATATCAAGGCTCCTTTCATTAAAAAAAAAGTAAGGATGGATGCAAATATTACAGTTATGTTTTTAATAAAAAAAACAAATAAAAATGTGAGCAGTTATTTATTTGATGACAATATTTTAGGTTGGGCAGCAAAAGAAAACAGTAAAAAAAGATTTAAAAGTTACCAAGATTTATGGACTCTGCAAAGTACTCATAAATGGGCAAATAAAAAGATTAATAAAAATAGAGAAAATAAAAATGTAAATTCAAAAACTCTTATTGATCGTTTTTTTAAACTTACTGGTATTAAAAAAACTAGAGTACTTTTTTCTTTAAATCATGGTTGGAAATATTCATCAAACTCAAATCCCTTAAATATAAAAAGTTATTGGAACTCCTCATTAAATTTGGGTGTGTGTGCAGACTGGTTTGTGGGACCAAGACTTGAAGCTGGTTGGATAAGTGCCAATGATCTTTATAAAAAAATAATTAAATAAATTTATTCAAATTTCTTAACTCTATATTCCCAGTTTCCCATACGTGAATAGGCAACTTTAAGAATTAAAGCATTTTTTTTATCAAACCAAATATCAAAGTTTAATCTTTTATCTTTAGGAATAGACATATCTTTTGAAGTTAATTTGAAGTGTTCTACATCGTATGTTTTTCCATATAATTGGATTTTTTCCTTTCCTATAAAAGTAACAACTTGTTCCTTAATACTTCCAGAAATAGGGCTTATCTGGCTGTTTGTTTGAAGAATTTTATGACTCCACCAATTTCCAATTATGTTTTCTAATGAGGCACTGCCTGTATATGATGAGCCTTTAATATCATATGCATTTTCATTTTCGTTTAACTTAAGCTGAACGTATTTATCTTTTTTATTTTGACGCGTTTTTGAGTTAAAGGAAATCAGTTTATCTTCAATATATTTTTCCTCTCCAAAACTTTCAACTTCAAAAATAGTTGCTCCAAATAATTTAACAGTAAATTTTAATTGATTTGTGACTGTTGTATTTTCTTCGTCTTTTTTAAAGAAATAGTAATTATACCCAATAACTTCACCATCTCTTAAAATTTCCATCTCTATTTTATTAAACTTGTTATAGTGAGCCATATGAGCATTACTATTAAATGAATAGATTAAAAGAAAAGTTAAGAATAAAATTTTTTTCATAAAATATTACTTTAATAGACTTTAATATTAAAAGAAGTAATTTATTAAAATATGTTTCTTAAAATTAAAAATATACCAATAGTATCTTGGAGCTCAGATAAATCTTTAAATTTCAAGCCAAAGTTATCAACATCTTTTTTTTTAATTTTTGGTTTAGTAATTTTTGGATTGGGAGAGGGTCTCTTAATTTTATCTACAACAGGAAATTCACCATGGTCAGTGCTTGCTGAAGGAATATCTAATACCACAAGTTTGTCTATTGGAGCTGCAACTTTTTTTATAAGTGTATCTGTGCTTTTTTTATGGATATTTATTAAACAGAAACCTGGTTTAGGGACAATTTTTAATATTATTATTATTGCAGGGATGATTGATATCACTTTAAGTTTTTTTGATGCCCCATCTTCAATATGGATGAAATACTTTTTAGCTTTTTTTTCAGTTTTATTAGTTGGCTTAGGTAGTGGAATTTATCTTGTTGCAAATCTTGGTCCAGGTCCTAGAGATGGATTAATGACTGGACTAACAAAACTTACAAATCTCCCAATTGCTTTGGTAAGAGCTTTTTTAGAAATTTCTGCAGTATTAGCTGGCTGGTATCTTGGTGGAACTGTTGGTGTGGGAACTTTAATTTTTGCTTTTGGAATTGGACCTTGTGTAGCTTTGGGTTTATTTTTAGTTAATAAAACTTTTAACTAGGCAGCAGCCCCAGATTTTTCACTTTTTTTTCTTTCATGTGGATCTAATATTGCTTTTCTTAATCTACATGAATCAGGTGTAATTTCTAATGCTTCATCAGTATTCAGCATGCTCAATTGTTCAGCTATAGACATTTTTCTTACTGGAGTTAACACAACATTTTCATCAGTTCCTTGAGTTCTCATGTTGGTTAATTTTTTACCTTTCATAACATTGATAATCATATCACCAGGTTTTGGAGATAAACCAACAATCATACCTGGGTAGACAGGGTCGTTATGAGTCACAAACATTTCTCCTCTAGCCTGTAAATTAAAAATAGCAAAAGCCACAGCTTTGCCTTTTTCCATAGAAATTAAAGCACCGTTTCTTCTTCCTTCCATATCTCCCTCAAAAGGCCCATAATCATGGAATATTCTATTGATTACCCCATTTCCTTTTGTCAGAGTTAAAAACCTGCTCGTGTATCCCATTAACCCCCTAGTTGGAGCGTGAAATATTAATCTTTTTTTATCTTTACCTGTATCTTTTAAATCTATGAGCTTACCTTTTCTTCTATTCATTGAGTCTATTACCTTCGATGAATGTTCTTCATCTAAATCCATAGTTATTTCTTCAATGGGCTCAAGTTTATTTCCATTTTCATCAGTTTTATATAATACTTTTGGGGGACTTACTGTCATTTCAAAACCTTCTCTTCTCATTTGAGTCAGTAAAATTTCCAACATAAGTTCTCCACGTCCACTTACCACAAAAGAGTCGTTACCATTATTTTCTGAGAAAGTAATACCAACATTATTTTGAGCTTCTTGTAGTAGTCTGTCTCTTATTTGAGTACTTGTAAGTTTTTTACCTTCAGTTCCTGCTAAAGGAGAAGTGTTTACTGTAATTGTAATAGACATTGTTGGTGGATCTATCGGTGTTGCTGGAATTGGCTTATTAACTTCAGGATCACAAATAGTATCAGCAACGTTAGCTTTTTCTAACCCAGCCACTACTACGATGTCACCAGCCTCACCAACTTCAATAGGGACTTTTTTTGTTCCTTCGTATCTAAAAATTTTAGTTAATTTTCCTTCATCAACTTTTTCACCATTTAAATTTATAGCTTTAATTGATTGGTTTGCTTTAGCAGTCCCTTGAGCAATTCTGCCAACTAAGCTTCTTCCTAAAAAGCTATCAGCATAAAGAAGCGTTGAAAGCATCGCGAAAGGTTTGGTTTTATCTAGTTCAGCAGGTTTTACATGATCAACGATTAAATCTAAAAGGGGATTTAAATTTTCTCTTGGACCATCAACTTCTTTATCTGCCCATCCAGATCTGCCACTTGCATATAGAACAGGGAAATCTAATTGTTCTTCATTTGCATCTAGGCTTACAAATAAATCAAATGTTTCATCTAAAACTTCATTAGCTCTTTGATCAGCTTTATCTAATTTATTTATTACAACAATAGGTTTTAATCCTTGTTTGAGGGCTTTAGATAAAACAAATTTTGTTTGTGGCATTACACCTTCTGCCGAGTCGATAAGTAATAAGGCACCATCTGCCATACTTAGCACTCTTTCAACTTCTGCAGCAAAATCTCTGTGTCCAGGCGTATCAATTATATTTACTCTAGAGTCTTTCCAATTAATTGACGCTGGTTTTGCTAAAATTGTAATTCCTCTTTCTTTTTCAAGCTCACCAGAATCCATCAATCTTTCATCCACAACTTCATTTTCTCTAAATGATCCACTTTGTTTCATTAGATTATCTATTAAAGTAGTTTTACCGTGGTCGACGTGCGCGATGATGGTGATGTTTCTGATATTGTTGCTCATAAATTGTGGCTCTTATACATTAATTCTTTGATTTGAAAACTTAAAAAAAGTCAGTATTTACTAGTTAAATAGACATTAACAAAAAATTCATTTCTTGTGATTGTTTTAAAAACATATAGATATCGCATTAAAATTAGCAGCAATAAAGAATCATTATCTATATTTCAAATTCAATAAATGGAAAATTTTAAATTATTAAAAATAGAAGACTCATTAAAAAATTCATTACACAAAATGAATTTTACCAAACCAACTCCCATCCAAGGTATGGCAATCCCTGCTGCACTAGAGGGTAAGGATATTTTAGGAACTGCACAAACAGGAACAGGAAAAACGTTAGCATTTAGTATTCCATTAATTAATAGATTAATTTTAGATAAAAATGCTTTTGCTCTTGTGATGTGTCCAACAAGAGAATTGGCTACTCAAGTGATGGAAGCAATCAAAAGTATTATTAGCGATAAAATTAACATTAAAACAGCTTTACTTATTGGTGGAGAGTCTATGCAGAAACAACTTAGGCAATTAGGGAATAGATCAAGAATAATAGTTGGCACTCCAGGTAGAATAAATGACCATTTAAAAAGAAAAAGTTTAAATTTATCAGCAACAAAATATTTAGTGCTAGATGAAACTGATAGAATGTTAGATATGGGTTTTACTCCACAAATTGAAATGATTTTGAAATTTGTTCCAAAAGATCATCAAACTTTATTATTTTCTGCAACTTTACCTCAAAATATTTTAAGAATTTCAGATAGATATTTAAATAAACCTGAAAGAATTTCTACAGGAGCTACCTCTGTCCCAATAGCTAAAATCAAACAAGAAACTCTTCAAGTTTTTAAAGAAAATAAATACGACGAATTGATTGATCAATTTTTAGCCAGAAAAGGTTCTATTTTAGTTTTTGTTAAGACTAAAAGAAGTGCTGATAAAATGGTTAAAAAACTTAAAGAAGAAGGGCATTCTGCAGATGCTATTCATGGAGACCTTCGTCAAAGCAAAAGAGATCGCGTAATTAATTCTTTTAGAAAAGGATTAAAAAGGATTTTAATTGCAACAGATGTTGCAGCCAGAGGCTTGGATATTCCTTTAATTCAACATGTAATTAATTATGATTTACCGCAAGTTCCCGAAGATTATGTTCATAGAATTGGAAGAACAGCTAGAGCAGGATCTGAAGGATCTGCCTTAACTTTTTTAACACCTGATGATAGATCAATGTGGAATTCTATAAATAAGTTAATTGATCCAAATTTTAAAGCAGCACCTAGTGGCTTAAGAAGAGACTCAAAAAACAAAAGAAGAGGTAAGGGTCCAAATAACAAAAAAAGAAAAGCCAGAGAAGAAAAAAGATCTTTTGGAAAAAGAAGACAAGATCGATCTTCGAGTTTTAGAGACAAGCCAAAATCCTATGACAAAAGTAGATCAGGCAAGCCATCAAGAGATGGAGAGAAAAAAAGTTTTGGCTTTAAAGGAAAATCAAGTTTTGCTAAAAAAAATAAATCAAAACCAAATGGTTTTACAAACAATCCAAAGTATTTTGAAAGAAAAACCTCTGAAAATACATCTTCAGACTCAGAGAAAAAAAGTTTTGGTTTTAAAGGAAAGAAAAAATTTAAAAGCAGAAATAACAGACCTAAAAACTTTAGCTTTAAAAAACATAGTAAAAAAAGAGCTAGATCCTAAGATTTTTTAGTTTTTTCTTTTTTCTGTTTTCTTTTTTCTTTTAGACTCAATTTTGGTTTTTTACTAACGCTAGAGTCCTTGAATGATTTTCCGCTATACCTTTTTGACATTATAATTTTATAGCATTTTATTAAAAAAAAAGGGCAGTAAAAACTGCCCTTTTTTAAATTTTGTTTGAGTGTTTTGGGTATTACATTCTCTCATACCTCGCATAATATCTTACTTTTTAAAAAACTTCATTGAAAACTTCATTGAGAAAACTCAATAATTTAAAAGCAAGTAAAAAGGTAAATTGGCAAATTGAAGAAATTTTT
>Ga0255775_1003143_pt1 | contig 13821 bp, 15 predicted proteins | sample 011ome_26_FD_179973 | JGI IMG/M metagenome (GOLD analysis project Ga0255775, IMG submission 179973) | Coastal salt marsh microbial communities from the Groves Creek Marsh, Skidaway Island, Georgia - 011511BT metaG (version 2) | ecosystem: Environmental > Aquatic > Marine > Intertidal zone > Salt...
CGAGGTCGATTGGCGCTTGTTTCCAACCCTCCTGCGTTTTGACAGCGTTTATCACCTGCATTTCAAATGCAACCGCAAGCGCATCATAGATTATCCTAATCTTTGGGCCTATACCCGCGAGCTCTACCAATATGAGGGCATCGCCGAGACGGTGAATATGGATCATATCATCCGCCACTACCACTATAGCCATGATACGATTAACCCCAATCGCATCATCCCAATCAATCCAGACATCGACTGGAACGCCCCCCATGGGCGCGGCGATTAACCAGCAACCAGGCCCTTGCGTTTTTGGTGCAGCCAACGCAACTATTCGCCAAGATCTGTCAATCGCAGGAGAACCCAATGACGTCATGGATTACCATTTGCGACACCTGCAAACGCGAGGGCTGGACACCACAGACCCAGCCCCTCACCGATGGCGAAATATTCGCAGGCTTAATCGAAGACAGAGCCGCAAGCGCAGGGGTAAAAACCCGGCGTGTCTCCTGCATGATGGGCTGCGTGCGGGCCTGCAATGTGGCGGTGCAAGCTCCTGAAAAGCTGTCTTATGTCTTGGGAACATTTGAGCCAAGCCCCGAAAATGCCCAAGCCATTGTAGATTATGCGGCACTGCATCAAGCCTCAGAAACCGGCCAAGTGCCCTACCGCGATTGGCCACAAGCGGTGAAAGGCCATTTCACCACGCGCATGACCCCTTTGCCGGACACGGACTAATGGCAGGCAATGGGCGAGATCACGGGGGCGGTCTTGACGCGGCAGCAGCAGAATTTGGCGGCGCGCGCGGTGACTGGCTTGATCTATCCACCGGGATCAATCCGGAAAGCTACCCAATAACGAGCCTCGATTTGACGCCAAATGATTGGACGGCGCTGCCTGATAGCGGCGCAGATGCGGCGCTATGTGCCGCCGCCCGGCGATTTTGGCGGGTGCCAGCGCAGGCGGATGTTCTGGCTGTGCCGGGATGCTCTGCTGCCATCGCTCAAATTCCTGCACTTCAAGCTGCAGGCCAAGCCGAGATCGCCCTGCGCAGCTACAACGAACACGCCGCCGCCTTTCGATTTCATGGCTGGGACGTAGACGAACACCCCTCCTCTCCTGTGGCCCGTGTTGTGGTCCATCCCAACAACCCCACAGGCATATTCCAAACTCAGATCACACCCGCGCCGCTGACGGTGATTGACGAGAGCTTTTGCGATATCGATCCGGCGCAAAGCCACATCGCGCAAGCCAAACAGCCTGGCCATATAATATTGAAAAGTTTTGGAAAATTTTGGGGATTGGCTGGATTGCGTTTGGGGTTTGCAATTGGAGATCCAGAGTTGATCGACACTCTGCGACAAAGGCTTGGCCCTTGGCCCGTCTCTGGGATCGCGTTGAAAATTGGTGCCGCGGCCCTGGGTGACACCACTTGGGCCGAGCAAACCCGGGCCCGGCTGGCCGCGGATGCAGAACGTCTTGACCGGCTCATGCGGCGCCAAAACGCCCGCCCTATGGGCGCCTGCGCGCTGTTTCGTACCTATGAGGTCGCGGATGCCAGGCAACTGCAACACCACTTAGCCCAACACAAGATTTGGACGCGGGTTTTCCCCTATAGCCCAACATGGATCCGACTTGGCCTGCCGCCGCAGGCGCAGTGGGCGCGGTTGGAGGCCGCCCTGTGACCCTGTTTTTGGCCCTTGTTCTGGATGCGCTGCTCGGCGAGCCAAAGTGGCTCTGGTCACGCATGCCGCATCCGGCCGTGCTCATGGGCAATCTCATCGCCCGCGCCACCAGCATGTTCAATCATGCACCCCATCAAAAACCCAAAGGTGTGATCTTATGCATCGGATTGGCTGGGCTAGGCGGGCTCGCCGGGCTTGTTTTGGCGCAACTTGGGCCTCTGGCTGAAATTTTGGTCACTGCAATCCTCGTGGCACAGAGATCCTTAATGCAGCATGTGCAAGACGTGGCCCAATCCCTGCGGCTGTCACTTGCCGCCGGGCGCAGGAGCGTGGCCATGATTGTTGGACGTGACACAGCCCAGATGGATGCCCCGCAGGTGGCCCGCGGGGCCATTGAAAGCGCGGCAGAAAATTTTTCCGATGGGATTGCAGCACCCGTTTTTTGGTTCGCACTGGCAGGTTTGCCCGGGGTGATTATCTATAAAATGATCAACACCGCGGACAGTATGATTGGGTATAAGAACGAGACATATCGGGACTTCGGATGGGCCTGCGCCCGGCTGGATGATCTGCTGAATTGGGCGCCCGCCCGGCTGTCCGCCTTTGGAATTTGGCTGATCACCGGCTGTCGCACCTCCTGGGGCACTATCATCTCTGAGGCGAAATTGCACCGCTCCCCAAATGCCGGCTGGCCCGAGGCTGCGATGGCCTATGCGCTTGATATCAGCCTCTCAGGCCCCCGCAGCTATGAGGGGAAATTCGAGAAATTTCCTTGGGTCAACGCCGCTGGCCGCAAAAACATTGGTCCGGTTGAGATTGAAAAATCTATTCAAACTCTCTGGCTGACCTGGGGCGCGATGACGCTTTTGGTGGCGGGCATGACCCTTGCATTTTTGTTGTAAAAAGGCCTAATTACAACGGGTTTTTGTTGGAGAATTGATATGCACCGCCTCTTCTTGTCCTGTGCCTTAATGTGTTACGCTGGCCTGGCCTCTGCCACTTGCGGCACAGATTGGGCATCGTTTATCAAAGACGTAAAACAAGAGGCTCTGGCACAGGGCTACCCGCGCCCATTGGTGACGCGCTTTTTTGATGGCGCGGCGCAAGATCCCAAGGTCATCAAAGCAGACCGCCGACAAGGGGTGTTTCAAAAAGACTTCATCAGCTTCTCTCAAGCCTTGATCTCGGAACATCGCTTGGTGCATGCACAGAAAAACGCGGGCAAATACGCCGCGACCTTTGACAGGGTGTCCCGTGATTACGGGATCCCACCTGGGGTCTTACTGGCCTTTTGGGCATTTGAAACGGATTTTGGGGTCAATCAAGGCAATTTTAACACGCTCAATGCGCTGCTGACCCTGTCGCATGATTGCCGGCGCCCTGAGCTGTTTCGTCCACAGGTTTTTGCAGCGCTTGAGCTTTACAAACGCGGTGATTTTGATCCGCGAGAGACGCAAGGCGCTTGGGCCGGCGAGATTGGTATGATCCAGATGCTGCCCGAAGATATTTTGGACAGCGGCACGGACGGGGATGGTGATGGCCGCGTTGATCTGCAAAACTCTGCCGAAGATGCGCTTATGAGCGGCGGCCATATGCTGCGCCGATTGGGCTGGCAGGCCGGTGCCCCGTGGTTGCAGGAAATTGATCTGCCCGAGACTCTTGATCTCACCCTCACTGGCCTCGACAAAAGCCAGACCGTCGCGCGCTGGCAGGCGCTTGGGGTGACCGGGCGACATGGCCCCCTCGAGCCCAGCGCGGGCCAAGCCTCTGTTTTATTGCCCGTTGGCCATAAGGGTCCGGCCTTTCTGACCTATCCGAATTTCAACGTCTATTTTGAATGGAACCAGAGCCTGGTCTATGTCACCACAGCCGCCTATTTTGCCACGCTGCTATCGGGCGAACCGCAGTTTTATCCTGGAACGCCGGACACGGGCTTGACCGGGCAAGAAATGCAGGCCCTACAACAAAAACTCATGGCCCGAGGCCATGATGTCGGCAAAATCGATGGTATTTTAGGCTCCAAAACCCGCGCGGCTGTGCAAGCAGAACAGGACAGGCTCAATCTACCCGCCGATGCTTGGCCAACCCCGCAATTGCTCAATCGGCTTTAAAAGACCTCTGCATCACGCCATTTCAACACGACATGAGGGCAGCGCCGGACTGGGCAGGCAGGGGCTGCCCGGTGTTGCCACCGGGCACAATGTTTTGGCTTGGCGCTGGGTTATGCAGAGGTCTTTTTAACGGCTTCATGCGACACACCGAGGCGCTAGGCCACCAGTTGCTCGGCTTTCTTCAGGTCAACCGAAACCAACTGGCTGACCCCTTGCTCCGCCATCGTCACACCAAACAAACGGTCCATACGCGCCATGGTCACCGCATGGTGGGTGATGATCAAAAACCGCGTGTCCGTCCTGCGGGTCATCTCATCGAGCAGGTCGCAGAACCTTGTGACATTTGCATCATCTAATGGCGCATCCACCTCATCAAGCACACAAATCGGCGCGGGATTGGCCAAGAAGACTGCAAAAATAAGCGCCATCGCCGTCAGAGTCTGCTCACCGCCCGACAACAGCGAGAGGGTCGAGAGCTTCTTACCCGGTGGTTGACACAAAATTTCCAGCCCAGCATCCAACGGATCATCGCTCTCCACCAAAACCAAATTCGCCTCGCCGCCGCCAAATAAATGCGAAAACAGAGTGCCGAAGTTGCGATTCACCTCATCAAAAGCGGCCAATAAGCGTTCCCGGCCCTCTTTGTTGAGACTGGCAATCCCACCCCGCAGCGTTTTGATTGCCTCTTCCAAATCTGTTTTCTCTTTGGTGAGCATATCAAATTCCTCGCGCACCTCTTGAGAATCCTCTTCCGCCCGCAGGTTGACCGCGCCCAGCGCCTCTCGTTGCCGGCGCAAACGCGCCACCTCTGCCTCCACCTGTTCAGAGGGCGGCATTTTCAGCGGGTCGACCTCCAATTGTTCCAGCAGGTTTTGCGGCTCTGTTTGCAGCTCCTCACGGATGCGCTCCGCCGCCAAACCCACCGCCTCCAAAGCAGCTTCAGAGCGCGCCTCAGCGCCAGCCCGTTTTTCGCGGCTTTCCGTGGCCACGCGCCCAGCATCACGCTCGGCCTCAGACGCTTGGCGCATGTCCATCTCGGCCCGCGCCAAGGTATCAGCGGCCAATTTCCGGCGCGTTTCCGCTTCCTCTAACGCGGAGATGAGCTCTGCCCGCTGGCTTCTTATGTTATCGGGCTCTGCAAGTGCTGTTGCCAAGTCTGCTTCAGCCTTGCTGTGGCGCTGTTCCAGCTCGACGGCGCGCGTTTTGGCATTTCCCAAACGCTCTTGCCAGCTGCTAATATCTTTGTTCACTGCCGCAATCCGCTTGACCCGTGCTTCGCCATCACTGCGCAGCTCATCATGTGCCGCACGGCGGCTCATCATAGTGACCCTGCTGGCTTCAACGGTCAGCCGAATGTCCTCCACCCGTGCCCGCGCAGCGCCAAGATCTTCCAAGCCTTCGCGGTGGGTTTGTGCGTCACGCAGCTGCACGCGCGCTTCACTCGCCTCTTCCCCATAGCGTGTGACAGCGAGCGCCAGGGCCTCAACGCGCCCGCCGGCAAGATTGCGCTCCGCCTCAGCCCGAGACAAAGCACGCCCCGCATCGGCCATCATCCGATCTGCGGCCTGGCGCGCCTCGCGGGTCTCTTGATCGGTTTTTGTCAGGGTTTGCAATTGACCAACCAGCGCTTGATGCGCAGTTTCCGCTTGGCTTGCCACCGCCTGCGCCTCTTTTAACTGTGATTGCAAAGCCTGAAGGCGATTGCGTTGCTCGAGCGCCAAGGCCGCCGCAGAGGGGGCGTCCTTGGCTTGGGCGCGAAACCCATCCCAACGCCAAAGATCGCCATCTCGGCTGACCAGTCTTTGCCCTGGTAAAAGAGACCCATGCAGCCGCGCACCTTCCTCGGCTGTCACAAGACCAACTTGTGCAATCCTGCGGTTCAACACGCCGGGAACGGTGACGTATTGCCCAAAACTTTCAACGCCCTCCGGCAGGCGGGGCGCGGTGTCATAGTCCTGCAGCTGAGCCCAGCCTGAGCGCCCGTCCGCGGTCACGGCCGGGGCTTTGAGATCATCGGCCAAGGCAGCGCCCAAAGCCTTTTCATATCCGCTTTCAACATGCACTTGGTCAAGCAACTGATCGCCTTGACCGCGGTTGCGTTCCACCAATTTCGCCAGTGCGGAGACTTCTGCCTGCAACGCATTGACGACCCCATTTGCCTCGGACCTGGCAGTCCGTGCACTGTTTTCTTGGGTCAGGCAATCCGCCCGTCGCGCCTCCGCCTCAGCCAAAGCCGTTTCGGCCTGGGCGACGGCCTCAACAGCGGCCGCCTCATCAAGATGGGCTTGCGCGTAGGCCGCTGCGGCGTCACTGGCCTGTGTGCTGGCCTCAGCCACCGCCGACTTGGCATTGATCTCTTCGGCCTCAGCCTTGGACAGGCGTTTTTGGGCATCCTCAACGAAGCGATCCGCCGATTGATGGCTGGCGGCGAGACGGGCTACATCTTCGGTAATCTCCGCCAATTGCGATTCACGATCGTGCAAAACAGCCGCCGCCTGTGAGGCCTCCGCGGCCGCTTTTTGCACTTTTTCGCTCTGCCCGGCCCCGGCCTCTTCAAGCTCTGCCAGTTCTTCGCGCAGCCGCGCGATTGTATCGCCGGCATCGGCATTCAGGTTTTGCTCCCGCGCCATATCAGCCGCCAGCTGGGCGATGCGTTGCTCCAAAGTGTGAATGGTTTGCTCAGCCCGCTTCGCTTGATCGCTGAGCGTGTCTTTTTGCACATTCAGCCGCTGCAACACGGCATTGGCGATGGCCTCCTCCTCGCGCAGGGGCGGCAAGGCCGCCTCGCAAATCTCGCGGGCCTTCACAGATTTCTGAACTGCGGTTTCAGCCTGTGCCGCTGTGAGCGTACCGGCGCGCAGAGCCTCTTCTGCGGCCGCGCGGGCCTCTTCTGCCTCTTGCCACCGGCGATACAGTAAGAGCCCTTCGGCCAAACGCAGACTGGCCCCCAACTCTCGATAGCGGGCGGCTTGTTTCGCCTGCCGCGCCAATTGGGACAATTGATTGGCCAATTGTTCGATCACGTCATCCACGCGTGACAGGTTCGTTTCAGCGCCGCGTAATTTCAGCTCCGCCTCATGCCGCCGCGCATAGAGACCCGAAATTCCGGCCGCCTCTTCCAAAATCCGACGCCGGGCCTTGGGTTTGGCATTGATCAATTCACTGATCTGCCCCTGCCGAACAAGAGCAGGAGAATGCGCACCCGTGCTGGCATCGGCAAAAAGCATCTGAACATCCCGCGCCCGCACGTCTTTGCTATTGGCCTTATAGGCAGAGCCAATATCGCGGGTGATGCGGCGGACCACATCCAAAAGATCACTTTCATTAAAGCTCGCCGGAGCCAGCCGTTTGCTGTTGTCGATTTGCAAACTGACTTCTGCAAAATTACGGGCCGGACGTGTGGCGGTTCCTGCGAAGATGACATCCTCCATCCCGCCACCCCGCATGGCCGTCGGGCGGTTCTCGCCCATGACCCAGCGCAGCGCCTCTAGCAAATTCGATTTGCCGCAGCCATTGGGGCCGACCACTCCGGTCAAGCCATCTGCAATAATTAAATCTGTGGGGTCCACAAAGCTTTTGAACCCGTTCAATCGTAATTTCGAAAACCGCACCGAAACATGCCCTCGTGATTCTTCTGGCTTGAGTGTGCCGAAGCGATAGGGGCGGAGTCAACGCCGCCGACCCTTATCCTGTGGGTTCGAAGGAGTTATCCACAACATATTGACGCTTCACGGCGCAAATGCAGGTCACACGGTCGCTCGGGAGCGATTGTGATTTCACGGGTGTTTGGCGCTTTTACTCGCCAGCTTCACTGTCTTTATTGGCAGCGCGATAGCCGTTGAGCCAATCGAACATCGCGGAAATGTCAAATTGGTCCACTAACTTTTGAAGATCCACCTTCTCAGGCTCTGCGGCCGGCTCAGGTACAGACGCCGGCTCAGGCTGGGATTGCAAGCAGCCGGTCAAAGCGGTTGCCAAAACGACAAAAATCATCACTTTTTTCATCTCAAACTCCAAAACTATTTACGCACTGCGCCCTGTATCGCCGGCCTTCCTGCCCCAAGTCAAGCGCCACCGCGCCCGGTACATCCTTTGGCTGCGTGGGTATAGCTTTGCTCCTCACTCATGCCCGACCAAACATTCCACAGCGACGCAGCTTGCGTTACCGCAGCAATTGGGTCAGCCTTTTGGTCAAGGCGATAAGACAGATGTCTGCGCGCAAGAACAGGAGAGAGCTGTGTTCGATTTGGAATTAAGCGGGAAAGTGGCCCTCGTAACCGGCGGCAGTGATGGCTTGGGCCGCGCTGCGGCGCACCGGCTGGCGGCGGAAGGGGCTTTGGTTGTCATTTGCGGCCGGCGGGCCGCACATGCGCAACAGGCCGCACAGGATATGACAGCCGCGGTGCAAGCCTCGGGCAACAACGGTGGCCGGGTTGTGGGCCTTCGTGCCGATGTCACAAATGCAGAGGATTGTGACGCGTTGATCGCCGAAATTGAGCACCGTCACGGCGGCATTGATATTTTAATCAACAACGCCGGCGCATCCGCCGCTATGGGTTTGGCTTTGGTGGAGGATGACCTGTGGCTGTCAGATTTCAATCTCAAGGTCATGGCGGCCGTGCGCTTATCGCGGCTTGCTATTCCGATAATGAAAGCGCGCGGTGGCGGGGCCATTGTCAATGCCAGCATAGGCGGCGGCAAAGCGCCAAATGCAGGCGCGCTGCCCACAAGCGTCATGCGCGCGGCTGGGTTGAATTTAACGAAATCTTTGGCGCAGGAATTTGCTGCCAGCAATATCCGCGTCAATGCCATTTGCATTGGCTACTTGAAATCAATGCAATGGATCCGCCGAGCTGAAAATGGCGATCCCAGTTCAATTTACGAAAATTTCTCCCAAAAAATACCAATGGGCCGGATGGGTGAGGCTGAAGAATATGCCGACCTCGTGGCCTTTTTGAGTTCGCAAAGGGCCTCTTACATCACCGGCACGGCCGTTAATCTTGATGGCGGGCTCTGCCCGGTCGTATAGGCGCCAATGCGCAGGGGCTGAGGCGCCTGCCACTCATGTAAAGTGAAGAACATTTATGGACTACAGCTTTGGTTTTTGGTTTTTCGCAACCCTGGCAGCCATTGCTGTTGGGCTTGGCAAGGGAGGGCTTCCAGTGGTCGCAGCCTTGGCCGTGCCGAGCCTGTCGCTTTACATGTCTCCCATTGCCGCCGCAGGCTTGCTTTTGCCGGTGTATATTGTCTCCGATGCCTTTGCGCTTATCGCCTATCGCCGAGACTTTAACCGCCAGGTGTTAAAGATTGCGGCAATAGGAATGACTCTGGGGGTGGCGATTGGCAGTGTTACGGCACATTTGATCATAGAATGGCTGATTACAGTGTTGATTGGCCTGATGGGCGGGCTTTTTGCCCTGCGGATGCTCACCCAACGAGGCGATCCCGCAAAGAAGCCAATCCATACAGGCCGCGGGTTATTCTGGACAACCATCGCCGGCTTCACCAGCTTCATCAGTCACAACGGCGGCCCACCTTGGCAAATTTTCACCCTGCCATTGAAGTTGCAAAAGTCAGTTTTCGTTGGCACTTCGGTCATTGCTTTTTCCTATTGTAATGCCATCAAGCTGATCCCCTATATTTGGCTTGGGCAAGTCAATATGCAAAGCTCCTTTGTCTCGCTCTTTTTGATGCTGCCTGCCGCGCTTGCCGTCTATCTCGGGGTTTTCTGGGTTAAAAAAATTCCCGAAGCGCTGTTTTTCAAATTCGTCACCTGGGCCTTGATGATCATATCGATCAAACTGATCTGGGACGGCCTCATGGACAGCCCTCTGGCACGGGGGGCCCTCTTTTAAAAGCTTTTGGAGACATCTAGACAAAGTTTTCAGAATCGTGAAAACTATCTAAATGAATGATCAAAAACACTTTATTGATGCAATCCAGGCCGCTGCACAATTAGGCCGTCTGGATTTGGTTTCATTGCTTTTGGCGGCAATTGGTCTTATATTGGTTGTGGGTGGATTGTTTGCGTTTTTTAACGTCAGATCAATTGCACGCAAGCAGGCGACCGAAGAAGCTGGAAAAATAGCTAAAACAGTAGCGGAACAAATTGCTAACGAATATATGCAAAAACATCTGTATGATATAGTAAAAGCATACCGGAATATGATGGATTCTGATGCAGTGTCCGATGATTTGGCCAAACGAATGGCCGATGCGCAAGACAATGCTGAGTGGAGTAACAAATGAAAATTGCTGATCAATGGGATGTACTGATGGAAGCTCGACAGTGTGCCCCTGTGAACGTTCACCTTATTGCAGAGAAATTGGGTATAAAACTTAAGATTGCCTTTCTGGCAAAGGGAATTTCCGGAATGCTTGAGAAGATTGGTGACTCATTTCTTATTACGCTCAACGAAACGGACTCTTTCACAAGACAGCGATTCACGCTGGCACACGAGTTAGGCCATTATATGTTACACCGCGATCTAGTTGGTAGCGGCGTTGACGATGATTGTGCATATCGAAGCACGCAAATTGGCAAGTATCATAATACATTGATTGGCTCCGCTGAAGAAACAGAGGCAAATAAATTTGCGGCCAATCTGCTTATGCCAAAAGATTTGGTAAACTCCGAGTGGGAAAAAACAGGCACAACCGTCCAATCGCTGGCAAAACTCTTTCAGGTTTCAGAGCACGCGATGTCGATTAGACTCGGGGTTACCTACGAAGCCGTCTGAAACCCTTATATCCAGGCGTACCGTCAACTGGGTGACACATCCGGCACTGCACAAATGTCTCCTAAAACCTTGCCCTGGCCCTCTTGCCTCCCTCCCCGCCCCCTGCTATCAGCCCTCATCGTCATTCACCCCAGATTCGTCTGGGGTGGTGTCGTTTGGGGGAACCCAAATTCATCGGGCACCTACGGGGGCCTAAACACCAGCGGCCCACAAGGGCTGCACGAAGCAAACGGAAGACAGAAAGCATGGCACTCAAGTCGTATAAACCGACGACGCCGGGCCAGCGTGGGCTGGTACTGATCGACCGTTCGGAGCTTTGGAAAGGACGTCCTGTCAAGACTCTCACAGAGGGTTTGACAAAATCGGGCGGCCGGAACAATACCGGGCGGATCACATCACGTCGTCGTGGCGGTGGGGCAAAACGCCTTTACCGTATTGTGGACTTCAAACGGAACAAGTTTGACGTTTCAGCAACTGTGGAACGGATCGAATATGACCCGAACCGGACAGCATTTATCGCTCTCATCAAATATGATGATGGCGAGCAGGCCTATATCCTAGCCCCGCAGCGTATGGCTGTTGGTGACAAGGTGATCGCCGCTGCAAAAGCCGATATCAAACCCGGCAACGCAATGCCATTCTCAGGCATGCCAATTGGCACAATCATCCACAACATCGAATTGAAAGCTGGCAAAGGCGGGCAGATCGCACGCGCCGCTGGCACATATGCTCAATTTGTTGGCCGTGATGGTGGCTACGCTCAGATCCGCCTCTCTTCAGGTGAGCTGCGTTTGGTTCGTCAAGAATGCATGGCCACTGTTGGTGCTGTGTCTAACCCAGACAACTCTAACCAAAACTTCGGTAAAGCGGGCCGGATGCGTCACAAAGGTGTGCGCCCCTCCGTTCGTGGTGTGGTTATGAACCCGATCGATCACCCGCACGGCGGTGGTGAAGGTCGGACATCTGGCGGTCGTCACCCGGTTTCCCCATGGGGCAAGCCGACCAAAGGTGCACGCACGCGCAATAAAAACAAAGCGTCACAAAAGCTCATTATCCGCTCGCGTCACGCCAAGAAGAAGGGGCGTTAATCGATGTCTCGTTCCGTATGGAAAGGTCCCTTTGTGGATGCTTACGTGCTTAAGAAAGCCGAAGCTGCCAGCGAAAGTGATCGCAACAACGTTATCAAGATTTGGTCGCGTCGTTCAACAATTCTGCCCCAATTCGTGGGCTTGACCTTTGGTGTCTACAATGGCCGGAAGCATATTCCTGTCAATGTGACTGAAGAAATGATTGGCCAAAAGTTTGGTGAGTTTTCGCCAACCCGTACCTACTACGGACACACGGCTGATAAAAAAGCGAAGCGGAAATAAGCTATGAGCAAGGATAAAAATCCCCGCCGCGTGGCTGACAATGAAGCAATGGCGAAAACGCGCATGCTTCGGACATCCCCGCAAAAGCTGAACTTGGTTGCTGCGATGATCCGCGGTAAAAAAGTCAACAATGCTTTGACAGATCTGACCTTCTCCAAGAAGCGTATTGCTGATGACGTGAAGAAATGTCTGCAGTCTGCAATTGCAAATGCTGAAAACAACCACAATTTGGATGTTGACGAGCTGGTTGTGGCAGAAGCCTATGTCGGCAAGAACTTGACCATGAAACGCGGTCGTCCTCGGGCGCGCGGTCGTTTTGGCAAGATCGTTAAGCCATTTTCCGAACTGACTATTTTGGTTCGCCAGGTTGAGGAGCAAGCGTAATGGGACATAAAGTCAATCCAATCGGTATGCGTCTTCAGATCAACCGTACTTGGGATAGCCGTTGGTATGCAGATACCAAAGACTATGGCAACCTGCTGTTGGAAGACCTGAAAATTCGGGAATTCATTGGTGAAGAATGTAAGCAAGCTGGTATCAGCCGTGTGATCATTGAGCGTCCGCACAAAAAGTGTCGCGTCACAATCCACACAGCCCGTCCAGGTGTGATCATCGGCAAAAAAGGTGCGGACATCGAAGGTCTGCGCTCCAAAGTTGCCGCGATGACAGACAGCGAATTGCACCTCAACATTGTTGAAGTTCGCAAGCCTGAGCTTGACGCAGCCTTGGTTGCCGAGAGCATTGCGCAGCAATTGGAACGCCGGGTGTCTTTCCGCCGTGCCATGAAACGTGCGGTGCAAAGCGCCATGCGTATGGGCGCCTTGGGCATTCGTGTGAACGTTGCCGGTCGTTTGGGCGGCGCTGAAATCGCGCGTACTGAATGGTACCGTGAAGGTCGCGTTCCGCTGCACACACTGCGTGCTGACATTGATTACGCACATGCTGAGGGTCTTACCGCCTATGGTATCATCGGGATCAAAGTTTGGATCTTCAAAGGTGAGATCATGGAACATGATCCAGCCGCGCGTGATCGTAAATCGCAAGAATTGCAAGATGGCCCAGCACCCCGCGGTGCAGGTGGCAATCGCCGCAACGACCGCTAAGGAGAAGAACAATGCTTCAACCAAAGCGCACTAAGTTCCGCAAGATGCACAAAGGCCGGATCCACGGCGAAGCCAAGGGTGGCAGCACCCTGAACTTCGGCTCGTTCGGCCTAAAAGCGACGCAACCTGAGCGCATTACTGCGCGTCAGATCGAAGCGGCGCGTCGTGCCATGACACGTCATATGAAACGTCAAGGCCGTGTGTGGATCCGGATTTTCCCAGATCTGCCCGTAACCTCAAAGCCAACCGAAGTTCGGATGGGTAAAGGTAAAGGCTCCGTTGATTTTTGGTCCGCCAAAGTCAAGCCTGGCCGGGTTATGTTTGAAATCGATGGCGTCTCAGATGTCGTCGCGCGTGAGGCTCTGCGCCTTGCTGCGATGAAATTGCCAATCAAAACCCGCGTTGTGCAGCGCGAGGACTGGTAAAACGAAAGCCGGTTACCATGCCGCAAAAAACAAGCCCCCATCGACACATCGGTGGGGGCTTTTTCTTGGATCATTGCCCATGATAGGCGCGCGGGTCAGGCCTTGGCCGGCTAAACCGCGCAGCTCATATCCGCACCGCAGCACATCGGCGACTTGATTTTACCTTCACATTTTGGACATTTGGAGATCTGCACAACAGTGCCATCTCCCAGGGTCAAATTGTCATTGACCAGCGCTTCCTTACAATCGGTGCAACTGGCATCGACCCCCATATTGCACACACCACAACGATACGTCGCCATTTTAGATCTCCTCATCCGCGTTCAACCTATGCAACGCTAGTCTGCCGCAGATGCATCTGTCTAGCCTGTTTCCGCAATAACCTATTCAAAGGAGCAGGTGACC
>Ga0255775_1003150_pt1 | contig 13802 bp, 10 predicted proteins | sample 011ome_26_FD_179973 | JGI IMG/M metagenome (GOLD analysis project Ga0255775, IMG submission 179973) | Coastal salt marsh microbial communities from the Groves Creek Marsh, Skidaway Island, Georgia - 011511BT metaG (version 2) | ecosystem: Environmental > Aquatic > Marine > Intertidal zone > Salt...
CCCGCATCGATCATGACTCTGCTTTGACCGTCTATCCACAATAAATAGCCTGCTGACGCCCTCCCATTACCGAAAGGACCACCAGAGCCTAGAATTTGTAAGGCGAAATCGTTTGCACCACAGTCATTAGCTTCTTCCTCAGCAAAAGCAGGCGACATAACCAAAGCGACTAAAATCAGTATGTTTTTCATTGTTATTCTCTAGGGGCAAATCTTTCACTATTTATTCACAATTATCATAACTCGAGGAAAGGCATGCACTTGATATTGTTTGACCAACGCTTATCTGCTCGCTGCTAAGTTTTGCAGCTGCTAATTGCTGGAGTTCGGTTGCATTAGCTTCCTTATTAAATGCTGCAATAGTCCACCAAATATAGGCTCTCAAATCATTTTGAGTTACCCCTTTTCCCATAAAGTACATTACTCCTAAAAACGTCTGTGCTTGGCCGTGACCTTGCTTCGCTGCCAATCGATACCATTTAACTGCTTCTATATCATTCTCTGGGACGCCTTCGGCTTCGTCGTACATTGTCCCAAGTTCAAATTGTGCTTCTTTATAACCTTGATTAGCAGAAAGCTGTAACCACCGAATGGCCTCGGAAGCGTCCTTCTTTACGCCTCGGCCAAACTTATACATGTCGCCTATTTTTTTTTGAGAAGCCGCTAGCCCTTGATTAGCTGCAGCAAGATACCAGCGGAAGGCTTCGTTTCCATCTTCAGACACGCCGAGTCCATTATCGTGCATCCAGCCTAACTGGTGTTGAGCATTCGCGAAGCCCTGGTCTGCAGATTCCTTGAACCATTTTACCGCTTCGTAATAGTTGTCAAAAACGCCATCGTCGTTGCTATAAGCTTGACCAAGATTAAATTGTGCCCCCGCATGGCCTTGTTCAGATGCTTTTTTATAATACCGGAAAGCCTCCACAGGATTCTTAGTTACGCCTATGCCGAAAGAGTAAACTCTTCCCATATTAAATTGTGCTGAAGCAATTCCATTATCCGCTGCTAAACGATATAACCTAACTGCCTCTAACTCGTTTTTAGTAACTCCGCGCCCCGTTTCATACATAACAGCGAGGTTAATCTGTGCGCCTGGGTTACCCTGCGCAGCTGCAAGAAGGTACCACTTAACTGCATCCTCATCACTTTGGGGAACGCCGTCTCCTCGGGCATACATTATTCCTAGATATACCTGATAATTCGAGTCACCCTCTTCTGCCAACCGTTTCGCTTCCTCAAAATCCTGCCCATAAGAACTCCCTGCAAACCCAACGAGTAGTATGGTGAAGAATAAACTAATCAGTAGTCTCATAGCCCTTTCCTGGAAAATCCAATCGCTCGCCCAGGATAGTATGTACTAGCAAAATAGGAAACCCTTCTGAGCACGTGGGGTACACCCAGCGGTGGGGTCTAGATAAGGCCATTTTGAGGTTGTTAGGGAGTGGGGTCTGAGTCCGCTTGACACGCGGGGTTACAATATGGGCTTTAGCACTCCATAGAGGGGCTGAATATACGGATCAAGCGGTTACTAGACTATCAGGGTACCCCAAGGCAAAGCCCGTCAGATAGCAGCCAACACCAAGCACGGCAATGAAACACGGGCTAAACGAGAAGAGCGCAGCGCTAAGCTAGCGGAGCTTTATGAGCTTGAGATGCTGGGACGAGAGCTGGGGCTGATCAGCGGGAAAATGGTTGGCAGAAAACGGGCGAAGCGCTGAAACTTCAGAATGTAGACCTATTAAGCTTACTCTGGGCACTGCAACGACGACACCGCTCCCAGCTAAAAGACTCGGGTGGGCAGAGAAGACGATGATGTCTGCACCGCTTTGTAGGATGTCTTTAATTTGGATATCGATTACGAAAACCTGTTTAGTAGTTGGCGCGGTTATCCGAATGGCTTGGTTGCTTGATATGACCCCATACGAGTTAATCAGTAACGCGACAAGTCCGACTCAATTTCGAGCATTCCCCGAGACGTAATCAATCGATCCCCCTGAATATTTCTCAATTCATCTCGTTTCATTTCTAAATTTCTTGACGCCTTCATGTGTGCGGAATTCGATCTTGTAGAATTAATTTTTGATAACATCCATATCATACTGGCTAGTACACTAATAACCATTCCTGATCCACTAAACGGAAGCAATGCAATTCCAAAAATTATTAGAGCCCCCCAGAATTTTCTTCCCCCAGCGGAACTCTCTATTTTTAATTCCAGTGTATGTCGATGATCTTCAAGCTTATCAATTTCTTTTTGAAGCTCTCTTTGTAAAGCTATTTCCCGAGTCATCGCTTCCTCGAATTTCTTAAATTCTTTCGCTATGCCTACTCCAGCCGCTATCTCTCTCTTAAGACGTTTGACTGACAATCCAATATAAATTCCTTTCGCTCGGTCCTCGTCCCCCTTAGCTTTTTCCATCGCCATAGCCCAGACCCCAAGGTCGAAAACACCTGAGTCGAGTCTTCGGGCGACAAATTCATAAAGCATTAGATTGCTTTCAGCATGAATAAGCCTATCAGATGCCGTGAGCCGCAATGCTCGGCTAGCTTTCTCGAAAAAATTCAACGCCATGTATCCTTTCCTGAATACCTAATCTTTTGTCAAAATTACTATTTACTAGCAAAATAGGGAACCTTTCTGAGCAAGTGGGGCTACCCCCGGGGGTGGGGTCTGGTTAGGGCCATTTTGAGGTTTTAGGGGGATGGCCTCCAATAACCCCAGTCGTGTCGGTTAACCTTTAGGGCGTCTTGCCCTAGTAGGTCTGGAGCCGCCGCTCAGCCTTTTGGTCAAGGTCTGGGTACTTCCTCTCTAGGAGCTCGAGGTATTCTGTTAATTCAGCTGGGTAGCAACATAGTTCCCCCGATCTTCCATAAGCAACATCTCTTTCAACGCGGCCTCGAAGCATCTTTTCATACCAAGCTTTATAGCCTTTGTTCTCGTGGATAAAGTAGGCAAAGCTTTCTTTATCATAGTTATCTCCGGTAGACCCCACTGTTCTTCCAGAAAAAACAAGTCCACGGCGACTTCGATTCGCATGCATTCTGAACATGGTATAAGCCATCGCATCGAATTGGACATACTCTGCATCAGTTAAATCGTCACCTGCCAGTCCCTTCATCCATGCGAGTGGATATTGGGAGACAAGCTCAGAAAAAGACAGCTCCAGCCCCGCTTCAAATGCTAGGATTTCAGACTCTGAAATATCCTGATCCTGCTGCATCTGGAAACCAACAAAGGCCAAAGACGCAACAATTGCTGCTTGGCCAACGATATTAAGTAGTCTGTCAAAGTCCATCAGCATTCCTCAGAGGTTAACCGATGATTACATTGGTTTAATACGGAGGCAAATCCTCTGTGCCGCCCCTACTACGCAAAATAATATGTATAACCGCCATATGGAACCTTTCTGAGCAAGTGGGGGTGCCCCCGGGGGTGGGGTCTGATTATGGTCATTTTGAGGTTTTAGGGGTGGGGTCTGAGTCTGGTTGACACGCGGGGTTACAATACAGACCGTTCCACCACACAGAGGCCTTGAATATGCAGATCAAGCGGTTACTGGACGATCAGGGCACCCCAAAGCAAAGCACGGCAGATAGCAGCCAACACTAACCACGGCAATGAAACGCGGGCTATACGCGAAGAGCGCAGCGCGAAGCTAGCGGAGCTTTATGAGCTTGAGATGCTGGGACGAGAGCTGGGGCTGACCAGCGGTGGAATGGTTGGCAGAAAACGGGCGAAGCGCTGAAGCCAACTCAACCAATGTAGTTACCATCAGCACCCGCAACAGTGATAATAGCGTCAGAAATACCAACTAAACCTACTGCAGCGACTGCATCTTGGTAGGAGATGTCTTTAAACTCTGGGGCAAAACCTGCCAACTCGCTTCGGAAATCATGAGTAAATTCGTTATCACGCACGACTATCATTATGAAAGGGCTAATGTCGTCGTAATCATAGTCTGAACCGTTGTAAGAAAAGACATGGCTGGTAATAACTCCATCGGTCTTCTCAATATTCTCTGTTAAACCCTGTAATATTATCGGCAAGGTTCCGAGTACATCCTTGTCTACTAAAATAGAAGTAGTATGGTTAGTAGTTAAAATAACCGAATTTTTAGATGTGTCATTGATGATAACTGATGCTGTCGCGCTCGATGAATCATCCAGAGTAATAGTTAGAGTTTCAGCACCTTCGGTTAACGTATCAGTGGCAAGGGGGATACTAATTACTGCTGTCCCTGACTCACCTACTACTGCAGTTCCAGTGAGCGAGCCGCTCTCAAGATCAGACACAGAGGTACCGGATAAGGTATAAGCAACGAAAGTACCTGCGGCGAGATTAGTAGTGACTAAATTAAATAGTGCGCTCTGTCCTTCGTCATAGGAATCTGAGCCTGATCTGATTAAGTATGTAGGAAGCTGAGACAGGTCATCATTGGTTATCGTAAATAGAGCTTCGTAGCCCTTGATCACGCCGCCACTCACATCCAAGTCTGCATTGCTGGGGTTGCTAAGCGATAGCCTAAATATTTCATCAGGCTCATAAACTTCATCCCCTGAAATTAATACATCAATTGTCTTAGTCAGTTCACCTGGCTCAAACGACAACGTGCCAGAGGTTCCAACATAATCTGACCCAGACTTAGCTGATGAGTCGCGAGTTGCATAGTCTACAGTCACTATGGAATCTGAAGCCGTTGATAGTGTGACGGTAAAAGTCGCTTTGCCGACGTCTGAATTGCCTTCATATAGACTTGCGTTTGGTGGGTCTATCCTGATGGTAGGAAGCTGAGACAGGTCATCATTGGTTATCGTAAATAGAGCTTCGTAGCCCTTGATCACGCCGCCACTCACATCCAAGTCTGCATTGCTGGGGTTGCTAAGCGATAGCCTAAATATTTCATCAGGCTCATAAACTTCATCCCCTGAAATTAATACATCAATTGTCTTAGTCAGTTCACCTGGCTCAAACGACAACGTGCCAGAGGTTCCAACATAATCTGACCCAGACTTAGCTGATGAGTCGCGAGTTGCATAGTCTACAGTCACTATGGAATCTGAAGCCGTTGATAGTGTGACGGTAAAAGTCGCTTTGCCGACGTCTGAATTGCCTTCATATAGACTTGCGTTTGGTGGGTCTATCCTGATCGTGGGCAATTTCTAAACTCCAAATATTTAAACTAAGCGTTAAATCAAGATTAGGATTAGTTGTTTATTTTTAAAAATTCCCAATCACTCGCTCAGAATAGTATGTACTAGCAAAATAGGGAACCTTTCTGAGCAAGTGGGGGTACCCTGGGGGGGGTGGGGTCTGGAGAGGGGCATTTTGAGGTTTTAGGAGATGGGGTCTGAGTCAGATTATTAAACGCTAAAAAGGCAATATCGTATTGAGAATGTTTAAGGCACCTAAACCTTCGGTGCTTCTGATATGGCACGCACAATATTATTTATTAGACTAATGTGGAAAATTCATTTTTGGCTCTCTTATAATAACTAGCTCTTATTTTGATTGTTTAGGCCTTTCAATAGCGGTGTTACTTTAAGAACTATGATTAACACAAATTTTACGCGCTTCGATCATCTATTCTAACTACTTGTACATTATCACCGTCACTTCCTGCATAGGACCATCCAGCAGACACATACCCGCAGGCATACATTGAGTTTTCATTTAACCACTCAGAGAGGCCATCAATAGTGAGGTCATCATTACCATCAACAGCAAACTGACAATTAGCGGTAACAATTAGTGCTCCGTATTCTTCATCGATCTTTAGTGACGTGTTAATATCTGTACATTCATAGAAAATATCATCTGCGTTTCCAAAAAGTTCCAACGGATCGCCATCGCCATTTCTCCATGACCACTCAAAAGTCATTTTGGGCAACAGATAGTTTACGCAGCTCTCATGTTTACCTTGCCTCACAAGATCTAGACAATGACCATGAATTTTCTGAGCATCCTCTTCTATATCAACAGTGTCCACTACTCCGCGCTTTATCTCAAATTCTAGTATTACTGTCTTCATATTTATCTAGACCTAGATACCCTTGGGAAGCATCCTAATCGAGGATCCCCACGCAAGTTGACATTGAAGAACTCGCTGCACCTCTCAACTATACCTCTTCTGGATATGCTTTAACCAGCTTTATACGATCTTATGTTTTATATCAGCACTTGTAAATTCTACAACATAGTGTTTCCCCAAAAGCTAAGCAATGATTAGTTTTCGTCGTTATTACATTAGATAAGCGAACTACCATCTTTCCAATAAACTGATAGAGTTATGGGTAACGCAGAGCTCACAAAGTATTCTTTATTTATATTGCGCACTCATATCACGGGACTAGAGATGCATATATCTAAGCACGTCATTCGTTATTCGCCTACTGACATTGTTAAATTTTGGCAAAGTCCATTTGCCTCTTGGATGGATCGTTACGCACTTGAACGTCCTGCTCAGGCCCCTAACCCAAATGAAGACGACGACTTGTCAGAATCGCTTTCTAAAAGGGGTCGGGCGCACGAAGAGTCACTTTGTCAGAATTTCAAAGATCAAGGTTTGAGTGTCATCCATATTGATGACGAATCTGAGGAGACACGTAGGTCATCTACGCTAGAAGCAATGGGCTCAGGAGTGGATGTTATTGTTCAAGCCCATTTAGAGAGAGATTCCTTTAGTGGATATGCAGATTTTCTTGTCAAGAAAACCCACGAGCCAGAAGAGCGAGACAGCTCCTTTGGCAATTGGCACTATGAAGTGTGGGACGCAAAGCTAGCTGGGAGTGTAAAACCGAGTTTTATTCTTCAGCTATGCACCTATGCCGACATGCTTGAATCAATGCAGGGAATCCTCCCAAGCCGTGTTGCTGTGGTATTAGGTAGCGGTAGCGTTGAGAAGCACTGGCTGGGTGACTATTTCCCCTCTTATCAGACCCTCAAACGTTCGTTTCTAAAGGCTCAGGCTGAATTTGACCCTGAAAATCGCCCAGACCCAGCCGACTCCAAAGAGTGGGCGAACTGGAGCGAGTACGCCAATAAGCTTTTCGTTGAGGTAAACCACCTATCACTCGTCGCCGGTATCAAGCGCAGTCAGATCACTAAACTGAATCAAGCGGGAATCTATACGCTAAACACTTTGGCCGAGACGTCTCTCCCCCACGTTCCAGATTTGAATCCCCTGGTTTTCGAAAAACTCAAGGCTCAAGCAGCCATTCAAAAAAGCAGCGAAGGGCTGTCTGTTCCTAGATACGATGTTATCAAGTCTAGTACCAACGAAAAGCGCGGATTGGCTTTGCTCCCGCCCCATTCCCCTCTCGACGTCTTCTTTGACATTGAAGGTTTCCCGCTAGATCAGGGTGGATTAGAGTACCTCTGGGGGAATACGTATTTTGATGAAAACGACCGGCCTCAGTTTAAAGATTTTTGGGCACATGATTCTGTTCAGGAAAAGCAGTGCTTTCAGGACTTTATCGCGTGGGTTTACGGGCGCTGGCAAGAAGATCCGACGATGCATATATACCACTATGCGTCATACGAGATAACCGCTTGCCGAAAACTCATGAGCCGATACGGTGTTTGCGAGTACGAGGTAGACCAACTTCTTCGTAACGAAGTCTTTGTTGACTTATACAAGATCGTGGGCGGAAGTCTTATTCTTGGCGCTAAAAACTACTCTATAAAAAGTGTTGAGCTTCTGTATCGCGGGAAAAGAGAGACTGAAGTTTCAAACGGCGGCGAGTCGATAGTTATTTATGAGAAATGGCGCGAGCGCAGTGCGGCCGGTGAGGAAGGTGACACATGGGAAACGTCACCGATACTCAACGAAATTCGGAAGTACAATATCGATGACTGTGACTCCACCCAAGAATTGACAAAATGGCTGCGTGATCTTCAGGCCGAACATGCGATCACCTACATAGGCAAGACCGAAGTCATTGAGCCTGAAATTCCTGCAGAGGTAACTGCGCGGACTGAGCTAAGGGAGCGCTTGCTCGCTCGTGCAGAGACAGAACAAAGCTCGAATACTGAAGCTGCGAACGTGACAGAGACGTTTGCTGAGGCTATTGAGTTTCATAGGCGAGAGAGCAAGCCAACGTTCTTTCGCCTTTTCCGTCGGTTAGATTCTAGCCCCGAGGAGTTGATGGACGATCTAGACTGTTTAGCCTTTTGTCGACGAACAAGCAAGCCACCCTTTAAACCAACGGAGCGCGCGCGCAATCTGGCATACGAGTATCAGTTCGATATAGAACAAGAATACAAGGGCGTAAGCCGCGCTGTTTATTTACTGGGAGAGGAAGATGAGAATGGCAAAACGCCTAAAGCCACTTTTGTGAGCGAGCACAGCAAGCTAGAAGACGGGATTATCGTGCTGCAAAGCCATGAGCCGCCGCCCGATCTTGTCACGCTTGTCCCCGACGAAATAGTTAGTCCGCACCCGATCCCTAAAGCGATTGAGAAAATGGCTAGACTATATGACACGAATTGCCCGAGCATTATTCGGTCTGCAATCTATGATTTCTTAACGCGCTCAAAGCCGAGAATCACAGGACATACCGGAGGAGCCATTACGGCAAGTAGCGATCCAGTGAGCAAGCTGAGGGAAATTACCGCTGCAGTTAAAAATCTTGATTCTAGCTATTTAGCGATTCAAGGACCACCCGGCGCCGGAAAATCTTATACAGGAAAGAACGTCATCGCTGAGTTGCTTAGAGCGGGCGCGAAGGTTGGAATCACAAGCAATAGCCACAAAGCCATCAATAATCTACTCGTTAGCACCGCAGAGTATTGCCGCACGCAAGGTATTTCAGCAACTTTCATGGCCAGCAAAGACACGGAATCCGAATTAGAAGAACTGGGGGTGTCTATCGTCGAAAGCGGCCAACTAGCAGGGCGTATTGAAAAGAGCTGCGTTGTCGGCGCCACGGCTTGGGCATTTTCTCGAGAGGATCTGAGCGAGCAGTTTGATTACTTGTTTATTGATGAAGCGGGGCAGGTCCCCGTTGCCAACTTAATTGCCATGAGCCAATGTACTCGCAATTTCGTCCTGTTAGGCGACCAGATGCAGCTTGGTCAGCCTACTCAGGCAGCTCACCCAGGTGATAGCGGCCTGTCTATATTAGATTACTTCTTGAAAGACTCTCCCACTATTCCTGAAGATATGGGCGTTTTCCTTGGCACAACCTATAGAATGCACTCTAGTGTTAATGACTTCATTAGTCAGCATGTATACGAAGGCAAGCTCCTGCCGGCGCCGACAACTGACAAGCGCGTAATCAAGATACCCGAGAATTATTCTGGTCCTTTAAACATCGAGGCAGGCATCCGCTTTATTCCTGTAGTTCATCAAGGCAACACGCAGGCTTCTCCGGAAGAAGTAGAGGTTATTCAATCACTGGTCACTGAACTTCTAGGGCGAACGTTGGTAACAGATTGTCCAAATAATCCCACAAGGGATATTTCGTGGAATGACTTTTTATTCGTCGCGCCCTTCAATCATCAAGTAGGCAAACTCAAAGCCGCTTTAGGTGATCAGGCCAAAGTAGGCAGCGTCGATAAGTTCCAGGGGCAAGAGGCCCCTATCGTTATCCTAAGCATGACCTCCAGTGACGCCACAGAGTCTGCGCGGGGAATGGAGTTCTTGCTTAATAAGAATAGGTTGAATGTTGCAATCTCACGTGCCCAGACTTTGGCAATTGTGGTTGGCCATCCGTACTTAGGGCATGCACACGCAAATCAAATTGAGCAATTAAGGCTTTTGAGCCTCTACAACGCGATAGCTAACTATACCGCTTGACTAAGAAAGAAAAAAACTCAGCATGCACATGAGCAATAAGTACTAAGAAATTAAAAAGCTGATTTCACGCCTTAACAAAGAACGAGAGAGACTCATATCGGCGGGGGATGGCACACTAGCCGAGCAAGCGGAATTTAGTGAAGAGATACAGCTTCTCCAAGAGGACTTAGTTGAGGCATCTATGTTCGAAGTTGCTTCTTTTATTAGCATCGAAAGCGGGTTTTAATAATAGACAGAACCGAGTCCCTGCGCGATGTTAGCGTCGCGATACTGGAAACTAAGATATATGAAAAAGGTAGACGACATTAGTGAGAAATTACTCACACTTGTGCAGAATGACGAGCTCTCTAAGTTGGTCGATGAGCTTGCGAAACCCAATATATTCGAACTGGTTGGTCTCCGGAGGCAAGAGATTAGGCATTCAGCTTTTTTGTGTGAGTTGCTCGATCCTAGCTCACATCTCGGAGTCGGCAAACGGTTTTTAAATCGCCTCGTGCGAACAGCATTTACTTCAATGACTCAGGGACAGGAAGTCAAAAACAATTTTGACCCATTCACTTTTGAGCTAGGTCGAGAGCGATCCGTCTCAGTTCTGCGAGAGATCTATAACATAGATATATTGATAATTGATCAAGAAAAAGAATTCCTAATCGCGATTGAAAACAAAATTGGAGCTAATGAATCTGAGCAACAGCTCAAGAAATACAGAACTCGATTAGAAGAGACCTACCCAAATTTTCAAAAACTCTTTATCTTCCTTTCGCCTGAAGGCAGAGAAGCAGAAACAGATGACCAATGGGTTCCTATTTCATGGAATAACATCGCTGATATTGTTCGCGAACTCATAACTTTAAACACCTCTAGCGAGCTGACTACCTTATTGCTCAGTCATTATCTAGAGTTAACGGAGAAGCACATTTTGAACAGCGACCATCTAGAAGAACTTGCAAACAGGATTTATCTTCAGCATCAAGACGCACTTGATTTCATTTTTGAGAAAAAATCAGATAAATATCAGATGTTGAACACCGAGATCATGAATAGGATTAAAAAAGAAAATTTAGAACAATTAACACTTATAAAAAGTTCTAAAAAGTACATACGATTCATAACAAAGAATATGTCCGAATTGTCGCTATGCTTGCCGGGAAAAGGTTGGGGTGATGGGAATGTTATTTGCTGGGAAATGGAAATCGATATAAAAAAAACAACGCTTTCATTCGTGCTTGGTCCTACCGATAATATAGATGAAAGAAGCAGGATCAGAGATTTCCTCATGCAGGTAAACAATAAAACAGTATCGAAAAGTAAAGAGTGGACTCGGATAGTTACCTGGACTTTAGCCAAATACACAGAGGACTTTGACATAGATAGGACGGCGACAGAAATCACTGATAAGTTCTCTAGTGTAATTGAAGAACAATGCTCTCTTCAGGACAAAAACTTGCGACAGGCGATACTTAAGCTTGAATTAAAAAATTCAGAATTGATCGTCGAATAGAGGAAACTGCTTAGTAAAGGTGGAGTTTGAAGTGCTGGATAGATACTTCTGTACTCAGGTAGAAGAGTACAACTTTTAGCTGGCCCTCGTGTCTATAGAGCGAGAGTTCTTGAGATTTCGGGCTTCGAAGCATTGGAAATATACGCATGTACCCCTACTCGCAGCCATCGAAGAGACGGCAAGGTTTTGCATACTAATTTATGCCTACGTTGACAATGCCATAATTGCAGATTTGCTTAACGACTCCAAGGCTATCTCTTGTTCTTCGAACAGCTCATCATCGATATCGAGAGGGGCGATCAAACTTTCTCGAAACGCATGAATTTCTCGTCCCCTTTTGATAAAAATAAATGACTCTTCTGCAATCGACTTTCCTGTACTTAGACAATCTAATAAATTATTGCCATCATTGTCTAAAGGATAGTCATATACGGCCCATTCGAAAAAATTTTTCTTGTTTATTGTTCTAAGACTCTTATCTATTTCATATGACGCAGATGAAGAAATATAAAAATGACCGACTATAAGATAGTTTTCACTTTCCAACTCGATCCAGCCGCCATTTTCAAAGAAATCTCCAACAGTATTGACATTAATCTTCGAATCCAACTCTAAGTCCATAGGGAAGGTCTCTCGATCTTCATTAAATGAAATAAGATTATCCTCTAAGGATTTATAGATTTTATCTTTGTCTAATTTCGCATCAATATTAACAAAACTATAATGAACATTTAGTTCGCTACCAAATAAAATACTCAAAATCTCACCCCCCCCCTCTATTCTACTAACGAGAAATACAACCAATCATCAGGAGCCTCAGACAATAATTTGTTTTCCTATAAAAGAACTAGAAGCAAAAATCCAATGAGTCAGCATGCCCTATGCTTGTCGAGATCTAGACCTACGGCATGCTAGTCGTGAAGCGCATGTGGACAAAAATCAGAAAACTCAATCTAAACTGGGTTTCGACATTCTATCATCTGACTCCGCTGCTAAATCTGAATATAATGCTATGCTTAGCGTAAGTTTAGTATCTCGTAATTTCGATTTACTACCATACATATTCGCTTCAAACATACCATAGCCGAGAGCAGGGATATTATCTTCCGCAAGGCTGGTGTCAATTTCACTATTATCCTTGGCAACTAGAGAAATCTGAGTTCGTGCATTTTCAAAAAATACTTGCGAGGCGTTCTTCACTAATATTTTTAACTCAACGAAACAGTCACCATCTTCGTCAGGAGTTTTACAGAAGACATCTACAAGAACATCAGTATCGATAAAATCTGAGTCTGCAGCCGCCTTAATAAAAATTCTTTCGCCCGGCAGGGGTGTGCCAAAAGATCCCAAATTTATCAATTCACGTTGCATTAAACGAACAGCGGAGACCGCTTTGACATCATCTCGGTCACCTGCTGTTACAGCTCCCTTAAGATGAGACCAAGGTGCGAAGTTGAATGTCTCTCCCGGTTCTAGATTGACATCTTCTTGCTCCTTGGCTAGATAAACTGGAGCATCATCTTTCGAAAAAATAATAGTTGAATACCTTAGCTGATGAATTATTTTGTCGGTTCGGTTTGTAGTCTCTACCGCTAATTCCACTTCCATATCATCGTCGGAATCCGGCGCCCCGAGTGTAAATGCTGTGATTTTATTCACTGAACCCTCCAATAAATTTAACGTTTTTATTTGGCTAATCTATTTGACCATGATCTGTTCGGAAGATGACGTTGAAATCTATATTTGTCAATTTGATTTTGGTGGAAAATCGACTTTTCTTTCGTAGTAGCGACGTCAACCTGAATTTGTATAGCAAGAACTTAGAGGTCAATAACCCCACAAGAGGAGGATAGCTATCAAGAAGTAAACAGAATTATCAAATCGCTCGCTACTACAATGGCATCAGCAATCTCTGGCCATGCCTGATCTTCTTTAATTCAATTAGGATGAGGACCAGCTTCTTCTACATTAATTCCTAGTTCACTCAAATTTAGATATTCTCTGTTTTATTCGTGCGAATCGGGAGTGGTCTTTCAGAATAGTATGTACTAGCAAAATAGAGGAACTTTCTGTGCAAGTGGGGATACCCTCGGGGGTGGGGGCTGGGTAGGGCCATTTTGAGGTTTCAGGGTATGGGGTCTGAGTCAGCTTGACACGCGGGGTGACAATAAAGGCTTTGTACTCCATAGAGGCCTCAAAGATGCGGATCAGGCGGTTATTGGACGATCGAGAAGTGTTTGATTGCTGGACGCTCAGGGGCGCCCCTATGCGTTTTTAGAGCACTTGAGTGGCGAGCTAGTAGTCGCAGCGGAAGACGGCCGCTCGATCAGGTTTAAGCCCGAACGGCTTGGTTGCTATGTTATTTACGTGAACAGGACCGAACTAGGGCTGGCTAAGGAACGGCTTCGTAGCTTCTGGGAAAGTTAGAGTGTGCTCAAAGCGTGGTGACAGCTCTAATTGGGGGTATTTATGGGGGTACTTATTAAAATTATAATTACTAAAATT
>Ga0255775_1003172_pt1 | contig 13770 bp, 10 predicted proteins | sample 011ome_26_FD_179973 | JGI IMG/M metagenome (GOLD analysis project Ga0255775, IMG submission 179973) | Coastal salt marsh microbial communities from the Groves Creek Marsh, Skidaway Island, Georgia - 011511BT metaG (version 2) | ecosystem: Environmental > Aquatic > Marine > Intertidal zone > Salt...
AAGCCCGTCGTGCGCCATTATTTCCGACAGACCTAAATCACTCGCAATGAGAGAGGCCGTCTGATGGGTGCGAGTATAGGGACTGTGTGCGCATGAGGTCGGCAGACTCAGACCACCTTGCTGACATACAGACCGGTAAAGACCCAGTGATGCTTGAACATGGCGCCGACCATGCTCAGTTAGGGATCTTTCTGAGTCGGGGCGGCTGTAAGCCGCCTCACCATGGCGCCACAGCGTTAGGAGCACGCTAGGCGCTCATCTCAACCAGCAACTTGTTCATACGAGCCACGTAGCTCGCCGGGTCCTCCAGCTGAGAACCCTGCGCTAGCGTCGCTTGGTCGAGCAGGATAAGCGCGAGATCAGCGAAGCGATCTTCGTCCTGCTCGCCGTCCATTCGTTTAACCAATCCATGAGACGTGTTGACCTCCAGAATCGGCTCACTGTCGGGTAAAGCCTGTCCAGCTGCCTCAAGTATCCGGCGCATCTGCGCCCCGAGCTCATGCTCTCCCACCACAAGACAAGCCGGTGAGTCGGTCAACCTCAGCGTAGGACGCACCTCGCTGACTCGACCATCGAGTGCTGTCTTCAGTCGATCAAGTAATCCCTCGTTCTCGGTTTTTGCCGCCTCTAACTCCGCTTTCTCTTCTTCGGTGCTTTCGCCGAGGTCCAGTTCACCCTTGGCAATATCCTTGAGCGCCTTTCCGTCGAATTCATTCAAGTGCCCCATTAACCAATCGTCGATGCGATCGGACAGGAGTAGTACTTCGATACCCTTCTTGCGGAACACCTCAATATGCGGGCTATTTTTTGCAGTTACATGGTTATCAGCAACCACGTAATAGATAGCATCCTGGCCGTCTTGCATGCGTTCAACGTATTGCTTCAGAGAGACGTCTTGTACCGACTCGTCCGTGTGTGTCGATGCAAATCGCATCAGTTCTGCAATCTTCTCGCGGTTAGTAAAGTCCTCACCTGGACCCTCTTTGAGGACGTTCCCAAAGATGTCCCAGAAAGACTGATACTGTGCTTCATCCGACTTCGCTAACTTGCTCAACATATCCAGCACACGCTTTGTTACCGCGTTGCGCAACGAGTCGACCTGTGAGCTTTGCTGCAAAATTTCTCGCGAAATGTTGAGCGGTAAATCCTGCGAATCCAAAACACCCTTCACGAAGCGCAGATACAGGGGCAGAAACTGCTCCGCATCGTCCATGATGAAGGTGCGCTGGATGTAGAGCTTGAGACCACGAGCACCCTCTCGATTCCATAGATCAAATGGTGCCTGACTTGGGATGTACAGCAGCGAGGTGTAATCAAGCTTGCCTTCAACCCTATTGTGGCTCCAACTCAAGGGGTCCTGGTAATCACTGGAAACGTGTCGGTAGAATTCTTTGTATTCGTCATCACTGACATCCGAGCGACTACGGGTCCACAGCGCCTTGGCCTCGTTGATCCGTTCCCACTGCGGGTCGGGAGCCTCTGCTTCTGCCTTATCCTCGTCCGCTTGGGGCATTGCCTGCTCCAGCATCAAGACCGGCACAGAGATGTGGTCTGAGTACTTCTTAATGACGCTCTTAACGCGCCAAGGCGATGCAAATTCCTCTGACTCACTACCTAAATGAAGCACGACCGTTGTACCGGGCACGTCGCGCTCAGCCTCGTCAATGCTGAACTCGTCTTCTCCGGTGGACTCCCAGCGCGTAGCCGCCGCCTCGCCCGCCTTTCGTGAGATAACCTCGACCCGATCGGCAACGATGAAGGAGGAATAAAAACCCACGCCAAACTGGCCAATCAGTTGGCTGTCTTTTTGCTGATCACCACTGAGTTGCTCCATGAACGCCGCCGTTCCAGACTTAGCGATCGTACCGAGATTATCGATTATGTCGTCTCGAGACATGCCAATGCCATTGTCGCTGATGGATAGCGTCTTGGCTTTTTCATCAACATCGACCCGGATCTCGTAACCCTCGCCTCCGACATCAAGGGCACTGTCTTCAATGGCCGCAAAGCGCCTTTTATCGATCGCATCAGACGCATTTGAAATAAGTTCCCGGAGGAAAATTTCGCGGTTGGAATAGAGAGAGTGAATCATCAACTGAAGCAATCGCTTTGCTTCGGTTTGAAATCCCATGGTTTGCTTTGCAGACATCGGTTGCTCCTGTCATTTTTCCCTGTACACCAGATGGGGTGATAGGCCACTGATTTCAAGCACCAAGGGCAAAAATTCCTTCACCGAGACAAAAAAAAGCCCGCAAGGAGCGGGCTTAGAAAAATCTTTCGCAGATTCACATTACCAGCCGGTGATCTCCGCCATCGCAGTACCGATATCAGCCAGTGAGCGGACGGTCCGCACTCCGGCATCCTCTAGCGCTGCGAACTTCTCATCGGCAGTTCCTTTACCACCTGAAATGATCGCGCCCGCATGCCCCATCCGCTTGCCCTTCGGTGCGGTGACACCCGCGATGTAAGAAACAACAGGCTTGGTCACGTTTTCTTTAATAAACGCCGCGGCTTCCTCTTCTGCAGAGCCGCCGATCTCGCCAATCATGACAATCGATTCGGTTGCGTCATCTTCCTGGAACAAGGCCAATATATCGATGAAGTTAGAACCCGGGATTGGATCCCCCCCGATTCCAACACAGGTGGACTGTCCGAAACCGGCATCCGTCGTCTGCTTGACTGCCTCATAGGTCAACGTACCCGACCGAGAGACGATACCGACGCGACCTGGTAGGTGGATATGACCTGGCATGATGCCTATTTTGCACTCTCCCGGTGTAATGACGCCGGGACAGTTGGGCCCGATGAGTCGAACACCTAGCTCGTCGCAACGAACCTTGGCATCCAGCATATCGAGGGTTGGAATACCTTCAGTGATACAGACAATCAACTCGACGCCCGCATTGGCGGCCTCGAGAATGGAGTCCTTGCAGAACGGCGCAGGAACGTAAATCACGGAAGCGTTAGCACCCGTCTGCGTTACCGCATCGCCGACAGTATCGAATACCGGTAATCCAAGATGCTCCTGACCCCCTTTACCCGGCGTCACGCCCCCCACCATCTGGGTGCCGTAGGCAATCGCCTGCTCTGAGTGAAAAGTACCTTGTGAGCCCGTAAAACCCTGGCAAATCACACGGGTGTCTTTATTGATCAAAATGCTCATGCAGCACCTCCAGCAGCAGCGACCACTTGCTGAGCCGCATCAGTCAGACTCGTGGCTGCAATAATATTTAGACCGCTCTTGGCGAGCACTTCTCTTCCAAGTTCTGCATTGTTTCCCTCCAGCCGGACAACAACAGGAACCTCAACACCGACCTCGTTAACAGCGCCAATGACACCCTCGGCAATGAGGTCACAGCGGACGATGCCGCCAAAAATGTTGATCAACACCGCTTGGACGTTTTCATCGCTCAGAATGATCTTGAATGCTTCAGTGACTCGCTCTTTGGTAGCACCGCCCCCAACGTCGAGGAAGTTCGCGGGCTGACCACCGTGCAATTTCACGATGTCCATTGTGCCCATGGCCAGGCCTGCACCATTGACCATGCAACCAATGTTGCCTTCCAAGGCAACGTAGTTAAGCTCCCACGCAGCGGCAGCCGCCTCACGCTCATCTTCCTGCGACGGATCATGCATTGCCTGCAGGTCCTTGTGCCGGTACATGGCGTTGGAGTCGACAACGACCTTGGCGTCAAGACAGTGGAGGTTGCCCTCTTCCGTAATCACCAGTGGATTGACCTCAATCAATGCGAGGTCTTTTTCTTTAAATAAGACAGCTAAGCCATTGAAAATATTGACGAACTGCTTAACCTGCTGCCCCTTGAGACCGAGCTTAAACGCCAGCTCTCTACCTTGGTAAGGCTGTGGCCCCACGAGCGGATCGATGGTTGCTTTAAGGATTTTTTCAGGCGTTTCTTCGGCGACCTTCTCGATCTCAACACCGCCCTCAGTCGATGCCATGAAAACAATACGGCGAGTCGAGCGATCGACAACCGCACCCAGATAGAGCTCATCGGCGATGTCAGTGCAGGTCTCTACCAGAATTTTAGACACAGGCTGGCCATTGGCATCGGTTTGGTAGGTCACCAGGTTTTTACCGAGCCAGCTCTCTGCGAAAGCACGAGCCTCAGCGGGCGAGTCTACAAGTTTGACGCCACCAGCTTTTCCGCGTCCACCTGCGTGAACCTGGGCTTTTACAACCCACTTGTCTCCCCCAATCGCCTTTGCTGCCGCTTCGGCAGCATCAGGCGTATCGACAGCCTGTCCAACAGATACAGGTAACCCGTACTCCGCGAACAGCGCCTTGCCCTGATATTCGTGCAAGTTCATACATCCCCCTTTGTGAGTTGACGAAGCCTACGCTAAGCGTAGACCCGACCCCGATCCTCGCAAATCGGGGATTTGAAGTTTCTTATCGTCGCTTTCGATTCGGCATATGAATCGCCATGCCATCAACGGCAAGCGCCGCTTCATGAACCGCTTCGGACATGGTCGGATGACCAAATACCATCAGCTGAACATCCTCTGCACTGCCACCGAATTCCATGGTGATCACCATTTGCTGTACCAAGTCCGCAGCGGATGGTCCAATCGCATGTGCCCCCAGTATTCTGTCAGTCTTTGCGTCCGCAATGATCTTTACAAAGCCGTCCGTCTCACCGCTTGCTAAAGCTCGGCCAATGGCCGCGAACGGGAATGAGCCGGCCTTGTAGTCAACGCCTTCCGCTTTGAGTTCCTGCTCGGTCTTACCGACTGCCGCAATCTCGGGATGCGTATAAATAATAGAAGGGACGCACTCGTAATTTAGCTGAACAGGCTTGCCATGAATGCGCTCGGCAACCATCACACCCTCTTCCGATCCCTTGTGCGCAAGCATGGGCCCGCGAACGATGTCGCCAATGGCCCAAACGCCAGGTGCTTCGGTTGCGCAGTAGTCATTGACGAAGACAAAGCCACGCTCATCCATGGTCACGCCGGAGTCGGTGGTAAACAGATCCTTGGTACGGGGACGACGGCCCACCGCCACGATCAGCCGATCGAACTCAGCCGACTTTTCCTCGCCCTTTTCGGTGTAGGTCACGGTAACAGCACCTTTGCTCACACTCGTGCCGGTGACCAACGCATTCAGCCGGATATCAAGTCCCTGCTTCTTAAAGACCTTGGCGGCTTCCTTGCTGACTTGCGCATCCATCATTGGAAGGAAGGAGTCGAGCGCTTCAAACAACACGACCTCCGAACCCAATCGCCCCCAGACACTACCCAATTCGAGCCCAATAACACCGGCGCCGATGACACCAAGGCGTTTTGGAACTGCGTCAAAGGTCAATGCACCTGTGCTGTCGACGATGACGGCATCATCTGTCGGTGCGGGTGGAATGGTTACTGGCTCTGAGCCGGATGCCAACACCACATTGCTGGCTGTCAGCTGAGACTTCGCTCCGTCTGCAGCTGTCACCTCGACGTTGCGCCCGGCAAGTAACTTACCCTTACCTTGCACAACCGTGACACCGTTGTGCTGAAGTAACGAGGAGACGCCGCCTGTGAGTTGCGTAACAATTTTATTCTTTCGCTTCATCATGCCCGCGACATCAATCGCAGGCGAATCCACGTTGATACCGTGAACGGAGAAATGATCGCGAGCCTCGGTAAACTTATGCGAGCTATCGAGTAGCGCTTTCGATGGTATGCACCCAACATTCAGACAGGTGCCGCCAAAGACCGGCTTTCCCTTGGAATCACTCCAGGACTCGACAACCGCCGTGTTTAAGCCCAGTTGCGCGCACTTAATTGCGCAAACATAGCCCGCAGGTCCAGAGCCAATAATTACTACGTCGTATGAACCGCTCATCGGAATTAGTCCTCCTTACAACTGGAGCAAGATGCGTGATGGATCCTCGATTAACTCCTTGACCGTCACCAGGAACTGGACTGCCGTTTTGCCGTCGATCAGACGGTGATCATAGGAGAGTGCGAGATACATCATGGGTCGAATCACCACCTCACCATCGACGGCCACCGGTCGATCTTTGATGGTGTGCATGCCTAGAATCGCGGTCTGAGGTGGGTTGAGAATGGGCGTAGACAACAAGGAGCCAAAGACGCCTCCATTAGAAACAGTAAAGGTTCCGCCCGTCATCTCGTCAATCGTGAGCTTTTTGTCGCGCGCCTTTAAACCCAAGTCCCGAATGGCAGCCTCTACGTCGGCTATGCTCATAAAGTCGGCATCGCGCAACACAGGAACCACGAGACCATCCTCGGTTGATACAGCAACACCAATATCCTGATAGCCGTGATAAACGACATCGTTACCATCTATCGATGCATTGACCTCTGGGAAACGCTTAAGCGCTTCACAACAGGCTCTGACGAAGAAGCCCATAAAGCCAAGACGCGTCCCATTGTGTGTTTTCTCAAACTGATCTTTGTATTGTGAACGCAGTCGCATCAGCGGTGCCATATCCACTTCGTTAAAGGTGGTCAGCATGGCAGTTTGCTGGGTTGCCGACAGCAAACGCTCGGCAATGCGTGCCCGCATACGTGTCATGGGAACTCGACGCTCGATACGCTCACTCGTTGGCCCTTGCAAGTCAGTACTCGCCGGAGCCGCTGAAGGCGGCACGGGGTTCGATGTCGGTTGGGGCGCAGGCGCGGGAGCCCGTTCAGCCAGATGCGCCAGCACATCTTCCTTATTGATTCGTCCGTCTTTGCCGGTTCCTTTGATGGCGCTGGCATCCAGCCCATGCTCATCGACTAGCTGGCGCGCCGCAGGCCCCATGGGCACAGGCGCCTCTGCTTTTTCCGCTGTTTTTTCCGCGGGTGATGCCTCTGCAGAATCGGTCGCTTCCCCCGGCGTCAATTCAGCCAATAGCGCCTCACTTTCAATCGTGCTGCCCACATCGACCAAAATTCGATCCAGCCTGCCCGCTTCAGGCGCAACCACTTCCATCACCACTTTGTCGGTTTCTATTTCTACCAACAACTCATCTCGCTGAACAAAATCGCCCTCCTGCTTGTGCCACAGAGAGACCTCTCCATCAGCTACTGATTCAGGAAACGCCGGCGCTTTGATTTCTATTTTCATGATAATCGTCCGTTTTACTGCTTCTTATTCAGCTCTTCACCCCAGAGCTGCCGAAATAAATGCTTCTTGTTCTTGCACGTGCAACGCGGTGTAGCCCGCCGAGACAGACGCCGACGGGGTTCGTCCGACGTAGCGCAGCTCTGCACCAAACATCGCGAGCGAAACAAGCCGACGCATGGCGTCCTGGATCGAGTACCAGGCGCCTTGATTCATCGGCTCTTCTTGACACCACACCACACTCGCTTCTCTTGGGTAAGCACCCAAAACTTCCCTCAATTGCGCGTCCGGCAACGGATAGAGCTGCTCAACACGGATAAGGGCAACGTTATCTGTACCACGGTCGTCGCGAGCTGCATCCAAGTCGTAATAAACCTTGCCCGAACACAGTACAACGCGTGTGACAGCTGCCTTGTCGGTGACATGAGGGTCATCAATCACCGGCTGGAATTGACCGTTTGCCAAGTCATCGAGTGTCGAAACTGCACTTTTGTGTCGAAGCAAACTCTTCGGCGACATAACAATCAGCGGTTTACGGAGTGGCCTAACAGCCTGACGGCGCAGCATGTGGAACACCTGTGCAGGCGTGCTCGGCACGCAGACCTGAATATTTTCTTGCGCCGACAATTGCAAATAACGCTCGAGTCGCGCGGATGAATGCTCTGGACCCTGCCCCTCGTAACCGTGGGGTAACAGCATGGTCAATCCACACAAGCGAGCCCACTTGTACTCGCCACTGGTGATGAACTGGTCGATAACCACCTGCGCGCCGTTGGCAAAGTCACCAAATTGGGCTTCCCAAATGACCAAGCCGGTTGGCGACGTGGTCGCGTATCCATACTCGAAGGCCAGCACAGCCTCCTCCGATAGCAGGGAGTCATAAATATTGAACTCAGCCTGCTGATCCGATAAATGCTGCAGCGGAACGTAGGCCTCTTGCTTGTTCTGGGCATGCAATACCGCATGCCTGTGGGAGAAGGTGCCTCGTCCCACGTCCTGCCCCGTCATTCTGACGGGATAGCCATCGGCCAGCAGGGTGGCATAGGCCATATTTTCCGCAAAACCCCAGTTAATCTCGAGTGCTCCCGCGGCCATTTTGCCACGATCCTCGAGCAACTTTTTGACCTGTCGCTGTAGCGCAAACCCCTCCGGAATCGTGCCCATGATCTCAGCTAGCTCGCGTAACCGCGCAGTATCAATTGACGTATCGCAGGGCATATCCCAGCTGTGACCGAGATAGGGTTTCCAATCAACGAACAGATTGGAATTGGGCTCCATAACGAGCTGGGTCACCAGCGGTTCGCCGCGGTCAAGCGACTCCCGATACCGCTCCATCAACGCCGCGTCCTCTTCAGCCGTCAGCACATCATCACTGATCAAACGCTGAGCGTATAAATCGCGCGTTGACGCATGCTGTTTGATGGTCGCGTACATCATTGGCTGCGTTACGGACGGCTCGTCAGCCTCGTTGTGTCCGCGTCGTCGATAACAGACGAGGTCAATCACGACGTCTTTCTTGAACTGGTTGCGGTAGTCCACTGCCAACTGGGTTACAAAAACAACCGCTTCGGGGTCGTCACCATTAACGTGGAATATGGGCGCCTGAACCATCTTGGCGATATCAGTACAGTACTCGGTCGAGCGCGCATCTTCCTGTCGGCTAGTGGTAAAGCCCACCTGGTTGTTAATCACAATGTGCAAGGTACCGCCGGTCTTATACCCGCGGGTCTGGGACATCTGAAAGGTCTCCATGACCACACCTTGGCCCGCAAATGCCGCGTCACCGTGTATCACAATCGGGACGACCGTATCACCATGCGGATCCTCCCGGCGATCCTGACGGGCTCGAACAGAGCCCTCCACGACGGGCGAGACGATTTCCAGGTGCGACGGGTTAAACGCTAATGCAAGATGCACCTCGCCACCGGGCGTCATGATGTTGGAGGAGAAGCCTTGATGGTACTTCACGTCGCCGGAACCAAAGTAGGACGCCCGCCCCTCGAATTCATCAAACAATTCGCCGGGGTTTTTGCCCAAAATATTGACTAGAACATTTAGACGACCGCGGTGAGCCATCCCGATGACCACTTCCTTGGCACCATAGCCACCAATCCGCTGTATCGCCTCGGACATCATCGGAATAAGACTTTCGCCGCCTTCCAAACCAAAGCGTTTTGTACCTGGGTATTTTGATGCGAGGGACTTTTCCAGCCCTTCGGCCTTAATGAGACGTCGCAAAATCGAGATTCGCCCTTCTCGATCAAGGGCCGGTGCTCCGCGCACCGACTCCATGCGACTCATAATCCAGTGGCGCTCGTCCGTGTTCACAATGTGCATGAACTCTGCACCAATGGTGTTGCAGTAGGTCTTTTCTAGGGCTGCTCGGATTTCAGCCAACGAGGCATCAGCTTTACCGATGTAGAGGCTGCCCACCTGAAAAACGGTATCTAGGTCTGCCTCTGACAATTCGTGAAATTCGAGCTCTAAGTCTGGCACTGGCGAGCGCGGATGAAGCGATAGCGGATCGAGTGTCGCTTTCTGATGTCCTCGTTGACGATAAGCAGAGATCATCTGCACCACACGGACCTGCTTACGTTCGTATTCGGTTGCTTGAGAATCCTGGCTTCGCGTAGCCTCGGTTCTAACCCGCATCTTGCTGATGCGTGCGAACTGGGCACGAAGTACCGAGTGAGGCAAATCTCTAAGACTGGCTGTACGGGTCTCTACCCGTGGCAGTCGGTCGAAGTAATCACGCCATTCAGGTGGCACTTCATTTGGATCTTTTAAGTACGCCTCGTAAAGGTCCTCTACATAGGCGGCATTGCCACCCGAGAGGTGAGACGTACTTCGCTGCTGCTCCATGCTGGGTAGGTCTATCGACTTTGCCATGCACACTTCCCCCGAAGTCATCTGCAGCAACTTATTGTTTGATATGTGTCACTGCATTTGGAGGAATATCTTACTCTTAACGAACTGTTTTTCCCACGCTTTACACCGCCTTAGAACGGCAAAACGCCACAAAAGTGGCGTTAATTTTACCTAATATGAATTTCAGTTATGTAATCCATAACTGACGAAGGCTTCATGCAGCTCGATTCAGCAGCATGTTTCGGATGTGGCCAATGGCCCGCGTGGGATTGAGGCCTTTCGGGCAGACATTGACACAGTTCTGGATACCGTGACACCGGAAAACACTAAAGGGGTCATCGAGCTTGGCGAGACGCTCGTCGGTCGCTTGATCACGACTGTCTGCTAGGAAGCGATAGGCCTGTAACAGCCCAGCGGGGCCCACGAAACGGTCCGGGTTCCACCAAAATGACGGGCAACTCGTAGAGCAGCACGCACACAAAATGCATTCATATAACCCATCCAGCTTCGCCCTGTCTTCGGGTGACTGCAAACGCTCGATCGCCGGCGCAGGCGTGTTGTTCTGAAGGTAGGGCTCGATTTTCTCGTATTGCGCGTAAAACAGGCTCATATCAACCACCAGATCACGCACAACGGGTAGCCCGGGTAGCGGGCGGATAACCAGCTTGTCGTTCTTCACCGCATCAGACAGTGGGGTAATGCACGCGAGACCGTTCTTCCCATTGATATTAAGACCGTCTGAACCACAGACGCCCTCTCGGCAGCTACGTCGGTATGTGACCGTGGCGTCGTGCTCTGCCTTGATCATTTCGAGTACATCAAGAACCATTAAATCCTTACCACCCGTCTCGACTTGATACTCCTGCATCTTCGGAGCCGCATCGGTCTCGGGGTTAAAACGGTATACACTGACCTGCAACATCACTGATCTCCTCGCAGATTAGTAGGTGCGTACTTTCGGTTGGAAAGTATCAACGGTTTTCGGGGTGAAATTGACCGACCGCTTGCTGACCGAACGGCCCTCGCGGTGGTAAATCGAATGGCACAGCCACTCGTCATCGTTTCGCTCGGTAAAGTCCTCTCTCGCATGCGCCCCACGGCTCTCCTTGCGTGCTTCAGCAACAATAGCGGTCGCTTCAGCCGTTTCAAACAGATTCTGCAGCTCCAGGCACTCGATGCGAGCGGTATTGAACGCGTTGCTTTTGTCTTCCAGCTTCACGTTGTCGATGCGCGCCTTGAGGTCATCCAGCTTCTTGATGCCCTCCTGCATGAACTCGCCCTTGCGGAACACACCAAAGTAATTTTGCATGACGCCCTGAAGCTCCTTGCGCAGCGCAGACACATTTTCACCGTCACTACGTTCATTGAGTGCGACCAGTCGCTGGTTAGCTGACTCAATATCGGTAACCGAGGCCTCACGCATCTCAATACCCTGACGTAACGCATCCTCAATAAACAAGCCGGACGCGCGACCGAAGACAACCAGATCGAGCAGTGAATTGCCTCCCAGGCGGTTTGCGCCGTGAACAGAGACGCAAGCGACTTCGCCACAGGCGTATAAGCCGGGAATCACCGTATCGTTTCCGGCCGCATCAACCGTGAGCGCTTGCCCATGAATATTGGTTGGGATGCCTCCCATCATGTAGTGGCACGTCGGCACCACCGGAATGGGCTCTTTCACGGGATCAACGTGCGCAAACGTGCGAGACAACTCACAGATGCCGGGCAATCGAGACTCTAAAACCTCCTCGCCGAGGTGGTCGAGCTTCAACTTCACGTGGTCACCGTCAGGACCACAACCGCGGCCTTCCAGAATTTCAAGAATCATTGAACGTGCAACGACATCTCGTCCTGCCAAGTCCTTAGCGTTGGGCGCGTAGCGCTCCATGAAGCGCTCACCATCGGCGTTAACCAAATAACCACCCTCACCTCGGCAACCCTCTGTCACCAAGGTACCTGCGCCATAAATGCCTGTTGGATGAAACTGCCACATTTCCATGTCCTGAACAGGTACTCCCGCTCTCAAGGCCATGCCAACGCCATCACCAGTATTGATGTGCGCGTTGGTAGTAGAGGCATAAATACGACCAGCCCCGCCAGTAGCGAAAACCGTCGCTTTTGACTTTACATACACGGTCTCGCCCGTCTCGATGCAAATCGCAATCACACCAACGACCGCGCCGTCCTGATTCTTAACCAGATCTGTGGCGAACCATTCGTTAAAGAACACAGTCTCGTTTTTAACATTGTTCTGATACAAGGTGTGCAGCAGGGCGTGGCCGGTTCGGTCTGCTGCCGCGCAAGTGCGCGATGCCTGACCACCCTCACCAAAGTTTTTAGACTGGCCACCAAAGGGTCGCTGGTAGATGCGTCCCTCTTCCGTTCGGGAGAAAGGCAAACCCATGTGCTCAAGCTCGAAAATCGCCTCGGGACCCACGGAGCACATGTACTCAATGGCATCCTGATCGCCAATGTAATCACTGCCCTTAACGGTGTCGTACATATGCCAGCGCCAGTCATCCTGTGGGTCGTCGCTTGCAATTGCGCATGTGATGCCACCTTGCGCACTTACCGTGTGTGATCGAGTTGGAAAGACTTTCGATATAACGGCCGTTTTGTACCCTGATTGAGCCAATTGCAGTGCAGCACGCATGCCTGCACCACCGCCACCGACAATGACTCCATCAAACGAGATCGTTCTCATCCCTTTGCTTCTCCCAAGCGTTCCTCGCAACCGCGAGGATTAACCCCAAATTACTTGTATTACCCAGATTGCGTAGACCACCAGCGTCAGTACGACTGCGATCTGCAATACGGGGCGAACCACATTACCTATAGGCCCGAGCATGTATTCGGTCAGGTAGTCCGTAAACACCGTCCACAAGCCAATCCATGCATGGGACACGTAAGCCCCAATGGCGAGTAGCGTAAACACCTTCATCGCCGTCAAGTCGTGAAGCTCGCGCCACGCAGTGTAGTCAATCCCATTAGCTATCTGGACGCCAATGAACAAAAAATATGCAAGAAGAATGAGCGAACTCACTCGTTGTATCAGCCAGTCGGATAAACCGTTACGACTAAAGCTAGTGACCTGAGTTACCACAACATGATCCCCCATATGACGGCAGCGACGGCTGCTAGGACAAATAAAATACGAGCACTCATCGCGCCGCCTTTAAGATCCTCTCCCACCCCCATGTCCATAATGAGGTGTCTAATCCCAGCGAGAGCGTGATAGCTCAGCGCGGCAAGGAAGGCCCACGTCATGAACCTGACCAACGCCGAACTCATTAGTGCCGTCAGGGCATCAAAGCTCTCCTGCGACGCAAGACTCTGATCTAGGGCCCAAACCAGGAACAAACTAGAGACGAATAGCAACACGCCCGTCACCCGATGCGATATCGACGCTAATGCCGTGATCGGAAACGAGATGGTCGTTAACTCAAGATTGACAGGACGGTTGTCCTTACTGCCGCGTGGTTTCACTTCTTAGCCCCCAGAGCAATCGAGTGGTCGGAATTTGAGGCGTGAGTATATGGAGTCGCTTCGCTACTGACAAATTCATCTCGCAAACTGTGAGCATCTGTCGTGTTTTATCTGCGCAATGCTGTAAAATTGCTACATTGCAAAGGCGCCGTTAAAGTAGCGCCACAAAAACGAGGTCGGGGGACACGTAATGACAGGCAAGACAGCAAAGCTTTCCATTCCGCAGAGCGATAACAGCACACTAGACATCGACTTACCTGTCTACGAAGGCTCACTGGGGCCCGACGTTATCGACGTTGCAAAGCTGACGTCTCAAGGCCACTTCACCTTCGATCCCG